>Ga0076930_101509_pt1 | contig 12268 bp, 11 predicted proteins | sample HotLakConsoUCCRE_FD_71149 | JGI IMG/M metagenome (GOLD analysis project Ga0076930, IMG submission 71149) | Hypersaline microbial mat communities from Hot Lake, Washington, USA - Hot Lake Consortium UCC-RE (version 3) (version 3) ...
GTTCCGTGGAATCTCCGTTGCCGATTCCGACCGACTTCGTCGAGATGTTGTCCGCGTTGTCCGGAGTGGGCGCTGACCATCTCCTCGTGGGTGCCCATGCCCTCGCAGTCCATGGCCGCCCGAGGGCCACAGGAGATCTTGACCTCTGGATCCGCCCCACGCCGGACAATGCAGACCGGGTCTGGCAGGCGTTCATCCGGTTCGGGGCCCCTCTGCAGGATCTCCGTCCTTCTGATCTCCAGAAACCCGATATCGTCATCCAGTTTGGCGTTTCCCCCCTCCGCATCGACATCCTCACCAGTCTGAGCGGACTCGATTTCCAGAGCGCCTGGGAGCGACGGGCGACGGTAGAACTCGGCGGTCTCCAGGTCCCCGTCCTGGCTCGAGAAGATCTGATCCTGAACAAGCGGGCGACTGGACGGCTACAGGATCTGGCCGACGTTGAGGCGCTGGAGCGCCCCGACCCCCACGCACCGTGACCTCTTGCGGGACCAGGCGTCTCGCCCCCCCGAACCGGAGATCCCGGCCACGAGGCGTTCGCCCGCGTGTCCCCACCCTTCGGACGTGAAGCCGCCGTTGGCGGATACCGACCTCCCCCTGACCCGGGGCCGGGTCCTCCGGCTGGCCTGGCCCATCATCCTGGCCAATGCCGCCGTTCCGCTGCTGGGATTGGCGGACACGGCGGTCATCGGAAACGTGGGAGGGGTCGCCGACCTGGGGGCCATCGCCTTCGGGGCGGTGATCTTCAGCTTCGTCTACTGGGGATTCGGGTTCCTCCGCATGGGGACCACCGGCTTCACCGCCCAGGCGGCGGGGGCGGGGGATGAACTGGAGGTCCGGGCGACGCTGGCCCGGGCGCTGCTGCTGGCCGGGGGGCTGGGGGTGCTCCTCATCCTGCTGCATGTTCCCATCTTCGCCGCGGCGCTGGCCTTCCTGGACGGGAGCCCCGAGGTGGAGGCGATCACGGCGGGCTACCTCTCGGTGCGGATCTGGGGGGCGCCGGCCACCCTGGGGCTCTTTGCCCTCATGGGCACCCTCATCGGGCTGGGTCGGAGCGGAACGCTCCTGGCGGTCCAGCTTTGCCTGAATGGATTGAACATCCTGCTGGACATCTGGTTTGCCGGCGTGCTGGGATGGGGGGTGCGGGGGATCGCCCTGGGAACGCTGGTGGCGGAGTGGACCACCCTGCTGGTCGCGGGGGTGCTGGTGCTGCGGCTGCTCCGGGCCAGGCACCGGGAGGGGGCGCCGCTTCTCTCCTGGCCCCGGATCCTGGACCCCGAGAGCCTCCGCCGCACCATGTCGGCCAACTCCGACATCATGATCCGGACCCTGCTCCTGGTCTTCTCCTTCTCCTGGTTCGTGCGGCAGAGTGCCCGCTTCGGGGACGACCTCCTGGCGGCCAACCACGTGCTGCTTCAGCTCGTGTCGTTCTCCGCCTTCTTCCTGGATGGCTACGCCTTCGTGGCGGAGGCGGTGGTGGGGGAGTCGTACGGCGCCCGCAACAGGGCCCGCTTCGACCTGGCGGTGCGCCGGACCACCGAGCTGGCGGGGGTGACCGCGCTGGGGCTGGCGGCGCTGATCCTGGTCCTGGGGGAGCCGCTGGTGCACCTCCTCACCACCTTGGAGCCGGTGCGGGCGGCGGCGGCGGACCACCTTCCCCTGGCGGCGCTCTATGTGGCGTGCGCCTTCGCGGCCTTCCAGCTCGACGGGATCTTCATCGGGACCACCCGCACCCGGGACATGCGGAACGCCGCCATCGCCTCCACCGGCACCTTTCTCCTCCTCTGGTGGCCGCTGACGGCGTGGGGAGGGAGCCAGGGGCTCTGGGTGGCGTTCATCCTCTACGTCTGTGCCCGGGCGGCGGCGCTGGCCTTCTTCTATCCCGGGCTCCGGAGGAGTGTGGCGGCAGCCCGGTGAGGCGGCTCCTGGTGGAGCGGCCCATCCGGGCATCCCCCCGCCCCGCCGACCGCTGGTATCTTCCGGGGTCCCATCGTCCGCTTCCCGAGACCCCCGGTTGCCGTGCCCCGCTCCATCCCCCACCAGGTCGCCCAGGAACTCTCCCTCTCCCCCCGGCAGGTGGAGGGGACGCTGGCCCTCTTCCGGGATGGGGCCACCCTTCCTTTCATTGCCCGGTACCGGAAGGAGGCCACCGGCGGTCTGGACGAGGTGCAGCTCCGGGACGTCCGGGACCGGGCCGCCTACCTGGAGGCCATGGAGGAGCGCCGGGGGGTGATTCTGGGCTCCATCCAGGAGCAGGGGAACCTCACCGACGAGCTCCGGCGGCGTATCGAGGGGGCGGAGACGAAGCAGGAGCTGGAGGATCTGTATCTCCCCTTCAAACCGAAGCGCCGGACCCGGGGGCGGATGGCCGTGGAGCGGGGGCTGGAGCCGCTGGCGGAGCTGCTGTGGGAGGGGAAGGTGGACGACGCCGGGGCCGCCCGGGAGGCTCGGCGCTTCGTGGACGCCGCTGCCGAGGTGCCGGACGTGGAGGCGGCGCTGCAGGGGGCCCGGGACATCCTGGCGGAACGGGTGGCGGAGGATGCACCGCTCCGCACACGGGTCCGGGCGCTCCTGGGGCGGAAGGGGACCGTGTACGCCCGTGTGGCCCGGGGGAAGAAGGACGACCCGGCGGCCCCCCGCTTCCGGGACTACTTCGACCATCGGGAGCCGGCGTCGCGGATTCCGTCCCACCGGATGCTGGCCATCCGCCGGGGGGAGGCGGAGGGGGTGCTGGCCTGGGAGATCGAGGGGCCGGAGGAGGAGGTGCGGGCAGAGGCCGCCCGGGTGGCGCTGGGGCGCCGCCCTGCCCGGGGGCAGCTCTCCCAGGTGGCGGAGGACGCCGCCGGCCGGCTCCTCCTCCCCTCCATTGCCGCCGAACTGGCTACCGAACTCAAGGAACGGGCGGACCGGGAGGCGATCCGGGTCTTCGGGGAGAACCTGGAGCAGCTCCTCCTGCAGCCCCCTGCGGGTCCCCGGACGGTGGTGGGGCTGGATCCGGGGTTCCGGACGGGAGTGAAGGTGGCGGTGGTGTCGGCCACCGGGGCCGTGGTGGCCACCGATACGCTGTACCTGCACCAGGAAGACCGCTTCGCCGCCGGGGTCCGGGGGCTGGTGGAGCGGCACCGCCCGGAGTTCGTGGCCATCGGAAACGGCACTGCGTCCCGGGAGACGGAAGGGGCGGTGCGGGGGGCGCTCCGGCAGATGGAGAAGGCCCCGGGCGCGGGGTCCGGAACCGCCTCGGCCGCCGCCGGGCCAGACACCGCCGCCTCCCTCCCCACCGTGGTCCTGGTGAACGAAGCCGGCGCCTCGGTCTATTCCGCGTCGGACGTGGCCCGGGCGGAACTCCCCGAACTGGACGTCTCCATCCGGGGGGCGGTGTCGATTGCCCGGCGGCTCCAGGATCCCCTGGCCGAACTCGTGAAGATCGATCCCCGCTCCATCGGCGTGGGGCAGTACCAGCACGACGTCCACCAGCCCAGCCTCCGGGACCGGCTGGACGAGACGGTGACCCTCTGCGTGAACCGGGTTGGGGTGGAGCTGAACACCGCTTCGGCGCCGCTCCTGTCCTACGTGGCGGGGATCGGCCCCACCCTGGCGAAACGGATCGTGGAGACCCGGGACGGGAAGGGCGGCCTCCGCTCCCGGAAGGAGCTCATGGAGGTCCCTCGGCTGGGGGCGAAGGCCTTCGAGCAGGCGGCGGGGTTCCTCAGGATCCGGGACGGGAAGCACCCCTTGGACAACACCGCCGTCCATCCGGAGCGCTACACCCTGGTGGAGCGGATGGCCCGGGATGTGGGAGTCTCCCTGGCGGAGCTGGTGGGAAATGAGGCGGCGCTTGAGCGGCTGGCCGGGCGGCTGGAGAGCTACCGCTCGGACGATGTGGGGCTCCCCACCCTGCAGGACATCCTGGACGAGCTCCGCCGCCCCGGCCGGGATCCCCGGGAGACCTTCGAACCGCCGGCCTTCCGGGACGACGTCCGGGAGATGAAGGACCTCCAGAAGGGGATGGCGCTGGAGGGGGTGGTGACCAACGTGGTGGCCTTCGGCGCCTTCGTGGACATCGGCGTCCATCAGGACGGGCTGGTGCACATCTCGCAGCTCGCCGACCGGTTCGTGAAGGACCCCGGCGAGGTGGTGAAGGTGGGGCAGCGGGTCCGGGTGAAGGTGGTCAGCGTGGATCTGCAGCGGAAGCGGATTGCCCTGACCATGAAGTCGGGGGGGTAGGGCGCTGGACAGCCGGCGGGCGGGGCCGTCTCTTGAGGTCGCCGCCCCGGTGCCACCCCGCCCCCTCAGGAGATCCCCGATGCCCGGCAGACGCTCCCTCCTCATCCCGATGCTGGCCATCCTCGCGGCCTGTGGACCCCAGACCCCCGCCCCCGGGGAGGCGGAGGCCGCCGCGGCTCCCGCCGCTCTCTCTTCCGCCGCCGTCCGGGACAGCGTGGTCTCGGTGTTCACCCGGCTGAACGAGGCCGCCACCCGGAAGGATGTGGACGCCTTCATGGCGCTCTGGGAGCGGAGCGATTCGCTGGTCTACGTCCGGAGCGGTCTGACGTTCATGGGGTGGGAGGCCATTGCCGCCAACCACACGGAGGGCTTCTCCGTCCCCAATCCCTGGAGCTTCGAGACGGGGGACGTGCACGTCCGGGTGCTGGGGCCGGATGCCGCAGTGGGCACCGTCTTCACCCGGACCTCCCGCCCCCGCTGGTTCATCCTCACCGCCGCCCTGGCGCCCACGGCGGACGGGTGGAAGATCATCCAGGCCCACGGCTCCTACGCGGAGGACGGGATGGACCCCTTCGGCCAGGCGGAGACGCGCTAGCCTTCCCCTGCGTACGCCCTCTGCAGGGCCGCCACGTCCAGCTTCTTCATGGGGAACATGGCCTGCATGGCCCGCTTGAACCCGGGAGAGCCGGAGTCCTTCGCCACCTCCAGCCACATCTTCGGCACCACCTGCCACGACACGCCGAAGCGGTCCTTCAGCCATCCGCAGGGATGCTCCTCGCCCGCCTCGGTGAGGCGGTCCCAGAAGTGGTCCACCTCCGCCTGGTCCTGGCACATGACCTGGAAGGAGATGGCCTCGCTGAAGGTGAACATCGGCCCGCCGTTCAGGGCGGTGAACGGCTGCCCGTCCAGTTCGAACTCCACGGTCATCACGGAACCCTCCGCGCGCCCGTGGAACTCGAACCCCTCGGTTCCATAGTGGGTGAAGGCCGTGATCCGGGAGTTGGGGAAGGCGCCCACGTAGAGTCGGGCGGCCTCCTCGGCATCGTTGTCGAACCAGAGGCAGGGGATGATGCGGGATAGGAGGGTGGCCATGGGGACTCCTCGGAGGAAGGGAAGGGTTGCGTCGCTCCTGGGGCGCATCCCTCGGTCGATCGGGAAGGACCGGGATCGACAGTGCGTCACCTCCGACATCACCGAGGCCCGCCGCCCTTGTCCGGCGCATGCGCCGCCAGCTCCTCCAGCAGCACCCTGGCCGCCAACTCCCCGGACACCAGGCTGGGGGGCATTCCCGGTCCCGGCACCGTGAGCTGCCCCGCAAAGTAGAGCCCCCGCACCTTCGAGGAGCGGAGCTTCGGCTTCAGCGGCCCCGTCTGCATGAGGGTGTTGGCCATGCCGTAGGCGTTCCCCTTGAAGGCGCCATAGTCCGCCTCGAAATCCCGCATGGCGTAGCTCCGCTTCACCCGGATCCGGTCCCTCAGGGGACGCCCCACGTGGGCCTCCAGGCGCTGCATCACCCCCTGGAAGACCTGCTCCCGGGCCTCGTCCGAATCCTCCAGCCCAGGGGCCAGGGGAATCAGGAGGAACACGTTGGAGCACGCCTCCGGTGCCACCGTTGGGTCGGTGACCGAAGGCGCACAGGCGTAGAAGAGGGGCTCGCGGGGCCAGGAGGGGTGGGTGTACACCGCCTCCATGTGGGTGTCCAGATCCCGGTCGAAGAAGAGGGTGTGATGGGGGAGCGCGCCCAGGTCCCCATCGATTCCCAGGTAGTAGAGGAGGCTGGAGGGGCTCATCACCCGCCCCTCCCAGTAGCGAGGGGAGTACTGCCGGTGGGGCGGGTCCAGCAGCACCTGCTCCACATGGTGGTAGTCGGCGGAGGCCAGGACGGCGTCGGCCCGGATCGTCTCCCCGGACGCGGTGCGGACCCCCACGGCCCGCCCCTCCTCCACCAGGATCCGTTCAACCGGCGTATGGAATCGGAATTCCACGTCCAGTTCCTCGGCCACCCTCACCATGGCCTCGATGACCCGGTGCATCCCCCCCAGGGGGTACCAGGTCCCCAGCGCCATGTCCGCGTAGGCCATGAGGCCGTACATGGCGGAGGTGCGGGTGGCCGGGGCCCCCAGGAAGAGGACGGGCCACTCCACCAGCCGGGCCAGCCGCTCGTTCCGGAAGAAGCTCCGGGCATAGGTGGCCATGGAGCGGAGCATCCGCATCCGGGACAGCTCCAGCACCAAGCGGGGGTCCACGAACTCCAGGAAGGAGAGACTGGGGCGGAAGAGGTAGTCGGAGAAGGCCGCTTCGTAGATGTACTTCGTCTCGGCGATGAAGCGGTCCAGTTGGGCGCCGGCCCCCGGCTCCACCCCCTCGAAGAGATCCCGGAGGGCCGGGAGACCGGCAGGGATGTCCCAGACGGGAGCCTCCGGGGCCACCGGTGGCATGGACGGGGCGGGGGATCCGGAGCGGGGGAGGCCCCCGGTAGCCGCGCCCACATCCCCCCACACCACCCGGTAGCTCGGGTCCAGGCGCCGGAGGTCGTACAGATCGGGCACCTCACGTCCGAAGGTCCGGAAGAACCGCTCGAAGAGGTCGGGCATCCAGTACCAGCTCGGCCCCATGTCGAAGAGGAAGCCGTCCTGGCTCCAGGTCCGGGCCCTCCCCCCCGCCTGATCGTGGCGCTCCACCACGGTGACCCGGGCCCCTCCCCGGGCCAGGTGACAGGCGGCGGCCAGACCGGCGAATCCGGCTCCGATGACGACGGTGTGGGGCACGGCGAGGGCTCCGGCAGTGGCAGGGAGAAGGGCGGCGCGTCCTTGCGATCCAGCCTCTACCCTCGTGGGGTTCCCCGGTGCGGGGAGGGTGGGACCAGGGCGGTCGTAGAGTTGAACAGCACGAAGGAGCCGGGTATACTCATGCCATGAGTCATCGCCTTCAGGTCCTCCTCGATGAGGACGAGATCCGGGCGCTCCGGGCCGCCGCAGGGCGGGAGCGGATCACCGTCTCGGAGTATGTCCGGAAGGCGCTCCGGACTGCCACCATGGAGGGACCGGCCTCCGGCATGGCGGAGAAGCTGATGGTGGTGCGGGAGGCGGCGAGGCACAGCTACCCGGTGTCCGACCCGGAGGAGATGGAGCGGGAGATCGCCGCCGGGTTCCTCCGGGGGATGGACCCCGAGGGGGGACCCTGATCTTCCTCGACTCCAATGTGCCCATGTACCTGGTCGGGGCCGACCACCCCAACAAGGAGCGGGTGCGGGAGCTGCTGGAGACCCTCATCGCCCGGTCCGAGCGGCTGGTCACCGATGCCGAGGTGATCCAGGAGATCCTCCATCGGTACACCGCCATCGGTCGAAGGGAGGCCATCGGTCCCTGCATCGATGCTCTTCTGGGGCTGGCCGATGAGGTGTTCCCCGTGGAGGCGGAGGATGTCCTGCGCGCCCGCGATCTCCTCCTCACGTCCACCAGTATCTCCGCCCGGGATGCGATCCACGCCGTCATCATGAAGCGCTTCGGCGTGGTGCGGATCCTCAGTTTTGACAAGGGCTTCGACGCGGTGCCGGGGGTGGAGCGGATCGCGTAGGGATCTGGCCTGGTCCGGGGCTCCGGGACCCCCCGCCAGCTACCCCCTGTAAATAGTTCTGGACATTTTGATCTGTAATACTCACTTTACACCTGTCGGCCACCTTCCCCCCCAGCCGGGAATGCGGAGATGGGTGCTCTCAACCTCAAGACAGCGATCCGCCGCCGGGTCTCCCCGGGGGCATCGCCCATCCCATGGTCCCCCGATGAAGGCGGGCCCACCGGCGGCATCCATGCCCCTGCGGCGGAATCCCACACCCCCGTCCTCCCCACCCCGGCCCCCAAGGGCGCGAAGATCGGCCCCAACAGCCTGATCCAGACCTTCGCCGCCATTGCGGAGTTCGAAGGCGAGGAGATGGCAGGGGGGCTCCGGGCGCTCCTCCAGCCCCCGGCGGAGCTGGACGACATGATCGACGAGGTCCACTTCATCCGCCTGGTGAAGGGGCTCCGACGGATCCTCCCCCCTGCCTCGGTGGACCGGATCCTGGAGCGGGCGGGGGAGCGCACCGCCGACTACGTCCTCCGGAACCGCATCCCCGCCCCGGCCCGCTTCATCCTCCCCCGTCTTCCCCGGGCCGTGGCCCTCCCCCTGGTGCTGGCGGCCTTCCGGCGCAACGCCTGGACCTTCGCCGGGAGCGGTCGCTACAGCGCCGATGCCGGCGGCCTGGGAGGCGACGAGCCCCACATCGAGCTGGACGGCTGCATCACCTGCGTGGGGAGCCGTCGGGGGCGCGCCGGGGGTGCCTTCTACCGGGGAGCCTTCCAGGGGCTCCTCTCCGCGCTTGTGGCCCCGGGAACCCGGGTCACCGAAGACGAGTGCGTCGCCACGGGCGGCCGCACCTGCCGATACACGATCCACCTGCCGGGCCGACCGCACCGGGAGGTCTCCGTCCACATCGCCACACCCGAGGTCGAGCCATGCGCGTGATCCTGATCCACCCCAACTACCACTCCGGTGGCGCCGAGATCGCCGGGACCTGGCCCCCTGCCTGGGCGGGCTACATCGCCGGAGCCGTGAAGTCGGTGGGTGTGGAGGACGTCACCTTCATCGACGCGATGACCGACCACATCGACGATGCGGAGCTGGAGAAGCAGCTCCGGGCTGGCCCCGCTCCGGACATGGTGATGGCCACCTGCATCACCCCCTCCATCTACAAGGCCCAGGAGACGCTGGAGCTGGTGAAGCGGATCTTCCCCGACACCGTGGCGGTGCTGGGCGGGATCCACGCCACCTTCATGTACGAGCAGGTGCTGGGCGAGGCCCCCTGGATCGACGTCATCGTCCGGGGGGAGGGGGAGCAGGTGGTGGCGAACCTCACCCGGGCGGTCATGGAAGGGCGCTTCGAGGAGGACAAGCGGGGGATCCTGGGGCTGGCCTTCATCGACGGCGACGAGATCGTGGCCACCCCCGCCCACCCCCCCATCCAGGATCTGGACTCCCTGACCCCGGACTGGGGGATCCTGGACTGGTCCAAGTACATCTACATCCCGCTGAATACACGGGTTGCGGTCCCCAACTTCGCCCGGGGGTGCCCCTTCACCTGCAGCTTCTGCTCCCAGTGGAAGTTCTGGCGCACCTACCGGACCCGGACGCCCAAGAACTTCGTGGACGAGATCGAGGTGCTGGTGCGGGAGCACGGGGTGGGATTCTTCATCCTGGCGGACGAGGAGCCCACCATCAACCGGAAGAAGTTCGTGGAGCTGTGCGAGGAGCTGGAGCGGCGCAATCTGCCGGTGAAGTGGGGAATGAACACCCGGGTCACCGACATCCTCCGGGATGAGGAGCTGCTTCCCCTCTACCGGCGGGCGGGGCTGGTCCATGTCTCCCTGGGCACCGAGGCGGCGGCGCAGCTCAACCTCGACCGCTTCAACAAGGAGATCAAGCTGGAGCAGAGCAAGCGGGCCATCGAGCTCCTCCGGGCCAACGGGATCGTCACCGAGGCCCAGTTCATCGTGGGGATGGAGAACGAGACCCCCGAGACGCTGGAAGAGACCTACGAGATGGCGCTGGACTGGAAGGCGGACCTGGTGAACTGGAACTGCTACACGCCCTGGCCCTTCTCGGACCTCTTCCAGGAGCTGGGGGACAAGGTGGAGGTGCGGGACTACGCGAAGTACAACTTCGTGACCCCCATCATCCAGCCGGAGACCATGACCCGGGAGGAGGTCCTGGCCGGGGTGCTGAAGAACTACCGGCGCTACTACTCGAAGAAGGCCTTCGGAGGGTACCTGTGGGACAAGGACCCCTTCCGGCGGAAGTACCTGCGGGGATGCCTCAAGGCCTTCCTGAAGAGCTCCATGGAGCGGCGCTTCTACGACCTGGGGCGGATCAACTACTGGGGCCAGAAGAAGGTGGACTGGGGCTTCGACGAGTCGAAGGTGCTCTCGAAGGACGAACTGGTGCGGATGCGGAACGCCGACCGCCCCCGGGAGATCCAGAGGGTGCACGGCAATGGCGCCGCCGTGGCCGCCGGGGCAGGGGCGGGGGCCGGAGGGAACGGGAAGGCCCGGAGACCGGCCACGAAGGACATGTGGGGGGTGCCCGAGGCGATGCAGACGGGGTCGAAGCGGGTAATCCCCCTTCCGGTGCTCCCTGCCACGGACACCATGGAACCCCCCTCCTCGCCCCCCTGCGGCGCCGCCTGAGGGGGAGCTGCCGGCTCGGCGCGGGCGGGGTGAGTCCGGCCGATCTCCGGCGGGCGGCAGGGCGAGCAGGGCCAGGCGGGAGTCCACGGAGCGTCTCCGTGGGCTCCCGCCTGCTCGTTCGGGGAGGGTTCAACGGTGCTCCGGGGGTCGTGGCCCTCGGGCGACCGCGGCCGCGACCTCAGGGGGGTTGGAGACCCCGATTCTCCAGACCGGCGCTTCCCGGGGCTCAGGGCCGGGGCTGTTCGCCGGGCGGTAGGAGTCCAAGCAACTCGTCGTAGGCCACGACCAGCTGCTCCTCGAAGTTGGCCAGGTCGGTGAGGGCGGAAAGGGGCTCCACCCGGGCGGCGTTTCCGTAGAGCATGTCCACCAGACGGCTCACGGTGCCGTCCACGTAGCGCTGGAGCTGCCGCACCCGGGCCATGGCGGCCACGATGGCCGGGTCCATGTGGATGGCGGCCTGGGTGAGCTGGGCGGTCTCCCACGCCGATTCCACCAGGAAGGGGGGGCTCAGGGTGATGTTCCCCGAGCCCCGGATCACCACGGTGTCGCTCCGGATCTCCACCCGGACGTTCCCCATGGCGGACTCCAGGAGCCACACATCGGCCTGAACACGCCGGGCCTGGAAGCTGGGGATCCCCCCCTCTCCCCGGGAGGCCGCCTCGTTCTGGATGATGGCGTTCATGGACCGACCGAAGGCCTCCACGGACGAGGTGTCCACCGGAGCCGTCCGGAGGTCGAACCGGGCCATTTCGATGCCGCCACTTCGCAGTTGCTCCACCATCGACGCGTGGTGGAGCAGAGCCCGGGCCGCCTCCCCCCGATTGGCCACCGCCTCTGCCCGCACCGTCTCCAGGACCGCCCGCACCGTGGCCCGACGCTGCGCCCCCTGTGCCCATTCGCTGGCGGCCAGGGCCAGGAGGACGGAGAGGACGATCACCGCCATCTCCGCCAGGAGCCGACCCACGGTGCGGCGGCGGCGCAGCCGGGAAAAGGGGGCCCGGGTCCCGTCCGGTGTCGGGAGGCCCGGCTCCTCCGGCCGGGACTCCGCCGGCCCCGCCTCCCCGGGGGGAATCATCCCGCCCCCCCGGACGGCATCAACCCCCCTCTCCCCCCGACTTCCCTTCCACGGCGCTCAGAAGGGCCACCTTGGCGGCCATGGCCACCGCCATCTGCTCCAGCGTCGTCTCCCGCAGGTAGACCCGGATCTGCTGCCGGATGGGCTGCCAGGTGTTGTGCAGGGGACAGGGCATCCGGTCGGAGCAGGCCCCCAGCCCCACGGCGCACTGCTCCAGGTCCCCCACCCCGTCCACGGCGGCCTTGATGTCGTGGAGGGTGATCTTCGACGGCGGGCGAGAGAGCCCGTACCCACCGGTGGGTCCCCGGGTGGAACGGAGGAGTCCGGCCCCCACCAGCCGCTGCAGGATCTGCGACAGGAAGGGGGCGGGGATCTCCTCCTCCTCGGCGATGTCCCGGAGCTTCACCAGCCCCCCTTCCCCGTGGCGGGCGGCCAGGTGGGTGGCGGCGCGGATTCCGTATTCGCAGGCGTTGGAGTAGATCATGGGACAAAGTTGGACGCCGGGAGAGCCGATGGCAACGATGGCCGTGGCCCACCCCGGGTGTGGGGCCGGGGGTTGCCCCGTATCCGGGAAAGGGGCCGTTCCCCCGGCGCCGGTGGGGTGTCGATCCGGGTGGCCATGGCACGTCGAACAGGCATGATGGGGGGCGCACCCCCATCTCCACCCCAGGAGGAGGAATACGCCATGAAGTACATGTTCATGCTCTTCGGCGAGGAGGGCACCTGGGCCCGCATGAGCGAGGAGGAG
>Ga0076930_101510_pt1 | contig 12267 bp, 9 predicted proteins | sample HotLakConsoUCCRE_FD_71149 | JGI IMG/M metagenome (GOLD analysis project Ga0076930, IMG submission 71149) | Hypersaline microbial mat communities from Hot Lake, Washington, USA - Hot Lake Consortium UCC-RE (version 3) (version 3) ...
AGCGGGAACTGAAGACGTCGGATCGGCTGGACACGGAGCGGTACCTCCTGGCAGGCGGACGTGGTCCACGGACTCTGGCCTGGGGCCGGGTGCAGCGGGGCAAGATCGGGGGGTGGGTGTCCGGGCGTCAAACCCGGGAGGATACCGGGGGGCGCGGAGGCGGTGGAAACCGCCCCTCCGCGCCCCCCCGGGGAGGGGCATTCCCGGCCGAGCCGGGCTCAGCCCCGGGGGATCAGCCCCCCAGGCGACTCAGGGCCAGGGGAGGGGGATCACCGGGAAGCGGGAACGGGTGGCGGGGTCATCCTCCCCCCGGAAGTACCGCTGGATGTCCCGGAGGGCCGACGCCCGGTGGGCCCGCTCCTCCGGCGTGCCTCCAGATTCCCCCTCCAGTCGCCCCTCCAGCTCGGTGAGGGCGAGCTCCGCCACGGCCCTCACCTCTCCCAGCGCCCGGGTGTCGCCGGCACGGTCCAGGAGGGTGTTCAGCACCACCCGCTGCACCGCCCTCTCGAGGGGACGATGGCCGTCCACGGTGGAGCGCCGGGTCCCCCAGGTGCCCTCCACCAGGGTGTTCACCACCTCATGGAGAGAGGGATTCCGGGAGTCCCGGGCATGGAAGAGGACCAGCCGGGCCGCCCGCTCCCGGTGGAGCAGGTTCTCCACCACCTCGGTGGCCAGCCCCCCTGCCAGGGTGAGGGGATCGAAAGCGGGCCCCGCCGCCGATTCCAGCCAGATCTCGGAACCATCGTAGCCATGGGGAGAGGGCGGAATCAGGGCCGCCACCCGCTCCGGGACGGCCAACTCCGACGGCGCCAGGAGCTGGAGAGCCACCTGCAGCGCCCGACGCTGGTCCTGGGGAGAGAGGATCTGGGTGGGGGTCTGCCCATCCCCCCGGAGGGCGTAGGTGAAGTCCATCCCCCCCACGTGCTTCACCAGCCCCTCCAGGGCGTATCGATGATGGAGGTAGACATGGGCAAAGCGCATGTTCAGCATGGAGAGGGGCTCCCCGGGCTTCACCGCCTCCTCGTTGAAGCGATCGATGAGGAGCCGTCGGACCTCCGACGTCCGTTCCACCGCCTCGAACATGTCGGCCCCCTCCACCCACTGGGTGGCGCCGGGGATGGACCCCGCCGCCGAGGCGTGCCCCCCGGTGATGAAGCGGAGCCCCTGGGCCAGCCCCTCCTCCATGATCCGCTGGAGCCCCGCCTCCTCGGCGGCCTCGTCGGGGAACCAGGTGTAGGCGTAGCGCACCGCCAGGGAGTCCCAGGCCCCGCCCCCGTCCCGGTAGGCGTCCTGGAGGTTCAGGCGCCCCCCTTCCAGGGTGATGAGGGGGGCGGGGTAGTCCATCACCGAGGAGCGCCCCTGGGTGGCGGCGATGAAGTTGTGGGCCAGCCCCAGGGTGTGGCCGATCTCATGGGCGGTGTGCTGCCGCCGCCGGGCCATGGTGAACTCCTCGGCGTCCACGTCCAGCCCCTGGGGGCCCGCTGCGGGGAGGAGTCCGGCGTAGATGTTGTAGTCCACCAGGGAGCGGTACGAGTCCATCCGCACCACGGTCTTCAGGATCTGCCCGGTGCGGGGATCCCGGAAGGACGGCCCCACCGAGGGTCCCGGGTCCGGACGGTGGATCCAGTAGAGCACGTTGTAGCGGGCATCCAGGGGATCCGCCCCCTGGGGAAGCTCCCTGAGCTGGAACGCATTCCGGAACCCAGCCGCCTCGAAGATCCCGTTCCACCACATGGCCCCTTCCTGGAAGGCCGTGCGGTACGGCTCCGGGATCCCGGGGTCCAGATGGAAGACGATGGGCTCTTCCGGCTCCACCAGCTCTCCCCGGAGGTAGGCCGCCCGGTCCCGGGGCACCAGGCGCCAACGGTTGACGTACGCGTCCCGGTAGGTCCCGTCGATCCCCTGCGAGAAGTCGTAGAAGGAGGTGGCGAAGAGCCCCGCCCGGGTGTCGAAGGCCCGGGGCCGGAAGTCCGCCAGATCGGGGAGCTCCACCAGAAAGTGGTGCTGCTGGATGGTGGCGGCGCCGCCGTCGGGAGCCACCCTCCGGACGCCCGGGCCAGGTTGATCCCCCACGAAGGTGAGGACGGCCCGGATCTCGGTGTTTCCGGGGAAGGCCCGGGTCCGTTCCGGGTCGATCCAGCTCCGGTCCCGGTCCACCCGGCTGGTCCCCTGGTTGGCACCCCGGAGCCCATTGGCCACCCCGAACACATCCGAGAAGAAGAACGACGAGGCGTCCACCACCGTGCGCCCCGCCTCCCGACTGGCGGTGGTGTCCACCGGGAAGACCGCCACCACCGAGGTGGGGAAGGCCTCCCGGGCGGCCCTCTCCCCTGCCGCATCCGCCTCCAGGGCCCGCACATTCCAGTTGTCCCGGACCATGAGCACCCGGTTCCCCCTGCGCTCCAGCCGGACCACGGCCTCGGATCCCACCTGCCCCCGGTCCAGTCGGGGGGGGCCTCCCCCCAACCCAGTGGCCAGGGTGTTCAGGTAGAGGAAGTCGCGCCCCATCCGCTCGTCGGGGATCTCCAGGAGGAGGCGATTCCGCTCCGCGTCCACCCGCACCGGGAGGAACCCCTCCCCCTGCTGGGCGAAGCCTTGGGCGGGGGCCAGAAGGAGCACCGGAAGGACCGCGAGGGCGGCCCCGACCAGGGGGCGTCCGCGTCCGGGAGAGAGCCGTCTGAGCATCGATGCACCCGTCGTCTGGAGGTTTGAAGTGGTCACTGGGCCAGCTGGCCGCCCCGATCCAGGAGCCGCACCGGGCCCAGCCCCAGCGCCTCCAGCCTTGGGCGCTGCGTCCGGGCGTCTCCCACCACCAGCCAGATCATTCCGGCGGGGTCCAGGTACCGGGAGGCCAGTTCCCCGGCCTGCTCGATGTTGAAGTCCCGGACCACCGCCTCCCGCTGGAGCAGGTAGTCGGCAGGGAACCCCAGGGAGCTCATGCTCCCCAGGATCCCCAGCTTCGCTCCCAGCGTCTCGAAGGCTCCCGCGTTGGCCCGGAGGAGGTAGCCCTGGGTGGCATCCAGCCCCGCCTGGTCGAAGCCCGGCCCATGATTCTCCACGATCCGCTTGATCTCCTGCAGGGCCTCAAACGTCACATTGGAGCGGACCGACGAGGAGATGGAGAAGGGTCCGGGGATCCGGGATCCGCTGAAGCGGGACCCGATGCCGTAGGTGTACCCCTTCCCCTCCCGGAGCACCTGGGTGAGTTCGGAGGCGAACCCGCCCCCGCCCAGGCGGAAGTTCATCACGGTGGCCGGCCAGAAGGCGGGGTCCGTTTCCGCCAGCGCCAGGTAGCCGATGTTCAGCACAGACTGACTGGCGTTGGGGACATCCACCATGTAGAGCCCGGCCCGGGAGGGATCCCAGGAGGGGGCGGGAGCCAGCGCCGGGGCCTCTCCCGTCCACCGCTCCCCGATCCCCTGGAGCGCCGCCGTCACCGCCTGCCGGTCCACCGCGCCGGCCACATGGAAGGCCGCCAGGGAGGGGGCCAGGGCCCGGGCGTGGTACCCGCGGAGGTCGTCCAGCGTGAACCCGGGCACCGTTTCCAGCGTCCCGAGGGTGTTCTCCGCCAGGATGTGATCCCCGTACACGAGGCGGGCGAACACCCCCGCAGCCAGCGCCCCGGGGCTGGAGGCCTGCTGCTGAAGGGCATTCTGCACCCGCTGTCGGGCCAGCTCCACCTCCTGCGGATCGAAGCGGGGCTCCAGGAGGATCTCCTCCACCAGCGCCATGGTGGCGGCCCAGTTCCGGGCCAGGGTGCTCCCCCGGATGGAGAAGGACTCCCTGCCGGCCGACACATTGATGGACGCCCCCAGCAGGTCGATGACCTGCTCCAGTTCGGCGGGGGTGCGATTCGCCGTCCCCTGGGTCATACTCTCCGCCAGGAGGTTGGCGATCCCCACCCGCCCCGACTCCTCAGCCAGCTGCCCCCCCTGGATGCGCAGTTCGAACTGCACCAGGGGGGTCTCCCGATCCTCGATCCCCAAGACCCGGACACCGTTGGCCAGCTCCCCCTGCCAGACGGTGGGAGCCCGGAGGGTGGGGGCGGGTCCGAAGGGGGGCTCCACCGACCGATCGATCACCGACGGGGTCCGTGCAATGGTCCCCCGGTCGTTGATCTGCACAGGGCGCTCGGCGGCGAAGACGATGGGCTCCTCCACCACCTCCGCCCGCTCCGACCCCTCCAGTGCCAGCTCAGGGCGCCCCAGGGGGACGAAGCTGGCCGCCACCCGGGGGCGGTCCGCCAGGTACTCCCGGTAGACCCGCATCACGTCGTCGGCGGTGACCGCCAGCGTCCTCCGCAGATCCTCCTGCAGGAAGCCCGGATCATCCGCGAAGAGGGCGTAGTCCGCCAACTGGAAGGCCTTGCCGATGTTGCTGGCCAGCCCCGCGTAGAACGCCGTCTCGGTGCCGGCCAGCACCCGGGCCAACTCCTCCGGGGGGACCCCGTTCTCCTCGAAGCGGGCGAAGCCCGCATCGATGGCCGCCTGCACTGCGTCCAGATCCACATCCGGGAAGGCCCGGACCGTCAGGGTGAAGCGCCCCGCCAGCTCCTGGGAGCCGTTGAAGGCACCCACCCCCGGGGCCACCCCCTCCTCCTCCACGATCACCTGGTAGAGGGGAGCGCTCTTGCCGTCCGTGAGGATCCGGGCCAGCACGTCGAGAGGGTAGCTGTCCGGATGGAAGCGGGGCACCGAGGGCCACGCCAACTGCAACTGGGGAAGCCGGGCGAAGTTGTCCTCGTGGAAGAGGAAACGGCTCTCTGCCAGCACCACCGGCGGGGGCTCGGGGACCATGGGGGTGTCCCGCCGGGGGACCTCGCCGAAGTACCGCTCGATCCACGCCTTCGTCTGCTCCACATCGATGTCGCCGGCCACCACAAGGGTGAGGTTGTTGGGGCCGTACCACCGCTCATGGAACTCCTTCACATCCGACAGGGTGGCGGCGTCCAGGTCCTCCAGAGAACCGATGACCTGCCACTGGTAGGGGTGTCCGTCCGGGTAGAGGGCCTTGTCGATGACGTAGGACGAGTGGCCGTAGGGGACGTTGTCCACCCCCTGCCGCTTCTCGTTCTTGACGACCTGCTTCTCCTTGGCCACCACGTCCTCGGTGACCGTGTTGATGAACCACCCCAGCTTGTCCGACTCCGCCCAGAGCGTCTTCTCCAGGCCGTCGATGGGGACCACCTCGAAGTAGTTGGTCCGGTCCCGGCTGGTGGAGCCGTTGGTGGAGGACCCGATCCGGGTCATGAGCCGGTCCAGCCCTCCCGGTCCCAGGTTCTCGGAGTCCAGGAAGAAGAGGTGCTCGAACATGTGGGCGAAGCCGGTGCGCCCCTCCACCTCCCGGGCGGACCCCACGTGGAAGGTCATGGCCACGGCGGCAATGGGATCGGACCGGTCCACATGGAGGATCACCTCCATCCCGTTGTCCAGCTCGTAGCGCTCGAAGTCCAGGGCCACCCCTCCGTCGGCGGAGGCTCCGGCATCCGACCCCGGGGCACACCCCGCAGCCAGCATGGCGGCCAACACCAACGTCATGAAGGCCCCCCGTCCCACCCCATGCTTCGATCCGGTCATCCTCGCCTCCGTCCGCTCAGGACAATGCGTCTCCGTCAGCCCATCACCCTTCCATCAGCCGGTCCCGCACCCACGCCACCACACCCTCCAGGGGGACCCGCACCTGCTCCAGCGTGTCCCGGTCCCGGATGGTCACCGTTCCCTGCTCCGCCGTGTCGCCGTCGATGGTGGCGCACCAGGGGGTCCCCGCCTCGTCCTGCCGGCGGTAGCGCCTCCCGATGGATCCCGCCTCGTCGTAGAAGGAGGGGATGGCCCAACGCCGCAGATCCGCCTGCAGCTTCCGGGCGATCTCGGGGAGGCCGTCCTTCTTCATCAGCGGGAAGACCGCCAGCTTGATGGGGGCCAGCGACGGCTTGAAGCGGAGCACCACCCGGGTCTCTCCCTCCACCATCTCCTCGTGGTAGGCGTCGCACAGCGTCACCAGGACCGTACGATCCACCCCCACCGCAGTTTCCACCACGAAGGGGACGAAGCGCTTCCCGGCCGCCGAGTCGATGTACTCCAGCCGCTTCCCGGAGTACTCCTGGTGGCGCCCCAGGTCGAAGTCCGTGCGGTTGTGGATCCCTTCGTACTCCTTCCAGCCGAAGGGGTACTCGTACTCGATGTCCACCGCCGCCTTGGCGTAGTGGGCCAGCTCCTTGGGGCCGTGGGGGTGGAAGCGGAGCTTCTCCGGTCGGATCCCCAACGACTGGTGCCAGGCCAGCCGCTCGCTCTTCCAGTACTCGAACCACTCGTCGTCGGACCCCGGCTCCACGAAGAACTGCATCTCCATCTGCTCGAACTCACGGGTCCGGAAGATGAAGTTCCCCGGGGTGATCTCGTTCCGGAACGCCTTCCCGATCTGGGCGATCCCGAAGGGGACCTTCTGCCGGGACGCCGTCTGCACATTCAGGAAATTCACGTAGGTCCCCTGCGCCGTCTCCGGGCGCAGATAGATCACCGACGCCTCCTCCTGCACCGGGCCCATGTGGGTCTGGAACATCAGATTGAAGAGGCGGGGCTCCCCCAGTTCGCAGTCGGCGAACTCGCCGGGGTGCTTCGAGGGCTTCCGGGGGCACTCCTGGGCATCCAACTGGTCCTCCCGGAAGCGCTTCTTGCAGGTCTTGCACTCCACCAGCGGGTCGGTGAACCCCTCCACGTGCCCCGATGCCTCCCACACCCGGGGGTGCATGAGGATGGCGGCGTCCAACCCCTCCACATCGTCCCGCTGGTGCACCATCCGGCTCCACCACGCCTCCTTCACATTCCGCTTCAGCTCGATCCCCAGGGGACCGTAGTCCCACACGGAACCGGTCCCCCCGTAGATCTCGGAGGACTGGAAGACGAAGCCACGTCGTTTGGCCAGCGACACCAGGCGATCCATCAGGTCATTCTGGGACATGCGGAGATGGGGAGGGGGGAAATGGGGTCCGGGTGGGGGCGCCGGGTCAGGAATGACGGGGCGGACTGGTCCATGGAACCGCCTGCGCGGCCCATGCCCCGGGGAACCCGTGAAGCTACTGCGGGGGTGGGGTGGTGTCGATGCCGACCGGGAGACCCGCGAGCTGCGAACTGATCTCCCAGAGGCGCTGGGCGGCCTCCGGATCCCGGGCCGCACGGGAGGGCTCCGCCGGTGTGTTCCGGTTGAAATACACCCCGGTGACCCCGGTGAGGGCCGGATCGGCGGCAAGCTCCGCCAGGAACTCCCCGCCGGCCTCGGGACCGGGGAGGAAGCTGTTCACCACCTTCCCCAGAGGCCCCACCAGGTCCGAGAGGATTCCGGTGGCATACACCCCCGGGTGCATGCAGAGCGCGGTGATCCCCGTGCTCTCCAATCGCCGGGCCAGCTCCCGGGTGAAGAGGATGTTGGCCAGCTTCGACTGGGCGTAGGCGGTGCTCCGGCGGTAGCGTCCCTCCCCCTGGAGGTAGTCCCAGTTCATCCGGGCCCCCTGGTGCGCACGGGAGGATACGGTCACCACCCTGGATGGCGCCCCCGCCTGGAGCAGGGGAAGGAGGAGCCGGGTGAGGAGGAAGGGGGCCAGATGGTTCACGGCGAACTGGAGCTCCAGCCCGTCCGGGGTGACCCTCCGCTTCCCCGACACCACCGCCGCGTTGTTCAGGAGCACGTCCAGGTGTTCGGTCCTGGACCGGACCCGGGAGGCCAGCCCCCGAACCGACTCCCGGCTGGAGAGGTCCCCCTGGATCGACTCCACCTCCTGGTTCCCCGTCATGAGGCGGATCTCACGGGCCACCTCCTGTCCGACCTCCTCGTTCCGGGAGACCAGGAGGACCCGGGCCCCTTCCCCGGCCAGTCTCCGGGACGCCTCCCGGCCGATCCCACGGTTGCCACCTGTGATGAGTACCGTTCTCCCCTCGAGCCTGCGGGTCATCTGTTCTCCGGATGGTTCTGTGGCGCCAGGATGAGCTTCGGGTTCGCGGTGTTCCCGCAACCGGTCCCCTGTGATATCATGCGGGGCCGTCCCTTCACAACCCCCCCGGGACAGGACCGGATCCGTTTCGGGTGGGCCCGGAATGATCGGATCCCGATCGGGGGGCCCGGGTACGCAGTGGAGGCAGCCCACCCCGGTCCTCTCGGAGGTCCGGGAACGACCCATCGCAGGGAGTCCCAGCACGATGATCACCTTCACCGATCGCGCACGCGAGATGGTTCTCTCCTTCATGGATGAGAACGAGGCCGAGGGCCAGGCCCTCCGGATCCATATGGCCCCGGGGTCGCCGCTGGCCCCCCGTTTCGAACTGACGCTGGTGGCGAAATCGGACGAAGGGCCCGAGGACCAACCGGTGGACGCCGGCGGCTTCACCGTGCTGATCCGGAAGGACACCGCCCCCCGGCTGGAAGGGGCCACGGTGGACTTCGTGGAGCGCCTCACCGAGAGCGGCTTCGAAATCAAGACCGTTCCCGGAGCCGGAGGGGAGCCCACCGGCCCCACCGGGGAGATTGCCGATCGGGTTCGGACGGTCCTGGACGAACAGGTGAATCCCGGTGTGGCGTCCCACGGCGGCGCCATCAACCTCATCGATGTCCAGGGAACCGAGATCTTCCTGGAGATGACCGGTGGGTGCCAGGGGTGCGCCATGTCCCGACTGACCCTCCGCCAGGGGGTGGAGCGGATGATCCGGGACGCGGTGCCCGAGGTGACCGAGATCCACGACACCACCGACCACGAAGCCGGCACCACTCCGTTCTTCACAGGAGCCTGATGGTGGCGGGGGTTCCACACCCCCGGAGGCGACGGGGATCCTCCACGGTCCTCCCCTTCCTGCTGCTCCTCATTGCGGCTGGGTGGGGGTGCGGGACGGCGGGTGCCTTCCTGGCCGGGACGGTCCCCCCGCAGGTGGGCCCCGCCACCGGGACCGTGATGGCCGCCGGAGGGGGGGCGCTGGGGCCCGAGATCTGGGAGGCCTTCGTGGAGCGGGCCGGTGGCCCTGAGGCTCGGATCGTGGTCATCCCCACCGCCGGCACCGAGGAAGCCTTTCCCCCCGACTGGTCTGGCTTCGCCCCCCTGAGGGCCGCCGGGGCCGGCTCCGTCCGGGTCCTCCATACCCGGAACCGGAGGGAGGCGGACACCCGGGAGTTCGCCGAGGTGCTGCGGGACGCCACCGGGGTGTGGATCCCCGGTGGGCGGCAGTGGCGCCTGGTGGATTCGTACCTGAACACCAGGACCCATCGGGAGCTCCAGCGGGTCCTGGAGCGGGGGGGGGTGGTGGGGGGAACCTCTGCCGGAGCCTCCATCCTGGGCTCCTATCTGGTCCGGGGGTCACCGGAGACCAACACCATCGTCATGGCGCCGGGATACGAGGAGGGTTTCGGCATCCTGAAGAGCGCCGCCGTGGACCAGCACCTCCTGGTGCGGGGGCGGGAGCTGGACATGCTCCAGATCCTGGCGGTCCACCCCCATCTCCTTGGGCTGGGGCTGGATGAAGGGACGGCCGTGATGGTGCAGGGGGACCAGGCCACGGTGGTGGGGCGGAGCCGGGTGGTGGTCTACGACGGCACCCGGGAGGACCCGGTTCCCTTCTTCTTCGTGGAGCCCGGGCAGGTCATCGACCTGGCGGAGCGACGGGTGGCGGAGGAGGGGGCGGCGCTGGAGGCGGGGCTCTCCCGCTGAGGATGGGGGTGAGGCCCGCCCTCACCCCCCCGACCGGATGTCCCGCCGCATCCGGGGGACCAGCCGGGGGTGGGCGAACCAGAGGGCTCCGCTGATGGCAACAAGCCAGACTGCGGTGGCCACCACCACCGTGGGCCAGTCGGACACCCCCCGGAACTCCACCGCCAGCGTACCCAGTACCCCCATCACCCAGGCGCCCCCCGCCGAGAGCAGGACCAGTCCCGCAAACCAGAACCCCGTCATCCGCTCCGAGAGGGAGACGGCGGCAGCCCCCACCACCCCCACCCCGATGGAGAGGACCAGGTGGAGACCGTTGTAGGCCAGGGCCGAGGGGCCCGAGGGGGACCCCAGGGCATCCTCAACCGGGTGGAAGAGCCAGTTCCCCAGCTCCGCCGCCGTGGCGAAGAGGGGTCGACCGGAGAGGAGATCCAGCGCCGACACCGCCAGCACCACCGAGAGATATCCCACCACTCCGGCCAGGAAACCCTCCCGGGCGATGGTGCCGATGGAGGCGGGACGGGTGCTCAGGGTTCCTTCGTGCGTTGCGGGCATCGCATTCATCTCCTCCCGGGGGGGGCAGGGGCACCCCTGTGCAGCCCCGTCGGGGCGAGAGGCTCCCGGCGATGGCGTCCCGCCCTGCCACCGGCTGCAGGAAGACCCGTGCCAGGGGGGATGGGGGGGCGGGGGCACAGGGAATCCCGGAGGGGGGGCGCCCCCCGGGGTAGGGGGCGGAGCCGGTCCATGGGCGCCAGGGGCCACCGCCCGGCGCAGGAGGCCGGTCGAAGTGTCCCGGAATCGGGCGGGACGGCCCCTGCCCATCCGGCGAAAGAGGACTCCTGCCGCCAAGCCCGGGATGCTACTCCCGGGACACCCTCCGGAGCGCATTCATCACCGCACCCAGGGTGACGAGAAGCCATCCCACCAGGAGGAGGAGGGGGCCATACACGGAGGGGATTCCCGCGGTCTCCACCGGGGGGGGCGAGAAGACCGGAACCTCTCCCCAATCCACCGCCGAGAGGGGAGCCGCCTCGAAGATCATCGGGTGGAAGTGGGCCTTCAGCACCTCGTGATGCTCCCGCACAGCCTCCTGGTAGCGGAGATGGGCGGAGAGGTCGGTCCCGGCGATCCGGTCCAGTGCCAACTGGGCCGCCACCGGGGGGAAGAGGGCGGACCACCCCCTGGCCCAGGCCTCCCGGGCCCGGAGCCCCTCCCGGTAGGCGAGGGCACTTTCCCGGGCCTCCTGGTCCCCCCGGTGGTTCATGGCGTAGTACCAGGCCCAGGAGAAGCCCTCCCGGGGCACCTCCGCCTCCGCCAGGTGGGGATAGTCCTCGTAGTAGCGGACCATGGTCTCCTGGACGGGGCGGTCCCAGGAGGCGTGGTACCCCTCCCGCTGGAGCACCGTCAACTCCAGGGCCTGGGGCATGGGGTGGAGCACGCCGTTGACCAGATTCAGCAGTGCCGGGCCTGCAGAGATGGCCACCACCCAGATCCCCGCCAGGATCATGGCGTTCGCCGATGACGATCTGCGCCCCAGGGCCACAGCCCGCTGTGGGAAGCCCTGCGCCAGCATCGCCGGGAACTGGCCGAGGCTCAGGGCGTACCCGCCTATGTGATTTTCCACGACGCTACCCTGGCCGAACTGGTCGAGCAGAACCCACAAACTCTGGAGGCATTAGGCGCCATCTCCGGCATCGGCGCGCGCAAGCTGGCGGATTACGGCGAGGGGTTTTTGGACGTTATTCTGGCGCATCAGGCAACCGAGCAAGGCAGCTGAAAAGAGTCCGGAGGCAGTATCCACATGTTGATCAGCTGACGGTATTGCGCTAACCATCCCAGTACGGCGGGTCTCCAATTCGCGCGAACAAATACTCCAGAAAGGTGGCGACTTTGGATGAGCGCAAACGGTTTTCCGGATATATCGCATGGATGCCCTCTCGGGTCGCTTCACCCAACGCTTCGTGATTTTTCAATATGGGAACCAGCGCTTCCTCGCGCAGGGCATCGAATAGCAGCCAGGTAGGAAACAGCACGACGCCCTGGCCCTGTAACGCCGCCTCGACCAGGCTTTCTGCATTATTGCTGTGGAGATTTCCCTTGACCGCATAGCGCTGCGCCGGGGCGCCGACTGAATCACGGAAATACCACGGCTGCACGCCCCGAGTGCCCTTATAGACCAGGCAGTTATGAGCGCTTAATGCGTCAGGATGACGGGGTTCGCCGTGCCGAGCGAGATAGGCAGGCGCGGCGCAGGCCACAAAGCGCTGGGTTGCCAGTTGGCGCGCCACCAGGCTCGAGTCGTTAAGCGCGCCGACGCGTATCACGACGTCGGCCCCCTCCTGCACCGGATCGATAAACGCATCGCTCAGCGTAAGTTCGACTTCAACCGCCGGGTGTTCGTCCTGAAAGCGAGCTAATAGAGGCGCGATGTGCCGACGCCCAAACGCCACCGGCGCGTTAATACGCAATACCCCCTGCGGATGCGTCGCCCCGCCAATCACCTGCTCGGTGGCTAAATCCAAACTCTCCAATACCTGGCGAATATCCTGATAGTAGCTCTCACCGGCATCGGTCGTTCAGGTCAT
>Ga0076930_100414_pt1 | contig 12255 bp, 12 predicted proteins | sample HotLakConsoUCCRE_FD_71149 | JGI IMG/M metagenome (GOLD analysis project Ga0076930, IMG submission 71149) | Hypersaline microbial mat communities from Hot Lake, Washington, USA - Hot Lake Consortium UCC-RE (version 3) (version 3) ...
ATCTTGAATCAGAACTCACCTCACATGGGAATCCCCTGAATGCAGACACAACCTAAAGGACGAAGCGCTGGCCACGCAGATGGGCGACTTCGCCCGCGCCTACGTCGCCTTCAAGATCGGCGAAAAGTTCGGGCGCGTCCTGCAGGTCGGGAAATACACCAAGCCCGTCATCATGATGCGCACCCTCGCTGAGGTCATGGAGGACGAAGGGTGCTCGGCACTGGCAGAGATCACCCCTGCCCTGCTCGACACAACCGTGGAACGCATTCGTGCTCAGGGTGGGAAGGATTACGGGATCGAACAACGTGCCAAAGCACTTGAATGGGTGTCCAAGGCGTTGAACTCGGCGGGCGTCCTTCGGTCTCCCTTTGACTGGTCATCTGGACCGCATAGCTTTCATGGACAGTCCAGAATCCAGAGATTCGACGAAGACCGGAACTTCACGCAGGATGAGCTCGAAGCCGTTGCCGAAGCCTTCTGGAAGGCAAAGACGCCACGGCAACAAATCGCAACTGCCGTCGTCGCCATCCTCTGCAGTGTACCTGGCCGGATCTCGGAACTCCTCGAATTGCCGGTAGATTGTGACGTGGTCCTCGATCCGGGGGACGGCTACCAGGCTGGTTTGCGCTGGTGGCCCAAAAAGGGCGGCATACCCCAGGTAAAGTATGTGCCGAAAGCGATGGTTCCGGTGGTCGAGGAGGCTCTTGCCCGGATCAAGCGTCACACAGACTCGGCGCGCGCATTGGCACGGGCCGCACTATCAGGAAGCGCGCAACTCGCAACTCCGCCAGAGGGCTGGCCAATCGTTCCTGGCGATACCAATCTCTCCTATGATCGGGCACTCATGGTCACGCATCCCCATGTCATGTCCTCGAAGAAAGAACCTCAAACTGATGCGATTGAACCGATCACCTACCATCAAATTTTGGCGGCGCTTCAGGGCATCGACAGCGCAAATATCCCGTCCGTCTTCGAGGAAATGGGAATCCGGCTGAAAGACGGCTCGCCGCTGATCGTGAACACCCACAAGCCACGGCACTACCTCAACACCATCGCCAACAAGGCGTCGGTTCCGCAGGCCGACATTGCGCTATGGTCGGGACGGAAGAACTTCCACCAGAACAGCACATACGATCACGAAACGGCGCAGGAGCTCCTCGCCCGCATTCGAAAGGCACGCGGCTCCGCACCGTCACTGCCCATTCCGATCGACGAGCAAACCTCGTTCGATATCGCGCAGATCAAGGAGACCGCTCACACAACCCAGTTCGGCTGGTGCATTCAATCTCTGCGGCAGAACCCCTGCCAGATGTTTGGAGAGTGCCTCAACTGCACTAACCTCGTCTGTATTAAGGGCGCCCACGGAAAACTGGACAACATAAAGCGCGAACTCGAACGGGAGCGCCAGCTCTACGCAAAGGCGCAAGAACGGATATCCGCCGGCCTCCGGGCTTCGCCGCGTTGGGCGCAGCTGTTCGAATCCAAGATTGCCCGGCTCGAACAACTCGTCGACATCCTCGAGAATGATGAGATCGTCGAAGGTTCCCCGGTCTTCATGACGAAGATGGGCGCGCTGCCTCAGTTCGATCCGGCTGGTCCCGGAAAGGACATGGTCACGTCGGCTCGACCTCGCGAGCAAATGAAGGGAAGGTGAGATGCCGAAGCCGAACGCCAAGCGACACATGACTGCCGCGGAAATCACGCAGACCGCGGACTGGATCATGAGCAAGCCCGACCTTCCCTCCTGGGCTGAGGTGCGGACCTTTGTCCTGAAGGAATTCGGGATCGACCGAACGGTCGAGGCCATCCGGCGCATCCCTGACCTCAAGAAAGCACGGACTGCCGCCGTGGAAGCCCCAAGGCAGCGGAAAAGGGTGGGCCCACGCCCAACAACGCGCAAGATCGAGACGCTGGAGGAGCACATCACACGCCTGTAAGCGGAGGTCGCGCGACTGGAGGCCGAGAACCTCGCGCTCCTCGAGCGGAACCTTCGGCTGATCAACGGCGCCCGGGTTCACCAGATCCCGGAGGCTCATCTCGATCGGGCGCTTGATCCTGTCAATCGGAACCCGACCAACCTGCCATGGAGGACCGGAAAAACGTGACCGACAGATCTCCCCACGAGATGGCGCGGGAAGGCCCCGTTGATCACAACGATCATCAACAAGTTCGACACGGCCCTGAAGAACAGCCAGCTCGCGGATGACGATCCGAACATCTTCGTGCTGGTCGACGAAAGCCATCGGACGCAGACGGGGCGCTACGGCGGCCACAGCCAATTCGCAGCCAAGATGCGCCGCCTTCTCCCGAAGGCGTGCTACCTCGGCTTTACCGGCACACCCCTCCTCAAGAAAGAACAGAACACGCTGTCGACCTTCGGCCGGTTGATCCACCGGTATGCCATCGACGAAGCGGTCGCCGATGGCGCTGTCGTGCCGTTGCTGTACGAGGGACGGCTCGTCGAGCAGCAGGTCTCAGGGGCCGTAATCGACCGCTGGTTCGACAAGATCAGCGACGGACTCACAGACAGCCAGAAGGCCGACCTGAAGCGCAAATTCTCGAGGATGGACGCGCTTGCAAAGACCAACCAGGCGATCCGCGCCAAGGCGTTCGACATCTCCGAACACTATCGCCAGCACTGGCAGGGCACCGGTTTCAAGGCGCAGCTCGTCGCCCCATCGAAAGCCGCAGCCGTCCGGTTCAAGGAGATCCTTGACGAGATCGGCCACGTCTCGAGCGCGATCGTCATCTCACCACCTGACGAGAACGAGGGCAACGAGGAGGTCGACCAGGAGTCGAAGGACCTCGTGCGGAAGTTCTGGTCGAAAATGATGGCGCGGTACAAGACCGAGGACGAGTACAATCGGCAGATCATCGAAGCCTTCAAGGGTTCCGGAGACCCCGAAATCCTGATCGTCGTCTCGAAGCTTCTCACTGGGTTCGACGCACCGAGAAACACCGTGCTCTACGTGTGCAAGTCCCTGAAGGAGCATAACCTCCTGCAGGCGATCGCGCGGGTGAACCGGCTCTACGAGGACGATGAAACTGAGAAGCAGTTCGGCTTCATCCTCGACTATGAGGGTCTGCTCGGCGAGCTCGATAGCGCCCTGACGACGTACAGCGTCTTCGAAGGTTACGAGGCGGCCGATCTTGCCGGCACCGTGCATGACGTCCGGGAGGAAATCCGCAAGCTGCCCCAGCTTCATGACCAGCTCTGGGATCTCTTTAAGCCGGTCCGGAACAAGAAAGACATGGAGCAGTTCGAGCAGCACCTCTTTGATGAGGCTCTGCGCCACGAATTCTACTCGCGACTCAAGGCCTTCAGCCGGTGCCTGCACATCTCACTCTCGTCAGACAAGCTGTTCGACGTATTCGACGAGGCAAAGGTCGATGCCCTGAAGCGGGACTGGAAGCAGTTCTCCGAACTCAAGCGATCCGTCCAGCTCCGGTACCAGGAGACGGTCGATGTCCGAGAGTTCGAGCCGAAGATCCAGAAGCTGCTGGATGATCATGTCGTGGCGATGCCGGCAGAGACCATCATCGAACTGGTGAACATCAACGACGCCGAAGCCTTGAAGGCAGTCGTCGAGGACAAGGAGGTCTCGGAAGCATCGAGGGCCGATCGCATTGCCAGCGCAACCCGGCGGGCCATCACCGAGAAAATGGATGAGGATCCGACCTTCTACAAACAGTTCTCGGCCTTGCTCGAAGAGACGATCCGCGCCTATCGCGAGAAGCGGCTATCCGAGCGGGACTACCTGAACAACGTGGTTGACCTGGCGAGCAAGGTGGCACGCAAGGATCGCGGCCAGGATGTCCCTGAGAGGCTCCGTGGGGACGAAGATGCGCAGGCACTCTTCGGCATCCTGGGCGCACAGCTCAATACCTCTGGAGAGAGGAGCGTGGCCGACGACGAAGTCGCAACCATAGCTCTCGAGATTACCGACATCATCAAGGCGCACCTCATCGTCGATATCTGGTCGAACGAGGTCGCTCAGAACAATCTGCGCAACGCCATCGTCGACCACTTCTTTGATGTCCTGCGCGACGAGAGGGGCATCGACCTACCCGTGGAAGTGCTTGACGATCTCGAACTCAAGATCATGGATCTTGCCCGAGCGCGGTTCGCGGCATGACGCGAGAGATGCACCGCATCCAATACGGCGATCAGGAGATCCGGTACGAGATTGTCCGTCGTCAGAGAAGGACACTGGAGATCGCGGTCGAGCCCGACGCGTCGGTGGTCGTCGCGGCGCCGGAGGATGCGACCCTGGACGCCATCGAGGCCAGGCTCCGGAAGCGTGCCGCATGGGTCACAAGACAACAGCGCTACTTCTCACAGTTCTTGCCGCGGACGCCTGAGCGTCAGTTCATCGCGGGGGAGACGCATCTCTACCTGGGACGCCAGTACCGGCTGAAGGTCGTCCCTCATATCCAGGAGGACGTGAAGCTGATCCGGGGATTTATCCTGGTGCAAACTCACCGCCCGAACCGGCCGGAGGTAACCCGCGACCTGGTCGGCAACTGGTACCGAGAGCGGGCACATATCAAGTTCCGGGAGCGGATCGAGCACTGCCTTGGCCTCTTTCCCAACCCCGAAGACTTTCGACCAAAGGGACTCATCGTACGTCAGATCCGGCAAAGATGGGGTTCCATGTCACCAGCCGGTCGCCTGCTCCTCAACGGCCGCCTGGTGCAGGCCCCTGTCGATGCCATCGACTATGTGATCACCCATGAACTCTGCCATATCGCCGAGCCCCATCACGGCCCCGCGTTCTTCGAGCTCCTCGATAAGGTGATGCCCGACTGGGAGCGTCGAAAGCAAAGACTGGAACGGGTCATGGCTTGAGAGCCTCAGGTCCTAAGCTCTCCCAATGCCCTGAAGGAAGAGTTCGACCTGCTCCTCGGAAGGTTCCTTGATCGTAGATTGCAACTGAACGGCCGACGGAAGTTCAAGGCGAAGCCTCATCGTATCCCCGCATTCCGAACAACAAACGAAACCGTTAAACCGGTTGAGCTTTGGGTTTCCGATGTCGAGGGCCGATAGTTCCTCGGCTGCGAGGGGCACGATGACATGGCAGCGCGGGCACTCCAAGGCAAGGCGAGTATCCAGCGCGTGAGCTTCCGCCAGCGACAGCGCGATAAGCCGGTTCTCTGAAACCCTTTCAACACGGCTCGACGCCTTATGTTCAGACCATGAGTTCGCGAGCTTGAAACCGCGACGACCCAGGGCGCGCGCCCATCCTGCCTCCTTGGAGAGCGCTTCAACGCGGTTTGTCGCCCCGGCAAGTCCGTGCATCTCGATAAGTGACTTCTTGGCAATGTGACGGCGCAACTGCCGCGTCAGCTCTGGCGATGCCTCGCTCCCGCCGAAGGCGACCTTGAGGTGCGAGAGGAACCGCTTCCGCGGCCGTGCTGTCTCGCCAACGTAAATGGGCGCCTTCTGCCCGTTCTCCCGCACGACTATTGCGTATACCGAATGCGCCCAGTCTTCGTCGAAACCGTAGAACCTGGAGAGCGACTCCTGTCGCTTCGCTTCGATGTGGGGAGGGTAATAGCGTTTCATTGCACCTCGTCGGTCGGTGCCAACCTACCTCCAAAATGCACGACTGACAGGCTCAAGATGAACCACGATCCCTCGGCTACAGCCTTCAGATCGCTCGCATAGCACCACATCTAAAACTACCGCTACCTCCCGAGCGGCAAGCCCAAAGCACCGCTGAACCACCGGTAATTTTGAGGCACGCCCGAGAAATCATGCCAGGAACGCCTGCCTTTCGTGGTGTGGCTTCCACACACACAGTCCCCAGCTTCGCTTTTGAACGATTATGCGAACAATGGATTTTCAGCCAAGGGCGTAGCCCGCACCCCTCACCGTGCGCACCGGGTCGTTTCCCCCATGCTGGCAGAGCGATTTTCTGAGCCGTCCGATGTGCACGTCGACGGTGCGGGTATCGACATAGATGTCGCGGCCCCAGACCCGGTCGAGCAATTGTTCGCGCGACCAGACGCGACCTGGCTTTTCCATGAAGGTCGACAGGAGCCGGAACTCGGTCGGTCCGAGCCGGACCGGATGATCGCCGCGTGTTACCTTGTGGGTCTCGGCGTCGAGCACGATATCCTCGTACTCGAGCCGCTGGCCGACGGTCGCGGGCCGCGTGCGCCGCAACTGGCTTCGCACACGCGCCATGAGCTCGACGACCGAATAGGGTTTGACGACGTAATCGTCGGCCCCGGTTTCGAGCCCCCTCACCCGGTCGACCTCTTCGGTGCGCGCAGAAATCATGATGATCGGAACGTCCCGCAGCGCGCTGCGGGACTTCAGTCGGCGGCAGATCTCTATTCCCGACACGCCCGGCAGCATCCAGTCGAGAAGAATGAGGTCGGGGCCAATCTCGTCGACCATGACGAGCGCTTCGTCGCCGGTCGCCGCGCGGGTGACGTCGAAGCCCTCGGCCTCGAGGTTGTAGGCGAGAACCTCGCGTTGCGCCGGCTCGTCCTCGACAAGCAGCACCCGCGGTTGTGCCGTGCTCACCCCTTGTCCTCCATCTGGACGAACGCGGTGCGATCCTCCTTCGCCCGGCTGTCCTCGGGCAGTTCGCCGGTGACGAGGTAGATCACTTGTTCGCAGATCGAGGTCACGTGATCGCCCATGCGTTCGATGTTCTTGGCGATGAAATGAAGGTGCATGCAGGCGGTGATGTTGCGCGGGTCTTCCATCATGTGCGTGAGGAATTCGCGGAAGAGCGCGTTGTACATCTGGTCGACATCCGCGTCGCGCTGGCGCACGTCCGCCGCCAGTGCCGCGTCGCGGTGGATGTAGCTGTCGAGCGCCTTCTTGAGCATTTCCTCGACTTCCTGACCCATCCGCCTGATCGACTTCGCCGCACCCTCGATCGGGCTCATCTGGACGAGAACGGAGGTACGCTTCGCCATGTTCTTGGCGTAGTCGCCCATGCGCTCGAGATTGCCGGATATCTTCATCACGGTGAGCACCGTGCGCAGATCCGACGCCGTTGGTGCGCGGAGGGCGATGATCCGTGCGGCCTCCTCGTTGATTTCCTCTTCGAGCGCGTCGATCTTTAGGTCGTTCTCCCGCACCTTCGCCGCAAGTTCCTCGTCGCGGGTCGCGAGGGATTTGACCGCATCGAGGATCGACACCTCGACAAGCCCGCCCATCTTCATGATGAGCGCCTGGACCCGTTCGAGATCGCGGTCGAAGACCGACTGGATGTGCTGTTCGTTCATGGGTTTATCCGATCCGGCCCGTGATGTAGCTTTCGGTCCGCTTGTCCACGGGGTGTGTGAAGATCTGGCCCGTCTCGCCGGTCCTTCGCCTCCTCCCAGAGCGCTGCGCGGCGCAGGGCGCGTTCGACCACCTCGTCGAGTTCGGCTTTGGTCCGGGCGAGCCCGTGGATCTTCGGCCCGTAGGCGACGTTGTCGTAGATCGATTTCGGAAACGGGTTCGGTTTCTGGAACACCATGCCGACCTTGGCGCGGATTTGAACCGGATCGATCGACTTGTCATAGATGTCCTGGTCGTCGAGGGTGATCCTTCCCTCGACCCGTGCAACATCGATTGTGTCGTTCATCCTGTTGATGCAGCGCAGGAAAGTCGACTTGCCGCAACCCGAGGGGCCGATGAAGGCGGTCACCGTCTTGTCCTCGATGTCGACATTGACATCCTTGATGGCATGGATGTCACCGTAGAAGACCTGCACGTCCCGTGCGGAAATCTTGATGTCTGGTGTGCTCACGTCGGTCTCCGTTGTCGCGCAGTTCGAAAGGCTGTCTACCAGCGGCGCTCGAACCTGTTGCGCAGGTAAATGGCGATGGCGTTCATCGTGACGAGGAAGGCCAGAAGGACGAGGATCGCCGCCGACGTGCGGCTGACGAACCCGCGTTCTGGGCTGTCGGCCCAGATGAAGATCTGCGTCGGCAGTGCGGTCGCGCTGTCGAACGGACCCGATGGAGCCGAGGTAATGAAGGCATTCATCCCGATCAAGAGCAAGGGGGCCGTTTCGCCGAGCGCCTGAGCGAGCCCGATGATCGTGCCCGTGAGAATGCCGGGCATCGCCAGAGGCAACACGTGTCCGAAGACCACCTGGTGTTTCGAGGCCCCTACCCCCAGGGCCGCCTCGCGGATCGATGGCGGCACAGCCTTGAGCGCGGCCCGGGTGGCGATGATGATCGTCGGCATGGTCATCAGGGCGAGGGTTATGCCGCCCACGAAGGGTGCCGAGCGCGGCAGGCCGAACCAGTTGATGAACACCGCCAGTGCGAGCAGGCCGAAGACCACCGACGGCACCGCGGCGAGGTTGTTGATGTTCACCTCGATGAAGTCGCTCACCCGGTTCTTCGGCGCGAATTCCTCAAGATAGATCGCCGCGCCGATCCCGAGCGGAAACGAGATGACGAAGCAGATCAGCAAGGCCCAGAACGACCCGATGAGCGCGCCCTTGAGGCCGGCGAGTTCGGGAAACCGGCTGTCGGCATTGGTGATCAGGCCGGTGTTCAGCGGCTTCGAGATAAGGCCCAGTTCATCGAGCCGGTCGAACCGTTCGATCGCCGCGTCGTCTACCCGGCGGTTGGCCTCGAGCGTGTCGCGTTCGACGAGGTCCTTGTTGAGCTGATCGAAGGGGTCCGATACCGGCACGTTGAGGGTAATCGTTGTGCCGATGAGCGAGGGGTCTTCGACGATCCGGTCGCGCAACTCGAACTGCGCTCCGTTCGACAGGATCGACGAGATCTCACGTCTCACGCTGCGGTCGGACAGATCGGCATCGGGGAAGTACTGCCCCATCGCCGTTTCGAGAAGGTCGTCGAACCCGCCGCGCGGCAATCTCTCCAACGGAACTTCCTCGGGGTCGATGTAGACCTCGATCTCAACGTGGGTCTGGGTCAAGGCATGGTAGCCCGTCGCCACGATAGAGGTGAACAGGATGCCGAGCATGAGCACGGCGAAGGCGATCGCGGCGATGCCGAAGCCCTGCAGGATGACCTGGTTGCGGTTTCGCCGCGAAAGGCTCGCGCGCACCGCCTCGGTCGTCGCGTTCAGCGGGCGCGATCCGGTGTCGTTGGACGTCGTGATGTCGGCCATTCTGTTGCGCCTCAATCGTAGATTTCACGGTACTTGCGGACGATCCGCAGGGCGAACACGTTGATCACAAGGGTCACGAGGAAGAGCACCATCCCGAGTGCGAAGGCCGCGAGCGTCTTCGGGTTGTCGAACGCGGTGTCGCCGATCAGGAGCGTCACGATCTGCACCGTCACGGCGGTCACGCTGTCGAGGGGGTTGATCGTCATCTTCGCGATGAGGCCGGCGGCCATGACGACGATCATCGTCTCCCCGATGGCCCGGCTCACGGCGAGCAGCACGCCGCCGACGATGCCGGGGATCGCGGCGGGAAAAAGCACGTTGAGCATGGTCTCGGCGCGGGTCGCGCCGAGCGCCAGCGCACCGTCGCGCAGGCTCTGGGGAACCGCCGAGAGCGCATCGTCTGCGAAGGACGAGATGAAGGGAATGAGCATGATGCCCATCACCCCGCCGGCCGCGAGCGCGGTGTTGGGCGCGACGTCGAGGCCGACGGACTGGCCGAACGACCTCAGCGCCGGGGCGACGACGAGAATGGCGAAGAACCCGTAGACGACGGTGGGCACGCCTGCGAGGATTTCGAGGATCGGCTTGACCACCGCCCTGAACCGCCTCGGGGCGAATTCGTTGAGATAGATGGCCGTCAGCAGACCCGTCGGAACCGCGACGATGAGCGCCACGCTGCCGATAACGATCGTGCCGAGAAACACCGGCACGGCGCCGAACGCGCCCTCGGCGGCGATCTGGTCTTCCCGGATCGGGATCTGCGGCTCCCAGTTCAACCCGAACAGAAACTCGCTCACCGACACCATGCTGAAGAACTTGGCGGTCTCGAAGACGAGGGCCGCGATGATGCCCACGGTGGTGAAGATCGCCACCAGCGAACAGAAGATCATCAGGCCCGAGACGATCCGCTCCACCCCGTGGCGGGCACGGAATTCCGCCGCGACCGTGCGGCGGGCGAGAAACAGAAGCGCACCGGCGAGAACCGCGACCACGACGACCATCAGGACAGCCGATGTCTGGTGCAGAGCGACGTGACGCTCGGCCGCGGCGATCTTCCAGTCTTCGGGCGTGCCGAACACACGACCGTCGCTGATCGACTTGATTTCGGCAAGGATGAGCTGCACCGCGCCGGTATCGAGCCCTTCGAGGGTTCCCTCGGGCAGGCCCGCCATGGTGAGACGGTCGATCACCGGCCCCTGGAGAACGAGCCAGATCAGAAGCAGGACGAATACTGGAACGGTGATCACGAGCAGCGAGAACATGCCGTGGAAAAAGGAAAGGGAATGCATCCGGGCGCCGCCGCTGCGGATCGCCGTTGCCGCCTGCCGGTTCAGGACGTAGCCCGCGATGGCGGCGACCATGAGAATGAGAAATGCGAAACCCGTCATTTTCCGGCCTGTGCTTTCAGAAGAGAAACCCGTCCGACCCTGAGGTCGGACGGGTCATTGTCGAGGGTCGCGCGATCAGTTGGGCGCTTCCATCGTCACGCCGTTCAGGACGATTTCCTGCTTCTCGGCGCGACGCTCGTCGCCGAGCGGAACCATGCCGCGTTCGGAGAGGTAGCCGCCGGGGCCCATGGCGTCGTCGGTCATGTACTCCTCAAGGAACTCCTCGAGACCCGGGATCACGCCGCGGTGCGCGTTCTTCACGTAGAAGAACAGCGGGCGCGAGATCGGGTAGTCGCCCGTCGCGATGGTGTCCGGATCGGGTGCGACGCCGTTCACGTTCACCGGCTTCAGGGTGTCGAGGTTCTCGAACAGGAACGAGTAGCCGAAGATGCCCATCGCGTTCGAATCGGCATTGAGGCGCTGGACAATGAGGTTGTCGTTCTCGCCGGCCTCGATGAACGGGCCATCGGTGCGCATGCGCGAGCAGTTCTCTTCGACCCAGTCCTCGTCGAAGCCGCCGTCGGCGACGTAGGAGAGCTCCATGCAGCCTTCCCACATGGCGAGTTCGACGAAGGCGTCACGGGTGCCCGAGGTCGGCGGGGGGCCGAGAACGAGGATTTCGGTCTCCGGCAGGCGCGAGTCGATGTCCGACCACATCGTGTTGGGGTTGTCGGCCCATTCACCGTCGACCGGTACCTGAGCGGCGAGCGCGAGGTAGATCTCTTCGAGCGACAGGTCCCAGTCGTAGTCGTTGTCCGACGAAATGGCGATCGAGAGACCGTCGTTGCCGATGTTGGCTTCGGTGATGTCGGTCACGCCGTTCGAGACGCAGAGTTCGTACTCGGACGCCTTCATGGACCGCGAAGCGCCGGTGATGTCGGCGAAATCTTCGCCGATGCCGCCGCAGAAGATCTGCATGCCGCCGCCGGTTCCGGTCGACTCGACGATCGGCGACGGAAACTCGGTGCTGTTGGCGAACTGTTCGGACACGGCCTGGTTGTAGGGGAACACGGTCGATGAGCCGACGATGCGGATTTCGTCACGGGCATGCGCCGCGGTCGCCGAAACGGCGGCGATGGCCAGCGCGGAGGCGCTAAGTTTCACGAAAGACATGTGGGATACACTCCTGATTCTGTCACGGCCGCGCAGAAGCGACCTCGAGCGCAGTCCCTAAGGTCCCGCCACTATCCTTTTGTGACAGTTGCGTAACAGGTTTATGACAATGACCGAGGTGGCCTGAAATTTCCGTCCCGTCCGCTAATCGAGGGCCGGCAACAGGACGGTAAAGCGGCTCCCCTGCCCCGGCGCGCTCTCGATCCGCAGCCGGCCCCGATGGCGGTTGACGATGTGCTTGACGATGGCGAGGCCGAGGCCGGTGCCCCCCATCTCGCGGCTGCGGTGGCTGTCGACGCGGTAGAACCGCTCGGTGAGACGGGGGATGTGGACCGGGTCGATGCCCTCGCCGTCGTCCGCCACGACGACCTCGAGGCCCGGGCCCCGGAAGCTCGAAACCTCCGCGCGGCGTTCGAGCGTGACGGTCACCGCGCTCGCCCCGTATTTCACCGCGTTCTCGACGAGGTTGGTGAACACCTGGGAAAGCTGGTCGGGGTCGGCCGAAAGCTCGCCGGGCGCATCGGCGCCGACAAGCGCAAGCGCGACGCCCCGCTCCTCCGCGAGGGGTCGCAGGGCGCGCACGACGGAGCCGAGGATCGCGGAGAGATCCACCGTCTCCGTCGGCTTCATCCGTTCGACCGCTTCGACCTTCGA
>Ga0076930_101516_pt1 | contig 12218 bp, 15 predicted proteins | sample HotLakConsoUCCRE_FD_71149 | JGI IMG/M metagenome (GOLD analysis project Ga0076930, IMG submission 71149) | Hypersaline microbial mat communities from Hot Lake, Washington, USA - Hot Lake Consortium UCC-RE (version 3) (version 3) ...
ACGCTGGAGGCCGAACAGGCCGAGCGCATGATGAAGCGCTTCCAGAAGGGTCAGTTCAACATGAACGACCTGAAGATGCAGCTCGAGCAGATGCAGAAGATGGGCGGCATGGAGGGCATGCTCGCCATGATGCCGGGCGCCGGCAAGATGCAGAAGCAGATGAACGACGCCGGCATGGACGACAAGGTGCTCTCCCGCCAGGTCGCGCTGATCAACTCGATGACCAAGAAGGAGCGGGCCAATCCCCTGATCCTTCAGGCCAGCCGCAAGAAAAGGATCTCCGCGGGTGCGGGCCTCGAGGTGTCGGAACTCAACAAGCTGCTGAAACAGCACCGGCAGATGGCCGACATGATGAAGAAGCTTGGCAAGATGGGGCGCGGTGGACAGCTCAAGCAGATGATGAAGGGCATGTTCGGCAAGGGCGGCCCCTCCGAGGCCGATGTGGCGGCAGCGGCGCAGGCGCAGATGGGCAGGGGCGGCATGACGCCCCCGGGCGGCTTTCCGGGCCTCGGCGGCGGCGGCGGCCTGCCGCCCGGCCTTTCGGGCTTCGGCAAGAAGAAGTGACAGCCGTCATGCCTCTTTCTTCCGGCTTCGCCGGGCAGCGCTACTCGGAGGACGGCGCGGGCGGGCGGCTGCCTCCCGAGACGCCGCGCCTGCGGCTGGTGCTGCCCGCGCCCGAGCACCGGGCTGCACACGAGGCGTTCTGCGCGAGCGCGCGCTCCAACGTCGCGATGGCAGAGCAGGCCACCGACCATTTCGACGCGCTGCTGAACCATCACGACCTTCTGGGATACGGGCCCTTCGTCGCCGTGACCCGCGAGGGCAATGAGGCGATCGGTGTCTTCGGCCCCTGGAACCTCGACAGCCAGCCCGACCCGGAGCTGGTGTTCCTGTTGTGGAACGCGTCCGACGAGGGCCGGGGACTGGCCTTCGAGGCCAGTGTATCGACGCGCAGTTTCGCCCACTGGGTGCTGGGCTGGCGGACGGCGGTGTCCTATGTCTCCGACGGCAATCGGCGCGCGACCAACCTCGCCGTGCGCATGGGCGCGCTCCGCGATGGCAGCTGGCAGACGCCCGCGGGGACGACCCTTCAGGTCTGGCGCCATCCCGACCCGGAGGCCGCATGACCGAGGACATGGTCGCTTCTGTCGAGCGTCTGGAGACCGAGCGGCTGATCCTGCGCCGGCCTGCGCCGAAGGACTGGGAGGCCGCGCGCGCCTTCTTCATGTCGGACCGGTCGGCCGGCGTCGGCGGCCCTCATGACGAGGGACGGGCCTGGCGCGTCTTTGCCTCGGAGCTCGGTCATTGGGACATCCGCGGTTACGGCATGTGGGCGGTCACGCTGCGCGGCGGCGACGACACCTGCGTCGCGCTGATCGGACCCTGGCATCCCGTCGACTGGCCCGAGACGGAGATCGGCTGGATGGTGTGGGATTCCGCTATGGAGGGCACCGGCGTCGCCACCGAGGCCGCCCGCGCGGCCATCGCCCATGCCTGGAGCGTGCTCGGCTGGACCACCGTGGTCAGCTATGTCGGCGAAGGCAACGAGAGGTCCGCGCGGCTCGCCGAGAGGCTGGGCGCGGTGCTCGACCCCGATGCGCCGCAGCCCAAGCCCGACTCGCGTTGCCGTGTCTATCGTCACCCCGCCCCCGGATCACAGCCGTGACCAGTCCCTGGCTCACTCCCCCGCGCGGTCCCGCCGCCGAGCGCGCCGCCGGCATCGTGGAAGCGATTCCGGTGCTCGAGACCGAGCGCCTGATCCTGCGTGCGCCGCGGCTCGACGACTGGCCCGTGCTGGAGCCGATCTGGACCTCCGACCGCGCGCGCCACATGGGCGGGCCGATGTCGCCCGAAGAGGCGTGGCTCGATTTCAACCAGCTCGTGGCCTCCTGGCTGCTTCGCGGCTTCGGCGCGTTCGTGCTCGAGGAACGGACCACGGGCCGGGCGCTCGGCATCGCGACGCTGGACCATGAATGGGGCGACCCGGAACCCGAGATCGGCTGGCTGCTGATCGAGGAAGCCGAGGGCCGGGGCATCGCCCGTGAGGCCGGGCGCGCGCTCATCCTTCATGCGAGGGAGCTCATCGGCCAAGGCAGCTTCGTTGCCTATATGGACCGGGCCCATGCCCGGTCCATCCGGGTCGCCGAGGCGCTCGGCGGCGTTCCGGATGCGGTACGGCATCCGCTCGACGACGAGGTCATGGTCTACCGCTTTCCCGAGGAGACCGGGGAATGAGCACGCTGGACCGCCACGCAGGAGAGACCCCCGTGACCGATGCCATCAACAAGGCCGCCGACTTGCTGCGCGAGCACCGCGAGTCGATCGACCGTCTCGACGCGATCCTCGTCTACACCCTGGGCGAGCGGTTCAAGCACACGCAGGCTGTGGGGCGGCTGAAGGCCCTCCACGACCTGCCCCCCGCCGATCCGGTCCGCGAAGAGGCCCAGATCGCGCGGCTCACCGACCTTGCGCGCCGGGCCGATCTCGACCCGGATTTCGCCAAGAAATTCCTGGCCTTCATCATCCAGGAAGTCATCAAGCACCACGAACAGTTCAAGGAGTGACGGCTGCCCCTGCATCCGTCCGAAGCCAGACCCAAGGAGAAACCGACATGGCCATGAAACTTCGCCTCGCCCGCGGCGGCTCGAAAAAGCGCCCCTATTATTCCATTGTCGCCGCCGACAGCCGGATGCCGCGCGACGGCCGCTTCATCGAGAAGCTGGGCACCTACAATCCGCTGCTCGCCAAGGACAGCGAGGACCGCATTCGCATGGATGTCGAGCGGGTGAAGTACTGGCTGGGTCAGGGCGCGCAGCCGACCGACCGCGTGAGCCGCTTCCTCGAGGCCGCGGGCGTCGTCGAGAAGAAGACGCGCAACAACCCCAAGAAGGCCCAGCCCGGCAAGGCCGCGCAGGAACGCGCCGCCGCCCGCGCCGAGAAGGCCGCCGCCGCCGCCAGCGCCGGCGAAGAAGCGACCGCCGAGTAAGGCGGACGGGGTTCTTCGCCATGACCGGCGGATCTGACGGAAAGACCCCGCAGCGCGTCGTCGTCGGCGCGCTGGCGGGGTCCTTCGGCGTGCGCGGAGAGGTGCGGCTGAAAAGCTTCTGCGTCCAGCCCGAGGCCATCGTCGACTATGCCCCGCTCTACTCGGCGGACGGGCGGCGCTTTGCCGAGATCGTGCTGACCGGTCTGGCGAAGGGCGCCTTCACCGCCCGGGTCGACGGCATCGCCACCAAGGAGCAGGCCGACGCCCTGCGCGGCACCGAGCTCTATGCCGACCGCGACCGCCTGCCCGAGGCGGAGGAGGACGAGTATTACCACGCCGACCTGATCGGTCTGCCCGTGCATGACAGCGGCGGCGCGCTGATCGGCCGGGTCCGCGCGGTCCACGACCACGGCGCGGGGGATCTGCTGGAGATCGAGGGGCCGGGGCTGGGCACCGGCCTGATCCTGCCCTTCACCCGGGAATTCGTGCCCACGGTAGACCTCGCCGCCGGGCGCATCGTCGCCGATCCGCCCCCAGGCCTCCTGCCGGAGAGCGAGACCTGAAGCGGTGGGCCCGGCCCGCCGCATCCTGCTCCATCCGGGGTTCCACAAGACGGGCACCTCGAGCGCCCAGCATTTCCTGTGGCACAACCGCCAGCGCCTCTCGGCGCAGGCGCGAGTCTACCTGCTGCGGCACCTGCGGGCGTCGGCCGATGCCGCCATGCGGCATTCCCGCAAACGCGAGGCCGCCGATCTTGCGGTGATGGTCGAGTCGCTCTGCGAAATGCTGGCCGACGCGCCCCGGGACAGGCACCTGATCCTGAGTTGCGAGGGCCTTTCCGGCCATATCCCCGGCTGGCCCGACGTGGAGGATTACAGTGCCGCGCAGGAGATCCTGCCGCTGGTGGCGGAGGTCCTGCGGGAGAGCCTGCCGGGCCACTCGCTCCATGTCGTGCTGACCACGCGGGCCTCCGAGGCCTGGCTCCACAGTGTCTGGCGGCATCTGCTGATCGGGACCCGGCTGCGCCTCGACTGGCCCGCCTTCGCGGCCCGCTACAGCGCGGCCGCCGATCTCGACGGGGCGGCGGCGCGGATCGCGGCGGCGCTCGGGCCCGTTCCGGTGGAGGTCCTGCCGCTCGAGGAGGCACAGGCCCATCCCCTCGGCCCCGGGGGCGCGCTGGTCTCGCGGCTGGGGATCGACATGGCCGGGCTTGTGCCGGTGGGCCATGGCAATCGCGGCCCGGACGCGGCGCTGGCGGCGGAGCTGCTCGCGCTCAACCGGTCGTGGCGGCCTGCCTCCGGGATCCAGGCGCGCAAGGAGGCGCTCTGCACGGCGCGCGGCGTGGGGGGCTGGGCGACAGGGAACGCGTGAGGCCGGGACGGCGTTGAGCTGCCGACCCTTACGGAAAGGCCACGCCCATGCTCGAACTCATTCTGATCCTGCTCGCCATCGCCGCCATTGCCGCCGTTCTCGGCTTCGGGCGGCTCGCCGGCGTGGCGCTCACGGGCGCGAAGGTGCTCATCGTCGTCGCGCTGATCCTGTTCCTGCTCGTGCTCTTCGGGATCATCGCCCTCGCCTGAGTGGATGCGCGCGGCCTTTGACTTGGCCGCGCGCTCGGCTATCAGGCGCCATGTCCGACACAGCGAAATCCCACGGGCGCAAGTCCATCACCGCCACCCACGCCCCGCGCGAGCTGATGACGGAGCGCCCGGCGCTGGCAAAGGCCTGGACGGCGCAGGTGATCACGCTGCTGCCTGAGGCGTTTCCCGGCCTTTTGGGAGAGAGCCTGACCGGCAAGGCGCTGAAGGACGGGCTCTGGCAGATCGACGCCATCGACCTGCGCCGCTTCGGCATCGGCAAGCACCGCAATGTGGACGACACGCCCGCGGGCGGCGGCGCGGGCATGGTCCTGCGGCCCGACGTGGTGGGCGCGGCCATCGACGAGGCCCGCAAACGGCGCGGGGACCTGCCGCTGGTCCATCTCTCGCCGCGCGGCGCGCGGTTCGACCAGGGCATCGCGCGGCGTCTTGCGGAGGGGCCCGGCGTGACCCTGCTCTGCGGCCGGTTCGAGGGCGTCGATCAGCGCGTGCTCGATCACTACGGCATCGAGGAACTGAGCCTCGGCGATTTCGTCCTGACGGGCGGAGAGCTCGCCGCGCAGGCCATGATCGACGCCTGCGTGCGGCTGCGGCCCGGGGTGCTCGGCAATGCCGCCTCCACCGAGGAGGAGAGCTTCTCGGCGGGTCTGCTCGAACATCCGCAGTACACCCGGCCCACGGAATGGGAGGGCCGGGAGATCCCCGGGGTGCTGTTGTCCGGCCACCACGGTCGGATCGCCGACTGGCGCCGGGAGGCGGCCGAGTCCGTCACCCGCGCGCGCCGCCCGGACCTGTGGGCCGCGTACCGGGCGCGCAGCCTGCGGGAGTGAGGACGTCCCCTGCAGTCATCCGGCCGGAAACACTCCGGCGGGTCGTCGCGGGCGCAGCGCGCGGCGAAACCGGGGCGATGCCGCTTGATCCGCGCCGCGCTTTGGGATAGCTGCCGCGCCAGACGGGACGGTGCCGCGCCGCGGTGCCGCTTCGGGTCGTCCGACATGAGGGGCCGCTGAAACCGGGGACTTCGATCCGGAGAGGCCCCGGTCCGGGCGCGACAGACGGCCAAGGAAAGGCCGGGCGATCTCCTGCGGGCCGGCTCGTGCCGGGACCCGGACGAAGACCGGAGCTCTCGACCGCCGGACATCTTCACGGAACAACCGTGAGCATCATGAGGAGTTGGTCAGATGAACCTGATCGCTGAACTCGAGGCGGAACAGATCGCCTCGCTGGGGAGAGAGATCCCCGACTTCAAGGCGGGCGACACGATCCGTGTTGGCTACAAGGTGACGGAAGGGACCCGCAGCCGGGTCCAGAACTACGAGGGTGTCTGCATCAGCCGCAAGAACGGCTCGGGCATCGCGGGATCGTTCACCGTCCGCAAGATTTCCTTCGGCGAGGGCGTGGAGCGGATGTTTCCGCTGCACTCGACGAACATCGCCGAGATCACCGTCGTTCGCCGCGGCAAGGTGCGCCGTGCGAAGCTCTACTACCTGCGCGCGCGGCGCGGGAAGTCGGCGCGGATCGCCGAGGTCGGCAATTACAAGCCCAAGGCCGACACGGCCGGGGCCGAGGCCTGAGAGGAGCGGAGCCGATGAAAAAGGACATTCACCCCGACTATCACCTCATCGACGTCAAGCTGACGAACGGCGAGATCCTCAAGATGAAATCGACCTGGGGCAAGGAGGGCGACCAGCTCTCGCTCGACATCGACCCGTCCGTGCACCCCGCCTGGACCGGCGGCGGCACGCGCCTGATGGATACGGGTGGCCGGGTCTCTAAGTTCAAGAAGAAGTTCGAGGGCTTCGGTTTCTGAGACGACCCTCCTTTGGAAGACCGAGCGCATGCCGCTCCGGGAGACCGGGGCGGCATTCTTCATGGCGTTTCACGATGAAACCCATGCTCAAGCCCATTACTTCATTGCCTGATTCTGAAAATGCGGGGTCTGGACGGGCGCCGCCGCCGTGGCCGCCGGGGCATGGTTCGGTCCCGGCAGTCGGCGGTGGGCTATCGGGACCGCGTTCCGCAACATAGAGTGCCCGCAACAACATCTGAGGCAGGCAGGCAGAATGGCGCATATCATCGTCGTCGGCAACGAGAAGGGCGGCGCGGGCAAGTCGACCGTGTCGATGCATGTCGCGACGGCGCTGGCGCGGCTGGGCCACCGGGTCGGCACGCTGGACCTCGACCTGCGGCAGCAGAGCCTCGCCCGGTACATGGCCAACCGCCGCGCCTTTCTGAACGCGGAAGGGCTGGACCTGCCGACGCCGCGCCATGTCGATGTGCCCGAAGTCGATGCCGCCGGCCTCGAACCCGGGGAGAATCCGAGCGACCACCGGCTGTCCGCGGCCGTGGCCGCCCTCGAGCCGGAGGTGGAGTTCATCCTGATCGACTGTCCCGGCAGCCACACCCGTCTTGCGCAGGTGGCGCATTCACTGGCGGATACGCTGATCACGCCGCTGAACGACAGTTTCGTGGATTTCGACCTGCTCGCGCGGATCGACGGCGACGGGGAGAAGATCCTCGGCCCCAGCGTCTATTCCGAGATGGTCTGGAGCGCGCGGCAGTTGCGCGCGCGGGCGGGGCTGGTCCCGATCGACTGGATCGTGGTGCGCAACCGGCTGGGCGCGCAGGCCATGGTCAACAAGGCGAAGATGGAAAAGGCCCTCGAGACGCTCAGCCGCCGAATCGGATTCCGCACGGCGCCGGGCTTTCATGAGAGGGTGATCTTCCGCGAACTGTTCCCGCGCGGACTGACCCTGCTCGACCTGCGCGACATCGGGGTGAAGTCGCTCAACATCTCCAACATCGCGGCCCGGCAGGAGCTGCGGGACCTGATGAAGGCGCTGGCCCTTCCAGGGGTCACCGTGTCGATCTGAGACCCGGCGCGCCGCGCACCGGGGTCAGTGGGCCGAGCGCATCGACGGGCGGCGGATCGTATCCACCGCGACCTTGACCACGAGGGCGGCCACGGCGACGCCGCCCAGAACCAGCACGAGGATCGCCCGGAGGTCGCCCGACATCGCCGTCTGCCAGCGGTCCGCGGCCCAGGTGCTGAAGCCGAGTTCGGGAAGGGCGGGGGTATCGAAGCCGAAGCGCTCGGACAGGCCCGGGACGGCGAGAATGGCCGCCGACGCGATGAACGTGAGCGCGAGACCGAGCAGGATCGCGCGGGTGGGGGAGCGGCGGGGTGCGACCTCGGGCAGGTCGTCGCCGGTGCCCGACGTCACCACGAGGACAGGCTCGGCCCCGGTCGCGGCTGCGGGCCTGGCAGGGCGTGCGGCCGCGGCAGAGCGCGCTGTCGTCTGTCCGGCCGGGCTGTCCTGAACGTCCAGCGGGGCGGTGCGAAGTTTCTTGCCGGTAGCGGAACGGGTCCCGGCCGCGCGGCGGTTGGCCCGGCCCTTGGCGGCGAAGGCGAAGAGCGCGAGGACGACAAGCCCGGCGGCAAGCCACGAGAACTGCCGCGCCACCGTGGACTGGCCGTAATCGGGCGGCAGGATCGCGGCGCGGCGGCCCTCGACATAGGGGAAGATGACCGGCCCGGTCGCGGCGAAGCCGGCGAGGCTCTCGGTGGCGAGCGCGCCCTGCCATGCACCGGCAGGGCGGATCGCGCCGTTCAGCGTCAGGAGCGGCATGGCCGTGGCCTCGGCTCCCGGGACGGAGCGGAGCATCTCGGGGGTTACGCGGTCCGGATCGTTCATCACGAAAATCGCGAGACCGGCGCTGTCGGGCGTGTCCGCGTTGGCGCGGAGCGGCACGGCGAGGGCTGTCGGCCCGCCCTCGGACAGGGGCCCGATGCGGCGGGCTGTCTCAAGATCGAGCACCGCGGTCAGCCGCGCCTCGCCGATGGGGCTGACGTCGCGGCCGGGATCGAAGCGACCGATGCTGACCGGCGCGGGCGGTCCGGCGAGATAGATCTCTCCCAGAGCCGCCTGTCGCGCATTGATCTGCATCTGGAGCAGTATCCCCACGGCGAAGGCCGCCACGGCCATCAGGCCAAGGACGATCGGCGCGAGGCGCGCGAGGGTCGTGCGGGCGTCGGGAGCCATGGTGAAAAACTCCATGCGAGAGTAGCGTCTTGTGATCTGACTGACCGATTTTTGCTCTGTGAATGCGGCAATGGATGGGCGGACGCCGGACGTTTTGGCGTTAACGGCGACGACCTTGCGTTACATTCCTGCTTTACCATCGCCCGGCTTGCACCCGGCGCCGGGAGTCGGGATCACGGGGCTCGGGACAGGACGGCAGATCGAGGACCAGCCATGACGCGCTACGCGAACACGACCTATGACGCGCTCGAGATCGGCATGGAGGCCAGCGTACGGCGGCTCTGCGTGGCCGACGATCTCTATGTCTTCGCCCATGCCAGCGGCAACATGAACCCGATGCACCTGCCGGAGCTCGATGGTGACGGCGACGGAGAGCCCGAGGCGGTGGCCCCTTCGGCCTGGCTCGCCGCGCTGATCTCGGGCGTCTTCGGCAACTGCCTGCCCGGCCCGGGCACACTGTACCGGTCACAGAACCTGAGGTTTCTCGGCCGGGCCTATCCCGGAGAGGAACTGGTGGCGCGGGTGAAGGTCCTTTCCAAAGGCGCGAACCGGGAGGTGCGTTTCGAGGTCAGTGTCGAGGGTCCGGAGGGCAAGCGGCTGATCGAGGGAGAGGCGGTGGTGATCGCCCCGGACCGCGCGGTGTCCGTGGAGGCGGGGGTCGTGCCGGGCCTCACGGTGCAGAGGCATGTGCATTTCGACCGGATGCTGGCGAGGGCCGAGCATCTGGACCCGATTCCCACCGCGGTGGTGGCGCCCGAAAAGGTCGATGCGCTCGAGGGCGCACTCCTGGGGCGGGATCACACGCTGATCACGCCGATCCTCGTGGGGAGTGCCGCCAGGATCGCGCAGGCGGCGACCGAGGCGGGACTCGATATCACCGGGCTCGAGATCATCGACGAGCCCGACCCTGCGCGCGCCGCCGCGCGCGCCGTGGCGCTGGTCCACGAGGGGCGGGCGAAGGCGGTGATGAAGGGGCATCTGCACACCGACCTGTTGCTGGCGGCGGTGATGAAGCGGGAGGGGGGGCTGCGGACCGGGCGGCGGCTGTCCCATGTCTTCGCCATGGATGTGCCGGGCGTCGATCACATGGTCTTCGTCACCGATGCGGCGATCAACATCGCCCCCGATCTCGCCACCAAGGTGGACATCGTGCAGAACGCCATCGACCTCGCCCGGGCGCTGGGCGTGGAGGAACCGAAGGCGGGGATATTGTCGGCGGTGGAGGTGGTGAACCCGAACATCCCTTCCACGGTCGATGCGGCGGCGCTGTCGAAGATGGCCGACCGGGGGCAGATCACCGGGGGGCTGGTGGACGGGCCGCTGGCGATGGACAACGCCATCGACCTCCATGCCGCGGCGACGAAGGGGATCAAGAGCCTTGTCGCGGGCAGGGCGGACATCCTCGTGGCGCCCAATCTCGAATCGGCGAACATGCTCGCCAAGCAGCTGACCTTCATGGCCCATGCCGAGGCGGGCGGGCTGGTGATCGGGGCGATGGTGCCCGTCATCCTGAGCTCGCGCGCCGATGACGAGAAGGCGCGGCTGGCCTCCTGCGCCATCGCGGCGCTCTATGCGGCCTATGGGGCGGGGCGGTGAGATGGCGGCGATCCTGACGCTGAATGCGGGCAGTTCCTCGCTGAAGTTCTCGCTTTGGCCCGACGGAAAGACGCGGGGCGCCGAGGGGCAGGTGGAGGCACTGGGCGGCTCGGCGAGGCTGGTGTTCGAGGCGGGCGACGGCGAGGAGAGCCGCGACATCGGCCCGGCGGACCATGCCGAAGCGCTCGAGGTGATCCTCGATGCGCTGGCGCCGGCGCTGGCGGGGCGGCGGGTGGCGGGCGTGGGGCACCGGATCGTCCATGGCGGCCCGGAGCGGCGGGGGCCGGCGCGGCTTACGGCGGAGGTGGTGGCGGAACTCGAGGCGCTGGCGCCCTTCGCGCCGCTGCACCAGCCGCACAACCTCGCGGGGCTGCGCGCGGCAAGGGCGGTGTTTCCCGACGCGGTGCAGGTGGGGGCCTTCGACACGGCGTTCCACCGGGGGCATCCGTGGGTCAACGACACCTTCGCCCTGCCGCGGGAATTCTACGACGCGGGCGTGCGGCGCTACGGGTTCCACGGGCTGAGCTACGCCTGGATCGCGGGCGTGCTCGAGGCGGAGGCGCCGGAGCTGCACGCGGGGCGGGTGATCGTCTGCCACTTGGGCAACGGCGCGTCGATGTGCGCTCTCAGGGCCGGGAAGAGCGTGGGGTCGACCATGGGCTTCTCCGCGCTCGACGGGCTGCCCATGGGCACGCGCTGCGGGCAGATCGACCCGGGGGTGCTGCTCTATCTCATGGACCAGCGGGGGATGAGTGCGGCGGAGATCACCGCACTGCTTTACACCGAGAGCGGGCTGAAGGGGCTGTCGGGGATCACCTCCGACATGCGGACGCTGGAGGCGTCGGACGACCCGCGCGCGGCGGAGGCGATCGACTATTTCGTGTTCCGCCTGTCGCGGGAGATCGGGGCCATGGCGGCGGTTCTGGGCGGACTCGACGGGCTCGTCTTCACCGGCGGGATCGGCGAGAACTCGGCGATGATCCGGGCGCGGGCGGTGGAGAAGCTGGGGTTTCTCGGGCTTGCGGTGGACCCGGCGGCCAATGCGGCGCGCGCGCGGGAAATCGGCGCGGGACCGGTGCGGCTCCTCAGAATCGAGACCGATGAGGAGGCGGTGATCGCCGCCGCGGTGCGCGCGGAAGTCTGACGGGTCAGGGACACGCGCACCCGGCGGGTCTTGGCGGACGCGTCGGTCCGCGTCGCTTAGCGGGCTGAAAGGGCGCGTTGCGTAAGGACGACCTGCGGGGGGCGCAGGTGTGGCCCCGGGCACCGGTGCCTCGGCTGGTTGCCAAGGGCGCGCGTGGCGGCTACCTCACGCGCGGCGGGCAAGGGGAAGACGCATGGACGATCTGCGCGAGAAATATCTGGGCCTCATCCGCGACGCTGCCGACGAGAGCCGGCTCGAGGACCTGCGCGTGCAGGCCATCGGCAAGAAGGGCGAGGTGAGCCTTGCCATGCGCGAGCTGGGCCGGATGTCGCCCGAGGAGCGTCAGGAGGCGGGACCCCGTCTGAATGCGCTGAAGGACGAGATCACCTCGGCGCTGGCCGCGAAGAAGGCGGCGCTGGGTGATGCGGCGCTGGAGGCGCGGCTGGCCTCCGAATGGCTGGACGTGACCCTGCCCCCGCGCCCGCGCGGCCTCGGCAGCGTGCATCCGGTGAGCCAGGTGACCGAGGAGATCACGGCGATCTTCGCGGACATGGGATTCTCCGTCGCCGAAGGGCCCCAGATCGAGAGCGACTGGTACAATTTCGACGCGCTGAACATCCCCGGCCACCATCCCGCGCGGGCGGAGATGGACACCTTCTACATGGCTCGCGCCGAGGGCGACAATCGCCCGCCCCATGTGCTCAGGACCCATACGAGCCCGGTGCAGATCCGGCACATGGAGGCCCATGGCGCGCCCTGCCGGATCATCGCGCCGGGCCGCGTCTATCGCTCGGACTACGACCAGACCCACACGCCGATGTTCCACCAGGTCGAGGGGCTGGCCATCGACC
>Ga0076930_101518_pt1 | contig 12211 bp, 2 predicted proteins | sample HotLakConsoUCCRE_FD_71149 | JGI IMG/M metagenome (GOLD analysis project Ga0076930, IMG submission 71149) | Hypersaline microbial mat communities from Hot Lake, Washington, USA - Hot Lake Consortium UCC-RE (version 3) (version 3) ...
GCGCAGCGGTAGGCGGTTCCGGTAGCGGTCTGTATCGCCCCGCCCGCGTTGAGGTTGCCCCAGACCACATGGGTCGCCCCTTGTGCGGCGGCACTGTTGAACACCTCTGTCTGGGCACCGCGCAGCCCCTGGCCGGCGAACAACATGCCGGAATACTGCGACTGGGTGATCGGGTTCAGGAACTGGCAATTCTCGACAGAACGCGCGTCGATGATGCGCACGGGCGCGGCGACAGCCTGAGTGCCTGCCGAGACGGGTGTCGGAGCGGACGGTTGCGGCGAGGAGGCACAGCCTGCGACAGCAAGCGCCATGCAGAGCGAGGGAACGGTGTGTTTCATGGCGGCTTTCCTTGCGGTTCAGCGGCGGGAGCGCTTGCTTCGGGCACCGGCGGTTTCGCGGCCATCATCGCAAACCCGCGCGCAGGCACCGCCATGTCGCATTCTGTGTGACACCCACGGGGCATAACCGTCATTTTTCGCTTGCAGGTTGGCGGTACTGTTTATATCCCGCTCCCACCCAAAGGATGCGGGCGTAGCTCAGGGGTAGAGCATTACCTTGCCAAGGTAAGGGTCGTGAGTTCGAATCTCATCGCCCGCTCCAAAATTTCTATTTACAATCAATGTATTGTTCTCTGCGTGCTCACACGTATTCGACTTACAACCCGTAGGTCAGAGAGGATTGTAAGCATCTTGTAAGCAAGCGCGGGAATCGCCTTCTTGGTGTTCGCTGCAAATAGACGTCAGCGAAAACGATTTGCACGGACACCTGACTCAGTCCGAAACCGTGACCCGGCCGCTGAGCTTAGATGCACCGGGCTTGAGGCCGCAGACCGAAAGCGCATCCTGAAGCCGCAAATACCTATGCCCAACTGGCATTCAAGATTTTGCCACGAAACCCGCGCCACCGCGCTCAGAATTTGGCGATGATATTCAGAAAGACGCCCTGATTGTCATAGGACAGGTCGGTCAGGTCATCGCTGACACCGCCCCATTCATAGCCAAGCCCGATCTTCGCATTGTTGCCCACATGGCGATAGACGGCCATGAGGGCTCCGGTTTCATCCGTGCCGGTCTCACGGGTATGGAGGAAACGGCCTTCGGCCATGACGTCCCACTTGTGGACGACGTGCCAGTCGAGCCGCGCGATCGCCAGCGTGGCGGTGTTGTCCGTGAAGTCGTCGGTGCCCCGGTCGGCCACTTCCGACTTTCGATAGCCCAACTTGCCGCCGAAAGTCAGCCGGTCCGTGACATCGTAACTCGCATTCAACGAGAGCACATGGCTGCGCTGCAGCGGGCCGTCCTCATTGCCGTTTGCATCGACCTGATCCTCGCCGGGCAAGTCATTCAGGAAGGTGTAGCCGAACAACAGATTAAGCCGTTCGTTGTCGATGGGCCGATAGGCATAGCCTAGTCGCAGCTTGGCGTATTCCCCATCGCGGAAGTCGTCTTCCGCGCTGTCGGAGTAAAGCGCGTCAAACGCGGCAAGGAAGCGCCAGTTCTCGTTCACCTTGTTGGAATAGCCGAAGGTCAGGCCCCAGGTTTCGCGGTCCTGAGCGATGCCGTCGCCGTCCTCGGTCCGGTATTCGAGCCTGAGGTTGGCGGCGCGCAGATCCTCATTGGCGTAGCCGATGCCGAAAGAGACCGCGTCACGGTCGAAATCGCCATTGGTCTCGTCCCGAACGATGCCGGTCTCGTAGGTGCCGCCTACCGTCCAGCGGGCGGTCGGTGTGTAGTTCACCCCGAACGCGTTGGTGATCGACTGGCGAGAGGATGGCAAATCGGTCTTGGTCTCGGCGAAGGTCGTCACCGTGTCGGAGTGCCGCGTGCGCGCGCCCGCAACCACCGTGCCGTTCTCGGCGCTTGACGTCGTAGCTCCGGTCTCGTCCGTCGCCTGCAGGTCATAGCCGACATAGTACGCGTCATCGGCAGTGGGGGCATAGGTCAGACGGAATGCGCCCGCGGCCCCGAGATCACCGTCGGAAATCTCACCAGACGCGCTGAGTTTTTCAGTCACTTGCGCGTCAAAGCCCGCACCGTAGCGATTGTTCCGCGAAAGGCCGCCGGATCGTGAGACGGTCCCCTGCCCGAAAGCATAGACATCAAGGTCAGCAAACCCGCGATAATCGAGCCGCAACGCAGCATCCGCGCGCTCGCCGGTACGCGACGCGTCGCCGGGCACGACCTGGTCCAGCACCTCGATTCCGACACCAACCGTCCAGTTCTCGTTGAGGTCGTAGAAGGCGTTGAGCTCGGCGCTGCGCTTTTCCTCGCCATTGTCCTTGTCGAAGCTTTCGGCGTAGCCACGGAACGTCAGGCGGTCGGTTGCGGCAACCTCGCCCTCGATGCCGATCAGGGTCTGATCGTCGGTGATATCCTCGGTGAGGGTCGAGAAGCCGGCCTCCTTGCGCTCCGCATAGAGCCCGATGAATCCTTGGCGTCCAAAACCGAGGTCCTCGAGGGCAAACCTGCTGTCGAAGCGAAAGGCGTCCGCTGCGGCCAAGGCGCCGCCCGTGGTCGTGATCGAGAGCCCGCCATCGGTCGAGGTCGAACGGGCGATCCCGGGGCCGTCGCTGCGCGCGAACTCAAGCTCCGCATAGCTCTGGTCGGACAGCTGGAAGCGGATATCGGCGCCGCCAATCACCTGGTCGTCGGCACCCGCGCTTTCGGACATGAGAGTCGCACCGAAGCGCAGGCGGTCGGTGGCCCACGCTTCCACCCGGCCGCCAAAAGCCGTGGCATCCCCGGTTCCGGCGACGGGTGTGTATTCGTATTGCACGACGAGGTTCTGGTCGAAGGTGCTGGTGCCATCGGATACCAATCCGCCATCGGACGTGGTGGTGCCCACCGGGCCCGCCAGGATCAGCACGCCCTGGAGGTAGTCGACGCGGAAATCCGCGCCTTCCGTGAGCGTCGTGCTGCTGACCACGCGGCCCGTATCGGGGTCGATGTTCTGGATGGTCACGTTGACCGACCCGCCGGTGATGTCCTGCCGACGCAGGAAGTAGACCGAGCCCCCGGTGCCACGCAGGATATCGCGCTGGACAGCGGTTTCGGGGCTGGCCGCGTAGATCTGCGCGGCAATGCGCGGATCGCCGCGTTCGGTCACCGACGGTGCCTGGTAGCGCAGTTCGGCACCATAAAGGTCGCGCGTGTTCGAGATCAGGCCGCCGTTGTTGATCCCGGCCTTGAAGTCACCCCATGTGAATCGAGTGGTCTCGTTTTCAACACGCAGATAGACGCGACCCTGGCTCGGCGTATCATCGTAAAAGGTGCTGTCATCGCCATAGGTCGGATAGAGATCGTCGTCGTTCTCGCGGAGCCGCTCGATCACACGGCGCGGGTCCTTGTCGTTGAGACGCTCGAAAATATCCTCGATCGGTCCATTACCGGTGTCCAGCGATCCGGTGATCGTCCAGCCGCTCTGCGTCTTGCCCTTGGCGTAGATCGCTGCACGGCCGTCAACATAGGTCTCGTCTTCGCCGATCGACTCGTCATCGCGCCACCCGGCAGTGATGTCGATGATGCCGACGCGGAACCATTCGGAGGAAGGAATGGTCACGTCGCGGCGATGGCGCTGGCCGTCGATATCTACGATAACCACGCGGTCGCCTGCCGGTAGGATGCGCGTCGTCACAAAGCGCCCGCGTGCATCCACGGGAACAGCTTCGCCGTTTACCCGAACCGTGCTGCCGGGGCGCGCGTCGGTGCCGGACACGGTGACCATCCCACCGCTGACCGGAATGCGTCGAATGCGGGTCCGGTCCTCGCCCTCTCCCGCAGCCACGAAGGGCGCGCCCGCGGTGGCATGGGTCGGAAACGCGCGTTCCGTCCGCATCAGTGCGAGGGCTTGCGTCTCGTCGTACCGTCCCGCCGCGTCATAGGTGCGCAGCACATAGGCGTAATCGCTCGACCCATCGCCCGGCATCGTCCAGTCGGCGGTTCCGTTCGCCGCGATCGGCACGGTCGCCACGACCGGGTTGCCGCGCCGGGATCGGTCGAGAATGCGCACCTCGGTCCGCGTGACATAGGCCGGATAGTTCATCGAAGACCGGAAGGTGACAGTCTCGCCCGCGCGATAGGACGCACGGAGTTCGTCGGTGCTGACGTTCAGTCGCCGCGTGGTGTCGAGACCGTCGTAACGCACCGCGACATTTGCCCGTTCGGCCCGGATGTCGTTGCTGCGGTCAGTCAAGGGGGGCGGCGCGGCGCCCGCAACGGGCGCGTTATCGATCGAGATCGAGAAGCCCAGATCGTCGAAACCTGCGCCCGGTGTGCCGTCGGCGACCTCCGTATTCGCCCCGACCGGCACCGACACGGTGGACTGCGCCCAGGCGCTCGTCAGGAACGTTGTGCTCAGGGCCAGCGCAATGAAACCGGTCTTCGTCATGGTCTTACCCCTCACTGGCCTGCACGCCGGATGACCTGCTCGATCAGCAGCCTCCGCTCACCGATGTCGCGCCACTCGCGCCGCACGTAGCGTTCGACCCTGTCCATCGCCTGCCGCGCCGCGCGCACCTCGCGCTCATCCGCCGAGGCCGGCACGAAGAACGACAGGCGCAGGGTCGCGACCTCGTCCGCCAGTTGCGGCAACAGACGCCCGATGCCCGCGCGCAACTCCGGCGACATCTCACCGTCCCGGAAAGCCGCCGGTCCGAGGTCGATCCGGGCGACACGGCCCAGCGCGACGCCAAAGTTGATTTCGCTCATCATGCCCGGTGTCAGCCGCATCACCCGGGGGTTTTCCGTCGTCACGCGGTAGCCTGCCGGCAGCGAGCGTTCATCCAGCTTCAGGATGAAGTTCGATCCGCGATCTTCCGGCAGCATGGCGCAGGGCACGGAAAAGAGGCCGTTTTCGTCGGTCGTGATGATCGTGCCGTCCACCGTGGCCAGACGGGCATTCGGCACACCGTCCTCGGCCAGATCCTGGGGCGAGATTACGGGTGAGACCTTGCCGCCGAGCTTGTCGACGAAGAAGTCCTGATTGGTGATCGCCCCCGCCGCTTCGGGGTCCTGGTGCCCGTTGCCGTTGTGGTCCTCGAAGACCTTGCCTATCACGTCGCCGCAATCGAAGACCGGCTCGGGCAGCATGCGCACCGTGGCCGTCGCGGGTGGCGCCACGGGCTCGCCGGTCGTGCTGTCGAAGAGCTCGACCGTGTTCACGAGGTCTCCCGCCCGAGCCCCGTTCAGGATGCGCGCCTCGATCGTGACCGTGAGCGAAGAGGACGCAGGAATCGTGATCCCCGGCCAGGTGATCCGGCGTCCGCTCGAGACTGCGCCGGGCAGGCTGGAGCTGTCGGGCACATAGAGAAACCCCGGCGGCAACGTATCGACCAGGTCGACGGGCCCGACAAGGAAGGTGTTCTCGTTCGTCACCGTGATCTCGTAAGGCACGATGTCGCCGCGCTGTACGATGTTCGAGATCGTTGTTTTCTCCAGCGTGACACCGCTGTCGATAACCGAAGGACTGAAGCGGAACTCGGTTGGGTCATCCACCGTGTTTCCATCGGTATCGATGCCGTCGTCCGAGACATCGCTGACGGTCGGATCAGGCCCGAAATCGGGGGTGCCGGTGGCCGTCACCGTGTTGTCGACACCGCCCGAGTTCACCGCACCTTGCTCGGCCACGTAGGTCGCCAGATAGGTCGCGATCTCTCCCGGCTCCAGAGTGCCTTCGGGCGAGCCGAGCGACGCGCCGTCGAATGTCGGTCCGGTGGTCAGGGCCAGCACGGTGCCATCGAGGTCGGTCAGGGTATCGACCAGCGTCAGACCGCTGACGGGAATGTTGCCGGTGTTCTCGACCGTGATCGTGTAGTTCAGCGTATCGCCGATATCCTCGCGTCCGTCGCCGTTGTCCTCGAAGACCTGCGTCTTGGTCGCTTCGAGTCCGGGCACCTGGGGCAGAGGCAGGGTCACGCTGGAGGTGTCGGTCACGTCCGGCCCGTCGGGCGGTGTGCCGGTGACGCTGGCGTCGTTCACCAGCGTTCCGGCGGCGATATCCGCTTCGGTCAGCGTGTAGGTCGCGCTGTAGGTGGTGTCGTCGACCGCGCCCGGGGCGAGGGTGATCGGCGACCCCGTCAGAACGATCCCCGCGAGCGCATCGGTGACCGTCACAGCGGTCAGCGTCACGTTGCCGGTATTCTCGATCCGGAAACTGTAGGTGATGACATCGCCGGGGCTGGGCTGGGGCCCGGGGTCGGAGGCCGTCTTGGTCAGCGAGATGCCGGGCGTCCGCACGAGCGGCGTCACGAGCGGATCGTCATCGCCGGTCGTGGTGCCGGAATCGTCCGTCACATCGGTATCGAACGGGTCCGTGCCGGTCACGGTCGCCGAGTTGATCACTTCGCCCGCGTCGATATCGGCCTGCGTGATCGCGTAGGTCGCCGTTATCGTTCCGCTATCTGTCGCACCGGGTGCCAGCAGGGCAATGGTTCCGGACACGGTCGCGCCGATCAGGTTCTCCGCCACGGTGACATCGGTCAGGTTCACATTGCCGGTGTTGGTCACGGCGAACCCGTAGGTGATGATTTCGCCCGGGACCGGCGGCGAGGACAGCGCGGAGGTGTCCGCCGTCTTCACCAGTGCGATCGCGGGGGCCACGTCGGGGATAACCGGCGTCGGGTCATTCTCGCCCACGTCGGAGCCGTCGCCGTCGCCGTTAGCGTCCGGCTCGGTGCCGTCGTCGGAGAGATCGCTCAGTTCCGGGTTCGTTGCCGGGTTCTGGCCCGAAATGCCGCCCTCGCCCGTGACCACCGCCTGGTTCTCGTAGCGGCCGCCAGAGGCCAGGATCGGGGGCAAGGGCACGGTCGGCTGGGTTCGAACGGTGAAGTCGATGGTACAGGTCGCGCCCGCAGCCAGCGTGAAGCCGGAGGCCACGACATCTGCGCCCACGCCGGTGAAGCTTGCATCATTGCCGCCGCAGGTGCCGCTCGGGGAGACGATCACCGCGTACTGCCCCGGCGTTCCGTCCGTCGCGGCCACGTTGGTGCCGAAAAGCGGTGCGGCGCCCTGCAACTCGTCCGTCACCTCGATGTTGATCAACGGTTCGAGGCTGAAGTTCTCGACCGTCAGCCGGAAGACCGTGTCGAACGAGGCGTCTGCGTTGGTGGTCGGCGTGCCGAGCACATCCTTTGCCAGACCGATCCGCGCGCTCGGGATCAGCGCGAAATCGTAGTCGGTCGCGTCGGTATCAGGGGGAATCGAGATCGCCGAGATCACGGTCGGGCTGTCGATCGTGCCGCCTTCGCTGCCGGGTGTGTTCTGCCCGATGGTCAGGTTCGGCTCGCTCACCGCGCCGCGGGTGACCGTGTAGGTGCCTTCCGGCAATCCGGTAAAGAGATAGTTGCCGTCCGCGACCGTGACGACCGTTTGCGTGATCGGCGCGCCGTCGAATGCGTTGCCGGTCAGGGTCATGGTGATGCCCGCCACACCGGTGTCTTCGGGCAGGTCCTGACCGGACGCGGTGGGCGTCGCGCTGTCATCGAAGTCGCGGTAGACCGTGCCGGCCAGCGAAGAGACGTTGACCGTCACACTGCCCGAATTGTCGTTGTTGCCCGGAACAGGGTCGAAGGACGATGTGGTGATGGACGCGGTGTTGGTGATGCTGGTCCCGGAGATGCTCTCCACTCGCACCGGCACCGTGATCTCGACCACACCGCCATTGTCGAATGTGCCGAGATCACAGGTAAAGGACGTGCCGCCTGCCACGCCGGTACAGGCCGTGGACGTGACGAAACCGGCACCCGAAGTCACGCTGGGTGGACCTGTCAGGAACATCCCCGCAGGCAGCGTGTCAGTGACGAAGACGTCATCGGCCTCGGCCAGGCCCGCACCTACATTGTTGGTGACCGTGATCACGAAGTCGAAGGGATCGCGCAGATTGACCGGATCGGCCGAAGGCACCTTGCTGGTCAACTCCGGGTCCGCGCGGGTGCGCGACGTGGTGGTTTCACTGGTCTGGTTGTTGGCGGCCAGCGTATCGGAGCCCGCCACAATTTCATCCGAGGAGATCGAAACGCTGTTGGTGATCGTGCCCTTGGAGACGGCTTCCGCCGTGATTTCGATCACCACCGAGGCACCCGCTGCGAGTGTTGGGTAGCTGCATTCAAGCGTTCGGTCCGCCGCCGCCGCGGGCGGAGGATTGCCCGCCCCCGTGTTGACCGGAACGGTCGTGCAAGTGCCGCCGGGTGCGCTATGGCCGCGATAGGCGAAGACCGACGCCGGCAGGATGTCCGTGACCACGATGTTCTCGGACGCCGAGGGGCCGGCATTCGTCACGCTGAGCGTGTAGACGGTGTTCTCTCCGATCACGACCGGGTCGATGCTGTCGTCCTTGTTGACGAGAATATCGAGCGCCGCGTCGATCACCTCGAAATCTATCGAGGTATCGTTGTTGGTCAGGTCGGTTTCCAGCGGATCGGGCGTCACTTCGAAGCCGTCGCGGAACACCGTGGCGTCATTGGTGACAGTCGATCCGATCAGCGCGTTGTTGGGGCGTGCGACCACGGTCACCGTGCGCTGCGCGCCGTTCAGGATCGTGCCGAGGTTACAGGTGAAGCTGTCGCCGCTGGTCACGGTCCCCGCACCCGGAACGGCGCTGCAACTTCCGGCAGAAGGCGTCGCCGAGACAAAGGTCATGTCGTCGGGCAGAAGCTCGCGGATCGTGACGTCCTCGGCGCGGGAGAGGCCGTTGTCGACGTTGGTCGCGGTTATCACGAAGGTGACCGGCTGCCCGGCCCGCGCCGGGTCGGGGTTCACGGTCTTGGCGACCGTCAGGTCGTAGCGGGCCGTGACGTCATAGGTCACGGTATCGCTGTCGTTCGAGCGGTCGGAATCGGGCGTGCCGAAGGACCGCAGCCGCGCCGTGTTGCTCAGCGTTCCGGCATCGCCTCCGGGGCGCACCTCGACCGTGATCACCGGACAGTCCGACCCCGGCGTACAGACCGGCAGCGTCGCGGCGGTGCAGTTGAGGCGGCGTGCGGTGCCGCCGCTGGCCGTATTGCTGCAGGTCAGACCGGTGGCCACGCCGGCGCTGATGGTTTCACCGATGTACCCCGCGCCCGTCGGTCCGACCGACGAGTTGATGAGGTTGGTGATGGTATCGTCGAGGCGCGCGTCGCTGGCGGTGCTGGGCCCGGTGTTGACCAGTTCGATGTCGAAGGTCTGGATATCGCCCACTTCGAGCGTCGCTTCGCGCGCTGTCTTGATCGGGAACACATCCGCCGAATCGCCCGACTCCTCAGAGCCGATGTCGAAGGTCACGGTGTCGTTCCCGGGGTTCGTGTCGGGGATGTTGGCGTCCGGCGAACTGACCGTCATCGAATTCGAGATCGTGCCCGAACTCGTGCTTTCGAACTGCAACTGGGCGGCGGGAGTCACTTCCCCCGGAGACAGGGGATCGGCAGCGGTGTAGACAAGCGTACAGGTCACGGTGATGCCCGGGCCGCCGACCACGGGCGGCGTCGGCCCGCAGGACCATCCGCCGCTGGCCGGATAGCTGGTCACTGTCACGCCTGAAGGCAGGTTATCGGTCAGAACGACTGTTCCGATGAAATCGGCGTTGCCTTCGTTGACCGCCGAAAGACGATAGGTGTTCGGCTGGCCGACCACCACAAGTGCCGGAAACGGCCCCGACTTGCGTGCCGCAAGATCGACGACCGGCTCCGCGATCGTGGCGGCGACACTGTCGGTGTTGTTGGCAAGGTTCGACTCGGTCGGGCTCGACGCCGAAATGCTCGCCGTGACGGTCGGCGACCCGGGAGACACGACATCCGCCTCGATGATGATGTCACCGAGGTCGATGTTGGCCCCTGCCCCGCTGCCGGACGCCAGGGTACAGGTCACGTCCTGCGTTCCTCCGGCCTGCACGCAGGACCAGCCGTCGGGCGAGGAAATGCTGGTGATCGTGTAGTTCGACGGAATCGTCGTCGTGACCGTCAGGCCGGAAGGACTGTCACCGGTGTAGGAGGATTGGATCAGGAAGGTCGTGCTGTCGCCCACAAGAAGCGATCCACCCGGCGACTGCGATATGTCGATGGCGACATCCGTCCCAGCGGTGATGTCGATGTTCTCAGTGTCAGTATTGTTGTCGGCAATTGGATCTCCGGGTGTACTGTTCAAGACGCTGGCCGAGCCAGTGACGGTAGAGCCGCCCGCTGCCGAGATTTGTCCCTCGAACGATCGCGCAAGCGACGCACCATCAGCCAGAGTACCGGACACGCTACAGGTGATGACACCAGCCCCGATGCTGCAGCCCGCAGGGAGCGGACCGCCACCCGGGCCAGTAACATTGGTGATCCCCGTCGGAATAGGGAATTCGATGTCGAAACCTGCCGCATCGTTCGGACCGTTGTTCAGAACGGTCAGGTCGAGCGGCACGATGCTGCCGGAAGACGCGGTCGCAGGCAGAACCAGGTCGATTTCCAGGTCCGCACCCGCCGTCACGGTCGTCTGTTCGGTCAGAGTGTTGTTGCCGGGCAAGCCGTCCCCCGCCGTCGGAACGCTTGCGGTTAGGTCCAGAACGCCGGAGATTTGCGTCACGATCTGCACAACCGAACTGGCCTGCCCGCTCGATGGCAGGCTGGGTACATCGCATGTGACAGTCGCCGCGCCGGGAACAGGCAAGGTTATCGGTGTGGCTCCGATCCGGCATCCCGTGAAGTCGCCGCTGACACCGGCAAGCTCGGAGTTGGGCGGAACGTCCAGATCCACCGTGGTCGCTGGTGCTGTTCCGAACCCGTTGTTGTCGATTTCGACCGTATAATCGATCGTGCCGCCTGCCGAGATCGGATCGAACCCAGCGTCATCGATGTTCACAAGCCAGTCTACGGACTGGGCACGGGCTTCGCCCCCCAAAGCGGAACCGAACACGATCGCCAGAATGACAGCCTGAATCAGACGCCAGATCGACGCGCACGAAGAAGCTCTATGAAACATGCCTGCTCACATTTTTTTGTCAGATGTCAGGCAGTTCCTGCTCCAAAAAAAGGGGAAAGTTCTACTTCGACTCATCTGAGAGATGATGGTGGCAAAAAAGTCAGGATGTGGAGTTTCGTGCGTCGTCCTGAACGTAACCGTCTGATGCGACGGGAATGCGGTAATGGTTCGAGGAGGCGAGCATTACATCGGAGAACCAAAAGCGATTACCGGCCTTCAGCATTTTGCAAAGGCGCCTGATCAGTCAAAAGACTGAATGGCTATTTACAATCCCAAGCCCCGCTTCCTACCCAGCACCCAGTCCACACCTCCGCCCGGCATGCCGACACCCGCGATCTGCTGGCCGATCCTTCGTTCCAGCGCGTCGTTCCACGGGACGAGGCTGAAGCCCATCCCATTGTCGATCATGGCGAAGCGTCCGCTGGGGAGTTGGGTGCTGCCGACCAGTTCTCCGCCAAGGCGGCTGCCGGATTTGACTGGGGTCCAGTCGCGGCCACGCTCCGCTGCCAAGGTGCGGCCGACCCGGTCGATCTCGCGGGCTTCCAGCCTCTGGACGAGGTCGCGGGGGACGCGGATGCGGCCCTGGCCGAGGTCTTGTGCGTCGCCGCGTTGGACGAGGACCTGCTTGCGGCGCTCGATCGCGCGTTTCATTTCCAGCCCGAAGCCGGTCTCTCGGAGATCGGGGCCGCCCTGTCGCATCAGTTCCTTGTCGAGCCAGGTTGCGCCGTCATGGGTGACCTGCTTGTCCAGTCCGATTGGAGAGAGCACCTCCATCCGCGCACTGGGGCCATGTCCTTTCCGGTCATGGGCAAGCCCGCGTTCGGGCAGGTCCTGCGGCACCTTCCAGTGATCCGCGCTCCAGCGTTCGACGAGCCCGGCACGGCGCAGGGCCTCGAGGCGGCGCACATGGGCGGCTACGAAGCGCTCCGGATCGGGCGTGATCTTCTCTTCCCGGGCGATTTCTACGTGCCGGGACGGGTGATAGGTGCCGTCGCTACCCGTCACGGCGAGGATGTTGCGGTCGGCGGCGCGGGGTTCGGTCGGTGGCGGCGCGGCGGCCACGATCATGCCGCGGCTGATGCCGTCGCAGCGCTCGGCGCGCAGCTCGACCTGGTGCACCCGTCCGTCCGTGCTGTCGATGACCAGCTGCACCCGGTCGCCATTTCCGTCGCCGGCGAGGTCGCGCGCCAGAACCCGGCCGGTGATCCGTTCGCGCAGCTTGTCACGGTGAACGGTCAGTTGGGCGATGCCGCGCGCCTCGTTGAGGTCGTTGCCATCCA
>Ga0076930_101525_pt1 | contig 12154 bp, 6 predicted proteins | sample HotLakConsoUCCRE_FD_71149 | JGI IMG/M metagenome (GOLD analysis project Ga0076930, IMG submission 71149) | Hypersaline microbial mat communities from Hot Lake, Washington, USA - Hot Lake Consortium UCC-RE (version 3) (version 3) ...
ATCGTTCTTTCCATACCGCTTCTCTAAATTCTGACTTACTTAGTCCTGCGAGCTCAGGAAGATTAGCTCGAATCCTAATATTATTAATGGCCTCGTATGCTTCCGGAGTTGGGCCTGATAATTCGTTAGAAGCTTCTGCATAATCAAATAGTACATCAGCATATCTGATGATTTGCCAATTAAGGCCCGATTGTGCGGAATTAAGGTGAGCATTCTCATCAAAGAATTTGTAATTATAATAGTCTCCAAATTCTATGGTATTGCTTCTATCTGACTCTGATGAATATTTAGAAAAAAAGTATGCCCCTTCCTCTGCTCTTTTGTCTCCGCTTTCGTAAGACTCAACAAATTCACGTTGTGCAAATGTAAAACCTTGTTCAGAGGAATATGCCGAAACTCCCAGTTTAAATGGAGTCAGGCCAATCTGCAAAGAATTTGATGGTTGTTCTAACTCATCAAATTGAACAATAAAAATATGTTCCCCTGTATTGTCTTTACTTTTATCACGAAAAGCATCGTAGGACTCAAACAAGATGTATTCTTGAGCATCAATAACTTCTTTGGCTTTGGCTCTGGCCATTTCATAATAATTATTCCCCATTCCCAGGGGATAGCCTGCCATAGTTAAATATACGTCGGCCAGGAGAGATTTAACAGCGCCTAAAGTTACTCTTCCACTCTCATCATTAAAAGGCAAGCCTGCCTCTTCAGCTATGCTAAGATCCTGTACAATCAAATCATAAATATCTTCAACTCCTGAACGGTTTGGGTTCAGGTCTTCGCTTCCCAAATCTACAGATTGTATAATTAACGGGACATCGCCAAAAATTCTAACTAAATTAAAATAATAGTACGCCCGCAAGAATCGAACTTCTCCTATTAATCTGCTTTTTTGAGCTTCGTCCATATTAATACCAGGTATTCTTAATATGGCCAAATTGGCATTTCCAATACCTCGATAATGACTATTCCAGATTTGCTCCACAGAAGGATGATCAGCACTCATATCAAGATTTCTCGCGAGAAAAAAGCTCGGGAAACCCCCGTTTGCAGAAAAAGTAGAATTAGCAGCACCGGTTCGCAATTCTGTTATCAGCCATGATTGCGCTGTATGAATTGGATATAAGCTTTGATAGGTTGCTGTCACAATTGATTCAGCATGAGAAGGTTGAGTAAAGTAATTATCCGTATTAAAATTAGATGGATCAATTTCAGTGAGAAAAGCTTCACAACCTGTTCCAATAATTAGAATACTTATTAACCAAGGGCAAAAGAATTTTGAAATATTCATAGTATTATATTGTTTTTATTATTCAAAATTATAAAGTACAACTCAATCCTAATTGAAATACTCTTGGTTTCGGATAGCTATATAAATCTACACCTTGTGAGAAGTTTTCGGTTGAGGTAGAAACTTCTGGGTCATAACCAGGATAACCTGTTATCAGGAAGAAATTCTGTACTGAAGCCTGAACTCTTAAGTTGCTTAATCCCCATCTACTAATTCTATTAGAAGGGAAATTATATGCCAATAGAATATTCCTACCTCTTAAAAAAGAGCCATCGTAGATTCTGCCAGATGAAGTTTGCCGGTCGCGATATGCCGAAGTCGGTCTTATCTCAGGAATAAATGTATCTTGGTTTTCCGGAGTCCAAGCATTTAATACTTCAGAAAAAACATTTGTTATCCCTGTTCTATCTTGTGATGTAGCCTTAGTACCATAGGAAATATCGTGACCATACATAAACTGCATGTCTATCACCAACTCAAATTCCTTATATTTGAAATTATTTATCAATGCACCATATCCATCCGGTAATCCATTACCTATGATCACCCTATCTTGATTATTGATTGCACCGTCATTGTTGATGTCATTGTACTTAATATCTCCCGGGAGACGATTATAAGTTGAGGCTTGATCTACTTCATCAGAATTACAAGTACCCAATTGTATAAATCCGTAAAACGAGTTAACAGGCTCTCCTTCTCTAATGATTCTATTTCCTGTAACAGGATTACCTCCTTGTATAATATCCTGGCCTCCTGTTAGGCTTAAGACTTTGTTTTGGTTCATAAAAATATTAAATATAGTAGTCCAGTTGAAATTCGCATTCATAACATTAGTTGCTCGAAGCGCAAATTCAATTCCACGATTTTCCATATCTCCAATATTTCGGATTACATTGTTAAAGCCGCTAGTTGCTGGTACTGGAGCATTTAACAACATGTCTTCCGTTTTTTTATAATAAAAATCACTTTCAAAAGTTATTCTATCCTCAAGGATTCCTAATTCAATTCCTATATCAAATTGACTGCTCTTTTCCCACCTGAGATCAGTGTTTGCCATTCTTGCAATACCTATACCAGGTAATCTTTGCCCATTTAAGATATAAGAATAGTTGCCTAGACCTGCCACCGTTTGATAATTTGGGATCTCAGAATTTCCTGTTAGTCCGTAACTAGACCGTAATTTTAGGTTAGAAATAAGAGATAAGTTTTGCATGAAATTTTCTTCTGATATTCTCCAACCGAGAGCCCCGGAAGGAAAGAAAGCATATTTGTTTTCATCGGAAAACCGGGAAGAGCCATCCATACGGCCGGTTAAGGTAAACAAATATTTATTATTGATAATATAGTTCATTCTGGCAAAGTATGAATTAAGACTATACGCATTGCCATTAGAGGATGGTGGTCTGGGATTAGCAGCAACTCCTAAATTATTGAATTCAATATAATTATCTAAAAAATTCTCAGCCGAAACAGATTTTGAAAAATTTGTTACACGTTGCCAGGATGCTCCTAGCAAACCATTAAAAGAATGATTATCAGTAATTTCTTTCTGATAAGTTAAATAGTTTTCAGATTGCCAGGATGTATGTCTTTCATCTGATATTGAAGCATCTCCATTTTCTGAAATGAACTGTAGTTCATCAGCAGCATAGTATTTAACCTCCTGCTCAATAAGATTGACTCCTATTGTACTTCTAAATATGAGACCTTCTGCAAGATCTATATTTGCATAAGCATTGCCGATTGTATTGACGGCATTTAAAAGACGTTTAACCTCATTTACCAATCTAACAGGTTGGGCACCACCTTCCATACCTGGATAGTCTAATGTTCTTCCGAAAGTACCATCCGGATACCTGACAGGTATAATAGGAGGCGCTTGTAATATTGATCTGGTTGGAGAAATACCTCCTGATCCTACTGCTCTTGGTTGACTTTCATTTTGAGCGCTGTAATTTAAAGAAGCACCAATTGTTAACCAATCACGAACTTGAGTGTCCATTGTAAAACGACCAGAGTAACGTTTTAAGGATGATTTTCTAAGAATTCCCTCTTCATTCCTATAGCCTAAATTGAAAGCATAACTAGTTTTGCTATCTCCACCTGAGAAAGACAGATTATGACGATTACTAATAGCTGTTCGAAATCCTTCTTCCTGCCAATCAGTACCATACAGGGGATTACCCGAAGAATCAAAGAGACGCGGGTCAGTTCTTTTTGTTCTAGGATCTACGGCACTATTTCCCAAACCATATTTGGCTGCATTTTGATAAGCCAATTCCTCCAATCGTAAAAATTGCTCTGAATTCAATAGATCTATTTTAGATGGAAGCACACCAGCACTAAAAGAACCATCATAAGTTAATCTTCCCCCTTCATTCTTTTTTCCTTTGGTTGTTGTAACCAAAATTACACCGTTTGCTGCCCGAGCTCCGTAAATTGCTGTAGCTGAGGCGTCTTTAAGTACCTCAATGGACTCAATATTTCCTGGGTCCAAAAAATCGATTGGCGAAGTACCATTGGATAGATTAACCACAGGTAATATAACTCCATCTATTACGTAAAGAGGCTCATTTGTTCCTGATATTGAAGAATTTCCCCGAATTCTAATTGTTGGCCTACCCCCTGGTCGTCCGGAATTTTGAGTTACATTCACTCCAGAAATCCTTCCTGCTAAACCCTGTTGAATATTAGTAGGGGCGAGTTGTTGAATGACTTCTTTATCCAAAGATCCAACCGAGCCAGTCATGTCTGATTTTTGTTGTGTACCGTACCCGATCACCACCACTTCCTCCAATGAAGAAGCATCCTGTGACAAGGTAATATTAATAGTGGTTTGTGAGCCTATTGCTACGGTTTTTGATTCATATCCAATATAAGAAAAGACCAGGGTAGCCTCTTCCGGAACGGTAATGGAGTATTTGCCATCTATATCGGTAACGGTACCTGTGGTGGTGCCTAATACGGTAATGGTAGCCCCCGGCAAAGGTTCCCCGTTTTCATCGGTTACTGTTCCATTGATATCAACCACAAGCTCTCCGGGATCAACGGTAACGGAACGCTCGCCCCTTTCCCGATTACCGACATGAATATTTTCATTTATCTGAGTGAAATGCAGCGAAAACTGCCCTCCGACCTTGCTTAGCAATTCATACAAGGTAACCCTGCGTTCATCAATACTGAAAAGCTGATTTAAATCCAGCCTGTCATGATTGTAAGTAAATTTGAAATCCGTTTTGGATTCAATATGTGTAAAGAAGCTGGATAAAGGGGCATTTTCCATGCTAATGGAAACCTTTACCTCCTCAATGCTCTTCCGTTGTGCATTTCCCGTATTGGCCAAAAGCACTGTACAAAAAAGCAATTGAATCAGAAAGCCATGTAACATTCGCCTGGACAGCATAATAAGTTGTCTCCGTATATTTTTTTTCATAATATTGAATAGTTTAAGTGATTGATAACTTAGACGCTTGCCTTTAAATCTTGAAAACATGTGAAGGCAAGTTCAGGCAGGATTCCAATCTCCCCAGAAAGGGTCCTGCCATTTTATTAACCAGTATCCAATTTATTAATCGCACTTTTATTTTGGGTTGTACATTGTTATATTTCTGTTTGCTATCTTGTATTGCCATCCTGAGGTGATGCATATTCCTCGCAATACATTTTCCAGGTTTTCATCCTTATACATGCCGGTATATTTCCAATTCTCAGACACCTTACCGTCCAAATTCAGCTCGACCCCATACCAGTTTTCAATTTTGGTTTGAACCTCCTCAAAGGAGGCCGACCTGAAAAGCAAAATTTTATCCTTCCATCCGGTAACTTCAAGGGGATCAAAACCTTTTTTAGAAAATTTGCCGTCTTCTTTGATGGCCAGCATTTCGGCAGGATCCAGCCGGACCTGATTGCCTTTTTGGTCATTTACCTGAACTTTGCCACTGACCAGGGCTATGGACAAATCTGCCTTGTCTTCCTTTACATTGAAAGAAGTACCCAGTACCTTGATTTCAGTGTTCCTGGCAAAAACACTAAAGGAATGCCCATTCTTCCTGACTTCAAAAAAAGCTTCCCCTTTCAACCTAACCCAGCGTTCTCCCTGACTGAATGCTTTGGGATATTCAATTTCACTACCAGAATTGAGGTAAACCCTGCTGCTGTCTGCCAAAGTAATGACAGCCCTTTTTCCAGGAGGGACACTTCTAAAAACGGTAATCTCCTCAGCTTGCATCGGGCTTACCGGTTCTACACCAACTATCATGTGGTAATGGACCATCCAGCCACAAAATATAAAAACCAAAATGGCTGCAATATTTTTTAGGGGATAAAAAGGGAACCTGGAATTATTTTTGGTTTCCCTTTCAGGGATAGGTTTTCCTGCTTTGATAATGGTCTCAAAGCTATCCACATACATTTCATCGGAAAGCTCAAAGGCATGGGCGTATTTTACAGACCTGATTATGGAAGCAGCCTCCAGCATGGTTTCCCTTTTTTCCGGATGCTGTTGCATCCATTTTTCCCAAAAATGCCGGGTGTTTTTATCCGGATGCTTCACCCACTGGATAAAAAATTCATCCGAAAGAAAATCAATGATATCGTAATCTGTATATCTCATTTTGCTACTGCCGATCTAAATAATAGGTTTGATCATTCCGTATTTATGTAATACATCCTTTAAAGTGGCCAATCCCCGGTAAATGATTTTTCTGGCAGATTTCACTTCGCTGAATTCCATGACATCGGCAATTTCCTTATAGCTCATTCCCTCTTCATAAAGCAATAAAATGGCCTGCCTTTGCCTGGCAGTCAGTTCTCTTAATGCCTTTCTGATGGCTTCCCGCTTTTCTTCATCTTTTTCCCGTTGTATCAGCACTGACTCATGGGAAAAGGAAACGGGAAAACAGGATTCCATTTGATCCAGACCATCTTTACCAAATTTTGAATCCTTTTTGAGTTTGCGGATGATTTCACGTTGAAGGCACTTGAACAAGTACCCCTTGATATTGCTGACGGTACTCAGTCCCCCTCTTTTGTCCCGCAATTGGATAAAAATATTTTGCACACAATCCTGAATCAATCCGGTATCACAGGTAATCTGAGCGCCATATCTGAACATGGCCTTCACATGAATCCTGTAGATGTAATTAAAAGCCAATTCATTCCCCTTATCGAAGGCATTCCAAATCTCCTCATCCGTATTGCTTTCAAATTTTAGTAAGGATTCACTTTGGTTCAAAGGCAAAACCAAATGGCTGGCTGAGAGAATTTCCTTTTTTTCAGGTTTCATTGGGCTTAATTATTATTGGGCTTACTATATTTAAGAGGATGGTCTGGAACAAAATGACCCCATAATATCGTAAAAATTTAAAAAAAATAAGAAACTAAAAATGTGATTTTCAATACCAATAGAATATTCTGTTGGTTAATATTTTGAGAATAATAAAAAATTTGGTTGCAAATTAGGCTTTAAAAAAACAGAAAAATTAAAAGTTTTGATGCTCCGCACCCCGTCTACAGGTATTATTCCGCTGGATTTGGTAAATTATAACCACAAATGCATTCCATGGTCTTTTGCCTACATGATATCCCCAAAAAATTCCTCCAAATCCAGTTTAAACCCCATGATAACCTTTGACTCCACCACATCGCCTGAGGTAAGCAGCCTGGAAGGGACGTATTTTCCACTATTAAGGCTATAAATAAGTAAATCCTGGGTTTCGGCATGGATGATCCAATATTCCTGTACCCCGTTTGCTTCGTACAGTTCAAACTTATGCTTTAATTCGGTTTTACTATTGGAAGGTGAAAGAATCTCTACGATTAAATCCGGGGCTCCTATGCAGCCCCGGTCATCCAATTTTTCCTGATCGCAAATCACACAAATGTCCGGCTGTACCACATTGTGGATTTTATGGTCTGCCGTAGAATCTTTTGGAAACCGTACATCAAAGGCTGCGGTATACACCTGGCATTTCTTCCCCTTTAGAAACCCGGTTAATCTGAAAGACAATTCGACAGATACCTTTTGATGGATCCTCTTTGGTGCTGCCGCAGCTTTTTTAAAAATTTTCCCTTTGATCAGCTCTACTACTTCCTCCATTTGCCAGCTCAGGTAGTCGGCATAGGAATGATTGGTGTAATCCAAATCCGGTTCTTTGACTGCATCGTTTTTTTTGGTTTCCATGGAATAAATATACTGATTTTAGGAATTTCAAAATACAATGAAATGCATTTATATGCGAAAAGCGGCACATGCTAAACCTTCCAAACTCAAACGAAAAAGAGGTTTTCGAATCCTATTCTTTAAATATCAGAAAAAGCACCTCCTTTTAGAAAAATGTCAATTCCAAATAAATTTATTTTCCAGACAATATTCTATTTCTTGCTTTATTCCTGACTGATTCAAATTGCCCCCTCAATTCTTGTAAAACTACCCTTTTTGAAGGGTTACCTAGCAAATTAACATGCTCCTCCGGGTCCGTCTGGTGGTCATAAAGCTCTTCATTACTTCCTTCTGCATTTTCTCCCCATCGGGTATATCGCCACTGGTCTGTCCTAATGGTAGCAGCCCCTCCTCCGGTAATCGTGTAGGCGTAATTTTTATTCCTTCCTTTCTTTTTGCCCTTCAGAATCCCAGACAAACTTTCTCCCTGAAGGATTGAAGGTTTTTGGTCCTTAAATCCACCCAGTTCGACCAAGGTAGGATATAGGTCTATCAATTCCGTAATGGTATTACTGGTTGCTCCATATTGTTCCTCATAAGGCTTTCCAGGGACCGAAATGATCAATGGTGCCGCTACACTTCCCTCCCATAGGCTGGATTTCGACCAGCAATCGTGTTCTCCCAGATTATAGCCATGGTCCGAAAGAAAAACCACTATGGTTTCCTCTCTCAATTCCAGCCGGTCCAGGGCACCAAGCAACCTGCCTACCTGCTTATCCATAAACCGGACACTGGCCATATAGGCACTTATGGTCTTTCGTTGCTGCAGCTCATCCATACCCCATATTTTTTCATTTTTTCTTCTCAAGGCCTGTTCCGGTACATTCTCACCAATATTCACTGGTGGCAATTCCACCTCATCAACCGGATAGGGAATAAAATTGCTTTTTGGAGCAATCAGGGGCACATGTGGCCGGACAAATCCTACCGCAAGAAAAAACGGAGCTTCTTTTTTAACCCTTTGTTTGTTGGTGCCTTTATCTGGTAACTTTCCTGCGCGGTTTTCCAAAACAGCGATAGCCTGACTGGCGGCCAAGTAATCTGTCTGGGTTCCTTCCAAGCTATCGGCAAGGATCATTTGGGCAAAATTCGAACCGTAATGATGGTTTTTGGGAGATAGCAATTCTAACTCGCCCTGGCTTAAGGTTTCCGGACCAAGTACGTTGTAAGCATAATCCCATGAATCCGGGTCATCTCCACCTGGTTCACCCCGTTCAATACCGCCAGGTACACCCATATGAAATACTTTGGAAATCCTAGCCGTGTAATACCCACGTTCACGAAAAAACCCCGCTATAGAAGGATGATCAGCCAGGGAGGGTGTTTCTTTTCGATAACTTCCCGGTTGGTCATTATTTCCTAACACCCCATTGGTCTGGGGATATAATCCACTCATGATAGAGGCCCTGGAGGGTCCACAGAGCGGAAACTGGCTGTAGGTATGGGCGAACCGCACCCCTTCACCAGCAAGTCGGTCAAGGTGGGGGGTGTGGTTATCAATATCCATATAAGGCCCGATATTGGTATTCAGGTCATCTGAAATGATTACCAGGACATTAGGTTGTTGTGCCTGCAGTTTTAAACATATCCATGTCGTCAGGAAACAGGTAATGAAACAGATTTTATAATAATTTACATCCAAACTGCCTGAATGAGATACCTGAATATGCATTTTCCTAATTTTTTTGCCTATTGCCTGTTATTCCTCTCCCTATGCTCCATATATGCCTTCAGGTATTTCTGATTCAATTCATCGGAATCCCCATACTCCTTCCTGAGATCCTCCAATTTTTGGTGCAGTTCTTCCCTCACTTCTGCATAATCAGGATCATCATAGACATTGTTCATTTCTTGGGGATCATTTTCCAGGTCATACATTTCCCATTCATCGATGTCATAATAGAAATGCATGAGTTTATACCTTTCGGTGGCCACCCCATAATGTCTTTTGACCATGTGGACGGATGGGTATTCGTAATAGGTATAGTAAACTGCCTCCCGCCATTCATCGGATTGGCCGCTCACCAAGCTTCTGAAAGAATTACCCTGCATTTCCGGTGCAGCCTCCACCCCGGCATAGTCCAGCAGGGTAGGCGCAAAATCCAGGTTTTGGACCAGTTTATCGATCTCAGTCCCCGGCTTAATTTCTTTAGGATATCGAACCAATAAGGGAGTACGAAAAGACTGCTCGTACATGAAGCGCTTGTCAAACCAACCATGTTCTCCCAGGTAAAATCCCTGGTCTGAAGTGTATACCACAATGGTATTATCAGCCAATCCGTTTTCTTCCAGATAGTCCAGCACCTCTCCTACTCCGTCATCCACGGACTTGATGGTTCTCATGTAATCCTTGATATACCTGTTGAATTTCCAGATTCCGATCTCCCTTTCTTTTTCTTTATCTTCAAAGGCAATCCCTTCTGCCTGGGGATAAGCCTCCAAAAAAGCCTGGTTTTTGGGATTATAAGCTTCCCTCCATTGGGTCCTTTGCTCATCTGTTAATCGTTCCAATTCCCTGGTAAATCCGGTGCTGTCTCCCTTTGGGTCCACTTCAAATTTAAAGTCATGTCCCCATCGTGCATGTCCATCGATTTCCATTTCCTGGGTCTTGGCGGCCGTTCCCCTCCCCTCGTAGTTGGTCTCGTCGTCAAAATAATTGGCAGGCGGATCAAAAGTCTTATCGTCATAAAGTGTCAGGTATTTTGGCGCAGGTTTCCAATTTCGATGGGGAGCCTTTTGGTTGTAAATCAACAGGAAAGGCTTGTCTTTATCCCGCCCTTCTTCCAGCCAATCCAGGGCAAATTGGGTGGTGAGTTCAGTCACGTATCCTTCAAAACGTTGCCTTTCTCCATTGACCAGAAAATCAGGGTTATAGTAGTGCCCCTGTCCGGGCAATACCATGGAATGGTCGAATCCCTGCGGCAAACCATCCAGGTGGATCTTCCCTACCATAGCAGTGTTGTACCCTGCCGCTTGCAGCATCTTGGCAAAATTATTCTGGTCCCAGTCAAAGGGTTGAATATTGTCCACTTTCCCATTGAGAAAGCTGTGTTTTCCCGTCAAAACTACCGCACGGCTGGGGGCACAAATGGAATTGGTGACGGTGGCCCTGGTAAACAGTGCCCCTTCTTCTGCCAACCGGTCGATTTGCGGGGTTTCGTTCAATCCATGCCCATAAGCACTGATGGCCTGATACGCATGGTCGTCACTCATGATGAAGATGATGTTGCTTGGAGATGCAGCTTCCTCCTCTTGCTGCGTATTACAGGCAGTAGTAAGCAAGCTAATCAAAAGGGCACAATATAGGATACTATTCCTCTTCATTGATTTCATATTACATCTATTTCGAGTCAAAAATAAAGTTGCAGCATTTTCATTCTGATATTGGAGCATTCTCAAACTTCCCCAAACTATTATCCTGGATGAACTTCCGATCATCAGAAAGTTCTAATATATTGAAATGTAAACCAAATATCTCTAATACCCTTCATTTTGGATTAAATTTGAATTTCGTTCAATTTCAGTTTGTGGAATGGGGTACCTTACCTGATGGTCCATAGCGGCTTTACCCCGATCTCTTGCCATTTCGATAAATTTTCCGTGGCGTATCAGATCTTGTCTCCGCAATGCCTCTGTATGGAATTCCCTGCCTCTTTCATCTAATATAAAACTCCTAAAATCTTCCTTGCCTGGAAAATCGTTTACAGAGAAAGTGGAAACGCCAGCAGCTTCCCTTATCCTATTCAACAAATCTACAGATTCTTGATTTGGGCCATTGATTTCGTTCAAAGCCTCCGACCTGGAAAGAAGGATATCTGCATACCTGATAAAAGGAAAATCATCTGACGAACGGCTAATCCCCTGACTCGGATATTCAGGGAATTTCATACTCCGTACATTATCATTGCCTAAAACAATTGTCTCACCTTGTTCATTGACAAACTCAAATAAAAATGCGTTTAACCTTTCATCCTCAGGCTCAAAAAGTTCTAGAAAAGCAGACCATATCTTATACTCGGCGGCAAAAATGGCACGTGGAGGATATTGCCATTGATAGCCTCTGGGAACGACATGGCTTAGCCAGCCATCTCCGGTATTATCGTCCGGATTATCTGACATAACGGCCACAAAGATGAATTCATTGTCTCTTTGGTTTTCGGGACTGAACAACTCTGTTCTATCACCTTGGATAAACAAATCATATACCCCAAGGTCCATCACCTCTCTGGCGGCAGATGCGGCTTCAGGCCAATTTTTGGTCATCATATAAAACTTGGTCAAGGCTCCAAGTGCAGCCCCTTTAGTGGCACGCCCGTATTCAGCATTCCTTGGTTCCACAGGCAATGCATCCGCCGCAGCTATGAATTCATTTGCAATGAATGACGTTATTTCTTCTTCAGAAGCCCTTGCCGGACGATCCGTTACAGTAGTTTGGCTATCGGTAATTAGGGGGACAGGCCCAAATAAATCATACAAGAGATAATAGTTGAATGCCCTTAAAAACCTGGCTTCTGCAATTGTTTCCCTTTTTCTATCCTCATTCATTTCAATAGCATTTGCATTATCCAGTACAACATTTGTCCTGAAAATCGTACGGTAACGACGTTCCCACATACTCCTAATCCATTGGTGCGAACTTG
>Ga0076930_101529_pt1 | contig 12115 bp, 10 predicted proteins | sample HotLakConsoUCCRE_FD_71149 | JGI IMG/M metagenome (GOLD analysis project Ga0076930, IMG submission 71149) | Hypersaline microbial mat communities from Hot Lake, Washington, USA - Hot Lake Consortium UCC-RE (version 3) (version 3) ...
GGCGCATCTCGTCGGAATTGAGCGTGCCGAGGTTCTGGTAGGTCCGGTAGACCAGCGTGAGCGCAAAGGCGAACAGGCCGAAGCCGATGACGATGGCGGTCAGCACCAGCGCCTGCGGCAGCGCGTTGGCGACCACGCCCAGCGGCGCGTCTTCCCCCTCCAGGATCAGCGCGGGCGCCTCGGCGGTCAGACGACCCGCGACGAAGATGATCAGGTTGGCCGCGTTCGAGATCAGGATCAGACCGAACAGGAACCGCAGCACGTTCCGCGCCAGCATCAGGTAGACCGAGGCGGCGACCAGAACGCCGATCATGATGGCGATCAGGACTTCCATCAGACTTCCTCCTCCAGCGCCAGGACGAGGGTGAGGATCGAGCCGAAGACCACGAGATAGACGCCGATGTCGAACACCAGCACCGTGCTGAGCGGCAGGCCCTTGTCGTCGGGGTTGCCTGGATCGGCGCCGAGAAACAGCCACTGGCCGGTGAAGAAGGCGTCGCCGAAGAACACCGCGACCACGCCCGCCAGCAGGGCGATGCCAAGGCCCACCATCGCGTAGTTCTGCGGCTCGTGACGCAGGGTGGCGCGTGTCGCCGCGGGCCCCATGGCGATGGCATGCAGAACGAAGGCCGTGGCCCCGATCAGCCCGCCGATGAAGCCGCCGCCGGGCAGGTTGTGGCCGCGCAGCAGCATGAAGATCGAGAACAGCAGCAGCAGCGACACCAGAAGACGCGTGGCGGCGGTCAGGATGAGGGAATTCATGTGCTGCTGTCCTTGTTGTCGTCCTGCTCGGGCCGGTAGCGCGTTCCGCGCAGCAGCGCGTAGGCGGCCAGCGCCGCGACGACCACGACGGCGATCTCGCCGAAGGTGTCCAGCGCGCGGAAATCGACCAGGATGACGTTCACGATGTTGCGGCCATAGGCGTCGGGCCAGCTTGCGGCTTCGAAGAAATCGGTCAGGCGGCGGTCGATGTCACCGCGCAGCACAGCCAGCGTCACCAGCGACACCAGCGCCCCGACGACGGCCGAAACCACGGCATGAACCGGACGGATCTTGCCGGTGCGCCCCATGCCAAGCTCGGGCAGCTTCAGCATCGCCACGGCCACCAGCACGACGATCAGCACCTCGACCAGCAGCTGCGTGATCGCCACGTCGGGCGCGCTGAACATGATGAAGATCAGCGCCACGCCGATGCCCACCACGCCCAGCGCGGCGATGGCGGTCATCCGGCTCGAGGTGATCGCGGTCAGCACCGCGCCTGCGGTGATGAAGATCAGGACGGCCCAGTGCTTGAACAGCAGACCCTCGAACTCGGTCGCCCAGTCGACGTGGAAGTACAGCACATCCTTGGTCCACATGGTCGCCCCGATGCCGATTGCGAAGGTCACGAAGATGATCAGGATGTAGCGTTGCAGCACACCCGACTGCAGCAGCCGCGTCTGCCAGCCCGCCAGCGCCTTCAGCCCGTCGAGCACGCGGTCCCAGCCCGGATCGAACTTCACCGGGTTGGCCGCGATGATCCGGCCCAGCCGGTCGCGCAGCGGGCGGTGCACCAAGTAGATCAGCGCCCCGGTAGCGAAGGTCGCCATCGACAGCACGAAGGCGGCGTTCACCTCGCGGAACAGGTAGAGCTCGACCTCGTAGCCGTAGTCGCCGTAGACGGCCCAGGTGCCGGGCGCGACCAGCCAGGTCTCGAGGTTGCCCGGAAACAGGCCGAAGCCCAGCGACAGGGTGCCCAGCACCAGCGGCCCGATCCACATCGCCCAGGGCCCTTCATGCGGCGGCTGCGGCGTATCGGCCAGCCTGCCGGTGAACGGCCGCAACACGGCGATGCCGGCGACCACGAACATCAGCACCGACGCCACGAAGATCGCGCCGGTGACCCACAGCATGCCCCGGTCGAGGCCGAGGCCCGCGCCGTACAGGAATTCCTTGCCGATGAAGCCCACCATCGGCGGAATGCCGGCCATCGACACCGCCGCCACGGCCCCGCCGAGGAAGGTCAGCGGCATCTTGCGCCCCAGCCCGCGCAGCACGTCGACGTCACGCGACCCGGTCTCGTGATCGACGATGCCGATCATCAGGAACAGCGCCGCCTTGTAGAGCGAGTGGGCGACGAGAAAGACCATCATGCCCTTGATCGCATCGGCCGTGCCTGCCCCGATGAACAGCGTCAGCGCGCCCAGCGCCATCAGCGTGGTATAGGCCAGCACCTGCTTGATGTCGGTCTGCCGGAGCGCCAGCACGCTCGCGAAGACGGTGGTGAAGCCGCCGGCGATGATGAGGGTCCAGAACCACAGGTCGGTGCCGCCCAGCGTCGGGTTCATCCGCGCCATCAGGTAGACACCCGCCTTCACCATCGTGGCCGAATGCAGGTAGGCCGACACCGGCGTCGGCGCGGCCATGGCGTTGGGCAGCCAGAAATGGAACGGAAACTGCGCCGACTTGGTGAAGGCGCCGGCCAGGAACAGGATCGCGATGGGCAGGTACAGCGCATGATCGCGGATCGCGTCGCCCTGCTGCAAGATCACCGACAGCTCGAACGATCCGGCGGCGGTGCCCAGCAGGATCATGCCCGCCAGCAGCGCCAGCCCGCCGGTGCCGGTGACCAGCAGCGCCTGCAACGCCGAGCGGCGCGATTTCTCCTCGTCCGAGTTGAAGCCGATCAGCAGGTAGGACGAGATGGTCGTGATTTCCCAGAACACGAACAGCGCGATCAGGTTGTCCGACAGCACCAGCCCCAGCATGCCGACCATGAACAGCATCAAGAACAGCACGAAGCGCGGGTATTCGGGGTGATCACCCAGGTATCTCGTGGAATAGAGCGTCACCAGCACGCCGATGCCCGAGATCAGCAGCGCGAAGGTCAGGCTCAGCCCGTCGATCAGCACCGACAGGCGGATGTCCATCGACGGCACCCAGTCGAGGCCCAGCAGCACAGGCTGGCCTGCGGCGACGGGGGCCACGAACTGCAGCATGTAGGCAAGGATCGCGGCGGGGATCGCCACGGAAATCCATCCGGCCGGCCCGCCATAGACGCGCGGCGTCTGTGTCCCTGTCATTGCCACCTTCGTTTCCCTTTCTCCTGCGCCGCCGGTGCGGGCGAGCGCCTTGATCTTTTCGGTCGTCCCGGCTGCGCCGGCACCTGCGTCACCCGATCCTGTCCAGCGTCACCGGCGACACGAACCCTTCGGGCTTCAGCGCGATGACCGAACAGGCGACCCGGCCCAGGATCGTCTCGGCGGTGGTGCCGATGACGAAGCCGGGCACCCCGGTGCGCCCGACCGTTCCCATGACGATCGTATCGACGCCGGCGGCCTCGGCATGCGCCGCGATGACGGTGCCGGGGGCCCCCTGTGCCAGCACGATAGCGTCGCGGGCAACCTGCGGATGGTCCGCCACCAGCGACTTGAGCCGCGCCTCTGCCGCCTGCCTCTCCTGCGCGACAAGCGCGTCCACATCGCCCTTCCCGTCCGTCGTGAAGCGGCCGTGGCGCAGCGCGTGCTCGCCCGGCAAGGACCAGGCGTGGATGACCCGCAGCCGGCCGCCGTCGCCATCGCCGTCGTCGCCGTCGTCACCCAGCCCGGCAGCGAGATCGAGCACCTTGCGATCAAGCCCCGCGCGCACCGTATCCGCCGGATCGGCGGCCGCGACCGCCGCCAGAATGGTCGACGGCGCCGCATCGGTCGCCCGCATCAGCATCCAGACCGGGCACGGGCAGCTGCGCAGCAGGTGCATGTCGATGCCCGTCAGCACCCCCTGCCCGTCCTCGGCCACGCTCGCCCCCTTGATCACGGTGTCATGGCCTTCGCGCAGCACCATCCGGATCACTTCCACCGACGGGCTGCCGTGCAGCACCGCCTCCGTCACCTCGATCCCCTGGGCGCGGGCGCGCAGGGCCAGGTCGGTCAACCGGGCGCGGTGAAAGTCGATCACATCCTGCTCGACGCTGGCGGCCAGCGGTGCAGGACCACCGGGGGCCGTGTCGATCGCATCCACCAGCGTCAACGCCGCGCCGGTCTTGCGCGCCAGATCCACGGCACAGGCCATCGCAGCCTCGGCAAGGCTGTCGTGAGGCAGCACGACAAGGATCGACGTCGCGTGAAGCATGAAAACTGTCCCTGGTTCGACGGGTGACGTAAGAGCGGTTCCCATATAGGTCCAATCGAGATAAAACCGGGTTTCGATAGAATGTATCTATAAGGTCGCCCCATGCCCACGCTGCAGCAACTGCGCTATCTGTCCTTGCTCGACGAAACGCTGCACTTCGGACGCGCCGCAGAGCGGGCGAATGTGACCCAGCCGACCTTGTCCGCGCAGCTTGCCGCGCTGGAGGGAAAACTGGGGCTGCGACTGGTGGAACGATCCCGCTCGCGGGTGGTGATGACGCCCGAGGGGCACGAGATCGCCGCCCGCGCCCGCCGCATCCTGCGCGAGGTGAACGAAATCACCGAACTGGCCAATCGCGGCCGCCGGCCGCTGGGCAGCACCATCCGGGTGGGTGTCGTGGCCTCGCTCGGCTCCTATTTCCTGCCGCTGGTCATCCCCGACCTGCATGCCGCGCACCCGGCCTTGCGGCTGTATGTGCGCGAAGGCTTCGGCACCGACCTGATGGCGCGGCTCGACGAAGGCAGCCTCGACCTCCTGTTCGGCCCGCTGCCGGTGCGCGGCCCCGACCTGGAAGTGGCGCGGCTGTTCCGCGAACCGCTGATGGTGGTCGCGGCGAACGACCATCCGATTGCGCAGCTCTCGAGCGTGCCGCGCGACCGGCTCAGGGGCGAGACGATCCTGTCGCTGGAACCCGGCCACCGCCTGCACGAACAGGTGGCGCAGATCTGCGCCGACACCGGCGCCGAGATCAGCCTCGACTACGGCGCCACCTCGCTCGACACGATCCGGCAGATGGTGGGCATGGGCCTTGGCCTGTCGCTGCTGCCGGCGCTCTACGTCCGGTCCGAGGTGCAGCCCAACCGGCTGGTCACCGCCTGCCCGCTGGCCGGGCCGCAGCCGTTCCGCACCGTCGGCATGGTCTGGCGCAAGCGCACCGCGCGGGCCTCGGACTATGCCGAGCTTGCGCAGGTGCTGCGGCGCATCCTGCGGCAGACGGCGCCCGAGGTGACGGTGATCGACTGAACGGGCCCAAGATCCGGGTGCACCGCCGCGATTGACGGCAGGGATCGGTGCGATGCACCCGGAGTGGAGCCTTGCCGGGTCCATGAGCGCTGGAAGGGACAACCACCAGCACGGCAAGGGCTCCGATGACCGACTGCGCGTGCCCGCGGCCGGTCATGCCAATTGCTTGGACACCCCTTGACTAGCGTGGCGGCGCCATAGGATAAAGACAGATGCATGTTGCCTTTTGATTGGAAAAACCTAACCTGACTGGCATGCCGATTTCCGTCCCGCCGATCACCCTGCGCCAGATGCGCTACCTTCTCGCCCTCGAGGAAACGCAGCACTTCCGCGAGGCCGCCGAAAGCTGCGGCATCTCGCAGCCATCCCTGTCCGTCCAGATCAAGACGCTGGAGGAGGCCCTGGGCCTGACGCTGGTGGAACGCGGCCGCGGGCCGGTGCGCCTGTCGCTTGCCGGCCGCGAGGTCGCGCGCCGCTCGCGCGAGGTTCTCGATGCCACGCAAGGCATCCTCGACCTGTCCGTCACCCTGAAATCCGGGCTGGGCGGCACCATCCGGCTGGGCACGTCGGTCACGCTCGGCCCCTATTTCATGCCGCATGTGGTGGGCGACCTGCGACAGACGAACCCCGACCTGCGGCTCTACATCCGCGAGGCGACGCCGCGCGACCTGCTGCGCGAGCTGCACGACGGGGTGCATGACCTGATCCTGACGCAGCTTCCGGTGTCGGGGGCCACCCTGTCGACCGCGCGGCTGTTTCGCGAACCGCTGGCGGTGGCGCTGCCCAACGGGCATCCGCTGACGGCGCTGCAGATGCTCGGCAACGACGACCTGGCGGGGCAGACCATCCTGGCCCTGTCGCCGGCCTACGCGCTCTACGACCTGATCTCGGCGGTCTGCGCCGAAACCGGCGCGGAACTGTCGCGGGAATACGAGGGCACATCGCTCGACGCGCTGCGCCAGATGGTGGCGATGAACATGGGCCTGACGTTCCTGCCCGCGCTCTATGTCGAAAGCGAGATCGAGGGGCGCGCCCGCGACGTGGAAATCCGTCCGTTCCGCGGGCGCCGCTTTTCCCGGTCGGTCGGGCTGGTCTGGCGCACCGCGTCGGGGACGGGGCCGGCCTACGAGCGGCTGGCCGCCGCCATGCGCGCCACCGCCCGACGCTTTCCGCAACTGGTGCTCGAAGGCTGAGGGTGCGCCATTGACGCCTGTGGGCGCGGCGGCAAGACTGCGCCCATGATCGAGCGTCTCAGCCTTCCCGATGTGCACGCCCTCGCCTGCGATTGCCTGATGCGCGCGGGCGCGCCCGGCCCGGTCGCGCATGCGGTCGCGGCCGAGATCGCGGCGGCCGAGGCCGCTGGCGAACGCCGGCACGGGATGGCGGCGCTTCTGCGCGACATCCGCCTGATGCGCTATGGCCGGATCGACGCGCAGGCCTCTGCCGCGCTCAGCAGGCCGAGGCCGGGTCTGGTGCGCTGCGACGCCCACCACGGGTTCGCCGCGTCGGCGCTGGCCGGGGCGCTGGAACCGTTGGCCGACGGTGCCCGCCGGCAGGGCATCGCGCTCCTCCGGCTCGAGCGGGCCAGCGATCCGGGCGCGATGATCCGCACGACCTCGGGGCTGGCCGCGCAGGGGCTGGCGGCGCTGGCCTTCGGATCGGACGGGCCGGGGCGGGTGGCCCGCCCGGGCGGCGCCGCGCCTGCCATCGTGCGCCATCCGCCGCGGGCCGCGCTGGCGCTGCTGCTGCCGCCGGATGGCGACGCGCAGCCCTGCGACGACCCGCTGGACGGGCCGGTCGGCCATCGCGTCTGGATCATCGCCGTGGACCTTGAGGCCAGCGGCGATCCGCTGGGGGCGGCGGGCCTCTGGGACAGCGTTCCAGCGCCGCCCCCGGCACAGGAGATCGCCTTGCCCTCCGAGCTTCTCGAACAGATCGTGACCGCCTGATGCCCGACGTGTTGCTCAAGGGTCTGACGCTGCGCGGGCTCGAGGTGTTCGAGACGCTGGCGCGCACCGGGTCGGTCGCCGTCACCGCCGACAGGCTCGGCCTGAGCGCCCCCGCCGTGTCGCAGCAGCTGCGCAACCTGAGCCAGGCGCTGGGGGTGGAGCTTGTCGACCATTCCCGCCGCCCGATGGTGCTGACGCCGGCGGGCCGGCTGTTCCTGGGGCGGGCCGAGATCGCCCTGCAGGCATTGCGCGCCGGGCAGCGCGGGCTGACCATGCTCGACCTCGCCGATCTGTCGGCGCTGTCGCTGGGCGTGATCGAGGATTTCGAGAACGAGGTGACGCCGCAACTGGCCACCGACCTGGCCGAGGCGATGACCCAATGCGCCTTTCGGCTGGTGACCGGGGCAAGCCACGCGCTCCACGGGCAGATCGCGCGCCGCGACCTCGACATCGCCATCTGCGCCGCCGGTCACCCCGACCCGACCGGCAGCCTGACCCATGCGCTGATCGACGACCCCTACATCCTTGCCGTGCCCACGGGCACGGATGTCTCCGGCGGGCTGGCGTCGCTGTCGGGGCTGACCTTCCTGCGGCGCGACCCCGATCAGGTCATGGGCCAGCAGATCGAGCGCTACATCGCGGGCGCGGGCCTGAACCTGCCACAGCGCTTCGAGATGGACAGCAACCAGTCGATCAGCGCGCTGGTGGCGGGCGGCACCGGCTGGACCATCACCACGCCGCTCAGCCTGCTGCGCGCCGGCCGGTTCGCCGGCGGCATCGACGCCCACCCCCTGCCCGGCGCGCCGATGTCGCGGCGCATCGTGCTCTACGCCACCGGCGACTGGACCGGGCCGATCCCGGCGCAGATCGCCGCCCGCGCGCGCGACCTGATCGAGGAACATTTCGCCGAGCCCGGACGGGCCCGGATGCCATGGCTGGGCGACAGCTTTCGCGTGCAGCACCCGGAGGGGTCGAGCCAGGGCGCCGGCGAACCGGTGCGGGCCCTCACGCCGCATTGAGCCGTCCTATCAGGGGCTTGCGGCGCGGCGCCTGCTGCGGTTGTAAATTATTTTACTCTTTCTGCGCTGCGCAGAGAAATCCCTTTACATAAAAATCCTGTTTGCCCAGACAGATGTTCTGGATTGGTCACGAACCTGTCATCTTCCCCCCACGTTCCGCAACGTGATGCCGCAAGGCGTCGCTGCGGGCCAGGCGGCCGGACCGGGCCGCGCGCCGGGGATGAGGGAACAGGAGACCCCCCGGAGACCGCGCGATCCGGCATGCGGCCGCAAGGTTGGGGGAGGCTGACCATTGCATATCGCCCCGCTCGGGGCACGGGATGACGGCAGGCTGCGCGTGGCCTCCGCTCAAGCCCGAGATATCCGCGAACCGGCCCGGACAGGGCCGCGCTTCGTGCGTCCGCTGATGCGCCCTGCGCGCGAACCTGAAGGGAGAGAGACCTTGCCCACTGACACCCGAACCGGCCCCGCCTTGCTGTCCGGCGCACATGTCGATGCCGCCCGCTACGAGGAAATGTATGCCGCATCGGTCAACGATCCCGATGCCTTCTGGGGGGAGCACGGGAAGCGGATCGACTGGATCAAGCCCTACACCACCGTCAAGAACACGTCTTTCGGCCCCGGGGCCGTACACATCAACTGGTACGAGGACGGCACGCTGAACGTCGCCGCCAACTGCGTCGATCGCCACCTGGCGACCCGCGGCGACCAGACCGCGATCATCTTCGAACCTGACGACCCCGAGGAAGCCGCGCAGCATATCACCTACGCCGCGCTGGCCGAGAATGTCGGGCGTTTCGCCAACGTGCTCAAGGGGCTGGGCGTCAAGAAGGGCGACCGCGTCGTCATCTACCTGCCGATGATCCCCGAGGCGGCCTATGCGATGCTGGCCTGCGCGCGCATCGGCGCGGTGCATTCCATCGTCTTCGCCGGCTTCTCGCCCGACGCGCTGTCGGCGCGGATCAACGGCTGCGGCGCCAAGGTCGTCATCACCTCGGACGGGGCGCCGCGCGGCGGCCGGATCACCGAGCTGAAGGACAACGTGAACAAGGCGCTGCTGCACTGCGCCGATGACGTGCAGTGCCTCGTGGTCAAACGCACCGGCAAGCAGGTCGCCTGGATCGCCAGCCGCGACCACTGGTACGACGCGCTGGCCGCCGAGGCTTCGGCCGATTGCCCCCCCGAGGAGATGGGCGCCGAAGACCCGCTGTTCATCCTCTACACCTCCGGGTCCACCGGCCAGCCCAAGGGCGTGGTCCACACCACCGGCGGTTACCTCGTCTACGCCGCGATGACCCACGAAATCACCTTCGACTACCACGAGGGGGACATCTTCTGGTGCACCGCCGACGTCGGCTGGGTCACCGGGCACAGCTACATCGTCTACGGGCCGCTGGCCAACGGCGCCACGACCCTGATGTTCGAGGGCGTGCCGACCTACCCCGATGCCGGGCGGTTCTGGGCGGTCTGCGAAAAGCACAAGGTGAACCAGTTCTACACCGCGCCCACCGCGATCCGGGCGCTGATGGGCAAGGGCACCGACTACGTCAACAAATACGACCTGTCGTCGCTGAAGCTGCTGGGTTCGGTCGGCGAGCCGATCAACCCCGAGGCGTGGAACTGGTACAACGAGAATGTCGGCAAGGGCCGTTGCCCGATCGTCGACACCTGGTGGCAGACCGAAACCGGCGGCCACATGATGACGCCGCTTCCCGGCGCGCACGCATTGAAACCCGGCGCGGCGCAGAAGCCCTTCTTCGGGGTGAAGCCGCTGGTGCTCGACCCGACCACCGGCGCGGTGATCGAGGGCAACGGCGTCGAAGGCGTGCTGGTTCTGGCCGACAGCTGGCCGGGCCAGATGCGCACCCTGTGGGAAGATCACGAGCGGTTCGAAAAGACCTATTTCGGCGATTACGCGGGCTATTATTTCTCGGGCGACGGCTGCCGCCGCGACGCGGATGGCGATTACTGGATCACCGGCCGCGTCGACGACGTGATCAACGTCTCGGGTCACCGCATGGGCACCGCCGAGGTCGAGTCCGCGCTGGTGGCTCACGAGACCGTCAGCGAGGCCGCCGTGGTCGGCTACCCGCACCCGATCAAGGGCCAGGGCATCTACTGCTACGTCACGCTCATGTCCGACGAGACGCCGAGCGACGAGCTGAAGAAGACGCTGGCCGACTGGGTCCGCACCGAGATCGGGCCGATCGCCAAGCCCGACGTGATCCAGTGGGCGCCGGGCCTGCCCAAGACGCGCTCGGGCAAGATCATGCGCCGCATCCTGCGCAAGATCGCCGAGAACGATTTCGACAGCCTTGGCGACACCTCGACCCTTGCCGATCCGTCGGTGGTGGACGAGCTGATCGCCAACCGGTCCAAGCAGTGAGCGGGCCGATGCGGGACACAGCCACCCGGACCCGTGCCGCCAACCTGATCCTGCTCGGGCCGCCCGGCGCGGGCAAGGGCACGCAGGCGCGGATGCTGGAGGAGGCGTTCGGCCTCGTGCAGCTGTCCACCGGCGACCTGCTGCGTGGCGCCGTCGCGGCGGGCACCGAGGCCGGGCTTGCCGCCAAGGCGGTGATGGAGCGCGGCGCCCTCGTCAGCGACGAGATCGTGCTGGCGGTGCTGCGCGAACGTCTGGCGCAGCCCGATGTGGCGGCCGGCATCATTCTCGACGGCTTTCCGCGCACCGCGGTGCAGGCCGAGGCGCTGGATGCGCTGATGGCCGAACGCGGGCAGCAGATCGACGCGGTGATCAGCCTTGCGGTCGAGGACGAGGCGATGATCGCCCGTGTCGCGGGCCGCTACACCTGCGCCACCTGCGGCGAGGGGTATCACGACCAGTTCAAGAAACCCGCCCGCGAGGGCGTGTGCGACAAATGCGGCGGGACGCAGATGAAGCGCCGCGCCGACGACAACGCCGACACCGTGCGCACCCGTCTGGCCGCCTATCACGCCGACACCGCGCCGCTGATCGACTATTACGCCGCCCGCGGCACCCTGACCGAAATCGACGCCATGGCGGAGATCGGGCAGGTGCGCGCGGATCTGGCCGCGATCGTGGGGAAACTCACGAGCGCCTGAGCGAATTCACCGGCGGGGCCTCGCCCGCCGGTGATGACATGTCCGCCGGGCCACGGAGGGGCCGGCCGGCAGGAACCTTCGAAGGGAGTAAGCAATGGCCGAACAGCCACATAACAACGCGTACTGGGCCGCGAACATCCGCCTCATCAGCATCTGCCTCGTGATCTGGGCGCTTGCATCCTACGGCTTCGCGATCCTGCTGCGTCCGCTGGTCAGCGGCATCGCGGTGGGCGGCACGGACCTGGGCTTCTGGTTTGCCCAGCAGGGTTCGATCCTCGTGTTTCTTGTCCTGATCTTCTTCTACGCCTGGCGCATGAACAAGATCGACAAGGAACATGGTGTGGACGAGTAACAGGGGACGAACCGGATCATGGATCAGACAACACTCAACTTCATCGTCGTGGGCGCGTCCTTCGCGCTCTACTTCGGGATCGCGATCTGGGCCCGCGCAGGGTCCACGTCGGAATTCTATGCCGCCGGCCGGGGGGTCAACCCCGTCGTCAACGGCATGGCCACCGCGGCCGACTGGATGTCGGCGGCCTCCTTCATCTCGATGGCGGGTCTTATCGCCTTCGTGGGTTACCAGAACTCCACCTTCCTGATGGGCTGGACCGGCGGCTATGTGCTGATGGCCATGCTCCTCGCGCCCTACCTGCGCAAATTCGGCAAGTATACCGTGCCGGAATTCGTCGGCGACCGCTTCTACTCCAACACCGCCCGCGTCGTGGCGGTGATCTCGCTCATCATCATGTCGGTGACCTACGTCATCGGCCAGATGACCGGGGCGGGCGTGGCGTTCTCGCGCTTTCTCGAGGTCGACGCGACCACCGGCCTGATCACCGCCTCGGTCGTCGTGTTCGTCTATGCCGTTCTGGGCGGCATGAAGGGCATCACCTACACGCAGGTGGCGCAGTACTGCTTCCTTATATT
>Ga0076930_101531_pt1 | contig 12090 bp, 10 predicted proteins | sample HotLakConsoUCCRE_FD_71149 | JGI IMG/M metagenome (GOLD analysis project Ga0076930, IMG submission 71149) | Hypersaline microbial mat communities from Hot Lake, Washington, USA - Hot Lake Consortium UCC-RE (version 3) (version 3) ...
ACTGCTCTGCAACGACGCGACCGGCGCGCGCAGGGCCTTCGGGCTGGCCGCGGATCACACCGACCAGATCGAGGCGACGGCGCGCGCGCTGCTCGCCGCCGACAAGACCCTGCGGCTGCTACTCGTGCCCCATGTCCACCGGCCGGGCGGCGATGCGGAGAGTGACCTCGATGCTGCACGTTCCCTGCACAGGCGGCTCGGCGCGCTGGGTGTCGATCGCGTTCGCGTGCTCGAGGAACGGCTGCAGGCCACCGAGCTGAAATGGGTGCTCTCCCGGCTCGACTGGTTCGCCGGGGCGCGGATGCACGCCACCATCGGGGCGTTTTCCTCGGGCGTGCCGACGCTTGGCCTTGGCTACACCGACAAGGCGCGCGGCGTCTTCGCCGAATGCGGCATCGCCGACGAGGTGGCCGATCTGAGGCGGCTCGACGCGCGCGCCGTCGCCGCGCGCGCCGTCGCCTCCTATGGCGGACGGCATGAGCGCCGCGCCGATCTCGCGGGGCGGATCGCGGGCCTGCGCGCGCGCGCCTCCAGCGAGATGGACGCCATCGCCCGCCAGGCCGGGCTCTGAAACCGATGCCGGGGCCCCTTCTGCGCGGTCGCGCCCTCGCCTGGGCCGTGCCGACCCTCGCCGAGACCGCGGCTCTCGGCCGGTCGGTGGCATTTGCCTGGGCGATCGGCCCGGACGAGCTCGGCCGGGCGATGATGCTCGCGCTGACGGTCCGGCTGGTGGAGATGGTCAGCGATCTCGGAGCGGACCGGCTGATGCTGCAGGCGCCCGACGGCAACAGCGCGCGCCTGCAGGCCGATCTGCAGGGCGCCATGATGCTGCGCGGCGTCGCGGGCGCCGTCGTTCTCCTGTGCGCAGCACCTGTCCTCGCCCTGCTTTTCGAGGATGGCCCCGCCGCGATCTCCTATGCCCTCCTTGCCTTCGTGCCGCTGGTGCGGGGCCTCGCCAATCTCGACTTCCGGCGGGCGGAGCGGGGCTATCACTACCGCGCCATGGCCGTGGTCGAGGGCGGCGCCACGCTCGCCATGGCCGGAAGTCTTCTTCCCGCCGTGGCACTGACCGGAGATCACCGGGCAATGATCTGGGTGCTCATCGCCCATGGCACCGCCTTCGTGCTCTTGTCCCACGGGGTCGCCGTCCGCCGCTACCGGGTGCGGTTCTCGCGTCCCGCCCTGATGCGGGTCTGGCGCTTCGGCGCGCCGCTCGCGCTGAACGCGGTGCTTCTGTTTCTGACCTTCTATGCCGACCGGCTGATCGTCGCGGCCGCCTATGACTGGGCGACGCTGGCCCTCTACGGGATCGTCCTGCAGCTGGCGCTCCTGCCCGCGCAGATCGTCGGACGGGCCGCGGGGTCGCTGGTTCTGCCGCAGTTGCGGGAGGCCCTGTCGCGGGACGCGCTCCGGGAGATCTGGCCGGCGGTCCTGACCGGCCATGCCGGGCTCGCCCTCCTCCTCGTGGCGGGATTCACCCTTCTCGGTCCGCCTGCCATCGCGCTGATCTACGGGCCGGACTTCGGGGTGGATACCATGCTTGCCCTCGCCGTGGGCCTTGCCGCGGGGTTCCGCGTGCTGCGGACGCCCTATTCGCAGCTCGCCGTGGCGACGGGGCGCACGGGTGACCCGGCGCGGGCCAATCTTGTCCGCGCGCTGGCCCTGGTCCCCGCTGCCGGCTGTGCGGCCCTCGGCCTGCCTCTGGCGGCCATCGCAGGAGCCGCCGCCGCAGGCGAGGCCGGGGCGACGCTGCGGGCTTACCTCCTGACCGCGCCCCGGCGCGCCCTCCCCCTTGCCAAGGAGTCCCTTGCATGAGCGCCGATCCCATCACCCGCACGGTCACCCGCAATCTCTGCACCGGATGCGGCGCCTGCGCCGGCGCATTCCCGCAGATGATCCGCATGGTGGACGATCCCGTCAACGGTCGCCGCCCCGTGGTGAAGGACAGCCCCGAGGGGCGGCAGGCCGCCAGCAAGGCCGTCGCCCTCTGCGCCGGCGCCTCCAGTGACTGGGGCAGCCTCTCGCGGACCGACGAGATCGACGAGGATTGGGGCCCGGTACTGGCCGCGTGGGAGGGCTGGGCCAGCGATGACGAGATCCGTCACAGGGGCTCCTCCGGCGGCGCGGTGACGGCCCTTGCGCTTCACGCGCTCTCGAGCGGAGCCGCCGAAGGTGTGGCCCATATCGCGGCACGGGCCGATGATCCGCGCCTGAACGAGGCGGTGATCAGCCGCGACCGCTCAGGCCTCCTGCGCGGCGCGGGGTCCCGCTACGCCCAGGCGAGCCCCGCCGAAAGCCTTGGCCGGATCGCGGCGGGCCCGGACCGCGTGGCCTTCATCGGAAAACCCTGCGACGTCGCCTCGGTTCACAAGGCGACGGGGACCGATTCCGAACTGAGGGCCAAGATCCCCCTGACGATCGCCATCTTCTGCGCCGGTGCTCCGAATCTCGTGGCCACGGACCGGCTGCTCGACCAGCTGGGCGTGCCGAAGACCGGCACCCTCGTCGACCTGCGCTATCGCGGAGAGGGCTGGCCGGGCCTGATGCAGGCCGCCTGGATCGATGACGGGGGCGCGCGCCATGTCAGTGCGGGCATCTCCTACGCCGAGGGCTGGGGCAAGGTCCTGCAATCCGAACGCCGCTGGCGCTGCCGTGTCTGCGCCGATCACACCGGCGCCTTCGCCGATATCTCGGTCGGAGACCCGTGGCACGCGCCACCTGCCGGCAACACCGATGCGGGCCGCTCGCTCATCGTCGCGCGCACGCCGCGCGGAAAGGCCTTTGTCGAGGCGGCGATCGCGGCGGGCGCCCTGCGCGCCGAGCCCGGGTCGCGGGATATCATCGACCGCGCCCAGCCGAACCTCCGCGCCACCCATGGCGCCGTCTGGGGCCGCCGCCTTGCGATGCGGGCCGTGGGCCTGCCCGCGCCGCAGGACAAGGGGCGAAAGCTGATGCGCCAATGGCGCGACCTCGGCCGGCGCGAACGGATCCAGTCGATCCTCGGCACATGGAAGCGCGTCCTGCGCGAGCGCCTCTGGCGCAAGGTCCGGATCGCGGAGACCGCCCGATGACGCTCGGCGACGTGCTTGCCTCGGGCAGGACCTCCAATCTCGACACGCTGAGGCTGGTGCTCGCGGCCTCGGTGGTGGTGAGCCATGCCTGGCCGCTCGCTCTCGGACCGGGCACGGCCGAACCGCTCTCGGCCCTCACCGGACACGCCCTGGGAGGCTGGGCCGTGGCGCTCTTCTTCTTCCTGTCGGGACTTCTGGTGACCGCGAGCGCCGAACGGCGAAGCCTGACCGGGTTCTGGACGGCGCGGGCGCGCCGGATCGTGCCGGGTCTGGGCGTTGCGCTTCTGGCGACGCTGGGTCTTGCCTTCGCCTGCGGCGCGACCGCCGGACCCGCCGAAAGCGCAGCATGGTTCCTGCGCGCGCTCACCCTCGTGTCGATCGAGCACCGCCTGACCGGGGCCTTCGCGGCCAATCCCTATCCCTTCGTCCTGAATGGCCCGCTCTGGAGTCTGTTCCACGAGGTCGCGGCCTACGGTGTCTGCCTTGCCTTCGTGGCGCTCGGCGGCGCCCGCAGACCCGTCGCGGTCCTGGGGCTGGTCGTCCTCGCCGCCGTCACCGCGATGGCGGCGGACAGCCTGCCCGGTCGCGCGGCGACCTTCGCGCCGCTCTTCGCGGCCTTCGCCCTCGGCATGGCGGCCCATGTCTTCCGGCACCGAGTGACGCTGCGGCCCGGTCTCGCTCTCGCGGTCCTTCCGCTTGTCGCCCTCGGTCTCTGGCCCCTGTCGGTGGCAGCGCTCGGCTATGCATGCCTCGTCGCGGCCCTGCGCGCGCCCGAGCACCGCCTGCCCGGCGACTATTCCTACGGGGTCTACATCTATGGCTGGCCCGTTGCTCAGACCCTCGTTCACCTGCTGCCGGGGATCGGCCCCGTCGCTCTGGCCGCGACAAGCCTTCTCGCCACGCTGCCCTTCGCCGTCGCGAGCTGGCATGTCGTGGAGCGTCCGACCCTCACGCGCCGCCGCCGGGTCGCGGCCTGAGTCATGACCGCGGTCACCGCCTCCCGGTCCTCCAGCTGGAGGCTCTTCGGCGTGCCGCTGCCCATCGCGCTATTCTTGCTCGCCATCATGCTGCCCACCGCGGTTTCGGTAAGCGCCGGCGGCCTGCGCCTGTCGGTCTACCGCGTCCTGCTGATCGCGATGTTCCTGCCGATGATCCTGAAGCTCGTCTCCGGGCGGGCGGGCCGGCTTCATGTCTTCGACCTGCTGGTCCTCGGCCACTGCTTCTGGGCGCTGCTCGCGCTGATCAAGTGGGGCGGCCTTGCACAGGGCATCGAATCGGGCGGCATCTACATCGTCGAGTTCGCGGGGGCCTATCTGCTGGCCCGGGTCTATATCCGGACCTACGAGGATTTCGCCGCCGTCGCCCGCGCCTATGTGATGCTGGTCCTCGCGACGCTGCTCTTCACCGTGCCCGAGGCGCTGACGGGCATCCATATCCTCCATGACGGGATCTCGGGCGCGGTCGGAGGGCCGATGGCGCCCTTCATCGAGCCGCGCATGGGGCTCGAGCGGACCTTCGGGCCCTTCGACCATCCGATCCTCTACGGCGTCTTCTCGGCCTCCGCCTTCTCGCTGGCCTATTTCGTGGTCGCGGAACGACGGTTCATGAACTACGGCGGCATGGCCAAGGTCTGCGGCGTGGGGCTTGCCACCTTCATGTCGGCCTCGGGCGGTCCCTATGTCGTCATGATGATGCAGGCGTTCGTGGCCGCCTGGGAGCGCGTGCTCGGCAAGGTGCAGGGACGCTGGGCCGCGCTTTTCACCCTTTTCGGGCTGATGTATCTCGCGGTCGATCTGTTCTCGACCAAGACGCCGTTCCACGTCTTCGTCAACAACTTCACCTTCTCGAAACAGTCCGCCTACAACCGCATCCTGATCTTCGAATACGGGTCCGCCGAGGTCGCGCGGCATCCACTGTTCGGGATCGGCCTCGGCGACTGGGAACGGCCGACCTGGATGTCCGACAGCATGGACAACTTCTGGCTGGTTGTGGCCGTGCGCTACGGACTGCCCGCCCTTCTGATGCTGCTGGGCCTGCTTCTCGGGCTGGTCTGGGCCGTCGGACAGAGGAAGAACCTGCCGCCCGAATGGCGGCGCGCGCGTCATGCCTGGGCCTTCACCCTCTTCGGGATCACGGTCGCCGCGGCCACCGTGCACCTGTGGAACGCCCTCTTCGTGCTCTTTCTCTTTCTCATCGGCGCGGGGGCCTGGCTCCTCGACGCGAAGCCGAGGGCGGATCAGCCTGAGGCCCGCCGCCCCGGACCCGCGCACAGGCTGCGCCCCGCCCGTCTGTTCTGACCCTGATCCCCGAGGAAACCGCCATGGACCTGTCCATCGTCATCGTGAACTGGAACACCGAAGAGCTGCTGCGGGACTGCCTGCAGACGGTCTTTGCGGGCTTGGGCCCCCTCGAAGCGGAGGTCCTTGTGGTGGACAACGCCTCGTCCGACGGGTCCGTGGCGATGGTGAAGGGCGAGTTCCCGGGCGTCCGCCTCATCGAGACCACCCGGAACCTGGGTTTCGCCGCCGGCAACAACGTGGCGCTGCGCCTGGCCAAGGGCCGGCATGTGATGCTGCTGAACACCGACACGCTCGTTCATGGCGACGTGCTGCCCGAGGCCGTCGCATGGCTCGACGCGCATCCCGAGGTCGGCGTCATGGGGCCGCGCGTGCTGAACGCGGACGGCACGGTCCAGCCGTCCTGCAGCGCCTTTCCCTCGCTGAAGTTCCTCGCCATGCAGACCTTCGGCCTGACCCGGATCGCACGGCTGGACGGCTACCGCATGACGGGATGGGACCGCGCATCGGAACGGCGCGTCGATGTCATCTCGGGGGCCGCCATGGTCGTTCGCCGCGCGGCGATGGAGGAGGTCGGGCTCCTCGACGAGGCGTTCTTCTTCTACGGCGAGGAAACCGACTGGTGTCACCGGTTCAGGCGCGCGGGCTGGGAGCTCGTCTTCGTGCCGATCCGCGAGATCACCCATTTCGGCAACGGCTCCGCCGTCCGGCTCGACCACCGCCGCGACGTGCTGATGACCGAAGGAACGACGCGCCTGCACCGAAAGCATGGCGGGCTTGCCGCGGGCATCGCCTGCTACGCGATCCTGTCGCTGCACAACATCTCCCGCGCGGGCTTCTGGTCCGCGCTCCTGCTCCTCGGCAAGAGCGGCGCCCGCGCGCGGGCCCGGCATTTCCGCTCGGTCGTCGCCGATCTGCCGAAGGCATGGCCCGCGCTCGGCGCAGGCGCGGCGCGATGATGAAGGTCCTGCTGATCGCGCCCAACGTGGACGGCACGGATGTGGGCGAGGCGCTCATGGCCTTCAAATGGGCCGAGGCGCTCGCCAGCCGCGTCGATCTCACCATCCTGACCTTTCAGCGCGCGGGCCGGGCCTCTGTGGCGGCGCAGGTGCCGATGGCGCGGGTCGTGACATGGCCGGAACCCTCCTGGGCCACGAAGCGCGAGCGGTTGAACGCCATGCTGAAACCCGCCTGGCCTGTCTTCGCCCATTGGGTCCGTCGCTGGATGCAGGACGCTCTCAGGGACGGCGAGCGGTTCGACGTGGCGCACCAGCTCATGCCGCAGGCGGCGCGCTATCCCTCGCCGCTTCGGCATTTCGACATCCCCTACATCATCGGCCCGCTCGGCGGCGCTCTCGACACGCCCGATGCCTTCCGCGCGGAAGGGACCAGCGCGCCGCTCTTCACCCGGCTTCGGGCTCTCGATGCCTGGAGGTTCCGGAACGATCCCTGGCTCAGGCGCAGCTACTCGCGTGCCGCCTGCGTGCTGGGCGTGGCCCCCTACGTCCGCGACGTGCTGGGGTCCGTTCGGCTCAAGCGGTTCGAGTCCGTGCTCGAGCTAGGTGTCGATGACGTGGCGCCCACCCGGCCCCGGGCCGATGAGCAGGGCCGGCTGCGCGTGCTGCATGTCGGACGGGCGGTCCGCACCAAGGGACTGCGCGACGTGGTCCGGGCCCTCGCTCTGCTGCCCGATCTGCCCGGCGTGACGCTGACAAGTGCCGGCAGCGGCGAGGAGCTCGACCTGTGCAAGGCGGAGGCGGAGCGTCTCGGCGTTGCTTCCCGGGTGGACTTTCTCGGCAGGATTCCTCGCGAGAACGTCGAGGATCTCTATGCCTGCCACGACGTCTTCTGTTTCCCCTCCTTCCGCGAGCCCGCGGGCGGCGTTCTCTACGAGGCCATGCGGCACGGGCTCCCTGTCGTCACGGCAGACCGCGGCGGGCCGGGCTGGATCGTCGACGAGGCCTCGGGCATCCGACTGCCGGTCACCGAACCCGGGAGATATGCCGCCGACATCGCCGCCGCGCTGAGGCGACTCGCGGCCTCGCCAGAGCTGCGGGCCGAGCTTGGCGAGGGGGCCCGCGCAAAGGTCCTGCGTGAGGGCCTGTGGTCCGCGAAGGCCGAACGGCTGATCAACCTCTACAACGAGATCGGCGCCCGACCGATCTGCGCCATGACCACTCCGAAAGGATAGGCAGACCTGTCCAAGATCGCCTGCACTCTCGCTTTTATCTACATAACATCAGTTGGTTAGTTTGCGGTAATCACGTTGCAGAAAATGCAGCCGCCCCCAGGAAACCGACCGATGCCCGACCGCCCCCGCTCCCGCCCCGTTCTCCTGGCCGTCTCCTCCGGAGGCGGTCATTGGGTGCAGATGCAGCGCCTGAAATCAGCCTTCGAGGGCGCCGAGGTGCACTACGCCACCACCGATCCGACGGTTGCGGCGGAGATCCGGTCGGGCCGTGTCCATGTTTATCCCGATGCGAACAAGGAGACGCCGGTCAAGCTGGCGCTCTGTCTCGCGCGGCTCGCCTGGATCGTCCTTCGGGTGCGGCCCGACGCCATCGTCTCGACCGGGGCCGCGGGCGGCCTGATCGCGATCCGGCTCGGCCGGCTGATCGGCGCGCGCACCATGTTCATCGATTCAATCGCCAATGCCCGGGAGTTGTCGGTCTCGGCGCGGCTCGCGCTCGGCGTCGCCGACCGGGTCCTGTCGCAGTGGCCGTCCGTCGCGGAACGGACCGGCGCGGATTACCGCGGCGCCGTCCTGTGACCTCCTGATGCCGAAGGAACCCGCCATGATCTTCGCCACAGTCGGCACACAGCTGCCCTTCGACCGCCTGCTTCTCTCGCTCGACGGCTGGGCCGCCACGCGCCCCGATGTTCCGGTCATGGCCCAGACCGGCGCCAGCACGCAGCGGTTTCGGAACATCGCGACCGTCGGACACGTCAGCCAGTCCGAGTTCCGCACCCGGCTCAGGGAGGCCCGCGTCGTCGTGGCCCATGCCGGGATGGGAACCATCCTGACGGCCGCCGAACTTGGCAAGCCGCTGATCCTGATGCCGCGCCTTGCCCGGTTCGGAGAGCACCGCAACGACCATCAACTGGACACCGTGAGCGAGATGGCGCGGCTGTCGAATGTCACCGTGGCCGAGACCGGCGAGGACCTGCACGCGCGGCTCGACGCCCTCATGGCGCGCGGGGTCGAGACCCCCGGCCGGCATGATCTCATCACCGCGGACGCCGCCGAGCCCCTGCTCGATTTCGTGCGCGAGTTCGTCTGGAGAGGCGAGCCGATGTCCGGCGAAGTCGGCGCCTCCGACCAGAGGGCCGCGGCATGACCATCGCGACGATCCTCATTCCTGCCCACAACGAGGCCGAGGTCCTTGGCCGGACGCTCTGGTACCTCTCGCGCGGCCTGCCGCTCGACCGGTTCCGCGTCATCGTCATCGCCAACGGGTGCACCGATGCCACCGCCGCGCGTGCCCGCGCGGCGCTGCCCCAGGCCAAGGTCATCGAAACCGACCGCGCCGGAAAATGCCACGCGCTGAATCTCGGGTATGGCGCGGCCATACCGGACGCGCCCATCGTATGTCTCGACGCCGATCTGGACGTCACCGCAGAATCCCTGCTCGCCCTCCTCGCGCCTCTCTCCACGGGCACCGTCCTCGCGGCTTGCGGTCAGATGGACGTCGAGACATCCGACGTCTCCCCCGCCGTCCGGTTCTTCTATGAAGGCTGGCGCAGCAATCCCTACTTCGCCCAAGGCAAGTTCGGCGGGGTATTCGCGCTGTCCGCCGAAGGTGCGGCGCGGGTCTTTCCGCTGCCCGAGATCACCGCCGACGACGAGTTCATCCGCCGCAGCTTCGGTCCCGGTGAGACCGCTTTCGTGCCCGACTGCCGCTTCGTGGCCCGGGCGCCGAGGACGCTCGCAAGCCTTTTGCGCGTCCGCCGCCGCAGCCTGCGGGGCGCGCGCGAAGTGACGCGGATGGGCAAGGTCAGCCCCGATCGCGGCAGCGCCCGCCGGATGCTGCGCCGCGCGATCGTCTCTCCCTCCGATGCCCTGCCGATCCTGTTCTTCCTGATGCTGACGATCTGGGTCCGCCTCTCCCTTCTCCTTCAACGGAACGCCTCCGCCCCACGCTGGGAACGGGATCTGACCACGCGCACGGCGGGCTAGGCAGATGAACACCGCCGCCATCGCCCTCGTCCCCGACGAGGGGCCGGAGTTTGCCGCCCCCGCTCATGCCGCAGATGCCCCCGAATCCAATCCCGTCGGCCTCGCCGTCCGGGCCATGCGGGGCCGCTGGCGCGCGGCACTCGGCGGCGGCGCCCTCCTCGGCGGCCTGCTCGCCGTCGGCGGCTACCTGTCGGGGGTCCAGCTCTACGAGTCCCAGGCGATCCTGAGGGTCTTTCCTCAGGAGTCGAACATCCTCTACGCGACCGGCGACGATTCCGTGCTGAAGACCTTCGACAGCTTCGTGAAGGCCGAGACCAGCTATGTCGCCTCGCACCAGGTCATGGGGCGGGCGGTGGAGCTGCTCTCCGCGACCCGTCCGGACCTCGCCTCGGGCCTCACGGTGTCGGACCTGACGGGCTCCATCGAAATCAGGCGCAACGACAGCCTGATCGTCCTTCGGACGCTCAGCCGCGACACGACCTTCGCCTCCGAGAAGCTGGAGGCGGTGGTGACCGCCTACATGGCGCTGAACACCGAGGCCGAGGACGCCCGGTCGAGCGTTCGCCTGACCGAGCTTCACCAGCGCGAGGAGGAGCTGGTCGCCCGTCTGGAAGAATTGCGTGCGGACCAGCTCGAGGTCGGCGGGGAATTCGGCGCGAGCGCGATCTCGAAAGCCCATATCGAGAAGGTCGCACAGATCGACGGCCTCGCGGGCCGCTTCTCGGAGATCGGTGCGACGCTCGCCGCGCTCGAGTCCGCGGACGGCTCGGCGTCGGCCGATGCCGCGGACCAGGAAATCATGCGCGCGACGCTGCTCGACCGCACGATGGGCGAGCTTGCCGCCCAACGCAACGTCGTGATGAGCGAACTCGCCCAGCTCCGGTCCAATTTCGGTGATCGCTCCAACCCCCGTTTCGTTCAGAGGGAACTCTCTCTGCTCGAAGAGGTCGACGTGGTCGACCGGGCGCTTTCGGATCGGCGCGAGCAGATCCGCGTGCTCGGACAGACCGGGGCACTGACCGATGCGGGTTCGGGATCGGCCGACACCAACATCGCCGAGATCCGGAGCCTTTACGAGCGGGTCGAGGCCCAGCTCGAGACCGCCCGGCTGGAGGCCCGCGATCTCAATTTCCGCCGCATCGAGCTCGACCGGATCGAGCGCGAGATCGAACAGGGCGAGGAACTGCTCGGCGAGACCCGGCGGGCGCTGGAGGTGATCCGCCTCGAATCCGGCCGCGCCCTGCCGGGTTTCACCGTGCTGATGTCGCCGCCCTCCCGGCCGCTCGAGCCCGCCGACGACAGCAGCAAGATGCTTGCCGCCGCTGGGCTGGCAGGCGGCGGCTTCCTCGCGCTCCTCATCGCCCTTGTCCGCGGGTTCACGGAGCGCCGCGTGCGGTTCGCCGAGACGCTGACGCCGGTCGAGCACCGCGTCGGCGTGATCCAGGTGTCCGCCGCCGACGACGCCGACGCGCTCGCCGCCGATCGCCTGCGCAACGAACTGCAGCTCCAGCCGCTGCGCCGGCCGCGGCTGGTGAACAAGGCCCCGGTTATCGCGGTCGCGCGCGCCGAGACCGGCAGCACCACGGACTTCGCCCTCGCTCTGGCCGAAAGTTATGCCCGGGCCCGCATGCGGGCGCTCTTCATCGAGGCCGATATCGGGCAGGTTTCCGAAGACAATCCGGAACCGGGCTGGAGCGACATCCTCTCGGGCCGGACGATCGAGTGGCCGCCGACGACAGAGGAGTCGGGCCTCTGGCAGATCCTCGCCGGGACTGCCGAGGCGCTCGACGACCGGGCCGTTTCCGCACCCATGGTCCGCCGCGGCCTCGATGAGCTGGCCCGATCCGTCGATGTGGTGATCGTCTCGGCGGGCAGCCTGGCGGACCGGCTCTCCTGCCAGTTCCTGCTCTCGGCGGCCGATGTAGGCGTCCTCGCCCTCCGGCCCCAGGACCGGAAATCCTCCGTCCTGTCCCAGATCGACCGCTTCGACAGCCTGCCCCGCAACGGCAGCGTTGCGGTGATGCGCAACGCCCTGCCGGGCGACCCCTGGCTGGCCGTCAGAACCTGACCCCTGCTTCTCAAGGAACCGCTGTCATGACCATGACCTCTCTCGACCCTGCCCTCCTGCGCCCGCGGCCAGACCGACTCTGCGCGAAACGATCCATGGATATCGTCCTGAGTTCGCTCATCCTTCTCGCCATCTGGCCGGTGCTTCTGGTGATCGGCCTCGCGGTCGCCGTGACGTCTGCCGGACCGGTCTTCTTCGTGCAGACCCGTGTCGGGCTGAACGGGACGACATTCCGGATGATCAAGTTCCGCTCGATGTACCGCGACGCCGAGGCCCGGCGGGCCGAGATGCTGGCCCTGAGCGACCGCGAGGGCCTTTGCCTCAAGCTCCGCAAGGATCCGCGGATCACCCCCGTCGGCCGGGTGTTGCGGCGCTGGTCCCTTGACGAGCTGCCCCAGGTCATCAACGTCCTTAAGGGCGACATGTCGCTGGTCGGGCCTCGCCCCGCGCTGGCGGAGGAGGTTCGCGCCTACCCCG
>Ga0076930_101536_pt1 | contig 12064 bp, 14 predicted proteins | sample HotLakConsoUCCRE_FD_71149 | JGI IMG/M metagenome (GOLD analysis project Ga0076930, IMG submission 71149) | Hypersaline microbial mat communities from Hot Lake, Washington, USA - Hot Lake Consortium UCC-RE (version 3) (version 3) ...
TGGGGGCAGACCCGCTCAGCAACCGCCGTTTGCCTGTCTCTGTGCGGGGCTGGGTACCGCCATACACCCCTGAGGTCTTCTTCCTCCGCAAGCGTAAGGTCGTAGCTCGGCATGGATTAGGCTAGACCCCTGCGCGCTTGCGTTCTTCGCGCCGGATCTCGTCAACGGACTTGCCGGAAAGCTCGCCGCGCCGCGCCTGCTCGATCCTCGGCTCCAGGAAGTTGGCCAGCGCCATGAAAGCCTCGTCTTCGCTCATGCCGTCGAGGGCAGGGGCATCGCCAAGGGCGCGGCCCAGGACATACTCCTTGATGCTCTGCCCCTTGAGAGCAGCGATGGCCTTGAGCTTCTGATGGTCTTCCGGCGAGATATCGATCGAGAGTCGAGGCATGCCAAGACGGTAGTCGATCGCGCCCCACATTACAACATTTGTTGAAGCTCAAGGGTCAAACGATCCCCCTTGTTTCGAGGCACCCCTACCCAAACGCCGCCGTCTTCCTGTCTTTGTACGGGGTGGGGTGGCGGGACATACGCCGCGTGCGTACAGTGTGCAGTGCGGGTCCGTTCCGGTAGAGGGCGCACCCGAGGAGATCGCTGAATGCCCAACAACGCAGCCACCGCGGCCGCGCGGTTGTCTACGGCCCCGATGATGGATGGTAGCGATTTGCTATATAATTCAGTATTTTAAGCGATGTCGTGTGCAGTCTATGTTCATGTTTCGATCGCACGATTTCGCGCTGCGTCGTGGGCGTTTCGGTCAGCCGGCAGGGCAGTGTCAGAAGAACCCGGCTTGCGGCGGGGCAGGGGGCTGAGTAGCGTTCCCAGATGAGCAAACCCAGCCCCTTCAAGTACTTCAAGACGTCGCCCGAAATCATCCGCTTGGCGGTTATGATGTACATCCGGTTCCCGCTCTCGCTGCGGAACGTCGAGGACTTGCTGCACGAGCGCGGCATCGAGATCAGCCACGAAACCGTCCGGTTTTGGTGGCATCGCTTTGGCCCGCTCTTCGCCGCCGAGATCCGGAAACGCCGCATTGAGCGCATGAAGTCCAGCCACTGGCGATGGCACTTGGACGAGATGTTCGTGAAGATCAACGGCGAGCGGCATTACCTGTGGCGGGCTGTCGATCACGAGGGCGAGGTGCTGGAAAGCTTCGTCACCAAGACGCGCGACAAGAAAGCCGCGTTGAAATTCCTGAAGAAAGCCATGAAGAAGCACGGCCGGTGCGCGCAGTTCGTCACGGACAAGCTGCGCTCCTACGGCGCGGCTCTGAAGGATCTCGGCGTGTCCGATCGGCAGGAGACCGGACGCTGGCTGAACAATCGCGGTGAGAACTCGCACCTGCCGTTCCGACGACGGGAGCGGGCGATGCTTCGGTTCCGGCGCATGCGAAGTCTGCAGAAATTCGCCTCCGTCCACGCCTCCGTCACCAACCACTTCAACAGCGAGCGCAGCCTCTCTAGCCGAACCGTCTTCAAGCAGAACCGCGCCGCCGCTCTTGCTGAGTGGCGCGGCCTTGGCACAGCATAAACGACAGCGTCACTGTCCAAGCTGAGACGGGTTCGAGTTCGTTTGACAGCCCCCAGGCCGGAACTCGTCTAATGCCGAAAACAGATTATCGGCAAGCGGATTGTCCTTCCCTGCCTTTCTCACAAGCAATGTTTCGATATGATAATTACTGTCCGACAGAGCAAGACATGTGAATCCGCCTGACTTACGCACCGCGTTTCTCTTTATATTTAGGGTGATTCCGATACCGGCAGAAACCAATCCTAGAATTGCCGTGCTATCATTTGCTTCTTGCGTGACTCTCGGCATAAAGCCATGCATCAGGCACAGGGCCGTGACATGCGCGAGAAAATGTGCCCATCCCCTATGCTCGCCCAAAACAAAATCTTCGTTGGCAAGTTCCGCGACGGAGACAGCACGCCGACTCGCGAAGCGATGTGTTTCGGGCACGAAACAAACCAGCGGGTCGCTTTGTACCAGGCGTGCCTCAAACCCATCCAGATTCATCGGACCTGTAAGCATCGCGGCGTCAATACTTCCCAATCGCAAGGCCTCGATTTGATCGCTTGTAACCAGCGGCATGAAACGCAGCCGGACGTTTGGATGGCGCGCACGAAATTTCTTCACGATCTCAGGAAGCACGCCTGCGATAGCGAAATCTGTATACCCGATGCACAACTCACCGATCTCGCCACGGTCAGCCAATAGGGTGCGTTGTGCGAGGTCTCTGATTTCCTTGCGAAGATTTCGCGCACCTTCTGCCAGTGTCGCGCCCGCCGGCGTCAACGTTACCCCCTGACGCGAACGTCCGAGCAACTGCACACCCAGGGCGTTTTCCAGATTGCTCACATTCCGGCTGACAGCCGGTTGAGCGATATTGAGGCTCCGGGCAGCCCCGCGAAAGCTGCCCTGATCTACCACCGCAAGAAACTGCTCCAACTGGCGAAGATCGAGCTTGCTCGGATAGGCGGGCTCCAACTTGTCCTTCAGATACACCCCCTCCGCCTGTCCATCCCGGAGAGCAGACGTTTCTGTCTCGACCGTGCTGGAGAGCCGTTGCTAAATGGAGAGAAAGGCGCTTGCGAGGTGCGTCTTTCCGACCGAGTGGTGAAAGAATGCCAGACGACACAGAAGCGTCAAGCGCTACTGCGCAAGACGTCTCCGACATGGACAGGCTGGCGCCTAGCATCCTTCACTGCGGCCTTGCCATTGACGAAAACATGCGACACCCCTCCCGGGTGTTGGCGTGGAGCCTTGACCGAGCCAGAGAAGGCCAGCGCCGCAGGGTCAAGAACAGCGATATCCGCCTTCATTCCCGCCCGGATATATCCTCTGTCCGATAGTCCGATCTGATCGGCTGGCAGGCCTGAAAGACGGCGCACGCCCTCTTCCAGGCTCATCAGTTTCTTGCCAAGCACGTAACGGCTCAGGAAACGCACTGTCCAGTCAAACCCGGACAGAGAGCCGATCACGCCCGCGGTCGGTCCTTCATCGCCGAGCGCAAGCGTGTCGGACATGACGGAGCAGCAGTGATGCCGAAGCGCAAGCTCGATGTCCTCCTCAAAGAAGGATTGCGATGTCCAGAGCATTTTGAGCGCGTCCCGCCCCTCTTCCTGCAAGAGATCGAAGATTAGATCCCAAGGATCGGCATCGTGTTCTTCGATGAGTTCGGCAACGCTGCGTCCGATTAGGGCTTCGTTGGTCGCGCCAAGGAACACGACCTTGTTCCAATGTCCGTCCACGACGATGCGCCACATTGGAGCCAGGGTCTCCCTGATCTTGCGACGTGTCGCAGGATCCCGCAGACGCTCGACGAAGCGCTCGACCCCACCCTCGCGCGACCATGCCGGCAGCATGGCAGCGACCGCGGTATGCGACCAATCATGCGGGATGACATCGAAACCCACATCGACACCGATGGCGCGTGCATGCTCGATCATGTCAAGCGTATGCGCCATCGCATGATCGGGGCGGCCATATTTGGGCTGTATATGCGAGATCTGTGTGCGCACGCCTGCGACACGGCCAAGTGTCAACGCCTCTCCAAAGCCCAGATCGTAGTATATGTCCCGGTTGCGCACATGGCTTGCATGAATGCCGCCGTGCCGGGCCACGGTGCGGCACAAGCGGGTCAGTTCCTCGATTCCTGCGCCCAGACCTGGCCAATATTCCAGCCCTGTGGACATGCCCCATGCACCCTGCTCGAGCGATTCCTCAAGCAAGGCATCCATAATGGCCACTTCATCAGCTCTGATCGGACGTTCTTCGTTGCCCATCACGGCGGCGCGCAAGGCACCGTGGCCGACATGCGCCAGGAAGTTCACGCCCAGATCCTTCTGCTCCAGCACATCGAGATACTCGCCGAAACTCTGCCAGGTCGCATTTACGCCGGGCAGGCGTCCAACCATCCATTTCTCCATCGCCTGCGGATCGCGTACAGGCGCGAAGCTGAAGCCGCATTGGCCACCCATCTCTGTGGTAACGCCTTGTAGAATCTGACTATCGGCATGGCTGTCAGCCAGCAGAATTGCATCCGAATGGGTGTGGATATCTATGAAGCCCGGTGCAACGATCTGGCCCGACAGGTCAATCTCCGAGTCGGCGTCGAGTTCCTTCAAGTCTCCAATGGCAATGATGCGATCGCCCTTGATCCCGAGATCTGCGGGATAGGTCGGCTGCCCGCTCCCGTCGGCTATCTGGCCATGGCGCAGAATGACATCAAACATGAGACCTCCGAAGATCAGTCATAACCTTACGCCGTAAACAAGATCAGGCAGGAAGGTGACGAGGATTGGAAAGATAATCACCAGGGCCATCCCGATGATGTAGGGCAGCAGGAAGGGTAAGGCGCCGATCGACACCCGCTCGACCGTCTGGTTGGACAGTCGCGCGGCGATGTTCAGATTGCCCCCGAGCGGAGGGGTCAGCAGCCCGACCTCACAGCTCAGGATCAGGAAAATCCCGAAGACAAGCGGATCGATGCCGAGGGCTACACTGGTGGGCAGGAAGAGCGGCGCAAAGAGGACAATCGTGGCCAGAGATTCCATGAAAGTGCCAACAGCGATAAGGAACAGACCGATCATCAGCATGACGAGCATCGGATGCTCCATCGCAAAGCCAAGCACCGATTGAACAGCATCCGGCAGATCATAGAAGGCGAGGATCTGACCAAAGGCATAGGCGGGAGCGATGATAATCAAGATCCCGGTAATCATCGCTGTGAAACGCAGTGACTCGAGAAGACCCGCGAGCGTCAGCTTGCGATAGATGACAGTGCCCACGAACAGCGCGTAGAATACAGCAACTGCCGCGGCCTCCGTTGGCGTGAAGACGCCGCCGTAGATGCCACCCAGAATGATCACCGGCGCGGCGATCGCCCAGCGTCCCTGCCATATCGCACAGAGCACCGGGCGCAGACGAAAGGGTTCGCCACTCACCTCGCCGTAACCTTTGTAAACGCAAATCGTTATGGCGATGCCCGCCATCAGCAAAGTCACGACAAGTCCGACGAAAATACCTGCCAGAAACATTCGTGGAATAGACTCGCTGGCAACAAGGCAATAGATGATCATCAGATTGCTGGGCGGTATCATGCTGCCAAGCGCCCCGGCTGAGGCTGCTATGCCGGCGGCGAAGCGATCGGGATAGCCCTGCCGTTTCATTTCGGGAATGGTTACGCTGCCAATCGCGGCTGTCGTCGCCGGGCTCGACCCCGAAAGAGCCGCAAACATCGCACAGCCGAAGATCGTCACGAGCGCCATGCTGCCGCGATAGGCTCCAACAAGCGTTTTGGCGATCTTGATCATTGACTCGGCCATGCCGCCGACTTCCATCAGCCGCCCTGCAAGAATGAAGAGAGGGATCGACAATAGCGGAAAGGGTTGCAGCGAAGAAAAAGCAGTTTGAACGATCAGCGTAATCGGTATATCTATCAGATAGAGCGCCAGCGCTGCCGTCAGGCCGACAGCCGCAAAGAGCGGCATGCCGATCATAATGAAGACGACAAACGCTACCGATACGATGAATGCGCCCATAGTTAGTCAGCTTCCCTGATCAAGGCCGCCGTTGTCCCCTCGACCTCATCGATTCCGGGCAAGCCTTCAAAACCAGACCGCCACCAGTCCACATAGGCGGTGATGCTGTGCAGCAAGATCAAGGCGTAGGAGATAAAAACTATGGAATGCGGATAGAACTGATTGACCCCCAATGCCGGTGAGAACGACCCGCGCATCCACAACAGAGAGAGATATTCGGACGCAAACCAAAGCATCAGCGCGCAAAAGAACAGAAACAAGACATCCCCGATGATGACCGTCGCCAGGGCGATGGAGCGCGGCATCAATCGAACCAAAACCAGAATCCGGATATGGAAGCGCTTGCGCATGGCGATAGCGGCACCCAGATAAACTGCCCAAACCATTGCGATGGTCGCTAATTCTTCCGACCAGGTGATTGCCTTGGAAAAAAAGTAGCGGCTGATGACCTGCACGAACACTATGAGCGCGATCAGTGCGATCAACAGCCGCGACAGCACGTCCTCAACAGTATAGACGGCGCGTAGCAGCATATTGTCAGAGCCCTTCGTTCTTCTTCAGATTGTGCTGCTTTTGCATCGCGCTGGTTGGTTTCCCAATCTGCTCAGCTGCCAGCTGCGCGGATACGCTCAAGCAGGTCGCGGAAAGTGTCGCCTTTGTCATTGGCAAAACTGTCCTGAACGGTCATTGCGGCGGCAATGAAGTCCTCACGCTCCGGGCGAGTTATGGCCATACCGTTCCGCTCAAGGGTTGCGCGAATTTCGTCGGTCTGTGCCTGCATGACCGCGCGCTGATGTTCCTGCGCATCCAAAGCCGCTTGCCGAACATGTTCGACCTGCTCCTCGCTCAGGCTCGACATGAAGCGTTCGCTCGCCAGAAACGGAGTGAAGCCGGTGAAGTGCTCGAGAATGGCCAGGTTGTCTGCAAATTCGTAGAAGCGCATGTCGAGAATGACGCTTGTGCCATTGTCGGCCCCATCAATCGTGCCGGTCTGAAGAGCGGTCGGTGTTTCTGACCAAGCCATCGGTACCGGTTCAGCGCCAAAAGCCCGAAATGTCGCAATCATCACCTCGTTTTGCGGCACCCTGATTTTCAGTCCGCGCAGATCCTCGATCGTGTTAACCGGACGCTCAGTATTGTAGAAATCGCGGACTTCGATGGTGTTGTAGGTCACAAGATGAACCCCGGTGTCTTCAAGAAACCGCTCACGAATGAACTGCCCCACCTCACCATCGATCACGCTGATCGCATGCTGTGCATCGCGAAACACATATGGCAGAACAAAAACATCCATAAGTGGAAAGTTGGGTGAGATGTTGTTGACCGAGACCAGATACCCATCGACGCTGCCGATCTGCATTGCCCTCACTGCATCGTCTTCGGTCGCAATTTGAGCCGAGGGGCGCAATCTTACGACCACCTCTCCGTTGGTTAATTCTTCAACTCTTTCGGCAAATTTTTGTGCGAAAACGCCATTGCTGGAGTCTATTGGGGTTGCCCAGCCAAGATTCATCGTAACCTGAGCTGAAACTGGAAGAGCGCTAACGGTCGCGATGGTGGCTGCGGTGCAGACTGCACGGATTATTGTTATTCCCATGTTCTTTCCTCCTGTTCTACTTTGAGTTGGAGTGTAGCACCAACTTCTATAGCGAAGTAATATCATTTCTCTATCACGCGATGCCACTGGGGTATCACCAAGGCGTTGTTTCAGAAAGCGGTTTTGAGGGCGCTGTCAGAAGGAATTCGGTTGAGACGGGCCGGGCGGTCTCGTAGCCTCCGCTCATGACGAAACGAGATCCCTTCAAGTACTTCCACAGCAGCCCGGAAATCATTCGCCTCGCGGTGATGCTATACGTCCGCTTCCTGCTCTCGCTGCGGAACGTCGAGGACCTGCTCCACGAGCGCGGCATTGACATCAGCCACGAAACCGTCCGGTTCTGGTGGCTTCGATTTGGCCCGATCTTCGCCGCCGAGATCCGCAAGCGCCGCATCGAGGGGATGCGATCGAGCCACTGGCGATGGCACCTGGACGAGATGTTCGTGAAGATCAACGGCGAGCGGCATTACCTGTGGCGGGCGGTGGATCACGAAGGCGAGGTGCTGGAGAGCTTCCTGACGAAGACGCGGGACAAAAAGGCCGCGCTGAAATTCCTCAGGAAAGCCATGAAGAAGCATGGCAGGGCGGATGTTCTCGTCACAAACAACCTTCGGTCCTACGGCGCGGCTCTGAAGGACCTCGGTGCGGCGGACCACCAGGAAACAGGTCGTTGGCTGAACAACCGGGCGGAGAAGTCGCACCTTCCGTTCCGAAGACGAGAACGCGCGATGCTCCGGTTCCGGCGCATGCGAAGTCTTCAGAAGTTCGCCTCCGTCCACGCCTCCGTCACCAACCATTTCAACAGCGAGCGCAGCCTCTCCAGCCGAATCCTCTTCAAGCAGAACCGCGCCGCTGCTCTCGCCGAGTGGCGCGGCCTTGGCGTCGGATTAGGGGCAGCGTCACTGCCCTTGCTGTGACAGGTGCGACTTTGCCTGCCACCACCTCTACAAGTCTTCGTCGTCTACGTGCTGGACAGCACGGGCGCGCCATGCCGCGATGATATGGGGGTTCTCATCTCGCCACTGCCGGGCAATCTCGGCCGGCGACAAGTCTCCGTCGGCAAGAAGGGCCAACCATGCGTTTACATCTATCGTCCGGAACGCAATGGATCGGATCAGACGCGCGGCATCGGGATACGTCGCCTCTAGACGTGCGGCGTAGGCGAGATGGACCGCCACCGGCTCGAACGCACAGCCATCTCCAAGTGGAACGATGCCAAGAACGTTTGGACACCTACCGTTCTGCGGGGAGATCAACAGTGCGCGCAGGTCGTATGCTGCATGGATCCAGTCAGGTTCAAAGCCGTAGAACACGATCGGGCGATCCTGTGCATGGAACTGACGCAGCTTGGCCTTTAGGATCGTGTCAGAGAATTCCTGCGCCTCCCAGAACTCCCAAATGCCATAGGAGCGCAGAAGGTCTTCCGTCGCACGTGTCGAGCGCCAACCCGGCGCCCCGATCCAGATCTCGCCCCGCCCGTCTCCATTGGTATCAAAGGCGGCAGACACTTCGGGATCAGCAAGATCGGCCAAGTCGGATAACCCAAAGCGGTCGGCAACTGCAGCCGGAACGTATAGGCCTTGTCGACCTGGGTATGGCCTTTCGTTCAGGTGTACAGTGCGGCGGCGCTCGACGTATCGGGTGAGGTTTTCCGGCTGATTTCCGGCCCAGAAATCACTGTGGACATCGATTGTCCCGTTCTCGTCTGTAAGGATCGGGAAGATCGCATCGACCGTTGTCTCTCGCAAGGTCGCCGTGATGGCGAGTTCTGCCTCGAGCGTCTGTTTGACAATCTCGCCGATTACCAGGCTTGCACTCCAGTCGAATGTATCCGCCCGATTGAAGCCGCCTGCCTGATGTCGACGCTCCGAGTTAAGGCACGTGCATAGCGACGTCTTTAGCGACGTGTCTTGTGGGGGTGGTGATGCTGGGCGAGGTTCTGGGCGTTGAGCGGCGCCGGCGGTGGAGCGAGGACGAGAAGCTCGAGATCCTGTCGGAGGTCGGCGTTGGCGGTGCGTCGGTGACGCAGGTCGCACAGCGCCACGAGATCACGCGCTCCCAGATCTATGGCTGGCGGCGGGACCTGAAGAGGAAGGGCTTGTGGTCGCCGGATCGCGGGGCTGTTTTCCTGCCGGTGGATTTCGATACGTGCCGGGAGCCGGCAAGCGCACCCGCGCCGTCGCGGCCTGTTCCGGTTGAACTTCGGCTGAGCAACGGTCGCTGCCTGAGGTTCGACAGCGGCATGGACGGAGATGCGCTGACCCGGTTGATCCGGGCCGTGGAAGCGGCATGATCGGGCCGGGCACGGGGGTTCGGGTCTACCTCGCCTGCGGCGCCACCGACATGAGAAAAGGCATCGCCGGTCTCGCGGCCATGGCCCAGGACGTCCTGCGCCAGAAGCCCGCAAGCGGCGCGGTCTTCGCGTTCCGGGGGCGCCGAGGTGATCGTCTGAAGCTGCTCTACTGGGATGGCCAGGGCTTCTGCCTCTACTACAAGGTGCTCGAACGCGGTCGCTTCCCCTGGCCGAACACTGAGGCCGGGGTCGCGCGCCTGACCTCGGCACAGCTGGCCATGCTGTGGGAAGGGATCGACTGGCGGCGACCGGACTGGGGTGCGCCGCCGACCCGGGTGGGTTGATTTATCCATCTGTTTTGGCGTGTTTTTATGGCACTGGCTGGGGTGCCATGGTAGACATGGGCATGTCGACTTCCGCCCCCGATTTGCCCGACGATCCCGCTGCTCTGAAGGCGATGATCGCTGCCTTGCAGATGGAAAACCAGAAGATGTCGGCCAGTCTGCGGGCACACGACCTGCTGGTCCAGTCGCTGCGTCTGCGCATCGCCAAACTGCAAAAGCAGAGGTTCGGACCGAGCTCGGAAAAGATCGAGCGCGAGATCGAACAGCTCGAACTGGCGCTGGAAGACTTGCAGGTAGCCCTGGCTGAGGCGGAAGACACGCCCCCGGACGACGAGGACGCGTCGGACACCGAAGAACAGGTCCCGGCAGCTGCCGAGCCCAGACAACGCCGCCGCCCGAAGGTGTCCAAGGACACGCCGCGCGAACGCCGTGAACTCGATCCCGGCGACAACTGCCCGGACTGCGGCGGCGATCTGCGCGTGGTCGGCGAGGACGTCAGCGAGTTGATCGACATGATCGCGGCGCAGCTGAAGGTGATCGAGATCGCGCGGGTCAAGAAGTCCTGCCGGCGCTGCGAAAGGATGGTCCAGGAGCCCGCGCCAAGCCGGCCGATCCCGCGGAGCATGGCCGGTCCGAACTTGCTGGCCTACGTGCTGACCTCCAAGTTCGACGACCACGTTCCGCTCTACAGGCAGAACGAGATCTTCGCCCGCATGGGCGCGGACATTCCCGACACGACCCTGGTGGACTGGTGCGGCGGGGCGATGAAGACGCTGGCGCCGCTGATCGAGAAGATCGAGGCCGAGATCATGTCCAGCGATCTTCTGCACGCCGATGATACCCCGATCCGCGTGCTCGATCGCTCTCGACGGGACAAAGGGCTGGGCAAAGGGGTCAAGCAGGGTCGCATTTGGACCTATGTCCGCGATCAGCGACCCTGGGCAGGTCAGGACCCGCCGGGCGCGGTCTACTACTTCTCGCCCGACCGGAAAGGCGAACATCCCCGAAAGCATCTCGCCCGCAGCAGCGGTGTTTTGCAAGCGGACGCCTATACCGGCTTCAAGGACCTATACGAGCGCCGTGCGGATGGCACCGTGCAGTTCCGCGAGGCTGCGTGCTGGGCGCATCTGCGCCGCGATTTCCACGACGTCTGGACATCCACCAGATCCGAAATCGCGAAGGAGGCCCTCGACAGGATCGGCAAGCTCTACGACATCGAGCGGCAGATCGCCGGCCAGTCCGCCGAGCTCCGCCGTGCCGTTCGGCAGGACAAGTCCAAACCACAGGTCGAGGCATTCCGTGCCTGGGCCGAGCAGCAGCTGACGCGCATTCCGGGTAAGAGCGACCTTGCCAAGGCCTTCCGCTACGGGCTGGGCCGGTGGGACTCCTTCTGCCTGTTCCTGGAGGATGGACGCGTGGCCATCGACAACAATCCCGCCGAACGCGGCATGCGCCCGATCGGCGTCGGCCGCCGCAACTGGCTCTTTGCCGGCTCGGACACCGGCGGCGAAACCCTCGCCCGCGCCATGACGATCATCGAGACGGCCAAGATGAACGACCTCGACCCGCAGGCCTACCTGGCCGACATCCTCGACCGCATCCACGATCACAAGGTCAACCGGCTGGCCGAATTGCTGCCATGGAACTGGGCGCCCGCGACCCAGTCGCACAGCCAGGCAGCGTGATGGCAGCAACGACCTACGTCTGTTCCATCGCCCACGTGGCCACCCGGTTGGGCGAAGATCCTGAACTTCTCGAGGCCATCGTCAGCAACGACGACAACCTCTCCTACGGCAATATCGTCAGCGTCCATGTCGGGCACGACGACTACATCACCGCGCTGACCGACGACGGCATCGAAGAGCTACGCGACATGCTCGCATCCGCACGCGTGTCCATAGAAGAGTGGCACAGCTTCCTCGAAGACTTCGTCGCCGAGCCCGATATCATCGCCCGCGTCAAGGACCAGCCGCTGCGGTAGAAACCGGGCGCTTACGATCCAGTTATGGCGCGCCTGCCGGATCTCAGGCCGCTTCTGCTCGACGGCTTGGAGGTCTTTTTTTGTGTGTCAGGCCGAGGCTGCGCAGGAACCGCCAGACCGAGACGCGGTGGATGGCGATGCCATGATGCTCCGCCAGTTCGCTCACCAGATCGTTCAGCGTCATATCAGGCTTCTTGTCCGTCCGCCTCGTGATCCAGTCCTGCAAGTTCTCCAGCTGGGATGCCATCGAGGCGGTGAACCGCGCCGGGTTTGCCGGAGGCTGATTTCGTTTAGCTACGCGGCCATGCC
>Ga0076930_101553_pt1 | contig 11945 bp, 11 predicted proteins | sample HotLakConsoUCCRE_FD_71149 | JGI IMG/M metagenome (GOLD analysis project Ga0076930, IMG submission 71149) | Hypersaline microbial mat communities from Hot Lake, Washington, USA - Hot Lake Consortium UCC-RE (version 3) (version 3) ...
GCGAGCGCGAGACCAACATCATCACCATGTCCGACATGGAGCGCATGGGCATCGAAAAGACCGCCGAAATGGCGCTGGAGATGGCCTGGGACGGGGTGGACATGGTCTATATGTCCTTCGACATCGACAGCATCGACTGCGGCTTCGTGCCCGGCACCGGCTGGCCCGAGCCGGGTGGCTTTCTCCCGCGCGAGGCCCTGGCGCTGGCCTCCAAGGTCGCCGCCGAAGGCATCTGCGGCATGGAGCTGGTGGAGGTCTCGCCCCCCTACGACACCTCCGACATCACCGCCCTTCTGGGCACACGGGTGATCGTCGACGTGCTGGGCTCCATGGTCTCGGCGGGCGTGATGGGCAAGCATCGCGGCCATATCGACAAGCCCGTGTCCCTGCCGCGCGGCGACTACGACCCCGCCACCGACGGCCCCCGCTGGCAGACCCGCGCAGCGCGGAAGGACTGATCCCATGCCCCACGATCACGCGCACGACCACAACCATACGCACGATCCCCACCCCGCCGGGACGGGCCACAACCGCCCCGGCGCCGACCACCTGCACAGCCACATGGACCCCGCCGACGAGGCCGCCGACCTTCAGGCCCTGACCGACGCGTTCATCGCGGGCTTCGTCGCCGCAAAGGACAAGACGAGCTTCCTGCGCATCGCCGGCGTCCCCTTCGAAAAGGGCGGGCTGAAGCTGGTGGACGTGCGCCTGATCACCGGCTGGCAGGTCGGCACCGCCTCCCCGGGCTTCGGCACCCGCGAGCTCAGCTACCTCCCCTTCCCCGGCGCCATGGTCTCCGAGCGCACCGACATGGCGCTGGTCTACGTCTCCATGGACAGTCGGGAGGAGGAGGACATCCGCGCGTTTCTCGCTCGGCGGCGGTAGCCTGCCGGCTGTCGGGTGTGTGGGAGACCAGGTTCCTGACGGGCTGATGCCCCACCCGCAGAGAATTGCGGGGGCGCTGTCATCGCCGATGTCGGCGGTGGGGGATGAAGCAGTAGTGCGCCATTTCCTTGACCCCGCCATTCCTGAAGATCATGAGAGCCGCGTGGGCGCGGGTCGTGGCGCGACGAGTGGCAAGCTTTTCGAAGGTCGAGACCGTGCTCTACTTCATCAATGGAATCAACGCGGCCGTTCGGGCCAATTCCGATCAGAACGCCCAAGTACACTTGGAAAGCCGAGCGAGGATGCTGCTGGAACGGGTAGGGTAAAGGGGGTGGAGGGGGGTTTAAAATCGCGATGCTTGATCTGCGGACTTGACTAGATGCCCTAGTGTAACCTAGAGTGCAGACAGACTACCGTGCTTTACTTCTTCGCCACAATAGTTTGGAGAATTACGATGTCTTCAATTACCCACATCGTAATGCACTATAGTGCCACCTATCCAGATCAGAATGTTCAGCCAGACACAATACGCGAATGGCACCTTGCTCGTGGCTGGAAAGATATTGGCTATCACTTCGTGATCACGCAGGACGGTCGAAGGCACGTCGGACGACAACCAGAGACAATGCCCGGTGCGCATGTCGGCGGGCAGAACACAAACAAAATAGGTATTTGCGTTACGGGAGGCCTTGCTCGTTTGACAGGTGCCGATGTCGGCGTTGACACCAGAAACCGAGAACAGATTGCCGAACAGGTTGCCCTGACCAGAGAGCTATTGAACCGACACCCCAATGCCATCGTCTGTGGACATCTGGACCTTGGGGCAACGCAGTGCCCTGCCTATAACGCTGGGGCATGGTGGCGTTCGGTCAACGGCGAGTCTGTTGCTTTTGCCTTACAAGGTACAAATGCCCCAACAGTTGGCTATCCGATGACGCGGAAGGGTTCTCGTGGAGAAGCAGTGAGGCTTCTGCAGACCAAACTCGGAGAACGAGGCTTTCTTCAAGGCCCTATTGATGGCGTTTTCGACTCAGTCACCGATGCTGCTGTGCGAGCGTTTCAGCGTGATGTGGGTATTGACATTGACGGAATTGTCGGCCCTATTACTTGGGCAGCCTTGTTAAGTTAGCTTGACGGCTTTAATTTCCTCATTTTGATGAGTGCCGCTGCACTCGGGGAGAAGCTCAATCTCAGCCGGGACGAAGTGTGCCACGCTCGCTTTGAATTCACTTGATCGTCCGCTTTGGGCTCCGAGCGCACGCGTCCCGACAACGACCACGACCCACCCAGCCGCGATCCTCGACACATCCCGCAAGCCCCCCCGCCGCTGCCACCCCACCTTTCGCCATGTCAGGAGGTGAACCCGTAACGCTCCGGTGCTAAACCCGGCATACCCCGCACCCCGGAGCGCCCATGGCACGCAGCATCCTCTCCCTCGGAGCCCTTCTGCTCGGCTCCGCCTTCCTCGTCTTCGCGGGGGGGCTGAACGGGCTGCTGCTGCCGATCCGGGGCGAGATCGAGGGCTTCACCGCCGCCTCCCTCGGCCTTCTCGGCACCGGCTGGGCGGTGGGCTACGTGGCGGGCTGCATCACCACCTCGTCCCTCGTGGCCCGGGTCGGCCATGTGCGCGTCTTCGGCGCCATGTGCGCCATCGCCGCCATCACCGTCCTGCTGTCGCTCCTCTTCGTGACACCCTGGGTCTGGATCCCCCTGCGCGGCATCGCGGGCTTCTGCTTCGCCGGCGCTGCCATGGTCGTGGAAAGCTGGCTCAACGAAAAGGCCGAGAGCAGCACCCGCGGCCGCATCTTCGGCGTCTACACCATGGTCAACCTCGGCGCGACGACGGCGGGCCAGCTCGCGCTGACCACGGGCGATCCCTCCGGCTATGTCTTCTTCGTCGTCGCCGCCATCGTCTACTGCCTCGCCCTTCTGCCCACCGCGGTCTCCGCCACCACCACGCCCACGGCGCTGGTCAAGGTCTCGCTCGATCTGGGCGCGCTCTGGCGCAACTCGCCCATCGCGGTGGTCGCCGTCTTCATGGTCGGCATCTCCAACGCCGCCTTCGGCACGCTCGTCGCGGTCTACGGCGCGCGCACCGGCCTCTCCGTCAGCGAGGTGGCGCTCTTCGCCAGCGTGCCCGTCCTCGCCGGAGCCATCGCGCAGGTGCCCATCGGCATCCTGTCGGACCGCCACGACCGCCGGAAGGTCCTCATCGGCATCGTGGTGCTGGCGCTCGTCGCCGACGCGACCTTCCTCTTCGCCGGCTTCACTGCCACTGCCGCCCTCATCGCCACCTCCGCCGTCTTCGGCGCGGCGGTCTTCTCGATGTACCCGGTGATCGTGGCCCATGCGAACGACCACGCAGCCCCCGGCACCTTCATCCAGGTGTCGGGCGGGCTGCTGCTCGTCTTCGGGGTGGGGTCCATCATCGGCCCCACGATCGCGGGTTTCGCCATGACCCGCTACGGCACGTCCAGCCTGTTCTGGACCACCGCCGCGGCCCATGTCCTCATGCTGCTCTTCGCCCTCCTGCGCCTGCGCGCCCGCGCCGCCGTTCCCGCCGAGGACAAGACCGCCTTCCGCGCCGCGCCCCTCGCCCGGGGCACCACGCCCGAGACCGCCGCACTGGCCGAGCCGACGGACCCCGAGACGCCCCCCGCTCCCGCCTGAGCCGCCGGTTCGGGACGCCGCGCGGGGACCCGGCACACCGCCGGCGCAGGGAAATGACGTTTTGTCGCACCCCGATTTGATCCAGCGCAAATCCCGGGGCCCGACGTAAGGGAATGTTGAGGGACGACGCAGGACCGGCACCGAGGGTCCTCAGGGGAAGGAGAACAGAATGTCCCGTATCGTCACCGCCGTCTGCGCCCTCCTCGCTCCCGCGGCGGCCCTCGCCCACGGCGCCCATCCCCCGGTCCCCGACGGAGGCCACGCCGTCGCCCATGTCGCGCCCATCGACGTCATCCTCGTCGCGGCGCTCGCGACATGGTACCTTGAGCGGCAGGAGTGACGCCGAATCCGCCCGTCTGCCCGAAACAGCCACGCCGACCTGCCTCCTTCCGCGCGCCGCTCCGGACCCTCGCCCGAGGCACCGGACACTCGGGAACAGCGCACCCTCTCGGTCCCGAGGGTCGCGTCACCGGAGACACCCCTCGCCTTCCGACCTGCGATGATATATGTGTAATACTAAATATGAACCCGACCACAGGGAGCCGGGACCCATGCCCGACAGCTGGATCGACCGCTTCGAGGGCCTCTCCCGGCTTCCTCCCGACATCCGCTCGGCCCTCGAGGCCGGCAGCGCCATCGTCGAGGTGCCCGCCGGCACCACGATCTTCGAGCCCGGCAACCGGCCCGACAACTTCCTTCTGCTCCTCGACGGCACCGTCCGCGTGCAGCAGAAATCCGACAGCGGGCGCGAGGTGATCCTCTACCGCGTCAACGCCGGCGAGAGCTGCGTGATGACCACCGCCTGCATGCTCGCCTTCGAGGATTATTCCGCCGACGGCATCGCCGAGACCGACGTCACCGCCGTCGCCATCCCCCGCGCCACCTTCGATGACCTGACCGGCCGCTCCCCGGTGTTCCGCGAGTTCATCTTCCGCGCCTATTCGCGGCGGATCACCGATCTCTTCAGCCTGATCGACGACATCGTGTTCCAGCGCATGGACGTCCGCCTCGCCGCCCGCCTCCTGCAACTCGCCCAGGACGGCGACACGGTCCACGCCACCCATGCCTCGCTGGCCACCGAACTCGGCACGGCGCGCGAAGTCGTGTCCCGCACCCTGGCGGAATTCCAGCGCCGCGGCTGGATCCAGCAGGGCCGCGGCACCGTCCTTCTCGCCGGGCGCGAGGGGCTGAACCGCCTCGCCCGCGCCGCCGGAGACCGCTGAGCCGCCGTCGGTGACCTAGTCACCGTCGATCCCCGCACCCCCGTGCCAGAGTGAGGGCACACCGATTCTCCTGGAGGACACCGACATGACGACGAACATGGGCAAGATCGACCGGGGCATTCGCCTCCTGGTCGCCGCGCTTCTGCTGATCTGGGCGTTCGCCACGCCCTGGGCGGCCGCACCGCTGCTGCACTGGCTGGCGGTGATCGTGGCCGTCGTCTTCGGCGGCACCGCCCTCGTGGGCAACTGCCCGGCCTATTCCATCGTCGGGCTGAACACCTGCCCGCGGAACTGACCCCGACCAACGACCAAATGGAGGACATCATGAAAGATACTGCCAGCGCCGCCATCAAGCCAGAGGTCACCGGCTTCTTCGACGACGCCACGAACACCGTGACCTACGTGGTGAAGGATCCGAATTCGAACGCCTGCGCCGTCGTCGATTCCGTCATGGACATCGACTATGCCGCCGGCCGGATCACCTACGACCACGCCGACCGGATCATCGACTTCGTCCGCAGGAACGACCTGAAGGTCGAGTGGCTGATCGAGACCCATGTGCACGCCGACCACCTCTCCGCCGCGCCCTATCTCCAGCGCGAGCTGGGGGGCAAGCTGGGCATCGGACGCAACATCACCATCGTGCAGGACACCTTCGGCAAGATCTTCAACGAAGGCACGGAGTTCCAGCGCGACGGCAGCCAGTTCGACGCGCTCTTCGACGACAGCGACACCTACACCGTGGGCGGCATGACCTGCACCGCGATGCACACGCCGGGCCATACGCCCGCCTGCATGACCCATGTGATGGGCGACGCGGCCTTTGTCGGCGACACGCTCTTCATGCCGGATTTCGGCACGGCGCGCTGCGACTTCCCCGGCGGCTCCTCCGAGGCGCTCTACGAGTCGATCCAGAAGATCCTGACCCTCCCCGACGAGACGCGCGTCTTCGTGGGCCACGACTACCTGCCCCCTGACCGCGACAGCTACTTCTGGGAGACCACCGTGGCCGAGCAGAAGGCCCGCAACGTCCATGTGGGCGAGGGCAAGTCGAAAGACGCGTTCGTGGAAATGCGCGACGCCCGCGACGCGACGCTCGCCATGCCGCGGCTGATCGTGCCCTCGCTTCAGGTGAACATGCGCGCGGGGAACATGCCGCCGGCGGACGACAAGGGGAACGTCTTCCTCAAGGTGCCCGTCAACAAGCTGTGAGCGCCGGCCCCATCACCCGGTGCACGCGCTGTGCACGCCCTGTGCACAGGTAACGCCGGCGGCCCGTCGGGACGGGCCGCCGGTTCCGGTCCCCAGACCGGTCACACCGCCGCGAGCCAGGGAGGCCGGCGCAACACCACCCGGCCCGCCGAATCAGCGGCCCGGTGACAAGATAATCCTCGCGGGCGGCGCGGGCGGGGGGCATCCTCGCCCCCGGCGTCTCCCGCATCTCAGATCGGACCCAAGGCACGATGTCCCGCCTCTCCCGCTACCTGCCCATCCTCGACTGGGGCCGCCGCTACAACCGCGGCGCGCTCTCGAACGACCTGATCGCCGCCGTGATCGTGACGATCATGCTGATCCCCCAGTCGCTGGCCTATGCGCTGCTGGCGGGCCTGCCGCCCGAGGCCGGCATCTATGCCTCCATCGTCCCGATCCTGCTCTATTCCGTCTTCGGAACCTCCCGCGCCCTCGCCGTCGGGCCCGTCGCCGTGGTCTCCCTGATGACCGCCGCCGCCATCGGCCAGGTGGCCGAGCAGGGCACCATGGGATACGCCGCCGCCGCCCTGACCCTCGCGCTGCTCTCGGGCGCGATGCTCCTCCTGATGGGCGTCTTCCGCCTCGGATTTCTCGCGAGCTTCCTCAGCCATCCCGTGATCGCGGGCTTCATCACCGCCGCCGGCATCCTGATCGCGGCGAGCCAGCTCCGCCACATCCTCGGCATCCAGTCCGACGGCCATACCCTGATCGAGATCCTGGTCTCCCTCGTCTCCAACCTGCCCGCGACGAACCTTCCGACCCTGATCATCGGCGTCACCGCCACCGCCTTCCTGTTCTGGGTCCGCAAGGGGATGAAGCCGCTCCTGCGCTCGCTCGGCCTGCCATCCCGCGCCGCCGACATCGTGACAAAGGCCGGACCCGTCCTCGCCGTCGTGGTCACCACACTGGCCGTCTGGGGCCTGTCGCTCGGAGACCGGGGGGTCGCCATCGTCGGCGCCGTCCCGCAAAGCCTGCCGCCCCTGACCCTGCCCGCCTTCTCCCCTGATCTTCTCGGCGCGCTGTTCCTCCCCGCCCTGATGATCTCCATCATCGGCTTCGTGGAATCGATTTCGGTGGCCCAGACCCTCGCCGCGAAGAAGCGCCAGCGCATCGACCCCGACCAGGAGCTGATCGGCCTTGGTGCCGCCAACGTGGGCGCGGCCTTCACCGGGGGCTATCCCGTCACCGGCGGCTTCGCCCGCTCGGTCGTGAACTTCGACGCGGGCGCCGAAACCCCCGCTGCCGGCGCCTTCACCGCCGCAGGCCTCGCCATCGCCGCCGTGGCGCTGACACCGCTGGTGTTCTTCATTCCCAAGGCGACGCTTGCCGCGACGATCATCGTCGCCGTCCTCTCCCTCGTCGACTTCTCGATCCTGAAGAAGACATGGCGCTATTCCCGCGCCGATTTCGCCGCCGTCGCCGCGACCATCCTGCTGACCCTGACCCTCGGCGTGGAGGCCGGCGTCTCCGCGGGCGTGGTGCTCAGCCTCGTGCTGCACCTGGTGAAGACGTCGAAGCCCCATGTCGCTGAGGTCGGCCTCGTCCCCGGAACCCACCATTTCAGGAACATCCACCGTCACGAGGTCACCACCGACCCCACCATCGTCACCCTCCGCCCCGACGAGCGGCTTTACTTCGTCAACGCGCGGTTCCTCGAGAACCTGATCCTCGACCGTGTCGCCCGCAACAAGGAGATCCGCCATGTCGTGCTCATGTGCGCCGCGATCAACGAGATCGACTTCTCCGCCCTCGAGAGCCTCGAGGCCCTGAACGAGCGGCTGAAGGACGCGGGTATCGGCCTGCACCTGAGCGAGGTGAAGGGCCCGGTGATGGACCGGCTCAAGTCGACCCATTTCCTCGAAGAACTGAACGGCAAGGTGTTCCTGTCGCAATACGACGCCTGGTGCGCGCTGACGGAGCCCCGCGACACCCCCCGCGCGGCCGAGTAGCCCGGCCCGATTCGCAGGAAACGGGCGGTCGCCGGCCCGGTCGCACCGCCGTCCGACAGCGGACGGCGGTCCGTCTGGGGCGCCGAAACCCATCCCGTTTCGACCCTCTCCGGCGCCGTCTGCAAGCAGAGCCAGATGAGGATTTTCGTTTACTCTTCATTTACTTAACCCGTGCGTAATCATCTTCGAGGCACCGGCCCGACCGGCACGGCGCCCCCGCGTTGGAGGCGCACCGAAGATGACGACGCAGTCGGCGCTGCCGGACCTGATCCCCCGGGCAAACTGGCCCGGTCTCTACCGCACCCGGGGAAAACGCGCCCTCGACCTCCTCGGCGTCGTCCTCCTCCTGCCTCTGGTCCTGCCCCTCGCGGGACTGCTGATCGCCCTGACCTGGCTCGACGGGGGCCGCCCGATCTACTCCCAGCCCCGGATCGGCCGCCACGGACAGGCCTTCCGCTGCCACAAGATCCGCACCATGCGGCCTGATGCTGACGCCCGGCTCGCGGACATCCTCGCCGGCGACCCCGGTCTCGCCGCCCAATGGGCCGCCACGCAGAAGCTGACCGAGGATCCCCGCGTGACCCGCCTCGGCGGCCTCCTGCGCCGCTCCAGCCTCGACGAACTGCCGCAACTCTGGAACGTCCTGCGCGGCGACATGAGCCTCGTCGGCCCGCGCCCCGTCCTGGCCGGCGAACTGCCCCGCTACGGCAAGGCTGCGCGGGACTATACCTCCGTACGGCCCGGCATCTCCGGCCTCTGGCAGGTCACGGGCCGCAACGCCACCTCCTACGCCGACCGCGTCGCCCTCGACACGGCCTACATCCGCGCCCAGTCCCTCGCACTCGACCTGCACATCCTCCTGCGCACCTTCGCCGCCGTGGCCCGGCGCACGGGATGCTGACACGGCTGGGCCCCGGCGCGGCGACGGGCTAAGCCGGGGGGATGATCGGCAAGCTCGAGATGTTCATCGCGCTGGCGCACGAGCGCCACTTCGGCCGCGCCGCCGAAAGCCTCGGTATCACCCAGCCGACGCTCTCCACCGGCATCCGCCAGCTCGAGGACCAGCTCGGCGTGAAACTGGTGCAGCGCGGCTCCCGCTTCGGGGGCCTGACACCCGAGGGCCAGCGCGCGCTGGTCTGGGCGCGGCAGATCGTCGGCGACACCCGCCGCCTCAGGGAGGAGATGCGCGCCCGCCGCGAGGGCCTGTCGGGCAACCTGCGCCTTGCCGTGATCCCGACCGCGCTGACCTGGGCCGCGGACCTTGCCCATGCCTTCCAGAAGCGCCATCCGAACGTGGAGTTCACCATCCTGTCGCGCCCCTCGAACGAGATCCTGACCCTGCTCGAGGATCTCGAGATCGACGCCGGCATCTCCTACCTCGACAACGAACCGCTGGGCCGCGTCACCACACGGCTGCTCTACCGCGAACGCTATGCCCTGCTCTGCCGGCCCGACCATCCCCTGGCCGACCGCGCGACGCTTAACTGGGCCGAGATCGGCGACACCCAGCTCTGCCTTCTGACGCCCGAGATGCAGAACCGCCGGATCGTGAACCGTCACCTGATGGAGGCGGGCCTCTCGCCCCGGATCGCCACCACGTCGAACTCCACCGTGGTGCTGGCCAGCCTCGTGGCGGCGGGCGGCTGGGCGACGATCCTGCCCACGGGCCTCGCCGCCTACCTCGCGGCGGGCCACGGGCTGAACCACATTCCCATCGGCCCCGGCGATCCCGGCCATGCCGTGGGCCTCGTCGCGGCGCACCAGGAGCCACACACCCCGGTGCTGCAGTCGCTTCTGGCGGAGGCCCGGGCGCTCTCCGAAGAGGGACCAGAGCGATAGGTAATCTCTATCGACCAACGGCTTTACGATATTGAACTGCAATGCATCCGAGGTCACAACGGCCCCTGATGACCCATTCGCCCGACACTGCGGATTTCCGCGCCCTGATCGACCCCGATCTCGACCGCGAGGGTCCGCTGCTGCCCATCCTGCACGCGGTGCAGGAGGCCCACGGGCATATCCCCGCCCCGGCGATCCCGGTCATCGCCGAGGCGCTGAACCTGACCCGGGCCGAGGTGCACGGCGTCGTCAGCTTCTACCACGACTTCCGCGAGACCCCCGCCGGGCGGCATGTGGTGAAGATCTGCCGCGCCGAGGCCTGTCAGGCCATGGGCGGCGCGGCGCTCTCCGACGCGGTGCTCGATCGGCTCGGCCTCGCCTGGGGCGGCACCACGCCCGACGGCGCGCTGACGGTGGAGCCGGTCTACTGCCTCGGCCTCTGCGCCTGCGCGCCCGCCGTGATGGTCAACGGCCAGGTCCACGGCCGCGTGGACGCCGCCCGCCTCGACGCCCTGCTGGCGGAGGCGGGGGCATGAGGATCTACGTCTCCCGCGACAGCGCCGCCCGGGCCGTGGGCGCCGATGCCGTGGCTGCAGCGCTGGAGGCCGAGATCGCCGCGCGCGGGCTCGATGCGCAAGTGATCCGCACCGGCAGCCGCGGCATGGTCTGGCTGGAACCGCTGGTGGAGATCGACCGCGGCGCGGGCCGCATCGCCCATGGGCGCGCCACGCCCGATCAGGCCGCGGCGCTGCTGGATGGCACCGCAGAAAACCTCGGCCCGACCGAGGATCTCGACTGGATGCGCCGCCAGACGCGGCTGACCTTCGCCCGCTGCGGCGTGATCGACCCGCTCGATCTTGACGATTACGAGGCCCATGGCGGGCTTGCGGGCCTGCGCCGCGCTGTGGCCATGACCGGGCAGGAGATCGTGGACGAGGTGAAGACCTCCGGCCTGCGCGGCCGCGGCGGCGCGGGCTTTCCCACGGGCATCAAGTGGCAGACCGTCCATGACGCGCCGGGGCCGCGCAAATACATCGTCTGCAACGCCGACGAGGGCGACAGCGGCACCTTCGCCGACCGCATGATCATGGAGGGCGACCCGTTCTGCCTGATCGAGGGCATGGCCATCGCGGGTCTCGCGGTGGGGGCCACGCAGGGCTACGTCTACCTGCGCTCGGAATACCCCGACGCCATCGCGGTGATGCAGGAGGCGGTGCGCCTCGCCCGCCAGACTGGCGTGCTCGGGCCGTCCGTGCTGGGCTGCGCCCGCGCCTTCGACATGGAGATCCGTGTCGGTGCCGGCGCCTATGTCTGCGGCGAGGAGACCTCGCTGCTGAACTCCCTCGAAGGCAAGCGCGGCGTGGTGCGGGCCAAGCCGCCCCTGCCCGCGCTAGAGGGGCTCTTCGGCAAGCCCACCGTGGTCAACAACGTCATCTCCCTCGCCACCGTCCCGGTCATCCTGGAAAAGGGCGCGGCACAGTATGCCGCCTTCGGCCTCGGCCGCTCCCGCGGCACGATCCCGATCCAGATCGCCGGCAACGTCGCCCGCGGCGGTCTCTTCGAGACCGCCTTCGGAATGACCCTGGGCGCGCTGGTCCATGATATCGCAGGCGGGACCTTCACGGGCCGGCCCGTGAAGGCGGTTCAGGTCGGCGGGCCGCTCGGGGCCTACATGAGTGCCGCGGAATTCGACACGCCCTTCGGCTACGAGGAATTCGACGGCGCGGGCGGGCTGATCGGGCACGCCGGGATCGTCGTCTTCGACGACCATGCCGACATGGGCGCCATGGCGCGTTTCGCCATGGAGTTCTGCGCGGTGGAAAGCTGCGGCAAGTGCACCCCCTGTCGTATCGGCGCGGTGCGCGGCGTAGAGACCGTGGACCGCATCCGTCGGGGCGATGGCAGCGCGATCCCGCTGCTGACGGACCTCTGCGAGACGATGAAGGACGGCTCACTTTGTGCGCTCGGGGGCTTTACCCCCTATCCGGTGATGTCGGCGCTGACGAAGTTTCCCGAGGATTTCGGGCCGGTGCGGGAGGCGGCGGAATGAGCGGATGGCTTTCGGTTTCGCCGCCTGCGGCGGCGACCCGCCGGGGGCTCCGCCCCCGGACCCCCGGGATATTACAAC
>Ga0076930_101331_pt2 | contig 11882 bp, 8 predicted proteins | sample HotLakConsoUCCRE_FD_71149 | JGI IMG/M metagenome (GOLD analysis project Ga0076930, IMG submission 71149) | Hypersaline microbial mat communities from Hot Lake, Washington, USA - Hot Lake Consortium UCC-RE (version 3) (version 3) ...
AGGCAAGCCAGCCACCGCCAGCCAGCCAATTCATTCAGACCAGGACCGGAGCAAGGCATGACCCAGACCGCAGCAGCATTGGCGCCCGATGCGCAGACCGAGATCGTGGAGGCGCTGAACCAGTCGGTCGCCGAGACGGCCGTGACGACCATGCTGGCGCAGAATTTTCACTGGAACGTCACCGGCATGGGGTTCGGCCCGTTGCATGCCCTGTTCCAGACGATCTACGAGGACCATTTCCAGGCGCAGGACGATCTCGCCGAACGGATCAAGTCGCTCGGCGGCCATGCCGAGGGCGTGCTCTCGACCATGCTCAAGCGCTCGAAGGTCTCCGAACACGACGGGCACGCGACCGATGTGGAGATGATCCGGGCGATGCAGACGGCCCAGGAAACGCTGGCGGCAACGCTCGCGGGCGCGGGCGAGCTTGCCGCGAACCACGGCGACACGCTCACCGAGGACCTCTGCATCGCGCGCGGCCAGACCCACGAGAAATTCGCATGGATGCTGCGCGCACACCTCGCGTAGCGACGCCGCCTCCCGGCGAAGCCCGCCTCGCCGGCCCCGGTCCGGCTCGTCCCTGACCCTCGAGAACGCGGGCCGGCGAGGTGCATGCGGCCGCAAGATCGTGGACCGTCGGGTTCAGGTCTGGATCCGGTGAACCTCCACGGGCTGGTCGAATCCCTCGATCGCGAGGCTTTCCCAGGGCCCGTCGATACCGACCGCCGCAGCGGCGGCCCGGCTCAGCAGGAGTTCGCACGCCTCCGCCGAGTCGGAGAGGCGGGCCACCGTGTTGACGGCTTCGCCGAAAACCGACACGTCGCGGAACGAACCGCGCTGCGCGCGTACGCTGCACATGTAGGCAGAGCCCGCGTGCACGCCGATGCCGACGGGTATGCCGGCCACCCGGCTGGCCTCGGCCATCGACCGTCCGGCCTCCACCGCCTTGCTGACGTAAGCGGCCCCGGAGAAGCCCGGCGGCCAGTTCGCGAGCACGCAATCGCCGTAGAACGCGAGAAGGAACCCGTCCCTCTCCGTGATGGCTTCCGTCGAGATGTCGAGGAACCGGTTCACGCGGCGGGCGACCTCGGCCGGCGAATGCGTCCGCACGTATTCGGTCGATTTCCGGATGTCGGCGTAGAGGATCGCCATCGGCACCTCCGCGCCGCCGGGATTGCGGTCGAGAAACGCGTCGCAGGCGCTGCAGAAGTTCGGGTTGCGCTTTGCCGGACGCTTGCCTCTCCACCTCAGCAGGAGGCCTCCGACACCGCGAAACGGTGCCCTGCACAATCGGCATCTGGGGGCGCTCGGCAAGCGGGAGTGGAACTTGCGCTGATCGAGAAGGTCGGCGGCACCGACGGCGAAGACATGATGCCACACCTCCCGGTTCCCGTTCTCTCGAGAAAGTGCTGGCTCATCCATCGCAACGCCATCCCGGGCCGCTTCCGACGGCGACGAGGCAGCGGGCCGATGCCGCCCGGTCGTCGGTCGCGGGCATCCTTGCGGTTCGAAACCTTTCCGCCCGGAAGCCTCACGCCGCGTCGCCCGGCAAGGAAGCCGGAAAGGCCGTCCCCGCCGTCGCGGCCGGTCAGCCGGCGGAAACGGCTTCGCGATAAGCCCGCGCCAGGGGGTCGTCGCCCGGCTCGACGTCATCGAACCCGACAACCCCGCCCGAAGCGACGTCGCGCGTGAGCTTCGCGCCATGGGCCAGCCCGATGGGAAGGGCGGTGCCGGCACGCTCGCGCGGCAAGGCCTTGCCCCAGACCGTGTAACCGCCTTCGCCGTCGAGCACCTCGCCGGCCTTGAGGTCGCGCTTCGCCACCGAGGCGACGGTGCCGCGCATCTCGCGCGACTGCCCGGTAGGCTCGCGCCGCAGGGCGACGCTCAGGACCGAGATCGACAGTTCGAGGCCGATCAGGTGGAAGGGCTTGTACATCGCGGCGAAGCGCCCCGTGGCGTCGGTCGGCAGGCCGTATTGCCGGAAACAGGCGGCCGCGTAGTCGTTCGGCGCCTCGAGCACGACATAGACGCCCCATCGCAGGTCGCGGAATACCGGGCGGCCGTCGCGTTCGAGCGAGGACACCGTCTCCACAACCCCGCGCTTCTCGAGCTGGCCGCCGATCTCGCGGGGGCGCAGGACATGGGACAGGTGGTCGACGCCGCAGGGCGGGAAGGCGAGGCCGCCCGAGGGCACGTCGAGCCCGCAGGCATTCGCGATCGCCACCATCTCGATGGCGCTCTTGGTGCCGTCGAGAAAGGAGTTGAACATCTGCGGGTTCATGCCGGCGGCGCGGGCCTCTTCCGGCGATAGCCCGTAATGTGTCCAGACGTCATCCGGCGTCACCGCGTGATAGGCGGGCAGGTACTTCGTGCCCTTGCCGGCGGCTGTGACATGGAAACCGGCGGCGCGGGCCCAGTCGACCATCTCCGCGACGAGGGCGGGCTGGTCGCCATAGGCCATCGAGTAGCAGGTGCCGGCGGAGGCGGCCTTGCGGGCAAGGCCCGGTCCGGCAAGAACATCGGCCTCGACGTTCACCATGACCACGTGCTTGCCGTGGGCGATGGCGGCCTCGGCATGGGCGATGCCGGCCCTCGGGTCGCCGGTCGCCTCGATCACGACATCGACATCGTCGCGGGCCGCGAGGGCGGCGCCATCGTCGAGAAAGGCCGTGGCGGCGATGCGCGCGTCGTCCCAGCCGACGCCGCGGCAGGCGGCGCGCGCCCGGTCGGGGGAGAGATCGGCGATGGCGGTGACCTCGAGCCCCGCCACCGTCGGCACCTGGGCGAGAAACATCGAGCCGAACTTGCCCGAGCCGATGAGCCCGGCCCTGACGGGTTCTCCCCGGTCCCGCGCTTCGGCGGCCAGTCTTGCAAGGTTCATGGTCTTCCTCCGTCCCGGACGCCCCTCCTTATGCGGAAAGGGAAGGCCAGCCCAGAGGCTTGTGGCCCGAACTTCTACCGTCGCCTGCCCGAATCACGCGTCGCTCCTCAACCGGGAACGCTTCGCCTTGCCCGTTCCCGGCGCACGCCATACCGTGGACGGCACACCGCGCCTCGAGAAGAATGCCCCCTGGAAGCGAGCGACCCGTCCAACCCATGAAACCGCCCATCGACCAGACCCCTGACCCCGGAAGCCCCAGACACGACCTCTACCCGCTGCAGGTCTGGTTTCTAGGCATCATCGCCTTCGCGGTCATCCTGTTTCTTCTCGTTCAGGCGAAATTCCTGCTCATCTCGCTCGCCATCGCGATCATGCTCTTTTCGCTGACCGCCGATGCGATCAACTATTTCCAGCGCCTCCGGATCGGCACGGCGCGCTTCTCGGTCGGCGTCGCCTCGGTTCTCGCGGTGCTGCTGATCGCCACGGTGCTGATCGCGCTTTCCGTGATCATCCTGACCCAGGCGAACACCGTGGTTCAGACGATCCTGATCTATGCCGAACCGGGCCAGAGAGCGGTCGCCGAACTCTTCGGGTGGCTGGGCGAGGACGTCGAAGCGGCCGTGCTCGACTGGCTCAGAGGCATCCGGCTTGCGACCACGCTCACCGCCATGGCCGGGCAGGCCGGCAACATCGCGTCCGGGGCGGTCCTCGTCGCGCTTTTCGTGGGGTTTCTCTTCCTCGAGCGGGTCTGGTTCTCGCCGAAGCTCACCAGCCTCATGGGAGATGAGGAGGGCGCGGAGCGGGTGAAGCGCATCACCTCCTCGATCATGCACCGGGTGAACCGCTACCTTGTGGTCAAGACCCTCATCAGCGCACTCACCGGGGGGCTTGTCTACGTGGTGATGGAGCTTTTCGGCCTCGAGCTCGCCTTCGCGATGGGCGTCATCACCTTCGTTCTGAACTTCATCCCCAACATCGGCTCCATCGTCGCCACCCTCGTCGTGGCCCTTGTCGCCTATGTGCAGACCGCCGACACGTTCACGACGGTCGCGGTCCTGTCGATCGTGGGAGCGATCCAGTTCTTCATCGGGCAGGTGCTCGACCCGTTTCTTTTGGGCAGGACGCTGCGGCTGTCCTCCTTCGGCATCATCGCCTCGCTGGCGTTCTGGGCGGCGGTTTGGGGGGTGCCGGGGATGTTTCTCGCCGTGCCGATGATGGTTTCGGTCATGATCGTCTGCTCGCACCTGCCGAGGCTCCGCCCCGTCGCCGTGCTCCTGTCGCGCGAGGGGCTTCCCGAGACGGACATCGGCCTCGACGACGAACGGGAGCGGCACAAGGACGCCGCCTGAAGGGGCGGCGGTCCTCCGTCACGCGGTGACGCCGACAAGCATGTTCACCAGCCGCGCATCGTCGGGGGTTTCCATGAACGGCACGTCGGCCGCGTCGCGCCCCACGCCGATGACGGCGAGCTGGTCGGCGCGGCACATTCCCGAGGGATCGACCAGATGCCAGCAACCGTCCAGCCAGACTTCCGCGACGGCATGGAAATCGGGCGGATCGACCCGCAGGCCGTAGGCCGAGACGTAGCGCGCCGGAATGCCCGATGCGCGGGCCAGTCCGCAGAGAAGGTGCACGTAGTCGCGGCAGACACCCTTTCGCGCGGCGAAGGTTTCCAGAAGCGTCGTCGCGCCGGTGGAGTGACCGGGCACATAGGCCATCTCGGCCCCGATCCAGTCGAGGATCGCGGCAATGCGGTCGCCGCCGGCAAGACCGGAAAAACGCTCCCGCGCGAATTTCTCGAAGAAGTCCGACTGGCAGAACCGCGAGGGCCGCACGAAAGTCAGTTCTGCGTGGCCGAGGTGGTGCAGCGGGGTCGCGGCGAGCCCCTCGAGCCGGGTGGGCGGGCGCGCGATGTCGACCTCGGCGCGGTAGAAAAGCCGCATCTCCGACCGCTCGCAAACCGCCCAGACGCGCTGGCCGACGCCGCCTTCGCCCTCGGACCGGTGAAGCGTCGCATCTTCGATCGCAAGGTCGTCCGCGATCACGTCCTGGCCGGTGGTCCGTGCCGCTTCGAGGGCGAGGAGTGCTGTCCGGGCCGGCCCGAGCTCGAAGGTCAGTGAAACGTCGATCTTCATGGTGCCCCGCTGTCTTCTATCGGGCCTCGTGCCCGTGCGGCGGCCGAAGAAGCCCCCGATGCGTCCGATGCGGTCGACCTGCCAGTGTTGGCTGCTGCTGGCAAGCCGCGCGACCCGCGCCGGCCGCGGCGTCTCCCGCAGCGCCCGAAAGGGCGAGCATGCCCCCGGTGCCGCAAGCCGCCGACGCTATCCCGATGCGGGCTGGGTGGCGAGACCGACGATCCAGCCGACGGCGTTGAGCAAGAGAGCCGAGGTCGCGCGGTCGAAAGCGCGCACGACGGCCCCGATGTCGGTGCCTCCGGCCTCTTCGGTCGCCGTGAAAGCCCGGGTGGCGATCACCGTGGCGTCGCTTTCGCGGACAAGCCGGAAGATGAGGCGAACCCGTACGGTGGTGCTTCCCTGCCCTGTCGGGATGGCCTCGAAATCGGTCAACTCGCTCAGGACGGCGTAGTCGGCGGCACTCCCCACGGGCCTGCGACCCACGGAGCGGAAGGCGCCGGTCTCGATCAGGCTTCTGACCATCAGGGTCTGGAGCATGATCGGGGTCGTATCGGCCCAGCGAACTCCGGGATAGTACTGCGCCCGAAGCGGTGCAGGCCGGATCATGATGCGTTCCGTCGCCAGCGCCCCGCCCGAAGCGGGCTCCTCGACCACAAGCTCCACGTTCCGGCCGGAGGCCCGTTTCTGCACCGAAGGCGTTTGCAGCTCATAGATTTCAAGCGGCCGGGACGCCTCGTCGAGGGCCGTGATCGCGTCGCATCCCGCAACCAGCGGCGACAGCATCAGAAGCGCGAACAAGAGGCGGCATCGTATCTTCATCGGCTGTACTCCGGGGCGCGCGGGTCGAGCAGGAAGCGGCTGGGATCGCGGCGGATCTGCTCGACCAGTGTATCGAGGTTGTCTACAAGTTCACGGGTTTCGACGGCAAGACGCCCGTACTGGGGCAGCGCGCCGGCGGCGAAGTCACGAAAGGCGGGGGCGCTTTCGTCGACGGCCCCCTCGATCCGGGCGAACGTCGCCTCCGCCGACCGGCTCGCCGCGCGCAGCTCTTCCGCGACGCCGGGAACTTCCGCCGCGACGGAACCGACCGCCGTTTCCAGTTCCGCAAGCGTGCTGCGCAGGCTTTCCGTGATCTCGGCCACGTCCTCGTTGATCACCCGGTCCGCACCGCTGAAGGCGCTTTCGGCGGCGAGCAGGGCGCGGTCGCCGGTCTCGAGGGCGGCATTGATCGCCGACAGCGTCTCGTTGGCGTTCGAGAAGGCCAGGCGCGCGCTTTCGAGCGTTTCGTCGGCCGAGAGGGTCAGGTCGTCGATCCGCCCCGCGGAGGACGTCAGCTCATCGCCTACCGTCGCGACGACGCGTGACGCGTTTTCGGTCGCCGCTCGGATCTCTCCGAAGATGGCGGGCAGGTCGGTCTCCGCCGTCTCTCCGATCGTCGCGATCACCGAGGTCGCCTCGGCCGTCGCGACGCGCAACTCGGCGAGAAGCGGCTCGGCGCTGTCCGCGATCAGCCCGTCGAGCCGGCGCGCGGCACCGTCGACGCTCGCGAGCGTCCCGTCTATGCTGGCGATCAGCCGGTTCGTCGCCGAAAGCGTCTCCTCGGCCTCGCTCAGCCGCGCGGTCGCTTCCCTGCCGGTCTGCGCATAGGTCGCGATGAGCGCGCTGCCGCGCTCGCTCAGTTCGGAAACCCCGGCCTCGATCTCCGCGACCGAGCGGTCGAGTTGCTCCGTCGCCGGGCCGAGTTGTTCGAGGATGTAGCTGTCCGCGGTCGCGATCGTCGTTTCCGCCTGCGCCAGCGTTTCGGAGCCTTGCGTCAGCGCCCGCCGGGCATCGTCCGTCAGCCCGTCGATCGACGCAAGCGTGGTCTCCACCGCCGAGAGCACGCCCGAAGCATCCGCGGTCAGCGAGGCCAGCGTGTCGTTGAAACGCTCGATCTGGAGCGCGAAGTCGGACACCGTCCCGCTCACCTCGGAGAAATCGTCGAGCGCCTCCGAAAACGACGCCGAGGCTTGCTCGACATTGACGAGAATGGTCTCCACCCGCTCCCGGTTGTCGCCGCCGAGAAGCTCCCGCAGTTCCCGAACCACCCCCAGCGTCTCGGAGAGAATTTCGGGCGCGTCCTCGGAAAGCGACTGCAGGACGGATTGTCCGGCCTCTATCTCCGGTATCGGCTCCGGTGACGCCGCCCTGAGAAGCGGGGCCTCGGGCGTGCCGGCGGAAATCCCCACGAAGGAGACGCCCGTGACCCCTTGCGCCTCGATCGTCGCGACGCTGTCGGTCCGCACCGGGGTGTCGGCGTCGATCTCGACCCTGACCCGCACCCGGCCGTCGTTTTCCGGCGACAGCCCCACGTCGACGACCTGGCCCACCGGAAGGCCCGCGAAGCGGACGTCCGAGGCGTCGCTCAGTCCCGAGACCGAATCGAAGTTGACGTCGTAATAGGCGAACCGCCGATCGATCTGGATATTGGCGAACCACAGGAAGAAGGCGAGGATTCCGAAGAAGCCGGCAAGCGCGAAGGCGCCGATCAGAACGTAGTTGGCCCGCGTCTCCATCGTCATTCGTCTCCGGAGGCCGTGCCGGAAGACGGCGCCTCGAATGCGGCCCGCGCGCGCGGGCCGTGAAAATATTCCTGAACCCAAGGGTGATCCACCTCGAGCATAGTCTCAAGGGGGCCGGTGACGAGCACTTTTCGCTCCGCGAGCACGGCGATGCGGTCGCAGATCGCGTGAAGCGTGTCGAGGTCGTGCGTCACGAGAAAGACCGTGAGGCCCAGCGACCGGCTGAGGTTCAGGATCAGCGCATCGAACGCCGCAGCCCCGATCGGGTCGAGACCGGCCGTGGGCTCGTCGAGAAAGACGATCTCGGGGTCGAGGGCGAGTGCCCGGGCGAGACCGGCGCGCTTGCGCATCCCGCCGGACAGTTCGGAAGGGTAGTTGTCGCCGGCGAGGTAGGGCAGTCCGACCATCGAGATCTTGAGGTCCGCCAGTTCGCGGCGGATCGGGGGGCTGAGCCCCTCGACCGACCGCATCGGAACCTCGACGTTCTCGCGCACCGTGAGCGAGGAAAAGAGCGCCCCGTCCTGAAACAGGATGCCCCAGCGGGTCTCCAGCGTGTCGCGGGCCGCCTTTCCGCCGGCGAGGACATCGACCCCGAGGACTTCGATCGACCCCGCCGCCGGCCGCTGAAGCCCCGTGATCGACCGCAGGAGGACGGATTTCCCGGTGCCCGAGCCGCCGACGATTCCGATGATCTCGCCGCGGTAGACGTCGAGGTCGAGATCTTCGTGGACCACGTTCGTGCCGAACTGGTTCTTCAGCCCGCGCACGCGGATCACGGCCTCGGCTTCGCGCGTGTCCTTCACAGCCCGATCTCCGCAAAGAAGATCGAGAAGAGCGCGTCGGCCACGATCACCGCGAAGATCGCCGTGACCACGGCACTCGAGGTCATCCGCCCGAGCGATTCGGCGTTGCCCTGCACCTGCATCCCTGCGTGACACCCCACGACGCCGATGATGATGGCGAAGACCGGGGCTTTGACGAGGCCCACGAAGACATGGGAGATGTCGGTGCCCTCGATCAGGCGGGTGCGGAACATCGCCGGGGAAATTCCCAGCTCGATCCATGCCATGAGCGCGCCGCCGACGAGACCCATGACGTTCGCGATCAGCCCGAGGATGGGAAGCATCAGGACGAGGGCGAGTATGCGCGGCAGGAAGAGAACGGTCGCGGGATCGAGGCCGAGGGTGCGCATGGCGTCGATTTCCTCGCGCATCTTCATCGACCCGATGGCCGCGGTAAACGCCGAGGCCGTGCGTCCCGCGACGATGATCGCGGTCAGGAGAATGCCGAGCTCGCGCAGGATCGAGATCGCGATGAGGTCGACGACGAAGACCTCCGCGCCGAACTGCCGAAGCTGTGCCGAGCCCTGGAACGCGAGCACGACCCCGATCAGGAAGGCCATCAGGGCGACGATGGGGACCGCCCGGTAGCCCACGTCCTCGGCATGGGCGACGAGGGACGTCAGCCGGAACTCGCCGGGGTGCAGGATCACGCGGCCGAGGCGGGCGAAGAACAGGCCGAGGTATGCGAGAAGTTCGAGCAGGAAGGCGGTACCGCCCGCCACCGACCGGCCGATCGCCTCGAGCCGCGCGGCGATGCCCTTTGGCCGCGCGGGCGCCTCCTGGCGGTCGGGCGCCGCGCGCCGGACGCTCTCGAGAAGTTGCGCGGCCTCCGGGCTCATGTTGCGAAACTCCAGCGTGCCGCCGGAGGCGGCGAGCCGGCTCCCGAGGTCCGTCAGAACCCATGCGCCCGCGGTGTCGATCCGGTCCAGCCCGCCGATATCCACCGCGATGCGACCGGGGTCGATGTCCCGCAGACGGGCATGGACGACGGAAACCGTGTTCACGGTCAGCGAGCCGGCAAGCCGCAGAAGACGCGCGCCACCCTCGTCCACGGGGGCGAGGTCGATCTCGATCCACCGCGGCGAACGCGGCGTTGGTCAGCAGACTGAAGATGCGGGCCGGTCCGGCGATCATCCGCGCAAAGCCTCGGGCGTTTTACAACACTATAGGCGCGGAGTTGCCGGACCGCGAACGCGCTCCCCGTCCCGGTCCATCGGGATGGCTCCCCGCGGCGGGCCACGCGTCGCGTCCATCGCACCGGGCCTGGTCGGCGGCCCGACTTGCGCCTGCGACCGGGCTGGCTCGCGGTCGTAATGCGGCCTCGCCATGCGCCGGAACCGGCCGGGTTCGGTCGTCCCGCCCCGGTCCGTGCGTAGCGCAGCGTTGCGGGCCGTTCCGGAATGACATCACCCGATGCCGAACCGGATCGCTTCTTGAACGTTACCGGTGCGACTTCTATCGTTTTCAGCCTGTCTGCAAGGGCCGCCCGAAGCCGGAGGGATCCAGTGACCGAACACCACGTCCGCAGCGTGGAGGACACGCTCGAACATTTGTCCGTCGATCCCGAAGAGGGTCTGGCCGAGGCGGAAATCCGACGCCGGCGAGAGGAACACGGGGCGAACCGTCTGAGCGAAGCCGGGACCGCGAGCCCCTGGAAGATCCTCGCGGACCAGTTCCGCAACCTCGTCATCGCCATTCTGGCGATCGCCGCCGCACTGTCCTTCGTCATGGGCGAGATCGTGCAGATGGCCGCGATCCTCGCCGCGATCGTGATCAATGCGGCGATCGGCTTCGTGACCGAATGGAAGGCCGTCCGGTCGATGGAGGCGCTGCGCAGCCTCGGAACCGTCCAGGCGAGGGTGACGCGCGACGGCAAGAGCGCGACCGTCGATTCGGAGGACCTCGTGCCGGGCGACGTTGTCCTTCTCGAGGCAGGCGATGTCGTGACGGCAGACCTGCGGCTGATCGAGGCCAACGGGCTGACCTCCGACGAATCCGCCCTGACCGGCGAATCCGTGCCGGTGACCAAGACGACCGATGCCGCGGAGCCCGACGCCCCGCTGGCCGAGCGCACCTCGATGGCCTTCAAGGGCACTGCGATCACGGGTGGCAGCGGCGCGGGCGTGGTGGTCGCCACGGGCATGGAAACCGAACTTGGCGGGATCGCGCGAATGACCGCCGAGGCCAGCGAGGAGGCCACGCCGCTGGAGAAGCGGCTCGACCGGCTGGCGCGCAACCTCGTGGTGGTGACCGTCATCGTCGCGGCGGCGGTCGCGGCGCTCGGGTGGCTGGGCGGCAAGGATCTGGTGTCGATGCTGGAGACCGCGGTGGCGCTCGCGGTGGCGGCGGTTCCCGAGGGCTTGCCCATCGTCGCCACCGTGGCGCTGGCTCGCGGCATGTGGCGCATGGCGCGGCGCAACGCGCTGGTCGAGCGGCTGGCCGCGGTCGAGACGCTGGGCTCGACCAGCGTGATCTTCGCCGACAAGACGGGGACGCTGACGCAGAACCGGATGCGCGTGGCGCGACTGGCCCTGCCCGGACAGGAGGAGGAGGTTTCCTGGGACGAGGACGCCCGCCCCGAAGCGCCGTCGCCCGTGGCGTGCCGGCTGCTGGAGGTCGCAGTACTGTGCAACAATGCCGAACTGGAGGAGAAGCAGGGCGAGCGCCCGGCCGGCACCGGCGATCCGATGGAGGTCGCCCTCCTGCATGCCGCCGCGGCCGCCGGTCTCGCACGGGAGCGTCTTCTCGACGACCAGCCCGAGGAACGCGAGGAGAGTTTCGACGCCGAGACCAAGATGATGGCGACGTTTCACGCGGAGGACGGCGGCTTTCGCGTCGCGGTGAAGGGCGCCCCGGAGGCGGTGCTCGATGTCGCGACGCAGGTCGCGACCGACGACGGCGAGGCAGAGGCGCTGTCGGGCGAAGCCCGGAAGAACTGGGCGGAGCGGGTCGAGACTCTGGCGGCCGAAGGCTACCGCGTGCTCGCCTTCGCCGAAAGGCATGTCGAGAGCGCCGAGGCCGAGCCTTACGAGGACCTCATCCTTCTCGGTCTCGTGGGGCTGGAGGATCCGCCCCGCGAGGACGTGCCCGACGCGATCGAGCGCTGCCGCAGGGCCGGCATCCGGGTCATCATGGTCACCGGCGACCAGCCGGTGACCGCCGCCGCCATCGCCGAACAGGTGGGGCTTGCCGAGGATCCGCAGGCGACCGTGGGCCGAGACCTGCCGAAGCTGGGCGACGGGGCGGAGGCCGATGCGCATGACGGGCTGCGCGACAACCACGTCTTCGCCCGCGTCTCGCCGGAGCAGAAGCTCGACCTGATCCGTCTCTGGCAGGAGGCGGGCGCGGTCGTCGCCATGACGGGCGACGGCGTGAACGACGCGCCCGCGCTCAAGAAGGCCGACGTGGGCATCGCCATGGGCAAGCGCGGCACCGACGTCGCCCGCGAGGCGGCGGACATCGT
>Ga0076930_101559_pt1 | contig 11869 bp, 10 predicted proteins | sample HotLakConsoUCCRE_FD_71149 | JGI IMG/M metagenome (GOLD analysis project Ga0076930, IMG submission 71149) | Hypersaline microbial mat communities from Hot Lake, Washington, USA - Hot Lake Consortium UCC-RE (version 3) (version 3) ...
AGGAATCGACCAGCAACATCAGCCAGGTCCGCGAAGCATCAAGCCATACGGCATCGGCCTCCGAACAGCTTCTGACTTCCGCTAACGAACTCTCCGAAAACGCTGGCACGCTGGAAACCGAAGTCTCCCAGTTCCTGGAACGTGTGCGAGCTGGTTGATGCCATACCGAGGTGATGCTCGTTCTCTGCGTCGCCTCGATCACCAATAATCCAAAAAACGAGCCCATATCCTTTGTTGAAAGGATATGGGCTCGTTGAGCGAAATGGGCCGCATCCCGCTGCATCCCGTCCCATTGTGAAGAATTTTCACAAAGTGAAACGACCGCTTTCAAAATTCGCACCAGCGACGATGAATGGCCGGGATGGGGTCGCGTAGCGATCCGTCAGATTGGGGGCCGCAAGGAGAAATTCGGCTGCCGGCGATCGAGAGCTGGATAGTTGCCGTATTATTGTAGGGTTTTACACACGCTGCGCTGTATCGTTTTTGGCCGACCGTCAGCTAACCACGCAAGGGGACATGATCGCAACCTTGGTCGAATGATCTGAAGCGTTCCAGCAAGAGCCTGGAGGAAGTGTTGCGGGCAGGCAATGCGAATCAATACATGCCCCCCGCAATGCGCAGCGCCCTTACTCGGCGTTGGGGAAGAATAATTGCTCACCCGCAACTGTAAAGCTCGCGATTGCCTCCTGCCCTGCCGGCGAGATCACCCAGTCTATGAAGGCCTGTCCCTGCTCGGCCTTGATGTGCGGATGGCGCTCGGGATTGACGAGAATGATGCCATAGGGATTGAATAGCACCGGATCGCCCTCGAAGACGATTTCGAGCGGGCCGCGATTGGCGAAGGAAAGCCAGGTGCCGCGATCGGTCAGGGCATAGGCGGGCACCTGGGCGGCGGTGTTCAGGGTCGCGCCCATGCCGGAGCCGGTGGAGAGATACCATTGCCCTTCCGGCGCGACACCGGCGGCCTCCCACAGGTTCATCTCCGCCACATGCGTGCCGCTGTCGTCACCACGCGAGGCGAAGGGCGCCTCGGCCTCAGCGATCGCAGCCATGGCCGAAGCCGCATCATCGGCACCCTCCAGCCCGGCGGGATCCGCGCCCGGACCGACAATGACGAAGTCGTTATACATCACGTCGAAGCGCTGCACGCCGAAACCGTCGGCAACGAAGGTCTCCTCGAGCGCACGGGCATGGACGAAGACGACATCCGCGTCGCCCCGGCGCCCGGTCTCGAGCGCCTGCCCGGTGCCTTGCGCGACGACACGGACCTCGATCCCGGTCTCTTCCTGGAAAAGCGGCAGGATATGGCCGAACAGGCCGGAATTCTCCGTCGAGGTGGTCGAGGCCACGGTGATGAAATCCTGGGCCTGGGCGGGGGTGGCGAGCGGTAGCGCCACCAGCATGGCGATGCCGGATGCAAGGCCCGTCACGGAGCCCAGAAGCAGAGTGCGTCGGTTGGTCGTCATTGTTTCCTCCAGATTGCTCTTACCAGATCAGATCGCCCGCCAGGAAAGCGCGCGCTTCCGGGGCTTTGGGCCCCTCGAAGAAGGTCTCCGCCGGGCCGTGCTCGATCAGCCGCCCCCGATGCAGGAAGGCGACGTCATGTGCGAGGCGTCGGGCCTGGCCGAGATTGTGGGTGCTCATCACGATGGTGATGCCCTCCGCAGAAAAGCTCTCGATCATCTCCTCGATGGTGCGGGTGGCGGAGGGATCGAGCGCCGAGGTCGGCTCGTCGAGAAAAAGGATCTGCGGACGCATGGTCCAGGCCCGAGCGAGGGCGAGCCGCTGTTGCTCGCCTCCGGAAAGCAGGCGTGCGGGGCGCTCGGCGAGAGTGGATAATCCGAACCGCTCGAGCGTCCGGGCCACCATGTCCCGGCAGGCCGAGCGACCCATGCCACGCAGGCGCAAGGGATAGGCGAGATTGGCCGCGACCGAGCGCCGGAGCAGGACGGGGCGCTGGAACACCATCGCCTGCGCTTGCGGACGCCTTTCGCCATTCGCCCAGATGCGTCGCCCCGTCGTCGGCTCGATCAGCCCGTGGCAAAGCCGTAGCATCAGGCTCTTGCCGGCGCCGTTCGCCCCCATCACGATGAGGCGCCGCCCGGCTGGAACCGAGAGCGATATCCCGTCGAGCAGGCGCACACCGGCCACGGCGAAGCCAGCATCTTCGAGCCGCAGCGGCAAGATCGGGGGATGCAGATCGCTCTCGCGCTTCATCCGAGCCTCCCCTTCGCCCATTCGCCCGCTCCCCACGCAACCGCGTTCAGACTCAGCGTCAATGTGAGCAGGATGATCCCCAGCGCCACGGCGAGGCCGAGATCGCCGCGCGCCGTTTCCAGCGTGATCGCCGTCGTCATGGTGCGGGTATGGCCGGCGATGTTGCCGCCCACGATCAAGACCGCTCCGACCTCGGCGCTCGCGCGTCCGAAACCTGCCAGCACACCGGTCAGCAGGCTGACCCGGCCATCCCAGAGCAGGGTCGGCACGGCCTGCAGGCGGCCGGCACCCAGCGAACGCAGCTGCTCGCGATACTCTCCCCAGAGATCCTCGACGACGGAGCGCGTCAGGGAGATCACGATCGGCAGGATCAGGATGGTCTGCGCGATCACCATCGCGGTGGGGGTGAACAGAAGCGCGAGCGATCCGAGTGGCCCCGAGCGCGAGAGCAGAAGATAGACGACGAGGCCCGCGACCACAGGGGGAAGCCCCATCAGCGCATTGAACAGGATGATCGCCAGCGAACGCCCGGGAAACCGCGCCAGCGCGAGACCGGCGCCGAGCGGCAGGCCGATCAGGCAGGCGATCAGCACGGCGGTGAGCGTCACGCGCAAAGACAGCCCGATGATCTGCATCAGGGCCGGGTCACCGGAAATGATCAGTGTAAACGCTGTCGCGAAAGGGCCGCCCACGAGGAATCCTCATAAATCGGCTGGAAGGAAAGCAAAAAACAGATTACAATTCAAATATGTAATTCTTGCAGTATTATGCATGATAATGCAGAGAGCCAGCATGGAAACCCTGACCTCCTCCGACGATCTCGACGATGCCGCTGCGACAGGCTCCGCTTCATCCCTCATGACGACTGCGGAAGTCGCGGAATATCTGCGGGTGAAGGAGCGCACGATCTATGAGATGGTTTCGCGCCAGACGATCCCGTTCACCCGCGCTACCGGCAAGCTGTTGTTTCCCCGCTGGCTTATCGATACCTGGCTCGAGGCCCAGACCGAATTGCCGCAGGCGGGGATCGCCCCAGCGCCGCCGATCTATGCCGGCTCGAACGATCCGTTGCTGGAATGGGCCCTGCGGCAATCCGGCTCGGGCCTCGCGGTGCTCGCCTCGGGCTCGGCCCACGGGCTCACGGAACTCGCTGCCGGGCGGGCGGTCCTCGCGGGCTGCCATCTGATGGACCCGGAAAGCGGCACCTGGAATCTGCCTGCGGTGCAGGCGCATCTGCCTGGGGCGCGTCACATCCTGATCCACTGGGCGCGCCGGACGCAGGGGCTGATCTGCGCTCCCGGCAATCCGCTGGGTATCACCGATCTGAAAGACGCCGCCGCACGCGGCCTGCGCTTCGCGCTGCGCACCGATGCGGCCGGCTCGCAACGCCTCCTGAACATCCTGCTGGCGCGCCACGGCCTGTCCGCCGCCGATCTGAACATGGCCGCGCCCCCGGTCGACACCCATGCCGATCTCGCCGCACTGATCGAGAGCGGGGAGGCCGATTGCGGCTTCGGCCTGCAATCGGCGGCGGCCCATCTCGGCTTCCTGCCGCTGATCGCGGACGAAAGCTTCGACCTCGCCATGGCCCGGCGCGACTATTTCGAGCCGGCGATCCAGACCTTGCTCACCTTCGCCCGCAGCGAGGCCTTCGCCCGCCGAGCCGCCTATCTCGGCGGCTACGACATTGCGGATCTCGGCAAGGTGCAGTGGAATGGTTGAGACCCTGCATCTCCTCGCGGCAGGAAGCCTGAAGGAGCCTCTCGGTGGCATCGCGCCGGTGGCAGGATATCGCATTGCAGCCCGTTTCGGTCCCTCAGGCCTGTTGCGGGCGGAGATATTCGCCGGAGCGCCCTGGCACGTCTTCATCAGCGCCGATAAGGGTCATCCGGCCGCGATTGCCGAAGCAGGATTGGGGGCATCGCCGCAACACTTCTGCCACAACCAACTCTGTCTCATCGTTCCGGATCGGTTCGAAGACGCCGATCCGGTCGCCCTGATTCAACGCGCGGATTTGCGCCTCGGCATCTCGACACCGGGCAACGACCCCTCGGGCGATTATGCGATGGCGATCCTGCGCCGGCTCGATGCCCGATCCCCGGATGGCGATGCCGCCTTGCGTGCATTAGCGCTGACAGGCGCGCCTGACAGCCCCGTGACGCCGAGCGACCGCAATCCCTATGCCTGGCTGATCACGCAACACATGGCAGATCTTTTCCTGACCTATCGCAGCAACGCGATCGCGGCCCGAGCGGACACACCGTCACTGCACATGCTTGCATTGCCGCGACACCTTTCGGTCCTTGCCAGCTACGCCCTCACCTTCAGGCCCGACGTCGCCGAGGCGCAGGAACTTGCCGAAGCACTTCTCTCGGAAGAGATCCAGACCCGCCTCGCGGCGTATGGATTCGAACCGGTGGGCAATATCGCAGAAGAGGGAACCAGACCATGATGCGTATCCTGATGGCCATTCTCGGCCTTCTTCTGATCGCGGCGCCCGGCATTGCCGGGACGCCGCAGAGCATCACCGACAGCGCCGGGAGAACCGTGGATCTGCCTGCCCGGATCGACACCGTCGTTGCCGCCGGCCCGCCGGCAGCGATCCTGCTTTACGTCATGGCGCCGGAACGGATGCTCGGCTGGCCGCGGGCCAATCGGGCGAACGAACGTGATTTCCTCGCCCGCCCCTATGCCGATCTGCCCGAGCTCGGCACCCTGACCGGCCAGGGCGGAGAGGCCAATCTCGAACGGGTCCTCGCCCTCGCCCCCGATCTGATCATCGATTTCGGCTCGGTGCGCGACACTTATGTCGATCTGGCCGACAGGGTGCAGGAACAGACGGGGATTCCCTATCTGCTGATCGACGGCCGTTTCGAAAACACCCCGGCGGCCTTGCGCCTTCTGGGCGAGGCGCTGGGCATCCCCGAGCGAGGTGAAGCGCTGGCACGCGATACCGAGGCCAGCTTTGCCCGTATCGATGAACTGAACGAGCGCATTGCCGATGCCGAACGCCCTCGCGCCTATCTGGCGCGGGGTCCGGACGGGCTGGAAAGCGGAGTCGTCGGGTCTATCAATACCGAAATCCTGGAATGGGCCGGCGGGATCAATGTGCTCGGACGCAGCGATGCGGCACGCGGTCTGGTCAGGGTCAATTTCGAGGCCCTGCTTGCAGCCGATCCGGACATCATCGTCACCTGGGACCGCCAGTTCTACGAAACCCACCGCGATGATCCGCTCTGGGCACGGATGCGGGCCGTGCGGGAGGGGCGTGTCCATCTGTCACCTATCCTGCCCTTCGGCTGGATCGACCGACCACCATCGATCAACCGTCTGATCGGGCTGGACTGGATCGCCGCGACCTTCTTTCCCGATACCTATGCGATCGACCTCCGGGCCCGCACGCGGGAGTTCTACCAGCTTTGGTATCATCTCGATCTCAGCGATGATCAACTCGACACGCTGTTGCCATGAAGAGCATCGCCGGTCCCCATGATCATGCGGTGATCCGCCGGTTCTCCGTCATCGCGGGACTGGGGCTCCTTCTTTTCGCCGGGGCGGGACTCGCACTGACCATCGGCCCCTATCCTGTTCCCGTCACCCAGGTGGTGACGGAACTGCTGATGCCGTCCGGCGGTATGGGCGAAATCGTCATCTGGAACATCCGGCTGCCGCGCGTGCTCGCGGCGATGCTGGTCGGAGCGGCGCTCGCCTCCGCGGGGGCCTCGTATCAGATCCTGTTTCGCAATCCGCTGGTTTCGCCGGATATTCTGGGCGTGTCGTCCGGGGCCGCCCTCGGTGCGGTGATCGGCATATTCCTGTCTCTTCCGATGATCGCGATACAGGGATTCGCCTTTCTCGGCGGCTTGGGCGCCGTCGCGCTGGTGATCTTCATCTCGCGGGCGGTGCGCGGGGTCGACCAGACGCTGGTTCTGGTGCTGACCGGCGTCGTCATCGGGGCGCTGGCCGGCGCCGCGACCTCGCTGCTCAAGGTCATGGCGGATCCCTATGATCAGTTGCCCGCAATCACGTTCTGGCTTCTGGGGAGCCTGGCCAGCACCACGCAGGCGGATCTGACCCCGGTCCTGCCGGCGGTGCTGATCGGCCTCGTTCCGCTGATCCTGCTTCGCTGGCGCATCAACCTGCTCTCCCTCGGTGACGACGAAGCGCGTGCCCTCGGGGTCGATGCTCCGCGGCTGCGCATGCTGGTCATTGCGGCGGCGACCTTGATTACGGCCTCGGTCGTCGCGATCGCCGGGGTGGTCGGCTGGGTTGGACTCGTCATTCCGCATATCGCCCGAATGATCGTCGGCCCCTCCTTCTCCACCTTGCTCCCGGCGGCGGCCATCATCGGCGCCGGATATCTTCTTCTGGTGGATACCCTGTGCCGTACCCTCGCAGCGATCGAAATTCCGCTGGGCATTCTGACGGCAGTATTGGGAGCGCCGTTCTTTCTCTATCTGCTCGCACGCGGAAGGCGAGGCTGGACATGATAACGGCCCGGGAACTCACGATCGGACATGGTGCGACCGTGGTTGGCCAGGGCCTATCGCTGAGCATATCCCCCGGCGAAGTCATCTGCCTGCTGGGGCCGAACGGCTGCGGCAAAACCACCCTGTTTCGCACACTTCTCGGGCTGATACCGCCGATCACCGGAGCCATTGCCATCGGTGGGCGCGATATCGCAGCTCTGAGACGGCGCGATATCGCGCGGGCGGTGGCCTATGTGCCGCAGGCCCATGTGCCCCCATTTCCGTATCTGGTGGAAGAAGTCGTGCTGATGGGGCGAGCCGCCCGGATCGGCCCGCTATCGGCGCCGTCGGCGGGCGACCGGGACATCGCGCGCGCAGCCCTCGCACGATTGGGAATCGCCGATCTGGCGCAGTCGGATTACTCTCGCCTGTCCGGCGGGCAACGCCAGATGGTCATGATCGCGCGGGCTCTCGCCCAGCAGGCGCCCTTGCTCATCATGGACGAGCCGACCGCAAGTCTCGATTTCGGTAACCAGGCAAGGGTCCTGACCCGGATCGCCGATCTCGCCCGAGCCGGCGACCATGGCGTCATCCTGTCCACACACGACCCCGACCAGGCTTTCGCGCTCGATGCCCGCGTCATCCTGATGCACGAGGGCGTTATCCTCGCCGATGGCCCGCCGGAGAAGGTTCTGACCGCATCGCGGCTGACCGATGTGTATGGTGTTCCAGTCAGGGTCGAGCGAACGGAATCGGGGAGTGCGGTCTGCGCGCCGTGGGTGGTCGATGCATCGACAGGTTCGGGATTGCAGCATCACGAGACCGCCATCACAAACAAACCACCGAATGTTTAATTCAGCGAAAAACGGACAAAGCTGACCGACCGGTAACAGGCGCTACGCTCCGGACTGTGAACGTCTGCACAGGGGCGCGTAGCAGTCATACAGCGATTGATCCCGGAATATTTTATCCCCACCTGTACCGATTGTAATAACCATTTTCTGTGACGCCTGCGACCTAATCCACCTGCCATCTCGTGGACATCATGGCACGTTGTACTGATTAACGGAGCGCGGATCTCAGTCCCGTGACCCTTACGAATTTTCGTTTTATAATTAATTTTCTAAATTTATTTATTTGCAATTTTCTTAATTTCAGCTGATGCTTTTTCTGCGGGCATTTCAGCTTTGCTTTTCAGGTCAGCGGGAGCGCATGGCGTTCTGCGGTGGCGTTTTCTTGATCAAGAGCCGATACGATGTCTATTGCAGATGACGAACCATCAAGTCACTCCGACTTGAACACCGATCCTGACGGCACGGTTACATCGTTGCACAAGAAAGGGCGCGACGCAATACGCGACCTCGTCAAGGAGCTTGCGCGGGAAGCGGCACGGCGCGATCATGCCAAGCATCTTCGCCAATGCGGTGACCTTGAAGGCCGTGGCCTTGAATGCGACGACGCGGGAGCCGATATCGGGTCACCCCACGATCATGAGAACGACGATGACACATGAACTGGCAATCATCTATGCGCGTTATTCGAGCGATCTGCAGCGTCAGAGCTCGATCGATGATCAGATCCGCGAGTGTCGCGCGTATGCGGAACGTCTCGGTATGGCGGTGGTCGCGACGTTCAGCGACGCAGCAACCTCGGGGACGCAGATTTCGCGTTCGGGGCTCGACGCTGCGATCGAAGCGCTGAGCGCAAACCCGCGTGCGGTCCTCGTCGCCGAAGCGCTGGATCGGCTCAGCCGCGGGCAAGGCCATATTGCGGACCTTTACGATGAGGTGAAGTTTCTGGGAAGCGAGATCGTCACCGTCGCCGAAGGGCCAGTTTCGCGTATGCATGTCGGCTTCAAGGGCACCATGAACGCCTACTATATCGATGATCTCGGCAAGAAGACACGCAGGGGCCTGCGCGGACGCGTCGAGCAGGGGGCGTCGGGAGGCGGCAACTCTTACGGCTACCAGGTCGTGAACCGGACATGCCCACAAACCGGAGATGCCATTCACGGTGAGCGGGCGATTCTCGACGACGAGGCTCGGATCGTTCGCCGGATTTTCGAGGAATATGCCAGCGGCGTTTCACCCAGAGCGATCGCGAGTCGCCTCAACACAGAGGGCATTGAAGGTCCACGCGGTTCCGCTTGGGGGCATTCGACGATCAATGGCAACAAGACCCGTGGCACAGGCATACTCAACAACGAGCTTTACATCGGACGCCTTGTCTGGAACCGTCTGCGCTATGTCCGTAATCCGAGAACACGCAAGCGGATCTCGCGGGCGAACCCGCCGGAAGAATGGGTGATCACAGATGTCCCGCATCTGCGCATCATTCCCGACGAGCTCTGGGAAGCCGTGAAGCAGCGTCAGGAGGCGACGGCCTTGAAGCGAAGTGATGAGGGGACGCCAGATGCCGGTCCCTGGACAAGGCGCCGCCCGGTCCATCTCCTGTCCGGATTGATCGCCTGTGGCTGCTGTGGCAGTGGCTTCTCGAAGGTCTCTGCCGACAGGATCGGATGCTCGACGGCGCGCAACAAGGGTGAGGCGGTCTGCAGCAACCGCCGCACGATCAAGTACGCGGTCGTCGAGGCAGCCGTTCTCGATGCCCTGCATCATCATCTGATGGAACCCGAGCTGGTAAAGACGTTCTGTGAGGAATACACGCGCGAGCGCAACCGGCTTATGCGTGAGGCGAGTGCGGGGATCGACGCCCTCGAATCCGAACTGCGGCGGGTGAACCGGCAGATCGACAACATGGTTCAGGCGATTGCCGACGGGGCACCCTACGCGACGGTCTCTGCACGGATGGATGCCGCCAACAGCCGCAAGGCCGAGATCGAGGCCGAGATCGCGGCCTCTGCGAGGCCCGAACCGGTCCGCTTGCACCCGCGCCTCTCGGAGACCTATCGTGAACGTGTCGGCGAACTTCTGCACGGCCTCGCGGCGCCGGCAGATGCACCGCACGAGACCAACGCGGCGCGTGAGCGCATCCGCGCACTGATCACCCGCGTGCGTCTCACGCCGGATGACGGCGCCACGCACGGCTATCAGATTGATCTGGAAGGGGATCTTGCCGGGATCCTGGCGCTTGCGGCTGGCGCGAAGGCGCAGGATGCGCAGAGGCAATTAAAGCTGGTTGCGGGGGTAGGATTTGAACCTACGACCTTCAGGTTATGAGCCTGATTCACCACAACATCTAGAGCCTTGATTGTTGACGCGTTTTCCGGCGTAATCTCCTAGAGTACTGTTTTTTCGAAGCTATCCGGCGCGACCGCCTGTTACTCGCCGCCAGCCAACGACAAAAACAGCCACAAGACGTGTTGACACAGTGTTGACATGAGGGAGCGCCGAGATGCCGGAGAAACTGACCGAAGCCGCCGCCCGGAAAGCCCTGCCGCCGGTGCGCGGGCAGAGCATGCTGTGGGACGCGGAGGTGAAGGGGTTCGCCCTGCGGGTGACGCCGGGCGGGGCCAAGTCCTTCGTCCTGGACTATCGCGCCGAGGGACGGCAGCGCCGGATCACCATCGGCGCCTGGCCGGACTGGACGGTGGCCGCCGCGCGCCAGACCGCCAAGGACATGAAGCGCGAGGTCGATCTCGGCCACGACCCGATGGGCGAGCGGCAGGCGCAGCGCGAGGCGCCGACGGTGCAGGAGATGTGGGAGCGCTACGCCCGCGAGCACCTGCCCAAGAAGGCCGAGCGCAGTCAGGCCGACGAGCGCATGATGTGGGAGAAGATCATCCTGCCGCGCTTCGGCAAGATGAAGGCCGCGCAGATCACGCATGACGATGTCGATGCGCTCCACCGCGACATCACCGAGATCCGCGGCACGCCCGTCCGCGCCAACCGCACCGTCGAGGTGCTGCGCAAGGCGTTCAACCTTGCGATCCGCTGGAAATGGCGCGACGACAATCCCGCCTCGGGCGTGCGCCGCAATCAGGAGGAAAAGCGGAACCGATATCTGAACCGGACCGAGATCGCGGCGCTGGCGCAGGCGCTGAACGACCATTCGGAGCCCATGTCCGCGAACGCGATCAAGCTGCTGATGTTGACCGGCGCGCGGCGCGGCGAGGTGCTCGGCGCGACATGGGAGATGTTCGACCTCGAGAACGGCGTCTGGACCAAGCCCTCCGCGCACACCAAGCAGCGCAAGCTGCACCGCGTCCCGCTCTCTGGCCCGGCCGTGCAGCTGCTGGTCGAGATGAAGGCCGCCGCCAAGGCGAGGGCCGAGGCCGAGGGCGTCCCGCCCAGCCCCTACGTTTTCCCCGGCCCGACCGGCAAGCCGCTCACCGAGATCAAGCGGACATGGGTCTCGGTCTGCCGCCGGGCGGGGCTCGGCACGGAGGTGCCGGTGCTGGACGCGAAGGGCAAGCCGGTCCTCGACCGCAAGGGCGAGCCCAAGACCGAGTTCAAGCCGAATGTCCGGATCCACGACATCCGCCATTCCTTCGCCAGCATCCTCGTGTCGGCGGGCGCGTCGCTGCCCTTGATCGGCCAGATGCTCGGCCATACGCAGGTCCAGACCACCCAGCGATACGCCCATCTGTTCGACGATCCGCTGCGCAAGGCCGCAGAGACGGTGGGCGCCTTCGTGTTGCAGCCCCCTGCGGAACAAATCATAAACAACGAAAACGCGGAGGCCGACGATGCCCGTTCTTGACTATGGACACCTGCTGGCGCCCGGCGGCCTCTACCGTGCGCAGATCGCCGTTCGCACCGTCATGGCGTGGCCGGATCAAGAGGACGAGCAGGCGCGCCGCGAATACGTCGCTACCGTCATGTCGATGCACCTCGCCGACCTGAAGGCCAAGCGCGATGCGCTTCCCGATCCGCTGGCGGCCGAGGGATGGGAGGAAACCATCCTGGCCATAGAGCAGCATGAGGCGTGGATGGCATCGCAAGACGAGGTGGAGGAGTGGTTCGATGAGGCCGGAGGCCATGCGACCGTCAGCATGGCGCCCGGTTTCCGGTTCTTCGAGACGGACATGGAAAAACGGGTCGGCGCGTGGTTCGCAGCCGGTCTTATCCTCGCGCTCGTACGGCGGATGGCGGCTCACCACTCCGATCTGCCGGGCGGGGCCAGCGTCAACAAGGCCGTGTTCATCCTCGAACGTGTGAAGCTGCCCAACGTGCCGCGCAACAGCCACGACCTGCGCAAGGCATGGAAGACCTACAAACCCG
>Ga0076930_101563_pt1 | contig 11825 bp, 12 predicted proteins | sample HotLakConsoUCCRE_FD_71149 | JGI IMG/M metagenome (GOLD analysis project Ga0076930, IMG submission 71149) | Hypersaline microbial mat communities from Hot Lake, Washington, USA - Hot Lake Consortium UCC-RE (version 3) (version 3) ...
CAACTCCATCAGTTGGGAGAACACCAGCTTTCCGGCGTACATCGGCTTTCCTCAGGCAAATCGGGAAAGCCTGAACCAGTTCAAGGTCCGAGTTCAAGTCGGTGACACCCTAAAATACTGTATAAAGCATGAGTATTCAGATAGTTACCGGTCTCTGGGACGAAATGTGTCGGACACTAGTGAGGGCAGCCCCCAGAGGCAGTCGATTGGCATCCGATGCGTAAAGCACGACACTGGCATTCAGGGGCACCGCGCCGTCTGGCAGGAACGCATAGAAATCAGCGCCGGACACCGTGATCGGCGCTGGTGTATCGAACCACTGGCCAGCCGCTTGCGCCGATGTCGCGTTGTTGATGCTAATGGCGGACAATCCTGTCGACTTGGCGAGAGCATATTCGAGCGACTGGTCGGCACAGACGGCCTGCACAGACAGACCCTCTGAAAGCGCTGAGAGCCGTTCCGGCAGGATCACGGTGCCGGAATCTGCCTTCAGACTGAAACTGGTCTGAGCTTGAACGCACTCCACGGAAAATAAGGCCCAGAATAGAAAAAGGCCAAAACCCATCAATCGCTGCACTGAATTCCCCTTGTTGAATGGTGGACGAGTCAGGCCGATTCGCCGCAAAGAGTTCGGACTGGAATATCTAAGAACTCGAGTGGGGATCATACTCAATGCCGAGTGATTTTCCTATTTATTTTCGTCGCTTCCGCGCTGCGGGAATGACAGCCGGAAATTTCAGGGTCTCAGTCCAGGCGCATCAACTTGCTGACGATGCGGTAACTGCCATCAGCAAGTGTCTCGGTGACCTGGTAACTCGCCCGCCACTGACCACCGCGCTCTGAGCGGTATTGCCACGCAAGCTGGTTCCGGTCCGGCAATGGCAACACCTCCAATGCCTCGTCGTGGGTGGCTTGTTCGCGCAAGTGATCCAGCAACTGCACAGCTGACCAGGACGAATTGATCCGGTACCGTTCTTCCCAATAACGTTCATCGCCGACACCGTAGTCGCGATCGATCACCGTACCTTCCGGGAACTGCATGCCGTTTTCCGGCATGCGCGTGTACTGATCCGCCAGCCTGCCGCGCACGAAACCGTGATTCGGCGACCAGTCGTATTCCAGGTGCAACGCCACAGAACGAGCTTGCGTTTCACCGAGCACTTCGGCAACCACATGCAGCGCCGCATCGATACCCGACGCCAGGCCAGCCGATGTCACCAGCTTGCCGGCATCGACCCAGCGCTGGTCGCGCACGACGGTGATGTCGGGAAACTGTTCGGTCATACCATCAAATGCCTTGTGAAAGGTCGTCGCCTGCTTGCCATCAAGCAAGCCTGTGCTGGCGAGAATGTAGGATCCGGTGCAAATCGACAGTACGTGTTCCGCGGGTTGCGTGCGCGCACGAATCCATGCCAGCGTTGCCTCGTCTTCCATCACGTCATGTACCTTGCCACCCGGTACCAGCACGATATCCGCCGGCGGTGCGGACTCGAAATTGTGGTCAACGTTCACGCTCAGGTTCATTGCTGTAGTCACTGTGTTGCCGTCCTTCGAGACCGTGTAGACCTCGAAACTGGCCTGACCGAAAACTTCGTACGGCGCGGCAAAATCGATGATCTGCACGCCATCGAACATCAGGATGGCGACGCGTGTTTTCAACACGTCGTTCGCTGCTTCGTCATTCGCGCACGCAGGTTGAGAAACAGCCAGTGACATGAAAATCATCAATCCTGCCCGGATGAAACGTTGCATGAACATACTCCCAGTCGTCGTCAGACAAGAGCATGGCAGGAGGCGGCGAGCTGTGAAGGACAGGTACCGGACGATTCCGGCCAATCTGTTCAGAGGACCCTAAATCAGCGCTGCTGGGCCTGTTGACCAAACCTTTGACGATATTCTCCGGGAGACGTGCCGTACCGATGGCGGAAGGCGCGCCGGAAGGCGTCGGCACTGGCAAACCCGACACGTCTGGCGACACGGTCGATAGCGGTATTGCCCGACGTCAGAAATATGCAGGCCCGCTCCAGTCGCAATTGCTCGAGATGCCGTGCCGGCGACACACCAAACTCCTCGCGGAATACGCGGCTGAAATTGCGCGTACTCATGTTCACCTGCGATGCCATGTGCTCGACCGAAACGGTTTCGTCGAGATGTGCCAGCAACCAGTCAACCAATCCGGAAAAATGTCCCCGAGCTTCACTCTGGGCTCGCAACGGTGCAGAAAACTGCAATTGGTTTCCCGGCCGTTTCATGTACATGACGAGATGCCGCGCCACCGCCAGTGCCATATCGCCACCCAGGTCGTCCTCGACCAGCGATAGGGCGAGATCCATGCCCGCCGTCAGCCCGCCCGAGGAATGGAACTTGCCATCGGCGACATGCAGGTGCTCCGTGTCAAGCAGGATGGCGGGATATTTTGCGCAGACATCATCGGCAAACTGCCAGTGTGTCGTGGCGCGACGACCGTCGAGCAGACCGGTCGCGCCGAGGATGTAAAGCCCGGTGCAGACCGACACCATGCGCCGCGTGGTTTCCGCACGTTCGCGAACCCAGTGGAGTAATTCCGTGTTGCCCGCTTCGCGGCGACTGCCCGAACCACCGGGAATCACCAAGGTGTCCAGCGCAGGTGCAGAAGCGATATCGCAGTCAGGCGTGATGACCAGGCCGGTTTCAGTGCGAATGGTGTTGTTTGTCGGCGCTATCGTGAGCAGTGAATAGGGCGCTTGCCCCTGGGTATGCCCGTTCGCTGCGCCGAATACATCCTGCGGACCAGTAAGGTCCAATGCCTGGAGACCGTCGTACACCAGGAAACCGATTGTGATTATCTTTCCCGCCATGCCGGGCATTCTAGCGGCTAAATGAATGCAGATTCGCGTCCCTGCCTGCACAGCGATTTCTGACCAAAATCGACCATTTCACTGCCGAGAAACCTAATCGGTTCGAATCGGGCAGAGGTCTCAGATCCGACCTGAGGATCGTGGATGTCCCGGTTTGCCCTGGATGTCCAGGTTTGCCTCCACGTAGCCCGATTACCCATCCGGAAGAGCCGAACTCGATGCGCTATCAATCAGCAGGAGCATTCGTCGACGTCGGTTGCACTGGGTTGATAGCGGCTTCAGCTTTCAAACGCTCAACCAGCCAGACTTTGATGATTGATTGTCGGGTAACGCCAATACGAGCTGCTTCGCGATCCAGTGATTCTACAACCCACGAAGGAAAGTCGACATTGATGCGCTTCTGCTTCTGATTTGCCCTGCGCGCCGTGGAAAGATCAAGATCATCAATGATGTCCTTCTTGCCTTGATCAAATTTCTTGTCAAAATCTTTAGCTTTCATACAGCTCTACCTCTCTTGCTCGAGAACGCCTCACAGAAATGAGTCGAATTGTTTGGTTTCGATAAGTGATGACCGCAGACCAGTGCTTTGGTCCTATTCGGCCTATGGCTAAAAACCGAGGTTCATCATTTGAGTTTGCCTGGACTTCAAGCAAGTCAGGGTCATTCCACAGCACCTGAGCATCCAGAAAACTGATTCCATGCTTTTCCAAATTGGCTTGGCTTTTTTCGTCATCGTACTCAAAGTCTGCCATGAGTATAAAATATACCTTTCCTACTCATTTGGCAAGATGACGGTCGGATCGGGAGCAAAGAAACTGCGGCCGAGTTTCCACTCGAGATTCACTGGTGGCTGGTCAAGCGTCCGAAGTGATGGACGCGGCAGGTTCAAGGCACCGAGCGCTTGTTCTTTCGCGCCATCGGTTCGGCCGAAGCGCTAATGGCGAAGGCTGCCGATATTGCTCAGAGCTGGATGAAGGGTGTGAGCGGGGAACGCGCCTGGCAGATTCTGAAGTCACAGATCGAATAACCCTCCAATAGCTCAAGTCTGATTATTCGTCAGCATTCTGGCGGATTGGCATGCGTGGAGTTTGCCAATTGGTCGAATTTAGTATCTGCTAGCCCTCCGTCAACCCCTTTTAGGCCAAAACTGAGTATTCCGCCGCTACGAAGCCCGTCGGTTCGGGTGGGGACGGGGTCTTAGTTCAATCCTGGGAATCGTGGATGTTCTGATCTATCGATGCGAAAGCCGTAAATTGATAGAGCGCAAATATTTCGGTTTGCGGATAAAAAAGCATAAAGAGGCTTTACAGTTAATGGTAAATATAATATTATGGTTTTAAGCAGTGGTTTCGCCTCTGCAAATATGTCAAGGGGGATGACACATTTGGAGAACAAAAATGGTCCAAGTATCAGCGATAGTCTCAAAACCAACCGCCCTGTCACTAGCTTCACTGTTGATGTTGCTTGTCTGGAGCAATTCATCTTTGGCTTCTTCCAACGACACTCAAAGCATGTTCTGCCCTCATTGTTATGACTTGAATTCAGCGATGGCAGTTGCTGAATCGCTGGCGCCACCGGGGCCATCTGGCCCGGGTTGCGACGACCTAGCGCCCGATTCTGACGATGAGAATGTCAAGTCCGGGGAGAGGCCTTCGTTCGGAACTTGCATCATTCCTATGCGACGGGTGTTTCTGATCAATCAGCTTTCCGGTCAGGTATTCTCATTCAATGTGTGGCGGGAAGGTGGATTACCAGTTGCCGTTTCGGAGACTCTGAGTTCCACAGAAACGCTGGTGACGAACAGGATCATCGAACTCAGGCTGGCCTGGGATGTTTTTCTGCAGGGAATGACCATCTCAGGTGACCAGCCTTTGGCAAGATCCTATACTCATCCAGATGGTTCTGTTCAGACTCCCAGCAATTGTCCGGAGGGGACTGCCTTGGATGCTGTTCTTGATCAAGGTGTAATGAATCAGTACGAGGAATTGATTCGCCTCGCGGCGGTTGAGGCACTACCTCCGTTCAATGAGGGGCACTCGTGGATCAACAGGGTCACCGGTGTTGGCGCATCGGCATTCGGGTTCGGTCTTTCGGCTCAGTGGGAAGTTGGTGCACAGACTTACTACGAGTTCACTTTTGACCGAAGTGAAGTTCAAGTGGTGAACATTCCTGATCAGTTGATCTTCGATGTTGAGTATCTGGGTGATTCGCCGGTCTCGGGGACGCCTTTTTTGAATATTGAATTCAATCCTGACCTCAGCCGGGCTGCTGGCCAACCAGTGAGAAACCTCGAGCAAAGTGGTTCCTATGACAATGAGTGCGTTTTAGCTAAAATTGAGAGTGCGCTTACTGATCAGGGATTTACATTTCATTATCCACCGCACGATCCCACTCCACGGCCCTTTCCTGATTTCCGGACAGGCTCTGGTTTCAGTATTGATCGCTGTCCAAAACGATTGGCAGCCAAAGTCAATGGCGTCGTTCAATACACGTTTATTATTTTCGTAGCTTGCGTCAGGCCATGAGTTGCGGACTGGCCTGGACTTCCAGGAGCTCGAGCAAATTGCTTTTAGCTGTTTCATGCTATAAAGCCTGACCTTTCTCCGCTGGTGGGAAGCGGGGTGGCGATCGCCGTCAACTTTCTGCAGCGCGCGATTTGGGACTTCACCTGTTCTGAGCCGGCAAAGGGCGAAAAGCGAAAGGCGAAAAGCATCACGCAGGGAGCAATCGTGGACACCCAGCAACTCGGGGAGCAATCGTGGACACCCAGCAACTCGAGCAAATTTCCTAGGCATCGCAGGGCGATTTTCCTATTCCGGCTTGCTGGAGACCTTGCGACACTGGCTTCATGACCTACCCACGCAGCCAGATCGCGCCCCGAGACGAGCCCGGGTTCTTCCATGTGGTCAGCCGTTGTGTGCGGCGGGCTTTTCTTTGCGGCGATGACGAATTTTCCGGAAAGAACTTCGATCATCGACGACAGTGGATTGAAGACCGCATTCGGTTTTTGGCCGAGTCCTTCGCGGTGTCGGTGTATTCGTATGCTGTGATGAGCAATCACACACATATCGTCCTGCACGTGGACCCGAATGAAGCTCATGCCTGGCCTGACGAGGAAGTCGCTCGTCGTTGGTTGGCGGTGTTTCCGGGGCCGCTTCGCGACGCTCAGAGCAAGGAACAGAAGGAATACGTCGCTCTGGGCCTTCGCAGCGATCCGGAACGCATGAAAGAAATCCGCTCGCGACTCGGCAGCTTGAGCTGGTTCATGCGGGCGCTCAATGAGCCAATTGCCCGCTGGGCCAATGAAGAAGATGATTGCTCGGGACGCTTCTGGGAGGGCAGGTTCAAGTCTCAAGCCTTGCTGGAACAGCAGGCCGTGTTAACGGCTATGGCCTACGTTGACCTAAACCCCGTCAGAGCCGCGATGTCTGAGAGCCTGGAAGAGTCTGACCACACGTCAGTGCAGTGCAGACTAAAAGAACGGTCGGAATCTGGATGGTCGAGTGCGAAGCTGCTGGGTAGGGCGCTCAAACCTGTGGCCGGATTGGATGCCGTCGCGCTTCTGGGTATGACCGAAGCCAGCTACATCGACCTGGTGCAGTGGACCGGGGAGCAGGCGCACCCAATGAAACGAGGCAAGCTCCAAAAAAGCGAAGGTCCAGCAGCCGATCGCCCACCAGAGATATTATGGTCGCTGGTCAAGCATCCAAGCCAATGGACGCGGCAAGTGCAGGGGACTGAACGGCAGTACTATCGCGCTATTGGCTCAGCCGAAGCGCTGATGGCAAAGGCAGCCGATATTGGTCAGCGTTGGATGAAAGGCGTGAGTGGCGAGCGCGCCTGGCAGATTCTGAAGTCACAGATCGAATAACCCTAATGTAGCGCTAGTTTGATGATTCTCCAGCCTTCTGGCGGCTTGGCATAGGTGGAATTCGCCGAAGAGGCGATTTTGTCGCTTGCCAACGCGCCGGCCCAGCTATTTCTGACCAAAATCGACCATTTCACTGCTGGAAAACCTCATCGGTTCGAATCGGGCAGAGGTCTCAGATCCTACTTAAAGATAGTGGATGTCCCGGTTTGCCCTATCCGATGTGTGCGTCGGGCATTTCTTCGGGTGACGACAATTTCTCCGGGCAGAACTTCGATCATCGACGGCAGTGGATCGAGGATCGGATTCGGTTTCTGGCCGAGTCCTTCGCGGTTTCGGTGTACTCCTACGCAGTGATGTCGAATCACGCCCACATCGTCCTGTTCGTCGATCCTGACGAGGCGCAGGCCTGGTCCGACGAGGAAGTCGCGCGTCGCTGGCTGGCAGTGTTTCCTGGAGCGCTTCGGGATGCCCAAAGCGAGGAGCAGAAGGAATACATCGAGCTAGGTCTCCGCAGTGATCCGGAGCGCATGAAGGAGATCCGATCGAGATTGGGCAGTCTGAGTTGGTTCATGCGGGCATTGAACGAGCCGATTGCCAGGTGGGCCAACGAGGAAGACGGCTGCTCGGGTCGTTTCTGGGAGGGCAGGTTCAAGTCACAAGCCTTGCTGGAAGAGCAGGCCGTGCTGACGGCTATGGCCTACGTGGATCTGAATCCTGTGCGAGCTGCCATGTGTGACACTCTGGAAGAATCCGATTACACGTCAGTCCAGTCCCGGCTGAAAGAACGGTCGGAATCCGGGTTGTCGAAGCCCAAGCTGCTGGGTAGGGCGCTTAAGCCCGTGGCCGGATTGGATTCCGTCGCGCTGCTCGGCATGACCGAAGCCAGCTACATCGACCTTGTCCAGTGGACCGGGGAGCAGGCGCACCCAATGAAACGAGGCATGCTCAACAAGAGCAAAGACCCCGCCGCCGATCGTCCGCCAGAGATTCTTTGGTCGCTGGTCAAGCATCCGAACCAATGGACGCGCCAAGTGCAGGGGACTGAACGCCTGTACTATCGCGCCATCGGCTCAGCCGAAGCACTGATGGCAAAGGCAGCCGATATTGGTCAGCGTTGGATGAAAGGCGTGAGTGGCGAGCGCGCCTGGCAGATTCTGAAGTCACAGATCGAATAACCCTAATGTAGCGCTAGTTTGATGATTCGCCAGCCTTCTGGCGGCTTGGCATGGGTGGAATTCGCCGAAGATGCGATTTTGTCGCTTGCCAACGCGCCGGCCCAGCTATTTCTGACCAAAATCGACCATTTCACTGCTGCGAAACGTCATCGGTTCGAATCGGGCAGAGGTCTCAGATCCTACTTAAAGATAGTGGATGTCCCGGTTTGCCCCCGCAGTGTTTCCTGAAGCGTTTCGCGACGCTCTGAGCGAGGTGAGGATCGTGGATGTCCCGGGTTTTCCCGCTGTTGACACATAAAACCATAGCTGTATATGCTATGCAGTTAGGTGATATAGGGTAATCGTGATGAGGCTAGCTATTTATCTATTGATCGCGCTTTTCGTCGGGGCTGCCAATGCTGATCCTGCTTCTGCCAATAATGGCCCCTCAATTCCGGAATTCCGAATTGTTTGGGAGACCAAGTTGGACGAGAGCTTTCTGCGCCGAGAACCAGATGAGTCCGGAGCAGGCACCAATCAATCAGAATTTGGGCTTTACGTTGACTCAAGTATCTATGAGGATCAGTTTATCGCGGGATACCAAGCTGTCAATGGCCAGCGATTGCTAATTATGGGTGCAGTTGATCAAAAAGGGCACGTCAACTTCAGGATTTTGAGCTATGACAAACAGCTTGAGACGGTCAATCCGGCAGTAACCTTTGCAACAGTTCAGGAAGAACAGGCGTTGAGAGCGTCTATTTACGTTGGGGGAGTAGATGTTTTGCGTCAGCTAACTGAAATTCAAATGGGCGCTCCAGCAAAGCAACGTGCACGAGTCGCTTTGGTAGAATTCCTGGTGTCGGAAGTTGGCCAAGCCTACCTAGAGGCTATACCGGTCGCAATGATCCACCTTACTGATATGAGTAATGATTCACCAGCTGTTTCATCTATAGCGCATGCTTTAGGTGCAAGTAGAATGGCTTCTGAGGTAGCTTCTGGATATTTTGCAGGATGGCCTTTGAGCAATGTTGTTTTGAATATGAATGACTATCAAGTCTTCCGGAACGCCTGTGAGGATATCTATTGCCAGCTGTTTACGGGACGCTTCACTATTCATGAGAATGGATTCTTTGACGTACTTACTGATATTCCAACTGCAATCAACTGTCTGACCGAAGGCAAAGCGCACTCGGTAGTTCAATATGAAAACTCATGTTTTGGTTGTTGTGGACCAGGCTGTATGGGTTGCAGCGGAGTCTACGCAGATGACTGTTTAGGACATGACCAATGTGTATGTGAGCGGAGTCATTTATCCTGTATTTTTTCCGCAGGGGGTTCTTGCGGAGGGGTCGATTGTAATGGACCCGGTAGCAGTGCTGGGTTTTGCAGTTCATTGATTTCTGCAATCATTGATTTCTTTCGCTGTATCTTCGGTGGGTGCGGGAGTACGAACTTTCCTGATCCTTTGCCGCCCCCCGGTGGACCTGGAATGCCCCCCTGGCCAAATCCGCCTTGTTATAGCATTGCAGAGTGCACTCCGTGCTTAGGTAATCCCGGTTGTATGCCCCAATTTCCAACCGACCCTTACTGAAAGTCTTGATTTGGCTGTTTATATGCAAGCTGCACTACCAGTTTAATTGGTTCACAAGCATGGGGTTTGAGATGAAAGACGCGTTTCAATTCACAAAGTTTAAAAACTGTATGTGCCTGGTAGTGGTTCTCGGGGCTTGTGTTTCAATGTCGGCATGTCAATCTCTGGGAACTCCGGTCATCCAGTTGGATATCGATATGGACGTTCAATCATCTGACGTTCCTTCTCAGAAGTCTGACGTCACGTATGTTGCTAGTGCCCCGCTCTTTCCGTTCGAGTGGCCTCACTACTCGGGTAAGGAGGTTGAGTGGACTTTTCAAACACACCCCAATGGTTTCAGCATCGATGTCAAGAATGTCGGGGAGCTCGATGTCGAGCTCGCTTGGAATGAGGCACGCTGGCGTTCTTCGTTTCAGGACAACTGGGATGATTTCCTGGTATACGAACAGTTTATAGGTCGATTAAACAATCGAAAGCTCGCAATCTTGGAGAATGGAGAAAGTCAATTCGTTCCTGAAGCGTGGACACTCCATCCGGGCGCGGAGGAGTATTTTTCATTTCGAGCCACAGTCGGCAAAGGGGCTGAAAACCCTGAGGGTCTACTCTTCGGTGTTTCGGAGGAACAGGTGATTGCCGGCTCCTTTCAAAGCGCTATTGACCGCTGGGTCGAGCTCGAGTTTCCGGTCGTAGCCTCTGACAATACGACAATTTACGTTCTTCGATTGGTTCTAAATGATGCGGCCTCGTGGACCTCATATTATTAGGGACCTCTGATCAAGTACCAGCAATCGTGGACACCCAGCAACTCGAGCAAATTTCCTAGGCATCGCAGGGCGATTTTCCTGTTCCGGCTTGCTGGAGACCTTGCGACACTGGCTACATGACCTATCCACGCAGCCAGTTCGCGCCTCCAGACGAGCCCGGGTTCTTCCATGTGGTCAGCCGTTGCGTGCGGCGGGCCTTTCTCTGCGGCGATGACGAATTTTCCGGAAAGAACTTCGATCATCGACGACAGTGGATTGAAGACCGCATCCGGTTTTTGGCCGAGTCCTTCGCGGTGTCGGTGTATTCCTATGCTGTAATGTCGAACCACACTCATATTGTCCTGCATGTCGACCCGAATGAAGCTCATGCCTGGCCTGACGAGGAAGTCGCTCGTCGCTGGCTGGCTGTGTTTCCGGGACCGCTTCGCGACGCTCAGAGCGAGGAACAGAAGGAATACATCGTTCTTGGCCTTCGCAGCGATCCGGAACGCATGAAGGAAATCCGCGCTCGACTGGGATCCTTGAGCTGGTTCATGCGGGCGCTGAACGAGCCGATTGCCCGCTGGGCCAACGAGGAAGATGGATGTTCGGGCCGGTTCTGGGAAGGTCGGTTCAAGTCCCAGGCGCTGTTGGAAGAACAAGCCGTCGTCAGTGTTATGGCTTACGTCGATCTCAATCCGGTCAGGGCAGCCATGAGCGACACGCTGGAAGACTCTGATCACACATCCGTCCAGTCCCGGTTGAATGAGCGTTCGGAATCCGGACTGTCCAGTGCGAAACTGCTTGGCAAAGCGCTCAAGCCCGTGGTCGGCTTGGATGCCGTGGCTTTGCTCGGCATGACCGAAGCCAGTTATCTTGATCTGGTCCAGTGGACCGGCGAGCAGGCGCATCCGATGAAGCGTGGGAAACTTAACCCCAGCAAGGAGCCAGCAGCCGACCGGCCACCAGAGATACTGTGGTCACTGGCCAAACACCCGAAGCAATGGACCCGGCAAGTACAGGGAACAGAGCTTGCCTACTACCGCGCCATCGGCTCGGCGGAAGCGCTGATGGCAAAGGCGGCCGAGATTGGTCAGCGCTGGATGAAGGGTGTCAGCGGTGAACGCGCCTGGCAGATTCTCAAGTCACAGATCGAATAGCCCTCCTGGTAGTTCAACATTGATCAATCGCCAGCTTCTGGCGGCTTCTTATGCGTGGAATTCGCCAATGAAGGGGTTTTTGTGTTTGCGAACGTTCCGTCACCACCAATTCCGACCAAAATTGATTATTTCACCGCTGTGGAACCTGCTCAGCTCGAAACGGACAGGGGTTTCAGACCCGACCTCGAGATCGTGGATGTCCCGGATTGTCAGTAATCATCTATGAGTAACCGTTGAACGGCAGGATTTTCTAGATCGGCATCATCCAGCTCGCGAGTAAGATTTCGAAATGCACGCCTTCCCTTCGATTTTGGTATTCCTGGGCCTTGGCCGGTGTCTTCCGGCGCAAGTTCGTCATCATCTATTTCGGTCATGGGTTGCATCCATTTTGTGAGCTCTAATGATTTAGGGAACCTCTGAATAAGTCCCGTTTTCTGGGATAATGGCTTCATTGTTCATCAGCGCGAAA
>Ga0076930_101565_pt1 | contig 11796 bp, 11 predicted proteins | sample HotLakConsoUCCRE_FD_71149 | JGI IMG/M metagenome (GOLD analysis project Ga0076930, IMG submission 71149) | Hypersaline microbial mat communities from Hot Lake, Washington, USA - Hot Lake Consortium UCC-RE (version 3) (version 3) ...
GTACACCATCCCCAGCTCGACTCCAGGGACCCGGTCCCGGTCCTGTCCCGCCATCGCCTGCGGTGCCAGGGCGGCGGCAGACCCCGCCACGAGGAGGAGGACCAGCCTCCGGACTCCAGGGAGCCCCGTCATGGCCGCACCGCCGGGGACCACTGGGGCACCCGGGCCCGGGTGTTCAGGAGGACCGGCCGGATGTTCCCGGTCACGGTCTCCACCACATAGAGGCCGTGTCCATAACTGCGCTCCCCCACGAAGGTGATATGCCGTCCGTCCGGCGCCCAACTGGGATCCTCGTTGTTCCCCTCGAAGGTGAGCTGGGCCACCCGGCTTCCCCGGGCGGCCACATCCGCCACCAGGATGTGGTAGCGCCCGGAGCCGATCCGCCCGTGGAACGCCACCCGGTTCCCGTCCGGGGACCAGTCCGGGGAGGTGTAGTATCCCGGCTGGCCGAAGCGGTAGGGGGAGACCAGATCCGGCTCACCCCCCGAGGAGTTCATCACGTAGATCTGCGGCGTGCCGGTTCCAAGACGATTGGAGTTGAAGGCGATCCGCCGACCATCCGAGGACCAGGTGGGGGAGAGGTCGTTCCAACGCCCCCCCTGGAGGTACGAGAGGCAGCAGTTCCGCTCCACATCCCAGGTGAAGATGCCGCTCCGGTCCCCCCCCAGGATGGCGAAGGCCAGGAGCGACCCGTCGGGGCTGTAGGCCGGGGTCATGTGCTGTCCGGGGCGGTTGGGCTCCAGCATCCGCTCCTCCCCTGTCACCAGGTCCAGCTCGTAGATCCGCTGCTCACCGCTCTTGAAGGAGGAGAAGGCCATCTTCCTCCCGTCCGGGGACCAGCTGGGGGAGAGGGCAATGCTCTGGTGGCTGGTGAGCCGCCGGAGCCCCTCGCCGTCGGAATCCACCAACCACATCTCCTGCACCTCCTGCCCATCCACCGTGCGGGGCTGGGAGAAGGCGATGCGGGTGGCGGCAATCCCCGGCTCGCCGGTGGCCCAGAGGACCACCTGGTCCGAGGCCCGGTGCACCGCCATGCGGAAGTCGGCGTCGGAGGGATCGGGGATGGCGAACCGGTTCCGCTGCTTCACCTCCCTGTAGACCACGTCGTGGAGCTCCAGGGTGAGGGTGAAGCCCGCTCCGTCGGTACCGGTGACGTCCCCCGAGAGGAGCCACACCGCCCCCAGGTCGTCCCAAAGGGCGTAGTCGATCCCCTCACCGGTGAGCGCCAGGGGGAGGGAATCCATGACCGTGAAGCGGTTCGAGAAGTTCAGGTCCCGGGCGATGATGGACTCCACCCGACCGGCCACCGCCTCCGCCCCCACCCCTGCTCCGAAGGGCTTCACCGCCAGAGCGGGCTGGGCGATGGTCTGGTAGACGATCCCCAACTCCACGCCGGGAACGGTATCCTGCTGCTGGGCTCCCAGCGGTGCCCCGGCGGCCAGGAGGAGGAGCAGGACCCAGGGCCCCTCGGGACCCCCCGACGGCCGCCGTCCGCGGCTGTGGCGTCGCCGGAGTCTGTCCTGCCTGGGGGACTTCGGGGGCGGCCCACTGGTCTGGATCTGCACGCGTCTGGATCTCCGGTGGATCATCGATGGCTCGGAACGGTGGCTCATTCTCCCGCCCCGGCGGGGCGGAAGCGGAACTGGATGGGGAGGATCTCCCCGGGGAGGTCGTCCGGGAGGGGGCGCAGCCGGCCTCCGGCGCACTCCACCGCCCCTTCCGCCGTCAGGTCGAAGACCAGGTTCCCCGAAGACTCCACGGTGGCGGTCTCGGCGGCATCGATGGTCCCGTCCCTCCGGATGCTGAAGCGCACCACCGCTGCCAGATTCCCCCCGCCCTGCCAGCGGAAGCAGCGGGCCACCTGCGTCGTGATGTGGTTGTAGTACTCCGGATAATCCCGCCGGAGCCCCTCCATGCGGATCTCGATGTCCATCCCCGAGACCGGGGAGGGGGTGGGATCCGGGGTGGTGGAGGGGGGAGCCTCCTCCTCCTCCACCGGGGGCGGGGGAGTCCGGGCCGGGGTGGGCTGCGGAGGGGCGGGCCGGGGCTCCGGCTCCGGACGCCGCTGCTCCGGCGGAGGGGTGGCGTCCGGCGGCGGCTCCTCCTCGGGGGGAGGGGGCGGAAGCTCCTCCGGTGCCGGGGGGGAGGGGTCCGGGGTCTCCACCTCCACCTCGGGGGGCGGCTCGGGCTGGGGGTTGAAGTCCCCCTGGATGCTGGGAGGCGGCGAGACCATGACGATCTCGATGGCCTCGAAGAGGACCTCCTCCGGATTGAAGAAGGCCTCTCCGATCCAGGCGCCCAGGACCACCAGTACGTGGACCGCCACGGAGGCGAAGACGGGGCCCCGCCCCGGTCCCCCACGCTGCCGTTCGGTCAACACACGCTCTGCTCCTGTTCCGGGACGGACCCCCGGCGGGAGCCCCTCATTCGTACGATCTCCCCCCTCTGGAGTTCCCCCACACGGCGGGAAAGAGCCCCGGCGCTCCCGCCATCTCCCGCAGCCGGAGCCCCGGGAGGGAGTAGCGGATGGAGATGCTCATCGGTTCCGGTCCGGCTCGGCGATGATGGCCATGCGCACCCCGGAGGCGGCCACGGTGGCCATGACCTCGACGCCGACTCCCCAGACCACCGCCGAGTCCCCCCGGATGTACACCAGGTCCCGGCCGGAGGCCTCCATCAGCTGCGGGAAGGAGCTGCGGAAGTCCGCCCGCTCCACCCGGGTCTCGCCGATGAAGATGGAGCCGTCCCGCTGCACGGAGACGATGAAGGGGTCCTCCTGGGTGGTCACCGGCCGCACGTTGGCCCGGGGGAGTTCCACCTCCACCCCCCCCTGGAGGGCGGGGGCGGTGATGATGAAGATCACCAGCAGGGTGAAGGCCACATCCACCAGGCTGGTGACGTTGATCTCCGCCCGGAAGTCCAGGGCGTTCCCCTTCGGTCGGCGACGGCTCATATCCGGCCCTCCCGGGCCAGGGTGCCGATGAACTCGCTGGAGAAGCCTTCCAGTTCACCGGTGAAGAAGGAGAGCTGCGACACGAAGTAGTTGTATCCGATCACCGCGGGGATGGCCACGAAGAGCCCCACCACCGTGGTGATGAGGGCCTCCGCCACCCCGGGGGCCACCGCCCCGATGTTGGTGGAGCCGGTGGCGGCGATCCCCAGGAAGGCGTTCATGACCCCGATCACGGTCCCCAGGAGCCCCAGGAGGGGGGAGATGGAGCCCACGATGGAGAGCCAGGGGAGCCCGCTGGAGAGGACATCCCGCTCCTCCGACTCCCCCTTCTCCAGCACCATCCGGAGCGCCTCGAGCTGCGTGAGGGAGAGTCCGGGCCCAACCGGAGCCCCCTCCCGGAGCGATCCCGGGCGGAGTTCCGAGAAGAAGTTCACCCCCTGGCGGAAGACCCGGCTGTAGGGGGACTCCTGCAGGGAGAGGATCGCCTTGTAGGCGTCCTCCAGCCGCTGCGCCCGTTCCATCTGCTCCAGGAAGGCATCACCCTGGGCCCTGAGGGCACGGAACTGACGGAGCTTCCAGAAGATGATGACCCAACTCAGGAGGGAGAACACCGCCAGGACCAGGATGACCACCTTGGTGGGAAAGGTCCCACCGAGGGCCATGTCCAGGGCATTCCGGGGAGGGGTGATCTGGGCCAGTGAGGCCAGCAGGGTTGCCCCCATCAGACCTGAGCCCCCTGCCGGTCCGCAATCCAGCGGAAAGTCTCGGCCAGCCCTTCATGCAGCGTGCGGGAAGGGGCCCAGCCGGTGCTCCTGAGCTTCGCCACATCCAGGGTGGAGTGCTGGAGTTCGCCGGGACGGGCCGGGGCGTGGGTGCGGCCGTACCCCTGCCCCGCCACCGACTCCAGCGCATCCGCCAACTGGTTCACGCTGGTGGCCACCCCGGTCCCCACGTTGAAGGCCCTGGCGTCCAGCCCGGGGGCGTCCTCCATCACCACCTGGGAGGCCAGCAGATTCGCCGCCACCACGTCACCCACATAGACGTAGTCCCGGGTCTGCGCCCCCTCTCCGAAGATGGTGAGCCCCTCCCCCCGGAGGAGTCGGGTGCTGAAGATGGCCACAACACCGGCCTCCCCGTGGGGATCCTGCCGGGGCCCGTAGACGTTGGAGTACCGCAGCGCCACGTACTCCATGCCGTGGATGGCCCGGTAGTAGTTCAGGTAGTACTCCCCGGTGAGCTTCGTCACGCCGTAGGGGGAGAGGGGGAGCTTGGGAAAGGTCTCCGGGGTGGGGATCACATCCGGCTCCCCGTAGACGACTCCGCCGGAGCTGACGTACACCACCCGCTGGGTTCCATGGAGGCGGCAGCACTCCAGGAGGTTGAGCAGACCCATCACATTGATGCGGGCATCAAACGGCGGCTCCATCACCGACTTCCGCACGTCGATCTGGGCGGCATGATGGCTCACCACGTCGAAGCCGCCGGCCTCTTGGAAGACCGCGTCCAGCCCCGGCTCGGCAATGTCCAGCTCCCTGAATGTGGCGGCAGGCGGAATATTCTCCCGCTTTCCGGAGGAAAGGTCGTCCACGATCCACACCTCGTCGCCCCGGGCGATGAAGGCGTCGGCCACGTGGCTGCCGATGAATCCCGCCCCTCCCGTCACAAGCACCCGCCTGCGCACGTCCGTCATTCGTCCTCCCTGTCGGGTTGATCACGCTCTCCGTGTGCGTCCAGCCCATACATCTTCCGTACCGTCCCGGCCAGCTCCTCGCCGTCGCCGCCCACCCCGTCCCTCAGCATCACCGTGGGTTCGTGGAGGAGCTTGTTCACCAGCCGCCGTGTGAAGGCCTCCAGACGCTGCCGGTCCTCGGGATCCAGGTGCCCCATCCGCCGGAGGATCCGCTCCGTCTCCTCCCGACGCACCTCCTCGGCCCGGTCCCTCAGCGACCGGATCAACGGACCGGCATCCCTGGCCAGGTACCAGCGCCGGAACTCATCGTGCTGGGCCGTGATGATGCGCCGTGCATCCGGCACCTCTCCCGAGCGCTGCTGCAGGTGCTCGTCGATGATGTCGCACAGGTCGTCGACATTGTAGAGGAACACATTGGGCAGGTCTCCCACCGCGGGATCGATGTCCCGGGGAATGGCGATGTCCATCACCAGGAAGGGTCGGTCGACCCCCCCGGGGAACGCCTCCTCCATCTCCTTCCGGGTGATCACCGCCCCCCGGGCGGCAGTGGAGGCCACCACGATGTCCGTATCCCGGAGCGCTCGGGGCAACTCCTCCAGGGGGATGGCCTCGCCTCCCAGATGCCGGGCCAGGATCTCTGCCCGCTCGAAGGTGCGGTTCACCACCACCCCTCCCCGTACCCCCTCCCGGAGCAGCGCCTTCACCGTGAGCTCCGCCGTGCTCCCGGCTCCCAGCACCAAAACCCGGCGCCCCTTGAGTGGACCGAAGATCTTCCGGGCCAGCTCCACCGCAACGGAGGCCACCGAGGCCGCCCCCTCTCCAAGGCGGGTTTCGCTCCGGACCCGTCCCCCCACCGAGAGGGCCATCTCGAAGAGACGGTGCAGCACCGGCCCCACCAGAGGCCGGTCTGCAGCCAGCTCCCCGGCGATCTCGAAGGCCGCCCGCACCTGCCCCTGGATCTCCGCCTCCCCGAGGACGAGGGAGTCGAGCCCCGCCGTCACTTCGAAGAGGTGGTGGACCACCGCATCTCCCCGGACCCGGAAGAGGTAGCGCTCCAACTCGTCGGTACGGGAGCGGGCCTTCCGGGCCAGCACCTCCTCCGCGGCCCGGAACTCCCGCTCGTCCGTCCCGGGAACCAGATAGAGCTCGGTGCGGTTGCAGGTGGAGAGGAGCACGGCCTCCCGGATCCCCCGCTCACCCCGGAGTTCATCCAGGGCCTGAGCGGCTTCGTCCCGGTCGAAGGCCATGCGTTCCCGCACGTCCACCGGGGCAGTGTGGTGGCTGACGCCGACCACCGCGAGGGGGATGCCGCCCCCGGATCCCTTGGAATGCACGGATGAATCTCCCCCTTCGGGACGTCCCGGTCCAGTGGCGTCCGGCGGGGACGGGAGGAGTGGATCGACCCTGGGCATCAGAGGAAACCCGGGCCTGCGGTGGATGTGAGGCGCAGGAAGAGATACACCACGAAGACCACGGTGAACCCTCCCACCGCAGTGACGGACATCCGCCAGGTCCGGGCTCCCCCGCCATTCCGGGCCAGGAGGGGGACCAGGAGGGCCACCCAGCTCAGGATGGCCCACGAGATCTTCGGGTTCCCCCACTGGATCCCCCCCTGGAAGCGCCCGGCCCAGGCCCACCCGGCGATGAGGGCACAGGTCATGGCCACAAACCCGATGCGGAGCCCCACCGTGGTGAGGCGTTCCAGGGTGGCCAGGGGAGGGAGGAAGTGGAAGGCCTTCCCCAGCCGCTTGGACTTCAGCTCGTGGAACTGGAGCAGGTAGAGGAGGCCGGCCGAGGAGGCCAGCGTGAGCCCCTGATACCCCACCAGCGCCAGGATCACATGGAGGGCGAACCAGGTCCCCTCCAGCCCCGGAACCTGGGTGTCCGGAGTGATCCCCACCCAGAGGGCCGCGCCCTGGAGGAGGACGATGAAGGGCATCACCACGATGCCGATCCGGGCCGCCTCTCCACGGAAGGCCACCCCCACCACCCCGATCCCCAGGACGAAGGCCAGGGAGGACAGGGCTGGACCCAACCCCACGATGGGGAGCTGGCGGAACTGGAGGAGGAATCCCACGAGCGCCGCGGCGTGGAAGAGCACGGCAGCGCCGGCGGCACCGGAGGCGAGACCGGCCCGTCCTCCCCGGGCTCCCGAGAGAAGGGATAGGAGCCAAAGGACGAATGCGACGATGTACAGGGACAGGGCCGTGAAGTGGATCACACCGCTGGAGGTTCGGGGGCGGACCCGGCGGGGGGGAGGTGCCCCCCCGCCTCCATCCGCCCGGTCAGGGCATCTTTCCGGCCAGACGCACCGGGATTCCGGCCCTGAAGATGGCACCATCCTGGCTCAAGATGCGAACGGCAGCCGTCCGGTCCATGACCCCGATGACCTGAAGTCGCCCGGCTTCCGTCCCGGCCCACTCGTCCTCCCGGGCCGCCACGGCCACGAATTCATCCCCCACGGCGACCCCGTTGGCGGTCCCCACATCCAGGTACGCCACGTCCCCCCGGATGTGCAGGGCATGGGAGCGGGCAAAGGCGATGATGGTGGCGTCCATGCCGTTGGAGACCGGCGCCGGGTGCACCCCCACCCGCTCCGGATGGGCCGGGGCCACCGTCACCAGGTCCTCGATGAGGACCCGGTCGAACATCCGCTCCACCCGGGCCACCACACCCCCCTCATCCACCCGGTCCACCACCAGGAGCCCGGTGGGATGGACGATCCGCCCCTCCTCCGGGACCATCTCGGCGGGGCGGAAGGCCAGGAGGACCGTCCCCGGGCCCGGGGTGCGATCCCCGGTCACCGTGATCCTCACCTCCGAGTAGAGGGAGGCGGTGGTCCGGGTCCCGGTGCGGGCGGCCACCCCCTCGAAGCCGCTGATCACCCCTGCGTGATCCGGGGTGGTCTCCTCATCCACAGGGGCGATCCACCCCGCCTGCAGGAAGATGTCCCGGGGTACCGCCGTCCGGGGTGTATCGGCCCGCTGGACCACCACACCTCCGGTCCGCTCCTGGCGCATCCCGAACACGGTGGCTCCCCCCAGCCCCGGACCGCTTCCCCTGGACACCTGCCCACGGGAGAGGACGGTGGGGGCCATGGGCTGCCCCTCGGCCGGAAGGACCGCCACCCCGCTCACCACCTCGGCGGTGGCCAGCAACCCGGGAATCTGGAGGGTCTGCCCCGGATAGATGAGGTCTGGGTTGGGGACGATGGCCCGGTTGAGATCGTGGATGGAGGGCCAGGCGTAGTTGTTGTCCAGGTAGCGCCCCGCCAGAGCCCAGAGGGTCTCGCCCCGGACCACCGTGTGGTCTGCTGCCATCGGCTGGGGGCGGACCTCCGTCGGGACCTGGCCCAGGAGGGGGGACACGGGTGCGGCCATGGCCACGGCGGCCAGGATGGTCGAGCGAAGGCGAACCATAGGGGGACCCTCTGAACGGAAGTGACCGGACCTGAAGCGGATGGACCCACACCCCGGCCCGCAAGATACGGGCCCACCCCGCCCCGGTCAATCGGAGATTTCCGGGAATTCCGCCCACCCTCCCGCGGGTCCACGCGGAGAGTCAACTCCATGTGCCACAACGGATATGGCTGGAGGCACCACCGGGGGAACGCGGGCCGGAGACATCCTTTTACAGGAGAGCCACCCCCGGGCCTGGCCGCCCCACCCCCGTCCCGGAGGCTCCCCGGCCTGCTCCCTCCGGCTACTTGGTCCCCAGGAAACGCTACCCTTTGCCGCCCTCCGCCTCCGGGAGGGGCTCCCCACCACCTCCGGAATCCGGAGGGGTGCACCCCTCCGGAAGCCGCCGGACCAGGACCCGGGCATGCTCCCGGGGCTCCTCGTAGTAGTTCTTCCGGACCCCGATCTCCTGGAAGCCGTGGGCGGTGTAGAGCGCGGCGGCTGCGGTGTTCGACATGCGGACCTCCAGGAAGAGCTGCCGGACGCCCCGGGCCACGGCCTCCTGCACCACCTGCTCCAGGAGCAGACCCCCCAGCCCCCTTCCCCGGTCCCGGGAGCGGACGGCGATGTTGGCCAGCTCCCCCTGCTCCATCACACACCCCAGCACGGCGTAGCCCGCAATCCCCGACGCCCCCCCCTCCTCCTCCAGCACCAGGAGGACCCAGGGGGGGCGATCGAAGAGGGAACGGAAGGTCTCCTCGGACCAGGGGGTGGTGAAGGCCTCTCCCTCGATGGCCACCACTCCGGGAAGGTCGGCGGGGCGCATGGCCCTCACATGCCAGCCTCCGGGGGCCTCCCCGCCGGGGTCCAACTCCCGCTCCTCCTCCGACGGAGATGGCTGCTCCATCAAGGCCCCGACACCACGGGCCGGCCGTCCTTCTGGTAGTCGGGCTCCCATTCCCCGGGATCGGGACAGGGGGGGGCGCCGTCCCCCGCCGTGGCCAGCCAGAGGAGCCCCTTCGGAGAGGGCATCCCCACCGGAGCCTCCAGCACCCCGTACCCCGCCCCCTCGATGGCGGCCCGGTGCCTCCACACCCCATCCCCTGCCAGCCGGAGCCCCGGCAGCTCCAGTTGCTCCAGCCGGGCCAGCAGCTCCGGGACCCGTGTGGCAGAGGGGGCGAGTTCCTCCACCAGCCTGTCGCCCTCCATGCGCCAGGCCCCGGCAAAGAGCCGATCCCCCCGGGCGTCGAAGGCGATGCACACCGGGGCGGGGTCCTCCAGGAGCGGATCCACGGCGGCGGCGGCCAGGCTGGAGACCGGGATGAGGGGGAGGTCCGCACCCCTGGCCAACCCCCGCGCCGTGGCAGCGGCCACCCTCACCCCGGTGAAGGATCCGGGTCCGGAGCCCACCACCACCCCCCCCAACTCCCGGAGGGTGAGCCCCGCCCCGTCCAGGAAATCCCGGATGGTGGGGAGGAGGGTGGAGGCATGGCGTCCCTGGTGGGGGAGGATCGCCTGCCGCAGGAGATGCGTGCCCCACCCCAGCGCCACGCTCCCCGTGGGGGTGGAGGTATCGAAGGCCAGGAGGGGGGCCGTGGACAGAGTGGTCGGGCCCCGGTCGGGAAGGGGGATGGCCGCCGGCCGTCCCACCGCATGCACCGTGACCCTCCGGAGGGGAGAGTCCGGCCGGGGCGGGTCCAGCGTCACCTCCCAGCGATCGTCGGGCAGCATCTCCCCCGCCCGCTCCGGCCACTCCACCAGCACGATCTCGTCCGGGGCGCCCAGCTCGTCCCACCCCAGCGCCGCCAGCTCCTCCGGATCGTCCAGGCGATAGAGGTCCATGTGCACCACGGTGCGGTCTCCACCGGCGGGGTAGCGGAACTGGAGGTTGTAGGTGGGAGACGGCAATGTCCCCTCCACGCCTGCGCCCCGGGCCACCGCCCGGGCCAGCACCGACTTCCCCGCCCCCAGCTCCCCCCGGAGGCAGAGGAAGACCGGGGCGCGCACCTCCGCCCCGATCCTGCGTCCCCACTCCTCCACCCCCGCCTGGTCCAGGAGAACCCCTTCGTCGAGGGTGCTCACCGGGCCGCCTTCAGTTCGAAGATCTCGTCCCGGATCCGGGCGGCCCGCTCGAAGTCCATGGCCTCCGCCGCCGACGTCATCTCCTTCTCCAGCACGCGGATCAACTCCTCCCGGTTCATCTCCCCGGCATACGTCGCGGCGCTCTCCGCCACCTTCCGGGGCGCCGGCTTCTCCCGGGCATCCGCCACCCGGGTGGCCCGCTCGATCTCCTCGATGGACTTGAGGATGGTGGTGGGGGTGATGCCGTGTTCCAGGTTGTGGGCCACCTGGATCTCCCGTCGGCGGTCCGTCTCCTCCAGGCAGGCCCGCATGGACTCCGTGACCCGGTCGGCGTAGAGGATCGCCCGGCCGTTCACGTTCCGGGCCGCCCGGCCGATGGTCTGGATCAGGGAGCGGGCGTTCCGGAGGAAGCCCTCCTTGTCCGCATCCAGGATGGCCACCAGCGACACCTCCGGCAGGTCCAGCCCCTCCCGGAGGAGGTTGATCCCCACCAGGACGTCGATCTTCCCCAGACGGAGCGCCCGGAGGATGTCCATCCGCTCGATGGCATCCAGATCGGCGTGCATGTAGCGGGCTTTCACCCCCACCGACTGGAAGTACTCCGCCAGATCCTCCGCCATCCGCTTGGTGAGGGTGGTGACCAGGGTCCGCTCCCCCCGCTCCACCCGGACCCGGATCTCCGCCAGAAGGTCGTCCACCTGCCCCTTCACCGGGCGCACGTCCACCTCGGGGTCCACCAGCCCGGTGGGGCGGATGATCTGCTCCACCACCACCCCGCCGGAGAGCTCCAGCTCCTTGTCGGCTGGGGTCGCGGACACGAACACCGCCTGGTGGATCAGCCCCTCCCACTCCTCGTAGGTCAGGGGTCGGTTGTCGATGGCGCTGGGGAGACGGAAGCCATGCTCCACCAGGACCTCCTTCCGGGCCCGGTCCCCCCGGTGCATCCCCGTGATCTGGGGAAGGGTCACATGGGACTCGTCGGCGATCAGGAGGAAATCGTGCGGGAAGTAGTCGATGAGGCAGGCGGGGCGTTCTCCGATCTCCCGACCGCTCATGTAGCGGGAGTAGTTCTCGATCCCCGGACAGGTCCCGATCTCCAGCATCATCTCGATGTCGAAATTGGTCCGGGACTCCAGTCGCTGCGCCTCCAGGAGCTTGCCTGCGGAGCGGTACAGCTCCAGTTGCGCCGCCAGCTCCTCCCGGATCAGCGGCACCGCCTGTTCGATGGTTCGGCGGTGGGTCACGTAGTGGCTGGCGGGGTAGATGGCCGTGCGCTCCAGGATGGCGATGGTCTCCCCGGTGAGTGGCTCGAAGCGGGAGATCCGCTCCACCTCGTCTCCCCAGAACTCGATCCGCACCCCCTGTTCCTCGTAGGAGGGGAGGATCTCCACCGTATCCCCCCGGACCCGGAAGGTCCCCCGCTCGAAGGCGAAGTCATTCCGCTTGTACTGGACGTCCACCAGCTTCCGGAGGAGGGTCTGCCGGGGGATCGTCTCCCCCTGCTTCACCTCAACCATCAGCCCCCGATAGTCCTTCGGGTTTCCCAGGCCGTAGATGCAGGACACCGAGGAGACCACCACCACGTCCTCCCGCTCGATGAGGGAGGAGGTGGCCCGGAGGCGGAGGCGATCCAGGTCCTCGTTGATGGAGGAGTCCTTCTCGATGTAGGTGTC
>Ga0076930_101568_pt1 | contig 11759 bp, 9 predicted proteins | sample HotLakConsoUCCRE_FD_71149 | JGI IMG/M metagenome (GOLD analysis project Ga0076930, IMG submission 71149) | Hypersaline microbial mat communities from Hot Lake, Washington, USA - Hot Lake Consortium UCC-RE (version 3) (version 3) ...
TAGAGCGATTGCCGGTCGGTCTCGAGGAGGCCATGCGCCCGAAGATACTTGTTCACCGCCGCCGACAGCGACGCGCTGCTCTCGCGATAGCGCGGGAAGCCCTCGGGAAAGGCCTGCAGGGCCGCCAGCGACACGCCGTTGACAGCGGGATCACGCGGCGGGCATGGTGGCTCTCGAGCTGCCGGTCGACGGGCTCGAGAGCAGGATCTTCATCAGGCTGGCACGGATAAGCCGCTCAGCGCACCCTTCCTTTTCTCAACTGCTCCACCGCAGCCTGCGCTTCGTCCAATGGCGCACCCGCGGTCCGTTATGAGCCCCGTTACAACGTTACAAAGAATCCCGTAAGATGTTGATTTCATTGTTTTACAGAGAGTTCGAGTCTCTCCACCGGCACCAGATCATGATGGAGCATGGTCGGTCCGCGAAGAAAGCCCAGGAACGATCCCGGTCCCCTCGACGACGCGAAGGTGCGCCATGTCTCATCCCTCCGGAAGGAGCCGCGGCCCATGGAAACGGCTTTTCACGCAGCCCGGGTCCCGTCGAAGATGGCGCTGATCGCAAACGGGGTGCTGCGGTCCGGTCGCGCGCCGCACCGGGCCACGGGCATCGCCGCCCACCGGGAAAGCGACACCGCAGCGCTGCAGGATGCCCTGCCGGCGATGGCGTCCGCGCTGTTCCGGGAACGGCGCCGGACGACGGATGCGCCGTGAGCGAGCCACAGGACTTCGGGCGACTGTTTCTGGGGCATCTTCGGGCCGATCCGGGCGCTGTCTTCGCCGAATCCGGGCCACGCGTCGCCACCCGTGCCGACGTCGCAGCCGAGGCGGTGGCGCTCGCGGAAACGATCGGAGCTTCGGGCGTCGGTCCGGGAGATCCGGTGGGACTCGTCTGTCTCGACAGCCTGCGCGCGATGGAGGCGACCATCGGCTTGTGGTCTCTTGGCGCTGCACCCGTCTACTTCGACATCCGACAGCCGCCCGCCGAAATCGCGGCGGCGGCTCGGAGCGCGGGCGCGCGGACGGTCTTGACGGACATGCCGCGGCTCTCGGGCAAGGACGGGATCGAGGCGCTTGGCGAGCCGGCAAAGGCCTCGGCGGGAAGGGTGCCTTCCTTCCCCGGGAACGCGGCCGACCTCCCCGCAATCTGGGCGTCCTCGTCGGGCACCACGAAAGCGCCGGTCCACGAAGGCCGGGTCCACCGGTGGATGATCGCCGTCATGGCCGATGCGGAAATCAAGCTGCAAGCGCATCCGATGCCGCCGGCGCTTGCCGTGGGCAGCCTCGCCTTCGGGGCAGTGGCGAACACCTGGCTGCGCGCGGTCATGGGCGGAACGCCCGTGGTGGCGATGCCGCTCTTCCATCGCGTCGCGGATCTCGACGCGGCGCTGACACGGCCCGACATCCGCTTTGCAGCGCTGCCCACGGTGATCCTGCGGGATCTTCTTTCGCTGCACCGGGACCGGGATGTCGCTGCGCTTGGACCGGCCTATCCGCGGCTCGAGTCGCTGGTTTCCCTCGGCGGACCGATTGCGCCCTCAGATCTGAGGAGGATGCGGGACCTGCTGTCGCCCACCGCGCGCAACGTCTACTCGCTCACGGGCGTCGGAGTGGTGGCCTATCTCGAAGGCGCGGCGATCGACACCCGTCCAGGCTCGGTAGGACAGGTGCTGGGCGGTGTGGCGATCACGTTGACCGACGACGAGGGGAATGTGCTGCCGCCGGGCGAGAGTGGAAACATCATCGCTCAGAACACGTCGATCGGAGGGCCGCCCGTGGTGACAGGCGATGTCGGCCGGCTCGACCCCGACGGGTTCCTGACGATCATCGGCCAGTCGGCCCAGCTGGCCTGCCGCAAGAGCGTGACGATCAATCTCGCCGTGCTGCAGGACCGCATCCTCGCCCATGACGGTTTCAGGGACTGCATGGCCTTTGCCGTGCCTGACCCGGTCGACGGGGGCGATCGGATCGCGCTCGCGGTCGAAACAGCGCTGCCGCGAAGGGACGTGGCGCTCTGGCTGCGATCGGCGATCCCCGCGCTCCAGCGGCTCGATCTGGTCTGGGTCAGCGCCGACCTGCCCCGCACCCCTTCGGGCAAGATCGCGCTGCGCGAACTCCAGGCGCTGGTGGCGCGCGGAACGGACGAGGGGGAGGGCGTCTTTGTCCCGGTCTGACGACGCGCTTGACGTCGAAACGGTGGTCGCCGCGGTCTTCTCCAAGGTCTTTCCCGATGCGGTCATCACGAGGGAGAGCGACTTCTTCGACCTCGGCGGCGACTCGGGTGCGGCACTGGAAATCGTCCTTCACCTCGAAGAGAGGTTGGGCCACCCCGTGCATCCGGCCGTGCTGCTCCATCACCCCGAGGTCGCCGACCTGGCTTCGTTCCTCGTGGCGAAGGCGGCGGCCATCGCGCCGAAATAGGCCTGCAGCCCCGCAGCCAGACGCTCGACCGTGCCCTCTTCGAAATAACCGCCGTGAGAGACGCCCGGAAGGACCTCGCGCCTGTGCTGACCGAACCCGAGGCTCGCGGCGGCGGGATCTTCGCGGAACGGGTCATTATCCGGGTCCGCTTCGCCGTAGAACAGCAGCTTGGGAAGATCCACCCGGTTGCCCGGCCACGCATTGATGAATGCCATGGCCGGAACCACGGGCCGCTCCCGGTTGAGCCGGCGCACCACCTCCATTGCAATGGATGCACCCTGGCAATTCGCACCGACCCAGAGGAGACCGCCGCCAGCGATCGGGAAGAGCGCATCGGCATAATGGGCAGCAAGGTGGCGTCCGGCTTCCAGCTTGAGCGATGCCTCGGGGACGATCATGTGGAGCGAGCGGCCATAGATCAGCGGCTGGTCGCGGCCGAGTGCCGCGGCGAGCCGTTCCGGTTCACGCTGGGCGTTGAAGATCCAGAACAGGGGGGGCCGGCTTCCGCCCGAGTTCAACCGCCGCAGCACACCGGCCGAATCGACCGGCGTTCCTGGCCATTGCCGCATGAGCCGAGAGAGCGCCCTCATATGGTCGGAGAAATCGGAGGGCATGTCCGGTCCGGGACCCCTTGTGATGCTGACGGCAGGCCGGCCTCCCGAACCTCTCCCGAGCCTGAACATCGATAATGCGGACACGCAAGGCCGACGATGCGGGAACGCCGCGGTCCGCAGAGACGGTGATGGCGCAGGGTCAGGACACGTTGCGCGGCGGGCGGCGCCGTGCGCAGGCCACCGCCCGACTCACCCTGCGTCACCGTCCACCCTGACACGATTCGCAAGGCGCCCATTCGTAGCCTGACCAATCCCCTGCGCGGCCGCGGATTGGTTCCTCTCTCTGGACAAAATTGAGGCACTGCGATGGCGCCTTACGCTGGGACGGCAGCCGGGCGGGAGAGGAGCACTGTTGACGCAAGGTGCACAATGATCCGGCGGGCCTTCTCGGGCCGGAGCCCGCAGATGCCCTTAGGTTAAGAAGAACTTTATGAAAACTGCAGAAGACCCTCGTCTTCGGCCCGGTGTCCAGGGGCGGGACCGTTTCCCGAACCGGTCGGTGACCGCCTTGAAAGCGGCACGGCAAGGCCACGAACCACCCCATTTGCGCCACAAGTGAGACCAGAATCCGCTTTGTCCCTTCTGGCCGTCGGCATATGAGATCAGTGCCCAACTGGGGGGCAGATGGTCGCTGGGGGGTGACCGGACAGCTGGACGCAGGGATGCGGAAGGTCTGTCGAAAAGGGTGTCTGCGGGTTCGAAAACCGTGAGGACATGTGGCCGCGCATCCGACCAGGAGAGTGGCTCTGATTGAATGGTCCGTCCGCGGGCCGAAGAGGGCGTGGTTCGGTGAACTGCGGCCGCATGTAACAGCCGTGCCGACTGGTGCGGGCAGCGGTATGGAGACAGGATATGTCGGAACCGATTTCGATCAAGAACAGTTCGTTCGAGGCCAACAGCCTGAAGGACGGTGCGTGGGACCACGGTGTCGCCCACTGGCACAAGTCCGGCTCCGTCGGTGAATTCAATCCTACCGCACACCAGCTCCCCCAGGGCGTGATCGACGGCAACAATGTGGCCTATCTGTGTGGGCACGGAGCAAAGCTGTTCCAGACGCTCGACGAGAAGTACGAGGCTGGCAAGGTCTACGAGTTCTCGGTGGATATCGGTGACGGCTCCTACACCGGCAGCGGCAACATCTCCTACGAAGTCAATGTCTACGCCGGCCACACTCTGATCGGCACGGTCTCCGGCACGACCGGCGACATCAATACGCTCAAGACCGTCACGGTGGATACCTCCGGCAGCAACGACCCGGCGCTGAACGGCCACAACCTGCGGATCGAGATCGTGAACAAGAGCGGCGGAGATCTTCTGGTCGACAACGTGAAGGGCACTGTCCACGACGTCGCCGAACTCGACGGCACGGTCCAGGGCACCGACGGGGACGACCTGATCGACCTCGACTATGACGGCGACCCGGAGGGTGACCGGATCGACAATGCCGATGCGATCCTGCCGGGCGCCGCGCCCAACGATGACCTCGTCGTGGCGGGCGCAGGCGACGACACGGTCTTTGCAGGCGAAGGCGACGATGTCGTCTATGGCGGCGCGGGCGATGACGATCTGCGCGGCGAAGCCGGCAACGACGTGCTCTACGGCGACAGCGACCTCGGATCGGAGACGGTAACCCGCGAAGTTCTCGAATGGTCGAAGTCCGGCTTCAGCAGCGGCAAGGAAGTGACGGGCTTCACCCAGAACACGGGCAATGTCACCGTCACCGTGTCGGTCCTCAAGGACAACGCTCATCTCGACATCGAGTACGAGGGACATACCCGCATCAACGTGGACGGGATCGACACAGGCTCCCTCGGGCCGGTCAACGACGACAGCTCTCTCGAATTCGAATCGAATTCGAAAAGCGAGGACGGCACGGTCACGCTCGACTTCTCGGACGAGGTCGAGAACGTCTCGTTCCGGATTGCCGACCTCGATTTCGACGCGTCCTTCTCGATCTTCGCCTTCGATGCCAGCGGCAACAAGGTTCCCGTGAAATTCGTGAACGCCGGCAAGAACATCAAGATCGAGGATGAGGACGGCGACGGCATCTTCGAAACTGTCGAGGACACGAACAACAGCGGTGGCCAGTCCACGACCTCGCCCGACAACTCGGTCGGGGTCGAGATCGCGGGTCCCGTGGCGAAGATCGTGCTGGTCTATGACGCCGAAGGCGGCAACAACTCCCAGACCAACATCTCCGACATCTACTTCGACACCGTGGTCACCGCCGATCCGGTCACCGGCTCCGGCAACGATACGCTGGACGGCGGCGAGGGCGACGACACGCTCTTCGGCGAAGGCGGTGACGACACGATGTTCGGCGGGTCGGGCAACGACAGCATCGATGGCGGCGCCGGGAACGACCTGATCTACGGGGACAACGGACCTTCGTCGGGAACCGGATCGCCGACCGGATCGAACCTGATCAAGAACGGCTCTTTCGAGAACACCACCGGCATGGCCAAGACCGGTTACGGCTTCGTGTCGAGCACCGGCGTCATTCCGAACTGGTCGGATGTCAACGGCGAGGAGATCGATGTCCACAATGACGGGCGCGGCGGGCTCACCGCCACCGACGGCAACAACTGGCTGGACCTCGAGGCCAGCCCCGGCAACAACCGGATCGGTCAGGACGTCCATGACGTGCAGGCCGGCGAAACCTACCGTCTGACCTTCGATGCCGGCGACGGCAACTTCCTTTCTTCGAGCGGCTCCGCCGAGAACCTCGTGAAGGTCTTTTGGGGTGGTGAACTCATCGCCACGATCGACCCGCCGCAGGGCAGCTTCCAGACCTTCACCTTCGACGTGGTGGGCGGCGCCGGCAACGGCTCCGATCGTCTTGAATTCGAGGGCACCGGCAAGGAAGACAACTTCGGCGCCTCCATCGACAGCGTCTCGCTGTTCCTGCTTGGTGAGGGAACCAGCGCGGGCGCGGGCGGCAACGACACCCCCTTCGGCGGCGAGGGCAACGATACCGTGTTCGGTGGCGACGGCAACGATGTCATCAACACCGGCAACGACGCGAACCCGGCGCTCGACAGCGGCTTCCCGTCCTACCTCGGCAGCACGCCGATCGCTCCCGATGCCTTTCCCGAGGACGACCTCGACACGGTGTTCGGCGGCGCGGGCAACGACACGATCACGACCGGCGATGATGCCGACGAGATCTACGGCGGCACGGGCAACGACATCATCGATGCAGGCATCGACAACGATCTTGTCTATGGTGACGAGGGCGACGACACGATCATCGGTAGCCAGGGTGAGGATGTCGTCTACGGCGGTGCGGGCAACGACCTGATCTACGGCGGCCTCGTGGTCGATCTCGGCCTGATCGACGACACCGGAGACCCGGCACTCGACGATCCGCTGACCGACGACAACCGCGATACGCTGTTCGGCGGCGAGGGCGACGACACGATCTTCGGCCGTGACGACGACGACACGCTTTACGGCGGCGAAGGCAACGACACGCTCGACGGCGGGATCGACGACGATGTGCTTCTTGGCGAAGGCGGCGACGATACGCTGATCGGCGGCCAGGGGAACGACTTCCTCGACGGTGCCGACGGCAACGATACCATGTTTGGCGGCGACGGCGATGACCGCATCATCGGCGGCGCGGGCAATGACGTGGCCTACGGCGGCGACGGCAATGACGACATGGACGATGTTATGGGCTCGTCCTTGGACAATGCCGACGACGACGAGTATTATGGCGGAGCGGGCGACGACCAGGTTTTCACCGGCCTGGGCAACGATACTGTCTACGGCGATGATGGCAACGACACCGTCGCAGGCGAAGGCGGCGACGACACTGTCTTCGGCGGCGCGGGTGACGACATCGTCCTTGGCGGCTCCGGCAACGACACGCTGTTCGGCCGCGACGGCGACGACCGCATCAACGATGGCAACGGCGACGACATTGCCTATGGCGGCGATGGCAACGACACGTTCGGCAACGGTCGTGGCGCCGACAGCCTGTTCGGTGACTTCGGCGACGACACCTTCCTCGGCGGCAACGGCGGCGACGTGATCATTGGCGGCGAGGATCCTGACGACAAGGACGTGGACGTTCTCGACCTGACCGGGTCGGGCGTGGTCTCGATCGACCGCAAGATCGACGTGGGCGACGGCGAGAACGACGTGGAATCGGGCCTCGTGACCTTCGAGGACGGCTCCACGATGATCTTCCGCGAGATCGAGACGGTCATCCCCTGCTTCACGCCGGGCACGACCATCGCCACCCCGCGCGGCGAGGTGCTCGTGGAGGAGCTGAAGGTCGGCGACCGGATCGTGACCCGGGACAACGGGCTTCAGGAAGTCCGCTGGGTCGGACACAAGCGGTTCACCGGGCGCGACGTGGCCATGACGCCCCATCTGCGTCCGGTCCTGATCAAGGCCGGAAGCCTCGGCGGCGGTCTGCCCGAGAGGGACATGATGGTCAGCCCCAACCACCGGGTTCTGGTCACGGGCGAAAAGCCGCAACTCTACTTCGAGGAAACCGAGGTTCTCGTGGCGGCCAAGCACCTTGTCGGCAAACCCGGTATCCATCGGGTCGACGTGGCGCAGACGACCTACGTGCACTTCATGTTCGACCGGCACGAAGTGGTCCTGTCGGACGGGGCGTGGACCGAAAGCTTCCAGCCCGGCGACTGGACGCTGAAGGGGATCGATGACGGGCAGCGCGCGGAGATCCTCCAGCTCTTCCCCGAACTGGCCGAGCGCAAGGGCCTCGATGGCTACACCTCCGCCAGGATGGCGCTGAAGAAGCACGAGGCGCGCCTCCTCGTGGAGTAGGTTGGACCTCCCCGCGCTCTCGTGGCGCGGGGCACGTCCTGACCGGTCGTCTTCCGGATCGTGAGGACTGCGCGGGTTTCGGCCGGATCGGTGCCGAAGCCCGCGTCGTGCGTTTCACCGATGGCCCGCAAGGCCTCCCGGATCGAGCCCGGTCGCGAGGTCTGTCTCACGCCGTTCAGCCCGGCCTTTGCCTCCATTCGGCCATGAGTCGGGCTTTGATCCGGCCGATTGATCCGAAGGCGCGCAACGATGCCCGACAGATCGGCGCGACTATGCGTTGATGTGCGCCAATAATGGGTAATCATTGGAATTTCTGGCGGAAATGCGGCAAGACCTGTCGCTGCGGCCAAGAGACCGCGCCACGCGATCCGGAAGACGACCATGATACCCGCCACCCCCTCCGACGAGATCTCGGGCCGGCCCCTGTGGCTGGCCGCGGGGACACTTGTCGCAACCGTGCGCGGGGAGATGGCGGTCGAAGAGGTGCAGCCGGGGCTCCGGGTCTTGACCCGCACCGCGGGGCTTGTCCGGGTGCGTGCGGTGGGGACAGTGTCGGCGCGCAGCCGGAACTGTCCGAAAGCGGTCGTGCTGCCTGCGGGCGCAGTGGGTCAGGGGTTGCCCGAGCGCGCACTTACGGTCGTGGGGGATCAGCGGATTTTCGTCTTCGGCGAACGTGCGGGGGAGGCAGGTGCCCGGTTCGTCGAGGCGGCGGAGCTGGCGAGCGCCCGCGCCATCGAGGAGGTCACGCTGGTCCGGCTGGAGCTTCTCGTCGCGGGTCCGGTCGCGATCCTCGCGAACGGCGCTTGGTTCGGCTCGTCCCTCGCGCCCTGTGACAGGGTCTTCACCGAGGCCGGTCTGGATGCGACCGTCTGACCGCGCCTAGCCGGACAGATAGGCCGCCCAATCTTCGGGGGTGTCGAGATCCTCGCACGCCCGCCGACCCTTTAGCGGAACATCGGCCAGGTCCTCCCGGTGAGCCTTGACCACTTCCGCCGCGCCGCGGTCTCCATCGAGGCGCGCGAACTCCGCCAGCAGCTCCCGCGCGAAAAGGACCGGGTGACCCGGCGTGCCATCCTCGGCAGTGGCGCGGCAGATGCGGATGCCGGGCTCGCGGGCGGCGGCGAGACGCTCGAGGTCGGCGGTTTCGATACCCGGCATGTCCGGCAGCATCACGAGGAGATCGCGCCCGGCCTCCACCGCCGCCCGCGCGCCTGCGCGCAGAGAGCGGGACAGGCCGACGCGGGCATCCGCGAGGGTCTCCGACCGGAGCCGTCCTTCTGCCGTCGCCATCAGCCGCAGCACCAGCGCGGTGCGCGCCGGACGGTCAGGAGGCAAGGTCACCAGCACCGGCCACCCGGTCTCGAGCGCCCGCACGACCTGACGCCCGAGCAGCGGCACGCCCGCCACCGGTCGGGTCAGCTTGTCGGCGCCTTCCATGCGCGACGAGGCGCCTGCGGCAGGAACGAGGATCAGCGGGCCCGTCGTCATCACCCGCGCATCCTGTCGCCGTCGGCATCGAAGAGCGGCCTTGTCACCAGCCGCGCCGCTCGCCGCTGGCCCAGGATCTCGATGTCCACCTCGAGGCCGTCCCGGGCCCTCTCCCTTGGCACGAACCCCAAGGCGACCGACACCCCCGCCCAGTGCGAATACCCGCCGGATGTGCAGAACCCCTGCACCCTGCCGTCAAGCCAGATCGGCTCATGGGCATGGACATCGGCGTCGCCCGCATCGACGGTGAAGGCCGCAAGCACGCGGGCAGGCGGCTCTGCCCGCTCGCGTTCCGCCGCTGCGCGGCCAATGAAATCGGCCGTCTTCTTCCACGAGATGAACCGGTCGAGCCCGGTTTCGGCGGCGGTGTAGTCGGGCGAGAACTCCCGGAGCCAGGCCCCGAAGAACCGGTCCAGCCGGAGCGACATCATCGCCCGCATCCCGAAGGGCGCGAGATCATGGGTCCCGCTGGCTTCCCACAGGGTTTTCCACAGGCTGCGCTGGTCCATCGGGTCGCAATAGAGCTCGAAGCCGAGGTCTCCGGTATAGCTCACCCTTTGCACGAGGCAGGCTATCTGGCCAACGACCATTGGTCGAACATCGAGGAAGCGCAGGTCGACCGGATCGCGGGTCACGGAGGCCAGAAGATCGCGCGCATGGGGGCCCGCAATCTGAAAGCCGGTGAGCCTGTCTGATACATTTTCAACATTCACGCCGTCTTCCAGATGCGCCCTGAACCATCTCAGGTTAATTTCCTGCGCGCCGTAGCTGGCGGTGAGCTGGAATTCCGTCTCGCTCAGGCAGGAGATCGTGAAATCTCCCATCAGCCGGCCGGAGGGCGCCAGCATCGGCGAGAGGGCCAGCCGGCCGGGCTGCGGGATACGCCCCGCCATGATCCGGTCGAGCCAGCCGCGGGCGTTCTCGCCGGCCACACGGAACTTGCCGAAGTTCTGGAGCTCGTTGATGCCGACGGAGTTACGCACAGCCCGAACTTCCCGCGCCGTGGCCTCCCAGGCGTTGGAGCGGCGGAAGCTCGGCGTCTCGAACCGGGGCTCTCCGGGGGCGGCGAACCAGTTGACCACCTCGAGCCCGAACTGGTGGCCCCAGACCGCGCCCATGCGATCGAAGATGTCGTACATCGGCGTCGTGCGATGGGGCCTTGCTGCGGGCAATTCCTCGTTCGGGTAGCTGACGGAAAACCGGGTCCGGTAATTCTCCAACACCTTCGGCCGGGTGTAGCCCGGCGTGATCCAGCGGCCGTAGCGGGCAATGTCGAGGGCGGTCACGTCCCGCTCGGCTTCTCCGTCGATCATCCACTGGGCGAGCACCAGACCCACGCCGCCGCCTTGGGAGAAGCCCGCCATGACGCCGCAGGCGGACCAGAAGTTCCGCAGCCCCGGGACCGGCCCCACCAGCGGGTTGCCGTCGGGGGCGAAGGTGAAGGGGCCGTGGATCACCGACTTGATGCCGGCCGTCTCCAGCACCGGAAAGCGCCGGTAGGCGAAGGCGATGGACTCCTCGATCTTGTCGAAGTTATCGGGCAGCAGCTCGTGGCCGAACTCCCAGGACGTGCCGTCCACGGCCCAGAGGCGGGCGTCCTGTTCGTAGAAGCCGATGCAGAGTCCGCGGCCCTCCTGGCGCAGGTAGCTCTCGCCGCCGGGGTCGATGACATGGGGATGCTCGGTCACGCGCTCGAATATCTCGGGGATCGGCTCGGTGACGAGATATTGGTGCTCCATGGGGTGAAGCGGCACGTAATGCCCGGCCATGGCCGCCACCTCTCGCGCCCAGAGACCGGCGGCGTTCACGACGTGTTCGGCGTGGATCGTGCCCTTGTCGGTCTCCACCTCCCAACCGTCCACACGTGGACGCAAGGCTATCACCTTGGTATGCAAAACGATTTCCGCACCGGCCAGTTTCGCCGCGCGCGCATAGGCATGGGTGGTGCCGGAGGGATCAAGGTGTCCGTCCAGGGGATCGTAAAGCGCGCCCAGCACGCCTTCGGTGTTCACGATGGGCGCCATGGCGGCGATCTCCGCCGGGCCGAGAAGCTCTGTCTCGAGGCCCATGTATCGATGTTTCGCGCGCTCGGCCTTGAGCATGTCGAAGCGTTCGGGCGTGTCGGCCAGCGTGAGGCCGCCGACATGATGCAGGCCGCAGGACATGCCGGTGATCTCTTCGAGCTCGCGGTAGAGGCGGATCGTGTAGCCCTGCAGCGCAGCCATGTTGGTGTCGCCGTTGAGCGTGTGAAATCCGCCCGCGGCGTGCCAGGTCGAGCCGGAGGTGAGATCGGAGCGTTCGACGAGCAGGACGTCGGACCAGCCGAGCTTGGTGAGGTGGTAGAGAACGGAGCAACCGACGACACCGCCTCCGATGACGACGACCTGGGCATGGGTTTTCATCGGTCACTCCCGTCCGTTTCCTTGGGTCAGACTAGGGA
>Ga0076930_101569_pt1 | contig 11739 bp, 13 predicted proteins | sample HotLakConsoUCCRE_FD_71149 | JGI IMG/M metagenome (GOLD analysis project Ga0076930, IMG submission 71149) | Hypersaline microbial mat communities from Hot Lake, Washington, USA - Hot Lake Consortium UCC-RE (version 3) (version 3) ...
TCGGCAGACCCTCCGGCACGGCGGCCACCGCAAGCGCCACCGCCGTCTCGAGCATTGACACGAGGTCCTTGCCGCCCAGCCAGCCGAGGGCGGCCACCACCGCCGCGACGATCAGCGTGACCACCACCAGATTGCGCGCCAGTCGGTCCAGCCGCTTTTCGAGCGGCGTCGCCTCTTCGCTGGCTTCCGAGGTCATGCGCGCGATGCCGCCCAGTTCGGTCTGCATGCCGGTGGCCACCACCACACCGGCGCCGCTGCCGCCGGTGACCGCAGTTCCCTTGAAGGCCATCGAGGTGCGTTCGGCCAGCGGCGCGTCCGCTTCCACTTTCTCCGTGGTCTTGGTGACTGGCACAGACTCGCCTGTCAGGGATGACTCGTCGCAGGTCAGGCCATTTGCCTCGATCAGCCGCAGATCGGCCGTCACGACATCGCCGGCGTCGAGCAGCACCACATCGCCTGGCACCAGATCCTCGGAATCGACGGTCGCACTCGACCCGTCGCGCGTCACCCTCGCCTGCACGGCACCGAGGCTGCGCAGCGCCTCCATCGAGCGGACGGCCTTCCACTCGGTGACGAAGCCGATGGCGGCATTGATCACGATCGCAGCGAGGATCGCGGCCATCTGCACAATCTCGCCCATCGCGAAGGACACGATCGCCGCGAGGGCCAGGATGCCGATGACGAGGTTCCGGAACTGGTCGGCGAGGATCTTCCAGGGGCTGGCCCGTTCCGCCTCGCCGAGCCGGTTGGGTCCGTGTTCCTTGCGCCGCCGCCGGACCGCGGCTTCATCAAGGCCCTGCTTCGGGTCGACGGACAGATCTTCGAGCGTTTGCTCGACGCTGCTGCCATGGTGTTCGGTCATGACTATCCTCCGGCTTGGAACGGGCCGAGGCAGACCGTCCGACAAGAGTAGAAGTTGCCGTTGGTAACGTTCAAGATCAGATCCGGTTCGGTATTGGGCTTCGCATTGGGTGATAGCCTGTCATGCGAGTTGACTGAACTCGGCGATCCGGTTGGTCGGCTATGCAAAAACCGATTATTTCAGTGTGGTGCTGGGCATGAAAAATGGCAACCGCATGGAAATGTTTTGATGAGTGCTTCTTTCCTTCCCCTTATCCATCGGGCGCCTCCCTCGGTACCAGGAGACATTCATGCCAGCCAAATCGAAAGCGCAGCAAAAAGCGGCCGGGGCCGCCTTGGCCGTCAAGCGGGGCGAGGCCGACAAGTCCAGCCTGCAAGGTGCCTCGAAAGAGATGTTCGAAAGCATGACGGAAGAAGAACTTGAAGAACTCGCCTCCACCAAGCACGATGATCTGCCCGACAAGGTTGACGAAGACGACTGACCGGCGGGCATTGGGCAGCCGAAACGATCGCGGCCGAGGCCGAGGAACGGGCCGGGCGGGAGAATTCGCTCGCCAATCGCCGGACCCATGACATAGTCGGAGCGCATGGAGTCTTTGCACCGCACAACCCGGCTGCTCTACACCGGCCGCAGCCACAGAGCCGAATGGTTCCGCTATGGGCTGGTCGTCTTCGACACGGCGACGATCGTCTATTTCATCCTGAGTCTCACCTGGCCGCAGACCCCGCTGCTGACCGCCGTGGACGTCGGCATCGGCCTGCTGATCCTTCTGGATCTGGCGGCCCGTTTCTGGATCTCGGAGAACCGCCGGAAGGAATGCTTCAGGCTCTACACGATCGCCGATCTTCTCGTCGTGGCCTCGCTTCTGCTGGCGCCGATCTTCACCGACGACCTTGCCTTCCTGCGCATCCTGCGCGCGTTGCGGCTGATCCACTCCTATCACCTGATCCGCGATCTCAGACGTGAAAGCCGGTTCTTCCGGCTGCACGAGGATACGATCCTCGCCGCCGTCCATCTCCTCGTGTTCATCTTCGTGATGGCGTCGCTGGTGTTCGTCGTGGCCTTCGGGGACAGGTCGGGTCCCGGCGCCTATGTCGACGCGCTCTACTTCACGGTCTCGACGCTGACGACGACGGGGTTCGGCGACATCACCCTCACCACCCCGGGCGGAAAGCTGCTGACGGTGTTCATCATGGTGGTCGGCGTCGGCTTGTTCCTGCAACTGGCACGCGCCATCTTCCAGCCTTCAAAGGTGCGCTACACATGCCCGGAATGCGGCCTGAGCCGGCACGACCCCGACGCGATCCACTGCAAGCATTGCGGAGAGCCGCTGAAGATCGAGACGGAAGGCGTCGGCGGAACCTGAGCGGGCAAGCGTGCCCTGTGCAGCCCTTCATGAGCGGATGTCGCGCCGCCCTATCCGCCGGTTTGTCGCGGCAGGCGCACGCCGCGTCGGTCAGTCCTCTGCTTCATCCGACAAGCGTCAGGATGAAATAGCCCCCCGCGATCATCAGCGCGAACGACATCAGGGCGAGGAGGCCGTCTCGGGCGACAAGCGCGATGGAGAAACCCGTGATGACCGAAGAGGGCACGGTGGCGCCGAACGGCACGATTTCCAGTGGCGGCAATGTCAGCGCGAGGATGGCGCAGGTTCCCGCGATCGCACGAGCGAAATGGCCATCGGTCAGGAACGTCAGGCGCGCCCAGATAACGGCCGCCAGCAGGCGAACGACCGGTCGAAAGAGGCTGGCGGCCCGGCACACGTGGCGTCCCTTGACCGACCGCCGTGCGAGAGCGCGTGGCAGCCAGGGCGTGTTCCGCCCAGCGGCCATCTGCACTGCGACGCCAAAAATGAAGATTGCGAGAATCGTCGGAGCGCCGGGTATGTCCCCGACAGGGCTCAGCGCCAGAAGGCCAAGCGTCAGCAGCGCCGGACCGAAGGCGTCGCGCCCGAGACACTCCTGAACATCATCGACCGTGACCCGTTCTCGGGAAGCGCCGAGTTCGTCCAACCGGTCCAGCACTTCGGCAACTTCCTGCACCCACTTTCCCTCAGCGTCGGATCACGGGCCACATCACGGGCCACGTCCAGTTCGGCCAGCAAGTGCCCCACATCCTCAAAACTGCCTCCTGCGCGCCACTGGCGCGGCTCTTTCTTCTGTTGATCCTGATGGTTGTGTATACTGTTGAGAACGGCGATGCAAAAGTCGGCCACGGTAGCGGCGGGATAGGCCGAGCCTCTGCTGGCCGCGGTTGGCGCCGTCCGTCAGTTCCTGAAAATGCGGAAAGCGCTTGAAACGGCGTCCCAAAGATCCAGCAGGCGGGCAAAGACGTGCTCGCGCGCAACGAAGGGTTTGTCGCCGCGCCCGAGAAACTCCTCCTCCAGCGTATCCAGAAGGCGTCCCAGGCGCCGGCGATGGATGCCGAGACGGCTTTGCACGGGGTCGGCAAGCACGCCCGCGAAGGCGGCGACGACGGAGCCGATCATGACCAGCGCCGCCACTGTGGCCCCGACCAGCCATGGAGAGGCATCCGCCGCGAACACTCCGTACCACATCCCGCCGAGCGTCTGGCCCAGCGGGAAGTTGGCGATCGCGTTGGTGCGGGCCACGGCGTCCGCGACGCCCGGCGCCATCGAGATCATGCCCGGTGTCAGCGCCTGAAAGGCCAGGGCACCGACGACAAGGACGCACAGCGTCGTGGTCATCTCCGCGACCGCGGAACGGGTGCCCGCGTATTCGCCAAGAGCACCTGCGACCCGCTGACCAAGGGCTTCAGCCTCGGCGGCGCTTGCGCGCGTGCGGATCATTTCGCGAAACTGCGGTGCCGCCAGGACGGCGCGCGCAAGGGTGGACGGGTCGCGGGCCGCAGCCCCCTCGTCGAGGGGCAGGTCCAGGAGATCGGTCACGATGAGCCCCTCGACCCGCCGCGCGACGGAGGTGCGCAACAGGATCCGCCGACGGGACAGCCAGTCTGCGGCGCCTCGCCAGCCCACGCGGCGACAGAGATACGCGGCGATGCGGGTCAGCACGAGGATCGGCGACAGGGCGACATTGACAGGCGCCCGGAGGATGTCCCATCCAAGGGCCGCGCCATGAAGGCGAAGTGTTCCGGGCCATGTGAAATACCGCGCCACGAACCCGTCCACCTTTGCCCGCCGATCCTTGAAATATCCAACGGCGATCGGACTACGGGTTCCATCGGCGGTCAGTGCGGGTGTCGATGATGAGACCATGACGGTGACCCGCCGTTTCCTTTCTGAAAAGAGTTCGCCAACGGAACGCGTCCCGCCTCCTGAACAGCAGGATATCCGTGGCCGAAGTCGATAAAAAAGCTCGTGGTTGGATAACGCGAGTGCAAGAGTGCTGACGAGGATTCTTTCTCGGTCGTCACGTTCAGTCACTTTAGTGGCAACGCCGCCGTTACTACAGGGTTGGTGCCGGGTATGGTGGGCAGGGAACGGTGCACGGCGGGTGCCCGGCAGACCGGGCGGACGCGCGTGTCGGTCCTGTAGCCGGCACCTATGGCCTAGCTCCCGGTTCGACCTGAATGGATAGGAGATCTCATGAACGACGCGCTTATCTGGTTGGGCATCGCTTTCTGCATCTCGCAATCGGCCCTGTTTTCCGGGTCGAACATCGCCGTCTTCAGCCTCAGCCGCCTCCGGCTCGAGGCGGCGGCCGCAGCAGGCGACAAGACCGCCGCCAGCGCCCTCGAGCTCAGGCGCGATGCGAACTTCACGCTCGTCACGATCCTCATGGGCAATGTCGCAATCAACGTGCTTCTGACCATGCTGGCGGATTCCGTGCTGACGGGGGTGCTGGCCTTTCTCTTTTCCACCGTCGTCATCACCGCGCTGGGAGAGATCGGGCCGCAGGCCTATTTCTCCCGCAACGCCTACCGGGCCGTCGCCATCTTCGCGCCCGCCCTGCGGTTCTACCGCATCCTGCTCTGGCCAATCGCGAAGCCCACGGCGCTCCTGCTCGACGCATGGGTCGGCACCGAGAGCGTGCCCTGGTTCCGCGAACGCGAGTTGCACAACATCCTGCGCTACCACGCCGCCCACGACGACAGTGAGGTGGGGCGCGTGGAGGCGATCGGGGCGATCAACTTCCTCGCGCTCGACGATCTGGTCATGCAGGACCAGGGCAGGCCGCTTGATCCCGAAAGCATCGTGCAGCTCCGCTTCGAGGGGGATCGCGCGGCCTTCCCCGCACTCGAGCGCTCGCAAGACGACCCCTTCATCCGCAAGCTGGCCGCATCGCGCAAGAAGTGGATCGTGCTCACCGACGACGACGCGCAGCCGCGCTTGCTGCTGAACGCAAGCGCCTTCCTGCGGGACTTTCTGGTGCTTGGGCGCACTGTCGATCCGATCGACTACTGCCATCGCCCGACAGTGGTCACCAGACCGACGGAAACCCTCGACAACGCCCTTGGCATCCTTGCCACGCTGCGCGCGCAGGACGCCGGCCATGACGAGACGGTGATGTTGCTCTGGTCACCCGAGGTTAAGCGGATGATCACCGGATCGGATGTCCTCAGGTGCCTGCTGAGCGGCATGGGCGCACACGAGAAGATCGCGCCCATGTATGCGCCAGGTCCCTGAGCGGCCGACGCCTCCATGCGATGACCCTCGCCGTCGCCGCCTGTCACGTCAGCGTCAGGGCCGCCATCAGAAGGACGCTCGCGAATCGCGCAAGATCGGCATGGAGCGACGGACCGCCGTAGCCTGCCGCCGAACGCCAGACCCCGACGAGTGCGACGATGTTGTAGGGCACCGAGAGACCGTAGCCGACCAGCACGGCGGCCAGCGGCTGATCCTGCAGGATCAGCACCAGAAACAGGATGCTGGTGGCGATATTGACCAGCAGACCCACCGTCACCGTCCAGGTCCAGAAGGCTTCGTTCAGAGCAAGGTCGCCGGACCAGAGGGCAAGCAGTTTCGTCATGAGGCTGACCTTGCAACGACGGTCGAGGCGGCACAATCGCCATGCAGCATCACGCTGCCGCAAATGGAATGGCAGCTGACGCTCTCCTGCCGGCAGAGCGATGCGTCACCCTCGGCGATCAGGCTGTGGCTGGTGGCCAGCATCAACCTGGCGGCGGCGGCGTTCGACCAGCCGATCGTCCGGTCGCCTATCTTTCTGACGAACGCGAAGGGCAGTGCGCCCGCGCCGGTCATGATCGCTGTGAGCAGCGCCGCAGCAACGACGATCCACGGGGCAGTGTCGATGGCAACTATACAGAAAGGTGGTGGAATCCTGCACCGCCTGCAACTCCTGCGCAGGCGGCGTGGGCCAAAGGGTCAGTCAGCCGATCCGTTTGTGGGGGCGTCTTCGTCCGCTACGCTCCAAGCCTCGAAATAGGCGGTCCAAGCGTCGGAGAATCCGGTCCGCGACTCGTCCCACGCGCGGCTCGTCCCGCTTTCGAGCGCGCCAGACCGCTCGCCCAGACGGTTTCGGGCCTCGCGCAGGTTCCGCGGGCGGCTCCGGGCGGCGGCGGGCAAGGTCACGGAGATATCGATCCGACTTCTTCTCACTTGAAGCGGGACATGGCATCTTTGAACGCGCCCGAGAGGCTGTCCCAAGCCTTGTCGAAGCCCGATTTCATGTCGTCCCAGGCCTCGTCGCCGGCTTCGCGCATCTCCTTCAGCTTCGCCTCGGCCTCGTCGCGCTGCGCGCGCATCTCGTCCAGCTGGTTCTGGTAGCGGATCTTCGCGTCGGCGCTGGCCTCGTCGACCTTGGCCTTCATCTTGTCGATATCGGCATTCCACTGGTCGATGCGAGCCTTGGCCTTCTCGATATAAGCTTCGCGCTCGGACATTCGTGGTCTCCTGATGATTCTGGACGGGTTGTCGGTGAACTTGCATCATAGTCGGCAAACGCCCCTGCCGAATTGATCTGGATTAAAGACGGTCAGCAACGCTGCAACGCATGATCGAGTGACCTTGAAGGAGACAGAAGAAATGCCCGAGACGCAAAAAATGTCGCTGCCCGTCGTCAAGCTCGCGCGCGAGAACGACGAGTTCCGCAAGGTTTTGTGGACCGGCGAGCAGACCCAGCTTGTGCTGATGGCGATCCCCGAGGGCGGCGAGATCGGCGGCGAGGTGCACGAGGGGCACGATCAGCTGCTCTACTTCGTGGCGGGCACTGGCGTGGCCAAGATCGGCGATGTGGAGACCGAGATCGCCGACGGCGATGTCAGCATCGTTCCCTCAGGCCAGTTCCACAATTTCCGCAACACCGGCGCTGGTATGCTGAAGCTGTTCACCACCTACAGCCCGCCCGAGCATGAACCTGGCACCGAACACACCACCAAGGCGCAGGCCGACGCGGACGAGTGAGTCGGTGAAGGTCGATACCGTCATCGTTGGCGCGGGCAGCGCGGGTCTTTCGGCCCTGCGCGAGGTGCGGCGTTACACAGACGATTTCCTGCTGGTGAACGACGGCCATTGGGGCACGACCTGCGCGGCCGCAGGCTGCATGCCGTCCAAGGCGCTGATCGAGGCGGCGAACGCGTTTCACCGGCGCGCCAGTTTCGAGGAGTTCGGCATCCACGGCGCCGATGGCCTGCGCGCGGACATTCCCGCCATCTTGGCCCGCGTGCGCCGGATGCGCGACGGGTTCGTCAAAGGACCGGAAGCGGTGCCGGGCAAGCTGGGCAAGCGCGCCGTTTCGGGTCCGGCGCGCCTGCTTGGCCCCGGGCGGCTGGAGGTGAACGGCGAGACGGTCGAGGCGCGCGCCATCATCCTCGCCCCCGGCAGCAGCCCGGTCGTGCCGGAGCCGTGGAGCGCCTTCGGTGACCGTATCCTGACCACCGACACGCTGTTCGAACAGGCGGACCTGCCGCGCCGCATCGCCGTCGTCGGCATGGGCGCGGTCGGGGTCGAGATCGCGCAGGCGCTGGCACGGCTTGGGCTTGACGTGGCTGGCTTCGACGCGGTCGAGGCGCTGGCGGGCATCGATGACGCCGAGGTGCTGGCCGCGTTCCGCCCGCTGATCGAGGCCGAGCTTGCACTGCATCTGGGCGCGCCGGCCGAGCTAGAGGACGCGGGCGACGCGATCCTCGTGACGGGCGCGGGCGGATCCTTCGAGGTCGACGCGGTGCTGGCCGCGATGGGCCGCAGACCGAACATCGACGGCCTTGGACTGGAGACGCTGGGCGTGGCGCTCGATGACGACGGGCTGCCCGAGGTCGATCCCGCGACGCTGCGTATCGGCGATCTGCCGGTCTTCCTCGCCGGTGACGCGAACGGCCATCGCCCGCTGCTTCACGAGGCCGCCGACGAGGGCCATATCGCCGGCCGCATGGCTGCGCCGGACGCGGATGGCGGCGGGCTTTGCCGACGGACGCCGCTTGCTATCGTGTTCTCGTCGCCGCAGATAGCTCGCGTCGGTCCGCCTGTATCGGAAATTGCCGACAGGGACATCGTCACCGGCAGCGCGGATTTCTCGAAACAGGCGCGGGCGCGCATGGCGCAGACCGCCGCCGGGCTTCTGAGGGTCCATGCTGAACGCGAGACCGGGTGCCTGCTGGCCGCCGAGATGTGCGTGCCCGCAGCCGAACATCTTGCGCACCTGCTGGCCCTCGCGTTGGAGGCGGACATGACTGTCGCCGACATGCTGTCGATGCCGTTCTACCACCCCGTCCTCGAGGAAGGGCTGCGCGGCGCGCTGCGCGACCTCGCGAAGGATGTCGCGAGCACGGGCGGGTCGGATCTCTCCGACTGCAAGGCAATCGGACATGATGCGCTCGACTGACCCGGACGCCACGCCCGACGGCACAAGGATCATGTGCGGGAATGGATGGCGTAGGTCTCCGGATTCGAGATCACGGCAACGCAGCTGTTGGCGGTGCTGATCCTCGACGAGAGCATCGGGCCTTCGCAGTTCGCGGGTGCCGCCTGCGTCTTTGCCGGCATCGTGCTCGTGAACCGGACGGGTCGGCCGCGGACGTCCTCGATGCAGGCCGACAACACTCGATGAGCTGACTGCGAATTGATGCGGGTGTCCGCCGGTCGCAGCGAGCTTTCGTCGCGCCGCAAGGTCCATGACCGCTCAGGGCCGGTCCGGTTTTTCGATGTAGCGATCGCGCGAAGCGATGATCGGCTACTCGGCCGCATGCGGATGATCCTCGGGCAGCACGCCCTCCGCCTCGGCCTCAGCGCGAAGCCACGCGCAAAAGGCGGCTATTCTCGGCTCGCCGGCCCGTGCCTCCTGGCAAGCCACCGAATAGATCGCCGTCGGCTGGGTCACGATGTCGAATAACCGCTCCAGTCGACCGGAGGCAAGCGTGCTTCGCACCACCGCATCATAGGCGAGCGACACGCCCTGCGCCTGCTCCACCATCGTCGTCGACAGCTCGCAGTTCGGAAAGGTCGGCCCTGCGGGTAGCTCGATCCCGGCAAGGCCTGCCGCGGCGAACCACTCGGGCCAGGCGTCGTCGGTCTCGTCGTAAAGGAGGGTGAGCCGCAGCAGGTCCTCGGGCCTGTTCACCCCCTCGCGTGCCTTGAGCGCGGGGGAAATCACCGGATACCGCACCGAGGCCATGAGCGGTTGCACCAGGAGACCCGGTGTCGGCCTGTCGGACCACTGGATCACGACGTCCGCATCGTTGGTCGCGAAGTCGAGCGACGGCGCTCAGTTCGAGACCCGCAAGCGGATGTGCCCGTCGTCGCCCCGTGCCGAGGTGCCCGTTCGCCTCGACTTGGCACCGCAAGGGCGCCAGGTCGAAGTCACACATGGATTGGTGGCGGCCCTCGACGACTGGCTCGACGACAACAGCGCGTGGCCGCGCCGCGACGCACCGCCCCGCATTCTTCTGGTCAGCCGATCGGAAGCCAGCGCTCGGCGCGGCCCGACCGGAAGTTTCCAGCGCGGGCGACTTCGCGGGCTCTACGATCCAGAGCAGGAGGAGATCCTGCTGGTCAGGCCGTGGGACCCGCACGACATCGAGGACGCAAGTGTCCTGCTTCACGAACTGGTCCACCACCGTCAAGCGCCCCACCACTGGTACTGCCCGGCCGCTTAGGAGTTGCCCGCGTACCGGCTTCAGGAGGCTTGGCTGGCAGAGCGAGGAACGGAGGCGGAGGTGAACTGGGTGGCTGTGGTGCTCGATTCAGGCTGCACCCGGCGCGACATCCATCCGGACTGAGTTTCGCACTCCCTGTCGGGTCGAGTTAGCTGCGGCAATCACGAATGGCCAGTGTGATGAACACGCGGCGCAAGGGCCAGAACGTTGCAGGCGTCGCCACCGCGCGCAAGATCGCCACGCTGATCTGGACGCTGTTGAGCCAGGAGGAACCCTACCGGTGGGCGCGCCCGGCCTTCGTGGCCATGAAGATGCGCAAGCTCGACCTCCGTGCAGGTGTTCCGAAAGCCCAGACGCGTCAACTGGAGCTCGGCCCAGGCCCGGAACGCTTCGACCTTGGGCAGGCTGTGGGCTTGCCGCGCGGCGCGGCGGACATCGGCGGGCTTGCCCGTGATGTCGCGCTCGATGTCGTAGAGCGCGCCGATCCAGTCCAGCGCCTCGCGCGCGATCTCTGACCCGGTCGAGGTCCAGACATCGTGGAAGTCACGGCGCAGATGCGCCCAGCACGCCGCCTCTCGGAACCTGGCGGAACGATTCGGGCCGGGGTCGTAAAGCTTGGCATAGCCCTTGTAGCCGTCGGCTTGCAGGATGCCTCGGGTCTGGCTCAGATGGCTCCTTGACGTGACGCGTGCGTCTTGTCGCAACCCGAAGTTCATCCCGTTGTACCGTTCGACGCGCAGGCACTGGGAGCATCCATGGCCGCGATCTTCTCGTGCTCGCCCATGCCGCTCAGCAGGCATCTCAAGACATCCGAACCGGTGACCATCCGCTTCACCTTCGGCGACCAGAGCAACATGACCGTCTCGTCATGGCCGGCATCCTGGGCGCGCAGGGTGGCAAGGATGCCCAGCGCCTTGTCGAGGGTTTCCGTCGGTCTGGTGACCGCCGCCGGGCGATGGCAATAATCGATCAGCGCGACATCTTCCCCGAGGATCAGAAAATCCCGCAGAAAGTCATTCGCTTTCAAGAGCAGGCGCGGCTGCGCGTCGTCATCGGTGAGAACGATCCACTTCTTGCGCGATGCGGCCAGCTTGCGGATGAAGGGGTTGTCCTGCGCGCGCTCGAGTGCGGGGAAGACCGGGCGATCCTCCTCGAAGGGAAGTTGCACGATGCTTTCGGGATCGAGCGATTTGCCCTGATCCTGAATGACGAGGTCGTCGAGCGCGAGGAAGTTGATCGCTCCGATCGCCTCCACGCGCCCCACCTCGCTGTCGTCATGAACGGCGTGATAGCGCAGGATGTTGTGCAATTCGCGTTCGCGAAACCAGGGCACGCTTTCGGTGCCGACCCATGCGTCCAGAAGAAGGGCCGTGGGCTTTGCGAGCGGCCAGAGCAGGATACGGTAGAACCGCAGGACCGGCGCAAAGATCGCGACCGCCCGCAGTGCATTGCGGGAGAAATAGGCCTGCGGCCCGATCTCGCCCAACGCGGTGATGACCACTCAGGTTCCGCCGACGCCTTCCGTCTCGATCTTCAGCGGCTCTCCGCAATGCTTGCAGTGGATCGCGTCGGGGTCGTGCCGGCTCAGGCCGCATTCCGGGCATGTGTAGCGCACCTTTGAAGGCTGGAAGATGGCGCGTGCCAGTTGCAGGAACAAGCCGACGCCGACCACCATGATGAACACCGTCAGCAGCTTTCCGCCCGGGGTGGTGAGGGTGATGTCGCCGAACCCCGTCGTCGTCAGCGTCGAGACCGTGAAGTAGAGCGCGTCGACATAGGCGCCGGGACCCGACCTGTCCCCGAAGGCCACGACGAACACCAGCGACGCCATCACGAAGATGAACTCC
>Ga0076930_101572_pt1 | contig 11727 bp, 5 predicted proteins | sample HotLakConsoUCCRE_FD_71149 | JGI IMG/M metagenome (GOLD analysis project Ga0076930, IMG submission 71149) | Hypersaline microbial mat communities from Hot Lake, Washington, USA - Hot Lake Consortium UCC-RE (version 3) (version 3) ...
CCAGGAGCATCTCCAGTTCGCCGTCATCCACGTGTGCCATCGGACACCTCCTTCCCTTCGTGTGCCGCCACCAACCGCTTCCTGGCCCGGTTCAGGGTGGTCCCCACGGACGTGGGAGACAGTCCCGTCGCCTTCGCGATCTCCTCGTACTTCAGCCCCGCATCCCAGAGGAGGAGCACCTCCCGGTCCCCCTCCGACAGGGCGTCCAGTGCCAACCGGAGCGCCTCCTGCCGGGCCGACTCCTCCAGCGCCCCGTCCGGGGGTCCGGCCACCGGTGCCATGTGCTCCGTCTCCGTCTTCAGCAGGGTCAGGTGCTTCTTCCGGCGGATCACGGTGCGGGCCTCGTCCCGGGCCAGGTTCGCCGCCACCGTGAACAGGAAGGCCAGGGGCCGCTCGGGGTTCTCCGGGAGGACCTTCACAAAGGCCTCCTGCGCCAGGTCCCGAGCCCGGTCCTCGTCCCACACCTTCCGGTGCAGGTAGCGGACAAGGTCCGGAAAGGTGCTCCGGTAGATCCCCTCCCAGTCGGTCACCGCCTCCTCCACGCTGGCGCATCCATGGTCTGCCATTTGTACGGGGCTTCCCTTCCCTGTCCGCCTGCTCCCCGTCGTTCCACACGTCCCGTCCATCCCCGCGCCCTGCGCGTGCGGCCCGGCTCCACAGGGGCCGGAAGCCCCCGGGGGGCAGGGCGGGACCGGCCCGGAGGACCGGCCCCGCCACACCCCTCACCGGCCCCGGAACGCCTCCACGATCTCCCGGATCCGGCCCGGGGGCAACGTGTCCTCGCCCCCGTCCACCAGCTCCAGGGTGATCCGTGCACCTCCCAGCGCCACCGTCTGCAGCTCGGTGGCGGGCTGCCGCAGCTCCGGCAGCGCCTCCAGGAGGCGGAACCACGCCTGGGAGTAAGGGGCCACCTTCACTACGGGGGCATCACCCCGGATACCGGCGTCCCGCCAGGTGCCGTCTTCCTGCCGGAAGGTGCGCCCCCCCACCATCCGGGCCCCATCCGAGGTGGCTCCGGCGTTCCACCGGGCCATGGTTTCCTCCGCCTCCCGCAGGTCCGCCGCCGAGTTCACCTCCCGGCGCATCCGGGACGCCTCCGCCGCCTGCACCGCCACCGCACCGGAGGCGGACGGGGGTGCCATGGGCGCCGACAGCATCCGCGCCCCTCCGATCCCCCGACCCACCGGCGCCGGCATGGGCCCGGCATCCGCCAACGCCATCCCCGGCTCCACCACCAGGTAGGAGGTATACTCGCTCACCAGCCCGTAGCGGAGCGCGAGCGAGCGGATCTCCTCCACCAGCGACTCCGATTCCCCCTCGATCCGCACCTGCCGGCTCAGGTGCCCCAGCTTCCGGGACGCCCACAGGCGCGGCAGCCAGGCATCCCCCGTGGACTCCACCGGGAAGGTGGCCCGGACCCGGAAGGTCTCGATCCGGCCGCCCCGCATCCCCCGGAGCACCACGTCGCCGCTGATGTCCCTCCGCCCCGGGGTGTACCGGGCCAGGAGCACCAGCTCCTCGCCGGCGAACAGATCCGGGATGGTCACCGGGTAGAGCTCGTGGATCCGCACCGGGGTGTCCACCAGCTCCAGGTCGGTGAGGACCGGGTGGCGGATCTTCTCCGCCAGCGTCCCCAGCGCCGTCTCCACGCTCTCGTCCGGCTGCACGTAGGCGGTGGTCCCCCGCCCTGCCGCCGCCACAGCGTCCAGGAGGCGGGTGTTCACGTCGTACCCCACCCCGAAGGCGAAGACCCTGGCCCGCCCCCGGGCCGCCTCGGCGGCGGTGGCGATGCGATCGGGGTCCTGCTCCCCCACCGTGGGGAGGCCGTCGGTGAGGAACACCACGATCGGCAGGCGCCCCCGGGGGGACTGGAGGCGGAAGGCCTCCTCCAGCGCCCCGGCGATGTTGGTGCCCCCGGTGGCCCCGATGGCATCCACCCAGCGACGGGCCTCCGCCAGCGGCGCCCCCCGGGCCGGGCTCCAATCATCCCGGAAGGAGCGGACGGCGGCGTTGTAGACCACCAGCCGGAAGCGGTCCCGGGCGTCCAGCGTCCCCAGGAGCTGCTGCAGGGCGGCCCGGGCCTGCTCCATCTTGGCCCCGGACATGGAGCCGGAGATGTCCAGCACCACCGTCAGATCCCGGGGCTCCGGGTCCTCCAGCTCGGCGGCACCAGGAGAGAGCGCCAGCATCACCCAACCGTCCTCACCGGAGAGACGGTGGGTGGTGAGCGACATGCCGATGCGCTCCCGGGAGAAGGGGAGGAAGAGGGTGAAGGGCCCCTCCAGGACCTCGTCGGAGCGGACCTGCAGCCGCCCCCGCACCCGTTCCACCTCCACCCGGTGGGTGGGGGAGAAGGGCTCCAGGAAATCCCCGGCGTCGGTCACCACGAGCTGGAAGGGGAGCCCGGTGGGGGAGCCTCCGGCGATGGGGAGCGTGCTCCCTCCGGCATCCTCCTGCTGGAAGAGGGCTCCCTCGCGCCAGGGGCGGAAGCGGGGGCCCGGAATGGGCCGAGGGATGGGCTGGGGGAGGATGTCCGGGTTGATCCGCGGGTCGGATACGCCCCGGTTCAGCGCCGGACTTCCCCCCACGTAGCTGAAACGGAGCCCCCCGCCGCTCCCCGCCAGGAGCTGCTCGTAGCGGAGCACCACCTTCCGGGTCTCCCCCGGCTGGATGGGGAACACCCGGGCCCGGAGCAGCCCCTGCCCCGCCATCTCGATGAGGGCGGGGTCCCGGAGCCGGGCCACGATCCCCTCGTAGATCCGCCGGGCCTCGCCGGCGTCCAGCGTCTCGCCGGTGAGTTCGTCCTCCCCCTGGAAGAGGGAGAAGGAGGAGAACGAGGCCTCGCCGGGGAGGGGGTAGAGGTAGTGCCCCTCGGCGATCCCGCCGCTCCCGTTCCGGAACCACTCGGTGACCTCCACCCGGGCCACCCGGCCGTCCACCATCACCCGGACCTCGCTGGCGGTGCGCTCCACCCCCCATCCCACGTCGGGGCGCAGCGGCTCGATCCACCCCTGGGCGGAGGCGGCGGAGGGGAGGAGAGCCGCCAGGAGGAGGACGAAGGCGGAGAGCCACCTTCCGGGGCGAAGCCGGTGGACGATGACCCGCCGGGGGGCGGGACGAGCGGGGGCCCGCATCGAGCGGGGGGTCCGGATCGGGGTCTCGAGTGCCATGGTTCCTCCTGGGGTCGTGGGTGCTCTGACCAGGAGGACGACGCACGGGGGAAAACATGCACACGGGGGGTTCGGCGGAGGGGTTGCCCACCAGCCAATGGGGGCGATGGGCGGTCGAACTCCACCCGACCCCCCGGCCTCTTCCGGGGTAACGACAGACTGCCAGCCCCGCGCCGATGGCGCCGCGCAACCGGGGGACCCGCATTGGGCCCGCCCCACTCCCTGCCCACCACCCTGGGGAATCCGCCATGATCCGCACGCCGCCCCCACCGCCCCGGTCCCGGACTCGCATCACCCGCCGTCTCGGTGCCCTGGTGGCGTTGGGGTCGGCGCTGGCCCTGGGCTCCAGCGGGGCCACCCCGGGGCGGGCGGCTTCCTCTCCCCTCCCGGAAGGTGCTCCCTCGGGAGGGGGCGACGAGGCCAATGCCGCCCAGGAGCGGGTCGTCCTCATCACCGGTTCCACCGACGGCCTGGGGCGGGAAGTGGCGCTGGAGCTGGCGGAGCCGGGGACCCTGATCCTGGTCCACGGGCGGAACCGGGAGCGGGGGGAGGAGGTGGTGCGGGCCATCCAGGAGGCGGGGGGAGCGGCCCGCTTCCACCAGGCGGACCTGGCGGACATGGATCAGGTGAAGGCGCTGGGGGAGACGCTCCTCCGGGAGCACGAACGGCTGGACCTGCTCATCAACAACGCCGGGATCTGGTTGTCGCCGGAGGGAGGGCGGCAGGTAAACGACTCCGGCCACGAGATGCACTTCGCGGTGAACTACCTGTCGCACTACGTCCTGACCCACACCCTCCTCCCCCTCCTGAAGGCGGCCCCCTCCGCCCGCATCATCAACGTGGCCTCCATCGCCCAGCGTCCGCTGGACTTCGACGACGTGATGCTGGAGAATGGTTACAGCGACGGCCGGGCCTACGCCCAGAGCAAGCTGGCCCAGATCCTCTTCACGGTGGACCTGGCGGAGGAGTTGGAGGGAACGGGGATCCTGGTCACCGCGCTCCACCCTGCCACCATGATGAACACCACGATGGTGCTCTCCCGGGGAGCCCAGGCCCGGGCCAGCGTGGAGGAGGGGGTGGAGGCCGTGCTGCAGCAGGTGCGGTCCCCCGACGTGGAGAGCGGTCAGTATTTCGACGGGCTCCAGGAGGCCCGGGCCCATGAGCAGGCCTACGATCCTGAGGCCCGGCGCCTCCTCCGGGAGATGAGCCGGGAGTGGACCGGGGTGCCCTGAGGTCGGCTTTTGGGTGACGGTGGGCGAGGGTCCACCCATGTCCAGCGTAGGGCAACGTCCAGCAATCCACCCGAAGCTCTTCCAGAGGAGCCCGCCCCCGATGGTCCGTCACCTGGTCGCCCGCCTCCGTTTCCGCCCGGCCACTGCTCGCCTCCTCGCCCCGGCCCTCCTCCTGGCCCTGGCCCTTCCCGCCCCCGCCCTCGCCCAGGAGCGGACCCCGGAAGACTACATGGCGGCGATCCGGGCCCCCCAGGATTCCCCCGGCCCGAACGACCTGGGCGCGCTGACCCTGGAGGAGCTCATGGAGCGCTTCGGGGTCCCCGGCGTCAGCATCGCGGTGATCCACGACTACGGGATCCACTGGGCCCGGGGGTACGGCGTGGCGGACGTGGAGACGGGCGCCCCGGTGGACACCGCCACCCTCTTCCAGGCTGCTTCCATCAGCAAGCCGGTGGCGGCCATGGCGGTGCTCCGGGCGGTGCAGGACGGGGTCTTCGGGCTGGACGACGACGTGGACGGCATCCTGACCTCCTGGACGCTGGACCGGGGCGAGTTCGCCGGGGCCGGACCGGTGACCCCCCGCATGCTCACCAGCCACACCTCCGGGCTGGGAGACGGCTTCGGCTTTCCCGGCTACAACCCGGCGGCACCCCTCCCCACGGCGCTCCAGATCCTGGAGGGGCACGAGCACTCCAACGTCGGCGTCGTCTTCATGGAGCGCCCCCCCATGTCCCTGATGGAGTATTCCGGCGGGGGGGTCACCGTGATGCAGCAGGCGCTGAGCGACGCCCGGGGACGCCCCTTCGCCGAGATCATGCAGGAGCAGGTGCTGGACCCCATCGGAATGGAGCACAGCACCTTCCAGCAGCCCCTCTCCGCGGAACGGGACCGGAACGCCGCCCGGGCCCACTCCCGGGAGGGGGAGGCCATGGGGCCGAAGTGGCACGTCTATCCGGAGTTGGCCGCCGCCGGGCTCTGGACCACCCCCAGCGACCTGGCCCGCTTTGCCATCGAGGTGCAGCGCTCCGCCCGGGGGGAATCGAACCGGGTCCTCTCCCGGACCACCGTGCAGGAGATGCTCACTCCGGTGGGTGTGGGGGACTACGCGGTGGGGTTCAGCATCGCCAAGCGGGGGCAGGGTTGGTACTTCTCCCACGGGGGGTCGAACTTCGGATTCCAGGCCATGCTCATGGCCCACAAGGCCAAGGGATACGGGCTGGCCATCATGACCAACGGCGCCCAGGGAGGCCCGCTCATCGGGGAAGTGAGCCGGCGGATCCAGATGGCGTACGGGTGGGATTCCATGGCGGAGCCCGCGCCCCGGGGGTACCGCCCGCCGGCGCCCCGCACGGAGATCCAGCTCCCCGCAGAGACCCTGCAGGACTACGTGGGCGTGTACGAACTGGCCCCCGGCGCCACGATCGACATCACGCTGGAGGGGGGGCAGCTCTTCGGGCAGCCCGCCGGGCAGGAGCGGCTCCCCATCTTCCCGGAGGCGCCGGACCGCTTCTTCCTGCGGGTGGTGGATGCCCAGGTGGTCTTCACCCGGGGCCCCGATGGGGAGGTGACCGAGCTGGTCCTGACCCAGGGCGGGACGCAGCAGACCGCCAGGCGGATTCGCTAGCGGGGGGTCCCTACCCCAGCACCACCTCCACCGCCGGCTCCCTGAGGTTGTACTGCGACGCCATGGCGTAGCCGTACGCCCCCGCCGTGGCCAGGAGGATGATGTCCCCCTCCGTGGTCTCCGGCAGCAGCCGGTCGGTGCCCAGCCGGTCGCCGGTCTCGCAGATGGGACCCACCACCTGGGTGAGCTGGGTGGCGGACTCCCCCAGACGGGTGAGGTTCACGATCTCGTGGTAGGCGCCGTAGAGGGCCGGACGAAGGAGGGAGTTCATCCCCGTGGCCAGCCCGATGTAGCGCACCTCCTCCTTTCCCTTCGTCTGGTTCACCCGGGCCAGGAGCACCCCCGCCTCCGCCACCAGGAAGCGTCCGGGCTCCACCCAGAGCTCCAGCTCCGGATGCTCCGCCCGGATGGTCTCCAGTCCCCGCCCCACCTCGTCCAGATCCAGCGGCTCCTGCCCGGGTCGCTCCGGCACCCCCAGCCCGCCCCCCAGATTCAAGATCCGCACGCCGGGGAAGAGTTCGCTGGCCTCCGCCAGGACGGTGGCCACCCGGGCCCAGTGCCCCGGGGTCAGGATCCCGCTTCCGGAGTGGGTGTGGAGCCCCACCACGGTGGCCCCCGCCTGCTCCGCCAGCGCCGCCAGCTCCGGCAGCTCGAAGCGGGGGATCCCGAACTTCGCGTGGCTCCCCCCGGTGACCACCTTCTCGTGGTGCCCCTTCCCCCACCCAGGGTCCACCCGGACCATGATCTCCCGGCCGGCGAAGAGCTCCCCCCAGTGCTGCAGCGGGTGCAGCGCATCCAGGGTGACCCGTACCCCCCGCTCCAGCGCGCTCGCGTACTCCTCCCGGGGGGCGAAGTTGGGGGTGAAGATCACCTCTCCCGGGTCCAGGTCGGGGAAGAGGGAGAAGACCCGATCCAGCTCCCCTTCGGAGACACACTCCAGCCCGGCCCCGGCCGCCCTCACCCGCCGGAGGATCTCCGGATGGGCATTGGCCTTCATGGCGTAGAAGACCCGGGAGAGGGGGCGCAGCGCCCCCAGCCGGTCCAGTTGCCGGTCCACCGTGTCCAGGTCGTACACGTAGGCCGCCGGCATCTCCGCCCCGATGGCCAGGAGCTCGTCCTGCTTGAGCTCCCACCAGCGGGGGCCCCGGGGGGCCACGGTGCGGTGCCCTTCCCGGAGCTGCTGCCAGGTGGGGCCGAAGGTTTCCGGGGAGCCATGCTCCGAGATGAGCTGGGCGTGGAGGTGGCGCACCAGCCGCTCCGACTGGTCCTCGTCCACCACCACGGTGAAGTTGAGGTCGCTGGCGGCCTGGGTCACCAGGTGGATCCGCTGCTCCTCGAAGGCCTCCATGGCGGGGCCCAGCTTGTGGAGCAGCGCCCGGATCCGGTTCCCCACCAGGCTCACAGCGGCGCACGGGCGCACGAGCCGGGCCCGGCAGAAGGTGGACAGCTCGGCCAGGAGAGCCTCCAGGACCTCCTCATCCAGCAGGTTCGCCCCGGCATCCAGCGAGACGGTCACGTTGGTCTCCGAGGTGGAGACCAGGTCGATGGAGAGCCCCACTTCCCGGAAGACGTCAAAGGCCCGGGCCAGAAAGCCCACCTCCTGCCACATCCCCACCGTCTCCATGGACACCAGCACCACCCCGGTCTTCCGGGAGATGGCCTTCACCTGGGCGCTCCCCAGGTCTCCCACCGGGCCGATGACCGTTCCGGGCTGGTGGGGTGCCGCCGTGCTCAGGATGTGGATGGGGATGCCGCTCTCCCGGACCGCCGGGATGCAGCGGGGGTGCAGGACCTTGCTCCCCGTGGTGGCGATCTCCTGGGCCTCGCTGTAGTCCAGACGCCGGAGGAGCCGGGCCACCGGGACCAGCCGGGGATCGGCGGTGAACATCCCCGGGACGTCGGTCCAGATCTCCAGCCGGGCCGCTCCCAGCTTCCCCGCCAGGTACGCCGCCGCCGTGTCAGAGCCCCCCCGTCCCAGCACCACCGTGTCTCCGTCGGGGCTCCGGGCGGTGTACCCCTGGGTGAGGGGAATCCCCTCCACGGCATCCACCCGGGCCTGGAGTTCCCGGTCCAGCGCCGGGGAGCACTCCGCCGAGAGCCAGGCCGCCGGACCCCTCTCCCGTTCGGAGGGGGTGCTCACCAGCAGCTCCCGGGCGTCCATCCACACCACCGGCAGCCCCACCTTCCGGAGCCAGGCGGCCCCGATCCGCGTGGCCATCCGCTCCCCAAAGGCCAGGATCCGGGCCCGGATCCGGGGGGTGACCTCCCCCAGCAGGGCGATCCCGTCCGACAGTCGGGCCAGCTCCTCCCGGTCCCCCGCCAGGAGGGACGAACCATCGAGCCCCAGTACCTCCGCCAGATGGTCGTGACGCTGATGGAGGGTGCGGAGGAGGGGATGGTGACGCTGGTCCAGCGCCTCCTCCGGGAGTCCGTCCAGGAGGTCGGTGACCCCGGACAGCGCCGAGTGGACCACCAGGGGTCGCTCCCCCGCTCCCTGCCGCTCCCGGAGGATCTTTGCGATCCCCAGCCACTCCCCGGGGGAGGATACACTGGTACCGCCGAACTTGAGGATGACACGGGGGGAGGAGGGGGTCGTCATCGGAAAATGGACATGGGAAGGGAGTCTCCAGACCGGTCCGGTGGGCTGGACGAAGCGGTAGGATAACGTCCACGGCCCCTTGCAGGGAGCACCCGGGCGCTGCGGCGCCCCGGGGACCCTGAGGGAGGGGCTGCTCTTCCACGCAAGGCTTGCTCGCCCCGGGGGTGTCCATGAGTTTTCAGATACCGCGATCCACAACCGCCGGATCCGGCACCCCCAGGGGGCCCACCCCGACTGCTCCGCACCACCCAGGAAGGACACCATGAAACGATCGTTCCGGTCTCTCGCCGGCACCGCCCTCCTCCTGCTGGGAAGTGGGGGGCTGCTCTCCCTCCCGGCCCAGCAACCGTCCCAGAGCGAGGTGGATCCCTCCCTCTTCAGCGACCTCGCGTGGCGCAACGTGGGTCCGAACCGGGGCGGACGCTCCATCGCCGTGGCCGCCACCCCCTCCCGCCCCCTGGAGTACTACTTCGGAGCCACCGGCGGCGGCGTCTGGAAGACCACCGATGCAGGCTCCACCTGGAATCCCATGGGAGATGGCCAGTTCGCCAGCTCCTCGGTGGGGGCCATGGCCCAGTGCTACGCCGACCCGGACGTGGTCTGGGCCGGGATGGGGGAAGTGCAGTTCCGGGGGAATGTGATCCCCGGGGACGGCGTGTACCGCTCCACCGATGCCGGGGAGAGCTGGACCCACATGGGGCTGGACTCCCCCACCGGCCAGCAGATGGTGGGGCGGATCCGCATCGACCCCAACGACTGCAACCGGGTCTACGTGGCGGTCCTGGGGGATCCCTTCGGCCCCAACGAGGAGCGGGGTGTCTTCCGCTCCCTGGATGGCGGCCAGAGCTGGGAGAACATCCTCTTCCGGAGCAATGAGGCCGGAGCGGTGGATCTGGTCATCGACCCCAGCAACCCCATGACGCTGTATGCCGGCTTCTGGGAGGCCTCCCGGAAGGAGTGGAAGCTGGACTCCGGCGGCCCCGGGAGCGGGCTCTTCAAGAGCACCGACGGCGGGGACAGTTGGACCGAGATCACCGGGAATCCCGGCCTGCCCGCCCCCATCTGGGGGAAGGTGGGGGTGAGTGTCTCAGGAGCCGACCCCAACCGGCTCTACGCCATCATCGAGGCGGAGGAGGGGGGAGTCTTCTCCTCCAGCGACGGCGGGGCCACCTGGGAGCGGGTCAGTGTGGACCGCAACCTCCGGCAGCGGGCCTTCTACTACACCCGGATCTATGCCGACCCGGTGGACGCCGAGACGGTGTACGTGGTGAACGTCCAGTTCTGGCGCTCGAAGGACGGCGGCCGCACCTGGAACAGCATCGGCGTTCCCCACGGCGACAACCACGACCTCTGGATCGATCCCACCAACAACCAGAGGATGATCAACTCCAACGACGGCGGAGCCAACGTCTCCTGGAACGCCGGCGAGACGTGGACGGGGCAGGTCTACCCCACGGCGCAGATGTACGACGTTCGGGTGACCAACCACTTCCCCTACCACATCTGTGGCGGGCAGCAGGACAACAGCACCGCCTGTGTTCCCATGGACGGGGACGGGAGCTACATGTACGCCCCCGGCGGGTGCGAGACCGGACCGGTGACCCCTCACCCCGGCGATGTGGACCTCTTCTACGCCGCCTGCTACGGCGGATCCATGAGCTTCATGAGCCGGGTCACGGGGCAGAACCGGGCGGTGAACGTGTGGCCGGTGAACCCCATGGGGAACTCCGCCATCGACATCCGGGAGCGGTTCCAGTGGAACCACCCCATCACCGCCTCCCAGCACGACCAGTCGGTAGTGTACGTGGGGTCGCAGCACGTCTGGCTGTCGGACAACGGCGGGCAGAGCTGGACCCAGATCAGCCCGGACCTGACCTATGCGGTCCCCGAGACGCTGGGACCATCGGGAGGGGACATCACCCGGGACCAGACCAGCGTGGAGTACTACGGCACGGTCTGGAGGATCACGGAGTCCCCCCATGCCGCCGGTGAACTCTGGGTGGGCTCCGACGACGGGAAGCTCCACATCACCCGGGACGACGGGGGGAGCTGGACCGACATCACCCCGCCGGACCTGCCGCAGTTCAGCCGGATCCACGAGATCGACGTGTCTCCCCACACGCCGGGGAAGGCCTACTTCGCGGCGGTGCGCTACCGGAGCCAGGACGTGGCGCCCTACGTCTACAGGACCGACGACTACGGGGAGAGCTGGACGAAGATCGTGGGGGGCATTCCCCAGGGGCACTATGTCCGCTCCGTCCGGGAGGACCTGCAGCAGCCCGGACTCCTCTACGCCGGTACCGAGATGGGGGTCCTGGTCTCCTTCAACGACGGCGCGCTCTGGCAGTCGTTGCAGTTGGACCTCCCCACCGTGCAGGTACCGGGGCTGGTCCTGAAGGGCGACGACGTGGTGATCGCCACCCACGGGCGCTCCTACTATGTGCTGGACAACGTCACCCCGCTCCGGGAGGCTTCGGCCCGGGTGGCACAGGCGGAGGTGACGCTGCACCCCATCCCCACAGCCATCCGGACGCTGTCGCGCCCCACGGAGAACTACAGTCGGACGAGGCAGTTCCTCCCGGAGATCGACTACGTCCTGGGTGCCGACGCCGACTCGGTGACCATGGAGATCCTGGACGCCCGGGGGGAGGTGATCCAGAGCTACACCGGGGTCTCCGGAGAGACGGGGCGGGGACGACTCTCCACCACCGCGGGGCACCACCGCTTCCGTTGGGACATGCGGTATCCCGGTCCCCGGGACTTCCCGGGGCTGATCTTCTGGGGAGCCAACACACAGGGCCCGCTGGCCCCTCCCGGACGGTACCAGGCGAGGCTGACGGCCCACGGGCAGACCCTCACGCAGCCCTTCGAGATCGTGAAGGATCCCCGTCTCACCACGGTGACGCAGGCGGACTTCGAGGCGCAGTTCCGGCTGTCCACGGAGATCGCCGCCCGGGTGGACGACGCACACCGGGCCGTGCTGCAGATCCGGGGCGTCCGGGAGCAGGTGGACGATCGACTGTCCAAGAGCGACGACCGGACCCTGGCCCGGGAGGCCGGCGAGTTCCGGGAGGGGATCTCAGCGGTGGAAGAGGAGGTCTA
>Ga0076930_101573_pt1 | contig 11712 bp, 11 predicted proteins | sample HotLakConsoUCCRE_FD_71149 | JGI IMG/M metagenome (GOLD analysis project Ga0076930, IMG submission 71149) | Hypersaline microbial mat communities from Hot Lake, Washington, USA - Hot Lake Consortium UCC-RE (version 3) (version 3) ...
TACGGAAGTCTGAACAAAACGACAGGCTTCCGCCCTTAGGCGGATTCGTTCAACAATAAATATACGCAATGCGGGGTGATTTAGTAAATTTGAAGTCTAAAGCAATTAATAAACGAAGTAGTGGTTTGATATTGAAGTGCCTTGAAATCCCGCACTACGCATATTCGAGTCGTTAGAGGTAATTACCATTCCATGAAAACGACATTCACTATACTTATATTTATTCTAAGCCTTGCTAATGCTAAAGGACAATTTAGCTTTACTTGTAATGGTTTGGATATAAAGTTTGTTAATGCACATGGAGATGATTTTGAAGCGCTTATATTTCATGATACGACATACGTAGGTCAATTAGCTTATGAAGGATTAGAAGGTACGAAAATGATTTTTTCTAAAGAGATTCTTTCCGTAAAAGTAAGGTACAAATTAGGGTTCCTTCAGTATACGATAGATGATAATCCTGCGACACCTTTGGAATTTAGAGCAACTACTGAGCAGATTGAATTAAGAACCAATAGACTCCCATATTTTTATAACAAGGAATCAAATAAATTGAACACACATTATTTATTAGGTTATCAATCAATAGATAGGTTGAGGTCTGCCTTTGTAGAAAGTAACTATTTAGATATTAAGTCGGAATCAATTAGTTATCAAAACGAATTTTACAGCTCATTACTGAAAGATAAAAGATTTAAAGATTGCTGTCCAGAATATCTTATACAGGCAAAGGAGTTCCTAAAATCAGAGGATAAGTCCTTTGAAACTATTGAAGACTTACAACTTGAATTTACTTATCTCTCAACTATACTGGACATAAAATTTAGGGACGAGGCAGAGACAAAAAATGTAACTATCATTATTCAATAAAAAAACCTCTAACATCTAAGCTCTAATGATGCGCGCTAAGGGCGCGGTTCATTAGAGCTTCTGTTGAACTCTGCCTCCAAACCTACCCCGTTCCCGCCTTGCTCTGCATGGTGGGAAGCCTGTCTACCTTCCCCATCCAATCACCATAACCCAAGGTTTCAACCGTGACACATCAAAAAACAAACGCCACCCCAACCGTTTTAACGGTTTATATTCTAAGCTACAATGAGCAGGGCAAATATAAAAATGGATAAATCCATTAGGCCAAGATTGTAAACCGAATTTAGCCCATGAATGAATTCATGGGCTAAACTCATTGAGGAAAAGCTTGTTTATCAACCAAGCAAACACCTCAAACTTTCAAAACAAATTTAATAAGTTGCTATATTTAGAAACTTTATATATTTTTGAAGTGTTTCAACTAGCAACTAATTAATGAGATACTTTGAAACTATCTTCCTTAATGAAGCAGAAGACTTTGTAGCAGCACTTGATAAGAAATCCATTAAAAAATTGCTTTACAATGTCGATTTAGCGGAGCAGACAAAGGATCCTAAACTTCTAAAAAAACTAGAAAGAGAAATATGGGAATTTAGGACCAAATATTTAGGCGTTCAAATTCGCTTGCTTGCATTTTGGGATAAGAAAGATGATAAAGAGACATTGGTGTTTGCAACCCACGGATTTATAAAGAAATCAGATAAAGTTCCTAAGAAAGAAATTGATAAAGCGGTTGCTATTAAAGCAAAATACTTTGAAGACAAAAAAGATAATAAATGATATGGCTACCAATCAATTGAGAAAGACAACATTAGCCGAGATGAAGGATAAATATATCGGCAAAAAAGGAACCCATGAAAGAGATTCCTATGAATATGAATTAAAAATGGATGTTTTGGGTAGGATGATTAAGTCTGCTAGAAAAGAACGAAAATTGACTCAAGAACAATTAGGTAAACTTATTGGAGTACAAAAATCCCAAATTTCCAAATTGGAAAGTAGCGCTAACAGTGCAACCATAGACACAATTATGAAAGTATTTAAGGCATTGAAAGCAGAAATTAACTTTCATGTAAAAATGGAAGACAATTTTGTAAAACTAACCTGAGAAGTAAAATTGAACTCTCGCTCCTGCCATATTCCACGTTACTGCATGCCCCGTTCCCGCCATGCTCCGCATGATGGAAAGCCTGTTGGCCCTTGCCCTCCCAATCACCATAACCCACGGTTTCAACCGTGACACATCAAAAAAAAAACACCAGCCCACCCGTTTTAACGGTTTAAATTTCAAGCTTCAATGGAAAGGCTCGACTGAAAAATGGATAAATCCATTAGGCCAAGATTGCTTGCCGAAATTAGCCCCCGTTCCCGCCATGCTCTGCATGGTGGAAAGCTAGCATATCCTCACCACCAACCATAACCCACGGTTTCAACCGTGGCACATCAAAAAACAAATGCCACCCAACCGTTTTAACGGTTTATATTCTAAGCTTCAATAGACAGACCCGATCTAAAAAAGGATAAATCCATTGGATAAGGATTGTTTGTCGAAATTAGCTCATGAATTTTTAGCCCACGAATAAATTCATGGGCTAAAAACCGCAAACCCGCAAGCTTTTGAAAACCTTGCGGGTTTTACATCAAACGCCTTCTAAAAGCAATAATCTACTATTCTTTTCAAATTTCAACACGCCATTTTCAACCGTGGAGATTTCCCCAGTATAGAAATTTCTGACTTCTTGATTTTCTTGGAATACATCTTTTACCGCTATTTCTTTTACATCTTGCGCCATTACCACTAGCACATTATCCTCAAAATCATTTTGCTTTAGCGTTCTGTTAAAAGCATAAGGAGCATCCGATATTTTCTGATGCGTACCGGCTCCAACGGCAGGATGATTCTTTCTGAATTTACCCAATTTCTGCCAATGCTCATGAATTTCTTTAATGCTGTAACTTTCTCTTTTAGCATCAGCTTCCAGTTCTTCCCAGTTCATTAAAGATCTTAATTTGGCATCACCTTCAGCCTCTGCATTCAGCAATCTGGCTGTTTCATCTCCATAATAAATTTGAGCTGCTCCCGGGGTGAGCATTAGGTAATTGGCAGTATTGAAAACATTGGTTCTATCTGCATCATAAGGATTGCCATCGTCATGAGAAGATAGGTAATTCAATACGGATTTATTTTTCAACTCGCCCTGATTTAAAAGGCTGTCATAAGTGCTGAAAACCTCATCAGGATGCTTGTCTTTCAGCTCCCATTTTAGTGAGAAGTTGATCATACTATGGAAGCCTTCATCAAAGAAATTAACCGCAGTATCTCCATCATAAGTATAATTTAAGCCATCGTAAATGGAGTAGTTATAAATTTCGCCCACCATATAGAAATCCAAATCATCTAATTTCTCATCCGGATTTTCATTTTTCCAATCTCTTAAAGCTTTTAAAGCTTCTGCATATAATTCTCCCCATATTCCAGCTTCCGTATGCTTTACGGTATCCACTCTAAAGCCATCCACGCCAAATTCTCTGATGTAATCGGTAATCCATTTGATAAGATAATATTTGGGTGCTCTTGGATAACCGGTGCGCTCAAAGAATTCATCCAATTCGGCTAATTCTTTATCCAGTCGGCCTTCTCTTTCCCATTTATCCAATAAATGCTGAGGTAATTCCACTTCTTCTTCCGATTCGGTCAAAATATCGGGTAGATTATCCACCAAAGTACATTTCACAGTACTTTCCCAATCTTGGTAAGTACAATTAGGATCGGTTCTTACCCAACCATCCCAAATAGGATCTTGCTCTGTAACCGGGCCGGTATGGTTCATTACTACATCTAATAAGATTCTGATACCATTTTCATGGGCAGTTTTAACCAACTCTTCTAAATCTTTCATGGTGCCGAAATTTCGGTCTAAGGCAGTCCAGTCTTTGGTCCAATAACCATGAAAGCCGTAAGTTTTGCCAGTTCCTTCATCTACTGAGCCATGTATTTGCTCAACCAGTGGGTTTACCCAAATGGCATTTACGCCTAAGTCATTGAAATAACCTTCTTTTATCTTTTGGGTAATGCCTTTTATGTCTCCGCCCATAAAGTTGCGTAAAGTGACGCCATCCTGTTTTCTTCCGTAGCTCAAATCATTATCCGGATTACCATTATTGAAACGATCAGCTAAAAGGAAATAGACGGTAGCGTTTTCCCACATAAAAGGGGCTTCTTTTTTAGCGCTGGTTTTTTGTTCTTGTGGTGCTTTGCAGCCAAAAATCAGGAATAGAAAAAGTAGTAAGGATGTGGTTTTCATTTTATAGTACGTTTTTTTAAATAAAGAATTGAATTTGCTAATAAAAATTGGTTTTGGCAATTATTATGAGTTCGGCTTATTGAAATGAATACAGATAATTTTAAAAAATGGTACGAGCTGGGAAGCTCGCACCCGCAGTGCAAAAGCCAGAAAAGACCGTCATTCCTGCAAAGGCAGGAATCTCACCATTTTAATCTCCGATTAAAATATCAAGGTAGAAATTACTTTATACCGCTTTAATTTAAATGATGAGTTGGCTCAGGAGTTAATTGAAAGCGAGTTTCAATTAGACTAGATTCCTGCCTTCGCAGGAATGACGCATGGATTGGGCTTAATCAGTTCGTTAATTAATGTGGAATTGAACAGCACTAATAAATTATAGGGTCTTTACTCAAAAGCCAGAAAAGACCGTCATTCCTTTAAAGAAAGGAATCTTACCATTTTAATCTCCGATTAAAATAAAAAATGTGAATTGTATTTCATCCAATTATATAATACTTTAGTAATTATTCAACCAAAAATTTAATCCTATGACAGCTAAAGGAGGCTATCTTTACATTGAAAGTAATATTTCCCGTTCAACTTTATATACAGGCGTTACCGCCAACTTATCGATCAGGTCTCATCAACACAAGATAGGTGAAGGTTCAATATTCACCAGCAGGTATAAATGTACTGATCTTATTTATTATGAGTTTCATGAATCTATTGAAGAAGCTATAAATAGAGAGAAGCAAATAAAAAAATGGAAAAGACAATGGAAAATACGTCTAATCAAGGAGATGAATCCTACATTTAAAGATTTATATGATGAGGTTGCGGATATGGATTAATTGAAAACGCTGTTTCAATTAGACTAGATTCCTGCCTTCGCAGGAATGACGCATGGATCGGGCTTAATCAGTTAATTAACTAATGTGGGCTTGAATGACACGGAAATACTACATATACTTTACTGAAAAGCCAGAAAAGATCGTCATTCCTTTGAAGAAAGGAATCTGTTCATTTTAATCACCGATTAAAATATCAAGATAGAAATTACGGTATACTGTTTTAATTTAAATGATGAGTTAGCTCAGGAGTTAATTGAAAGCGAGTTTCAATTAGACTAGATTCCTGCCTTCGCAGGAATGACGCATGGATCGGGCTTAATCAGTTAATTAACTAATGTGGGCTTGAACAGCACTAATAAATTATAGGGTCTTTACTCAAAAGCCAGAAAAGACCGTCATTCCTTTAAAGAAAGGAATCTTACCATTTTAATCTCCGATTAAAATAAAAAATGTGAATTGTATTTCATCCAATTATATAATACTTTAGTAATTATTCAACCAAAAATTTAATCCTATGACAGCTAAAGGAGGCTATCTTTACATTGAAAGTAATATTTCCCGTTCAACTTTATATACAGGCGTTACCGCCAACTTATCGATCAGGTCTCATCAACACAAGATAGGTGAAGGTTCAATATTCACCAGCAGGTATAAATGTACTGATCTTATTTATTATGAGTTTCATGAATCTATTGAAGAAGCTATAAATAGAGAGAAGCAAATAAAAAAATGGAAAAGACAATGGAAAATACGTCTAATCAAGGAGATGAATCCTACATTTAAAGATTTATATGATGAGGTTGCGGATATGGATTAATTGAAAGCGAGTTTCAATTAGACTAGATTCCTGCCTTCGCAGGAATGACGCATGGATCGGGCTTAATCAGTTAATTAACTAATGTGGGCTTGAATGACACGGAAATACTACATATACTTTGCTGAAAAGCCAGAAAAGACCGTCATTCCTTTGAAGAAAGTAATCTCATCATTTTAATCTCCGATTAAAATATCAAAAGTAAATAAAAAGCTAGCGCGAGCTTCCCAGCTCGTCCCCCAAACAAAAAAGGGTAGCGAATAGCTACCCTCAATTATTAATTCTATAATTACTAATTCTTAATTAACTCGGTATTTGCTGAAATTCAACCGCAGGTTCTCCGTTTTTGAATGACTTTCTTGGTTTTAAATTCAAAGTTTGGAAAAGTTCTGCATCCTCGTTTACTTCTGGATTTGGAGTAGTTAATAACTTATCTCCAGCGAAAATGGAATTGGCTCCAGCCATAAAGCATAAAGCTTGCTCTTCTTGACTCATTCTAACTCTGCCGGCAGATAACCTCACCATTGCTTTTGGCATAGTGATTCTTGCTGTTGCTATCATTCTCACCATTTCCCAAACCGAAACTTTTGGCTGTTTTTCTAAAGGGGTTCCTGGAACAGGTACTAAAGCATTTACTGGAACTGATTCAGGATGCTCCACCATAGTCGCTAGGGTGTGCAACATGCCCACTCTGTCTTTATGTTGTTCGCCCAATCCGATAATTCCACCAGAGCAAACAGAAATTTTAGCTTTTCTTACATTTCCGATGGTATCCAATCTATCATCATAAGTTCTAGTGCTGATGATATCATCATAATGTTCCTCTGAAGTATCTAAATTGTGGTTATAGGCATAAAGCCCAGCATCTTTTAGTTTCTGAGCTTGAGATTCAGTAAGCATACCCAAAGTACAGCACACTTCCATTTCCAACTCATTAATTCCTTTTACCATATCCAACACTCTATCGAAATCACGATTATCCCTTACTTCACGCCATGCCGCACCCATACAAAATCTTGTGCTACCGTTTTCTTTAGCGATTCTGGCACTTTCCAATACTTGCTCAGTAGGTAGAAGTTTGTGAACTTTTACATCTGTATGGTAACGTGCCGCTTGTGGACAATAAGCACAATCCTCTGGGCATCCACCAGTTTTAACACTTAACAATGTACAAACCTGAACCTCGGAAGGATCATTATATTCTCTATGTACGGTAGCCGCCTGATAGATAAGTTCTAATATAGGTTGATTATATATTTTTTCTATTTCTTCCTTTGTCCAGTCGTTCCTAATTTCTGTCATCTTAGTTTTTTTCTTTTTGTCAGCGATGCTGAATTATAACTATAATGTAAAAAAAGGGGCAAATTATTTGATTTCCAAATCAAATGGCATTCTTGTTTGTAATCCTTTGTTTTCCATCATATATTCTAGTTCATCTACATAATTCGCCATCTCCCCATAAGTATATTTTTTATGCAATACTTTTGCAGAAGAGCCCATTCCTTCTAATAATTGCGTGAAAAATGGTTTCTTTTCAGGGTAGTAAACTTTCATATAATCACCTTCTTCCAAACCTGCAGAATTAGCGGCAATAGTTACGGCATCATCGAAACCACCTAAAACATCAACTAAGCCATTTTCTTTAGCTTCAATTCCTGACCAAACTCTCCCAGAAGCAACATTCAACAAATCATCTATAGACATATTTCTACCTTCAGCAGCTTTGGAAGTGAACTCTTCGTAGCCTCTTTCTACGGAGGTTTGAATAATTTGCTTTTCAGCATCATTCAAAGTTCTGGTTACAGTATATAAGTCAGAAAATTCGCCAGTGCTCACTCTGTCAAATGTGATTCCCAATTTTGAATCCATGAATTTTGATAAGTCTGGGATGATGGCAAATATTCCAATAGAACCTGTAATCGTGTTGGGTTGCGCTACAATAGTGTCGCATGCCATTGCCATGTAATAACCACCAGAAGCGGCAACACTTGACATAGAAGCTATTATTGGTTTTACTTCTTTGGCTAATTTAACTTCTCTCCACATGACATCAGAAGCTAATGCACTTCCTCCCGGACTATTGATTCTCAACACAATAGCCTTAATTTTATCATCTAATCTAGCTTTTCTTATTTCTTTTGCAATTACATCAGAACCAATTGAACCATCGCCACCTTTCCCTGAAACTATGTTTCCTTCAGCAACAATTACTGCAATTCTGTTTGTATTGTATTTATCTGCAACGAAGGATTGACTATATTTTTTAACAGAAACAACTGGAATTTTAGCGCCTTCTTCAAGGCCTGCAATTTCTCTCATTTTGGTTAATATTTCATCGTAATAGCCTAATTGTGTTACTAATTTATAATTTAAAGCATCTTCAGTAGTTCTGACTTTAAGTTGATCAGAAATCTCTCTCAATTCCTTTGCTTCTATTCCTCTTGAACTTGAAATGTTTTGGATAAAAACGCCATATACTGAATTTAAAAGAACACTGATCTGCTCCTTACTTGCTTCGCTCATATCCTTTCTGATAAAGGGTTCAACAGCACTTTTGAAAGTACCCACTCTGAAAATTTGTGGTTCTACATTAAGTTTTTCTAATGTTCCTTGAAAGAATGATACCTCAGAGGTAAGTCCGCTCATGTCCAACATTCCCGCAGGATTTAACACAATGTCATCGGCAACTGAGGCTAAATAATATCCCGTTTCAGTAAAGGTTTCGCCATATGCTAAAATGGGCTTGTCAGATTCTTTGAAATCAATCAAAGCATTTCTTATTTCTTCAATTTGAGCAAAGCCTGCCATTACAAAAGGGGCATCTAAATAGATACCTTTGATTTTTTCATCTGTTTTGGCATGTTCAATAGATTCTAAGATGTCTTTTAAACTAATTGGAGAAGGTTCATTTGTGAGTGCTTGACTCAAATCAGCAAAAGGATCATCCGAAGTCATTTCCGCAATCGGTCGGTTTAGCTTTATTTCCAGAAAGGAATTATCAGAAATTTTTACTTCACTATCTTGAAAAGCAATTCCAGCAAAAATGAAAAAGAAGCCTACGAAAAATAGTATTAATGCAAGTAAGCTGGCAAAGAAGATTTTAAAGAAACTTTTCATAATAAATATAGATTGATAATCATTTAAATTTTAATGCAACACTAATTCATTTAATATTGCAATCAACTTACAAATTAGCTATAAAATAATCTGATATGAAAGTATATTTCTATTGAAGGCAAAACTTAATTATGGAAGGGATATTCATACTACTTGGAAGCAATTTAGGAAATAGAGAGAAAGTATTAATGCAAGCTGCTGATACTTTAGAACAAAATGGAATAATACTTGTAAAAAAGTCTTCCATATATGAAACTGCTGCTTGGGGCAAAACTGACCAGCAAGCTTTTCTAAATCAGGTTCTGCAAGTAGATACATCTTTATCTCCAAAAGAATTATTGAAGGTGATTTTAGAAATTGAACTTGAATTAGGAAGGGTAAGAAAAGTAAAATGGGGTGAGCGCCTGATTGATATCGATATTTTGTATTATCATGATGTTTCCTTTAAGGATGATGATTTAGAAATCCCACATCCTGGTATTCCAAATAGACGGTTTACATTAATCCCTTTGGTTGAAATATGCCCTGAGTTTATTCACCCAAAAATGCAAATGACGCAAAAGATGCTTTTGGATAATTGTGAAGATAATTTGGAGGTTTGCTTGCTTGTAAAATATTAATGCTCTTTGGTGTTATATTAAAATAAAATTATACCTATATTCAACTGATAACCAAATTAATTTAAAATTATGAGAAACTATATTTTTATGCTAGGCGCAGCTTTTATTTTGTTATTGGCTTCCTGCGGTGGAGCTAATTCAGAAAAGGATACATCGGAAGCTGATGTGAAGCAAGAGGAACAGATTGCGAATGAAGTGGTGGAATCATCAGAAAATGCGAAATCTGATGCTGAACAAACAGAAAAAGAAGTGGATAAATTATTAGAGGATATTTAACATGAGAACTATGGAAACTAAATTTAAAAAACCAGTTATCTTCCTATTGATTATAATGTTTGTGGTGGGATATCAATTTGATAGCTTTTCTCAGGGGAAATCCGAAAAAGGGAAAGAGAAAAAGGAAATGGTCAAGAGTAAATCTTCAAGCGAGATTAGTAAGGAAATAGAAAAGGAGCTGGAGAAGCAAGATGCTATGGATGATGAACATGATGAAATGCATGAATCTGACAAGCACACGGATGGCAAACCTTTACAAAAAGGAAAAGGGAAGTCAAATCATGAAGATAAAGGTAAAATGCATGGGAAGATGAAAGGGGAGATGCATGGAAAAGAATTTGGTCATATTCGCTCTGAGGAAGCAAAACAAAAAATGATGGCAACCCATGAAAATATGGAAAAAGCAGAAGAGGCTATAATGCGATCAGAAGAAAAAATTGCAAAAGCAAAAGAGAGGTTAATGAAGGCCGATGAAGAGGGTAGTATGACTGATGAAGAAATTGAAGAGAAAAAAGATAAAATTAGACAAGCAGAAGCTAAAGTAGCTGAAGCAAAGGAGCGGTTAAAATCTCAGCATAATCAAGTCCATAATAAAATGATGGAAACTAAAAAGGTTGAAAAAAATAAAGACGGAGAGGTGGAGATGGAATAGTAATATTCAATATATAAAATAATAAAGGCTGATTTAAAAGATTTTTGAATCAGCCTTTATTTTTTGTAGAAAGTTAAGCTAGGGTGATGAGGTTTTTGGATTTTTAATACATAAGTAATAGTTTGTAATTTATTATTCAACTAAAAATTTTTATTAAAATGAAAAAACTACTATTTACAATAGGAATAATCTTTCTGATTTTACCAACGACTGAAGCCCAAAATTACAAAGTTAAAAAAGGAAGCGGTGCTGTTTTGAAAGATAAAGAAGAAGTAGCACGGGTAGAGGGGAAGGTTACCGTTTTTAAACCTTCCTACATGGATATGTATCAGAATGAGGAGCTAGTCCTTTCTATGAAAGAGAAATCATGGAAATCACCTTATACAGAATTTGAAAATTTCATCTATTACCAATTAGATTTCCCGAAGTTGGGGGAAACAATTAATGTCAAGGCTAATTATAGTTTTACCAATGAGAAGCAAATTGTAAAACTTTTAATGGCAAAAAATGGATTACACATCTATAAAGATGGGTTTAAAGAGGAGGAAATAAGCATTTTAAAGAATTCTAAAGATGTTGTTTCAATTGAAAAGGATACGACCAATTATGCTAATTTGATTAAAGAATGGAGAAATGCAATTTCGGAAAATGCTTATGAATTTGACGAGTCTACTTTTGATAAGATTTCTTTGCATCCGATTCAAAAAGATCCTAGGATGAGACCCAAAAATCTACCTGATGGTATAACTCATTTGGTAATTAGAGATATTTCAGATGAGCAAACTTTAAGAAATTACAGAGCCACTGAAACTAAGAGTTATAAATTAGTTGGGGCAATATCATACATAAACGCTGAGCCAGAAGTTGGTCAAACAAAAGGAAAACATGAAATACGAGTTTTTAGACGTGTTAAAAGCAAAGTGAAATATAATGGGATGGATGTGAAATATGCTCCAATAGCCTATACGGATCTAACAAAAATGGAGAAGATTTTAGCCTCAGAAGAACAGTCTAAAAATGAATATCGATTATACATGGATGATTCCTTGCACAAATATTTAAGGCCTTCTGTTGATAATAATCCAAGTTTAAATGATAGACTCATTGATTTGACAAATGATTTAAAAGAATTGGGTTATATGTAATTAAAATTTAATTTTATTAATATTTAAAATGAGGGTTACATTGCCCTCATTTTTTTTTTATTATTTCTGCCAAACAAAAT
>Ga0076930_101575_pt1 | contig 11672 bp, 12 predicted proteins | sample HotLakConsoUCCRE_FD_71149 | JGI IMG/M metagenome (GOLD analysis project Ga0076930, IMG submission 71149) | Hypersaline microbial mat communities from Hot Lake, Washington, USA - Hot Lake Consortium UCC-RE (version 3) (version 3) ...
TTCTCATCGCGGGGTCAAGGCAAGCACTTGGTGCATTTGCTACCTAAGACCGGAGGAGCTCGTCCCGGAGCTTCGCGTTGAAGCTCTCGCAGTATCCGTTCTCCCATGGGCTCCCGGGCTCGATGTACGCGGTCTTCGCGCCGACGGCGGCGATCCAGTCCCGCACCGCCGTGGCCACGAACTCCGGGCCATTGTCGGATCGTATGTGGTCGGGCACGCCGCGCAGGATGAACAGATCGGACAGGACGTCGATGACGTCGGTCGATCGGAGCTTCCGATCGATCCGGATCGCCAGGCACTCCCGGGTGAACTCGTCGATGAGGTTGAGCATGCGGAACTTCCTTCCATCGTGGGTCCGGCTCTCGACGAAGTCGTAGGACCAGACATGGTTCGGGCGCTCGGGCCGCAGACGGATGCAGGACCCGTCGTTGAGCCAGAGCCGGCTCTTTTTCGGTTGTTTCTGGGGAACCTTGAGCCCCTCCCGCCGCCATATGCGCTCGACGCGCTTCGCGTTCACCGCCCAGCCGGCCTCCCGAAGGAGCGCCGTGATGCGCCGGTAGCCGTAGCGCCCGTACTGGGACGCGAGCGCGATGATGTCCGCAGTCAGCGCGTCTTCATCGCCCCGCCCGCGCGGCACCTTTCTCTGGGTCGACCGATGCTGGCCGAGCACGCGACAAGAGAAACGTTCCGAGACTTGGAACTTCTGCCTGATGTGCTCGACGCATGCACGGCGGCGGGCGGGGCTCAGTAGTTTCCCGAGGCAGCCTCCCGCAGGATCAACTTCTCGAGCGTCAGCTCGGAGACGGCCTTCCGCAGCCGCTCGTTCTCCTTCTCGAGCTCCTTCAGCCGCTTCACCTGGTCGGTCTTCAGCCCGCCAAACTCCTTGCGCCACCGGTAGTAGGAGAACTGGGTCACGCTGATCGACCGCACCGCCTCGGCCACCGACTGGCCCTGCGACACCAACACATCGACCTGCCGGAGCTTCGCGACAATCTCTTCGGGCTTGTGCTTCTTCTGGGGCATTCCTTCGTCCTCCATCTGGCTCGAAAGCCTACTTCAGGGAGGACCACTTTTCAGGGGGCAGGCCACTTCAGCAGAAGCCGATCATCGGCATTCCTGCCGCGGCACAGCGGCTGAGCATTTCACCCCCAACAATTGCGAAGTCGATCCAGCACATGGAGGATCTCGGTATCGTTCGGGAGGTCACCGGAAAGCAGCGCGGCCGGATGTATGTGTACAGCGACTACCTGAGCATCCTGGGCCGGGGAACAGAACCGCTGAGATGACGCCCTAAATCGCGATGCACGCCACTCGGAATTTTACGGTTTGCGCCCCTGATATCGGAACCAGGATACGACAGGCAGGAGCCGTCGACAGACTTGCAGGAATTTCCGCGTGAACAAGCCCAGAGGACCAAATGCTGACGCTGCGCGCGAGGTCATCTCGGGTCTGGTGGAGCGGGTCACGTTCCATAATCAGGAGAACGGTTTCTGCGTGCTTCGTGTGAACTGTATACTTCGGTGCGCCTGTGCATCGCGATGATCCCAAAAAGCGAAGGGTCCGAATACACCGTAGTTGTCATCCGGGTCATGAGACTTGGAACTACAAAATGGAGTTGGTCCACAGGTCTTCGGGCAGCAGCGCATCGGGCATGTTCTGGTAGCAGACGGGTCGCAGGAAGCGCCGGATTGCCATCGTGCCGACCGACGTCGCCCCGAAATTGGTCGAGGCCGGATAGGGCCCGCCATGGACCATCGCGTCGCAGACCTCCACGCCTGTGGGGAAGCCGTTGACCAGCAGCCGCCCCGCCTTGCACTCCAGCACGGGCATCAGCCGCCGCGCGGCGTCAGTATCGGCGTCATCCATGTGCAGTGTCGCCGTCAGCTGCCCCTCGAGCGCGCGGGCGATCGCGTGCATCTCGTCCGCGTCTCGTGCGCGCACCACCAGACCGAGCGGGCCGAAGACCTCTTCCCCCAGCGCGTGTGCGGCCAGCCAGTCCGCGCCGCTCACCACGAACAGCGCGGGCGCCGCGGCGCGCGGTTCGGCCTCGCCGGTCAGCACACGTGCTACGCCCGCAGCCCCGGCCACCCGGTCGCAACCCTTGCGATAGGCCGCCGCGATCCCATCGGTGAGCATCGTCTGCGGTGCGCTGTCGGCCAGCGCCGTTCGGGCCGCGTCGATGAACGCGTCTGCGTCTGGCCCGTCCAACGCCACGGCGATGCCGGGATTGGTGCAGAACTGCCCCGCGCCCATGGTCAGCGATCCGGCCCAGCCCTTGCCGATCTCCGCGCCGCGCGCGGCCAGAGCCGCGGGCATCAGGAACATCGGATTCACGGACCCAAGTTCGCCGAAGAATGGGATCGGTTCGGGGCGCTGCGCACACAGGTCGAACAGCGCCTTGCCGCCGCCCAGCGATCCGGTGAAGCCGACCGCGCGGATCAGCGGGTGCTGCACCAGTGCGGCACCCACATCGCGGTTGCCGCCATGGATGAGCGAGAACACCCCCGCCGGCATCCCGCAGCGCGCGACGGCGGCCGCGATGGCCTCCGCCACGATTTCGGCGGTGCCGGGGTGTGCTTCGTGCCCCTTGACCACGACGGGGCAGCCCGCCGCGAGCGCCGAGGCCGTGTCGCCACCGGCGGTCGAGAACGCGAGCGGGAAGTTCGACGCGCCGAACACAGCCACGGGACCGATGGGGCGCTGCATCATGCGCAGGTCGGGGCGGGGCGCGGGCGCGCGGTCGGGCAGCGCCGGATCGTGGCGACGATCGAGGTAATCGCCCGCCAGGATGTGATCGGCGAACATCCGCAATTGGCCCACGGTGCGCCCACGTTCGCCTTGCAGACGCGCGGCGGGCAGGCCGGTTTCCCGGGTGCCGATGTCGGTGATGGAATCCCCGCGCGCCTCGATCTCCTCGGCGATGGCGTTCAGGAATGTCGCCCGGTCCGCCCGCGTGGTGGCACCATAGACCGCGAACGCGTCTTCCGCCGCCGTGCAGGCCCGGTCCACGAGCGCCGCACTGCCCATGGCGACATCATGGGCAGCTCCCTCCACGGGCGCCGCGCGGAACGTGGCATCCCCGCCGACCCGCGCGCCTGCGATCAAGTGCTTGCCGTGGAGGGTGATGGGCATGGGAGTTCCAATCTTCATGAATTCTATCGACCCCAGCGCAGCACGATCGGGTCAAGGGGACGGAGTAGGTCGATCATCCGCTGGCGGATGACCGGATGCAACGGCGGGATCGGGTGGCGACAGAACTCGGACCGGATGACCCCGCCGTCGACCATCGCCGCCTTGCAGGATTGCCAGCCGCACTGCCGGTTCTCGTGGTTGATCGCCATGGCGACGCGGCCATAGGCGGCGGTCGCCCCGTCGATGTCGCCCGCGTGGTGCTTTTCGATCACGGGCTTGATGTGGTCCACGATTATGCCGCTGGTCATCGATCCGGTCGCGCCTGCGTCGAGATCGGCCAACAGCGTGATCCCCTCCTCACCGTCGAACGGGCCTTCGATGGCGTCGCCGCCTGCAGCGATCAGCGCGCGCAGCTTGTTCGCGGCCTTGGGGCATTCGATCTTGAACAGGCGCACCGCGTCGATGTCCTGCGCCATGCGCACCAGCAGCGGCACGGGCAGGTCGACCCCCGACATCGGCGCATCCTGCACCATGATCGGGATGCCGACCTCGCCCACGGCGCGGAACTGGTCGAACGTCTGGTCGGGCGTGCCCTTCAGGGTCGCGCCGTGATAGGGCGGCATCATCATCACGATATCCGCCCCGAGCGACTTGGCGAAGCGCGCGCGTTCCACAGCGATCTGCGTGGCGAAATGGCTGATAGTGACGATGACTGGCACCCGCCCCGCCACATGTTCGAGGCACAGCCGCGTCAGCGTCGCGCGTTCGTCGTCCGAAATCAGGAACTGTTCCGAGAAATTGGCGAGGATGCAGATCCCGTCCGCGCCCTGGTCGATCAGGCAGTCGAGCACGCGTTTCATGCCATCGAGGTCAAGCCTGCCGTCGTCGTGGAACGGCGTGGGCGCGACGGGCCAGATACCGGAATAGCGGGTCATTCGACGATCTCGAAATTGGAAAGATGCGTGTCGCTGATCGTGATGCCGAGCCCCGGAAGGTCGTCGTCCAGTTGCAGGAACCCATCCACGGCTTCCGGGTCGCCCTCGAAGATGTAGTAGAACAGCTCGTTGCCGACCTCGACGTCGAAGACCGGAAAATATTCGCTGATCGGGCAGTTCGTGTTCGCCATGGTCAGGTGGTAGTTGTGCATCTGTCCGGCATGGGGGATTACGGGGATCTGCGCGGCTTCGGCGATGGCGTTGATCTTTTGCGCCGCCGTGATGCCACCCACGCGGTTGGTGTCGTATTGCAGGACGCTGACGGCCCTGCGGTCGATCAGTTCCTTGCAGCCGATCACCGAAAATTCGTGCTCGCCGCCAGAAATCGGGATGATGTTCATGGTGTTGAGTTCGGCATAACCCGCGACATCATCGGCGATCACCGGCTCCTCCAGCCAGCGCGGCTCGAACCGCGCCAGTTTCGGCAGCATCCGCTTGGCGTAGTCGAGGTTCCAGCCCATGTAGCATTCGAGCATCAAATCCGTGTCATAGCCGATCACCTCCCGCAGGGCTTCGACCCGCATGAGGTTCTCGCGCATGCCCTGCATCCCATCCTTGGGGCCAAAGCCGAAGCGGGTCTTAAAGCCGGTATAGCCATGGGACAAGGCCTCGGCCGCCTCGGCCTGCATCGCGTCGACGGGGCCGGAATAGAGCTTGGAGTAGTAGACCGGGATCTTTTCCTTAGTGCGCCCGCCCAAGAGCTTGAACACGGGCTTGCCCACCAGTTTGCCCATCAGGTCCCAAATGGCGATGTCGATGGCCGAGATCGCGGTCATGCCGATGCCCTTGCGGCCCCAGGCATGGGTGCGGCGGTACATCTTTTCCCACAGATAGGCATAGTCGAACGGGTCTTCGCCAATCACGAGCGGCGCATACCAGTCGTCGATGGCCTTCTTGACCACGGTGGGTGCCAGTGCGGCGTTGCCGATGCCGATGGTGCCGTCGTCGGTTTCCACCTCGCAGGTCAGCCACTGGTGAAAGCGGAAGGACGCCATCGCGTCGCCCTTGATCCACAGCGCGTCAGACGCGTTGGTGCAGAAATTGCCGGTCGGCGGGACAGTCGGGCCGGTCCAGTTCCAGACGCGTGTGCGGACGGATTTGATTCGAGTCACGTGGGTCTTTCCTTGTCAGGCAGCAGCGCGGGCAGCGCGGTGATGTCGGGCCATGCGCACAAGCAGCCTGTAGGCTTCGAGCGTCGCGCCCACATTGGCCTTGCCCTGCCCAGCGATGTCGAAGGCGGTGCCGTGGGCGGGCGTGGCAACCGGGATCGGCAGGCCGCCCGCCACGGTCACGCCGCGGTCGAAGCCCATCAGCTTGATCGCGATCTGGCCCTGGTCGTGATACATGGTCACCACCGCATCCACCTCGCCCCGCTGCGCCTTGAGAAACACCGTGTCCGACGGCCATGGCCCGGTGACGTTCTTCTGCTTGGCCTGTGATGCGTCGATGACGGGTTGCAGGACTTCGATTTCCTCGCGGCCGAACTTGCCGTTGTCGCCCGCGTGGGGGTTCAACGCGGCGACGGCGATATGCGGACGGGACTTCCCGGCACGGCGGCAGGTGTCCTCGGCAAGGCCGATCGCTCGTACCACGGCGTCGTGTGTGATGCAGTCCGCCACATCGCGCAGACCGATGTGGCTGGTGACGCGGGTTGTCATCAGATCGCCAAGGACGTTTATCTCGCCGTGATACCCCTGAAACCCGAGATACCGGGCCATGTAGCGGTGTTCGTCTTCGGCGTTCAGCCCCGCGGCGGTCAACGCAGATTTGTTGAACGGTCCGAATAGCACCCCGTCGACCAGACCCGCCATCGCGAGATCAAGCGCCTTGTCGAGACAGCGCAGGCTGGATGCGCCACCGGCCTCGGTGACCTGGGCGATCCTGACTTCCTCGGAGGCGATGGTCTGCATCGGTAGCCACGACAGCCCCTGCTGCGCGGGAATCCCGGGCTCGTCGATCGGTGTCAGGTCGATCGACAGCCCGGCCTGCGTCGCCCCCTGCCGCCAGACGTGATCATCCCCGACCAGCAGGATATCGGCATCCTCCGTGACGCCCGGTTCATGGAGCATCCGTGCGATCAGTTCGGGCCCGATACCCGAAGGGTCGCCCGGAATGACGGCGATGCGGGGTTTGGGATCGGTCATTGGAATAGCTCCGTGAGTGCAAGAGACACCTGCGGCACGTAGGTGACCAGCAGCAGGATGAAGGCGAGAACGACGATGAAGGGCAGGTTCGTGCGGGACGTTTCCCAGATCCCCGCCTTGGCGATGGAACAGGCCGTGATCAGTACCGACGCGACCGGCGGGGTCTGCTGCCCGATGGCAAGGTTCAGCGTCACCATGATCCCGAAATGGATCGGGTCGATCCCCACCGCGTTCACCAGCGGCATGACCACGGGCACCACGAGGATGATCGCGGCGGCCCCATGCAGGAACATGCCCAGCACCAGCAGCAGCAGGTTCAGAAGTGCCAGAACGATCAGCGGGTTGGTGGTGAAGTCGGTGATCTGGCGGGCCAGTTGCTGCGGCACCTGCGCCTGTGTCAGGAACAGCCCCAGCGCGGCGGAGGTCGCCACCAGCAACATCACGACGCCGGTCTGGCTGACGCCTTCGAGCATCACGCGGCGCAGCTTCGACACATCGAGATCGCGGTAGATGAAGATACCGATGATCAGCGCCGACAGGACCGCAAGTCCGGCACCTTCGGTCGCGGTGACGATGCCTGAAAAGATGCCGCCAAGAATGATGATCGGCATCAGCAGCGCCCAGATCGCCTGTTTGAACGACCGCCAGACATGGCAAAGGTCGAACGCCTCGGCGCGCGGCAGGTCATAGCGGATCGCCAGGGCATACGTGACGGCCATCAGCAGGAACCCGCCAAGCACGCCCGGCACGATCCCGGCCACGAACAACTTCAGCACGGAGACCTCGGCGATCGCGCCATAAAGGATCATGGGGATCGATGGCGGAATGATGATGGCGAGCGATGCCGACGATGACGTGATCGCCGCCGCGAGCGTGCGGGAATAGCCGCGTTTCTTCATCTCGGGAATCAGGACGGTGCCGGTCGCGGCGACGTCGGCCACGGCCGATCCCGAGATCTCGGCGAACACCATCGACACACCGATGTTGACCATCCCCAAACCGCCCCGAACGAAGCCGATCAGCGCAGTGACGAAATTGATGAGCCGCAGTGAAATCCCCGATGTGTTCATCAGGTTCCCGGCAAGGATGAACAGCGGGATCGCGATCAGCGGAAACGAAGTCGCCCCAGAGTATAACGCGATGGCCATGTCATAGAGCGTGGCGCCGCCCGGCATCACCAGCAGCCCGCCAAGGGCGACAATACCGATGGCGACGGCGATGGGCACATTCATCAGGATCAGCCCGACAAGCGCCAGAGTGGTGAAAAGCAGGATCATCCGCGGTCGTCCTTTTGGAACGCATGCGCCTTTTCGCGCTCGGCTTCGGCAATGGCGTGCTGGATTTCGGCATGATCGGCGTCTATGCCCGCCGCCGCATTTCGCAGCGCACGCGGCATGGTCAGAAGCGTGCCAAGGATCATCAGCACTGCCGTGATCGGGATCACCGCCTGCACGATGTCCAGGGTCATCCACCGGATACTCAGCAGGGAATCCCACTTGGCGACGGCCAGAGCCGCGTTGCCATACCACGCGACCACGGCGAAGAACCCGATCACAAGCAGTTCCGACAAAAGCGCCAGCGCGACCGCCGCCCGTTTCGGGAGCGCGGTGACCAATCCGCCAAAGCTCATGTGCTGGCGCAGGAACAGCGCGTAGGTGGCCCCGAAATAAGTCAGCCATGCCAGCAGGACGCTGGCGATCTCGTCATACCACGACGGTGACGACCCAAGGTATCGCATGGTCGTCGAATAGATCACCGACACGGCCAGCGCGATCAGCAGGGCAAGGCAGATTGTCTCGATGATCCAGAGGATCACCCGTTCGAACTTCGCGACCATCGCGCAGCGTCCTTTCAAGGAAAGGTGTGGTCGGCCGGGTGGTCCCGGCCGACGCTACGTCGGGATCAGTTGGCGAGGGCTTGGGCGTCACGCACCAGTTCGGCCCCGCCATCGACCTGCGCGGCGAAGGCGTCGTAAATCGGTGCGGATGCCGCGATGAAAGCCGCCTTGTCCGCCGTGTTGACCTCCACGCCAGCGGCCCTGACCTTGTCCACGAGCTCGTTGTCCGCAGCCTCGCCTTCGGCAAGCGACCAGTCCTGAACCGCCGCGGCGACGGTGGCCACGGTTTCGCGTACGTCTTCGGACATCGCGTTCCAGCCCGCCAACCCGGTGGTCAGATAGCTGGGCGAATAGACGTGACCGGTCAGGGACAGATAGCTCTGAACCTCCTGGAAATTGGCGCCCGTGATATTGGTCAGCGGGTTCTCTTGTCCGTCCATGGTTCCGGTCTGCAGCGCCACGAACACTTCGGAGAACGCCATCGGCGTCGGATTCGCACCCCACTCGGTGAACATCGCGAGACGCCATTCGGACGACGGCGTACGGATCTTCAGACCCGCAAGGTCCGCCGGCGTGTTGATCGGGCGCGTGCTGTTCGTGATCTGCCGGAAACCGTTTTCCCAGGTGGACAGCACCTTCAGGCCCGACTCTTCCGCTTTCGGTGCCAACACGGGCTGCACGATTTCAGCATCAATGGCTTTGAGATGCGCCCGATCCTGTACAAGGAACGGCATGTCAAACAGGGCGAATTCAGGCGCGACATTGGTCATGATGGACGAAATCAACGTGAATTGCACCGTGCCGAGCCGCAGCTTCTGCATCAACTCGCGTTCGTCGCCCAGCTGTCCGTCCGCGTAGAACTCCACAGTATGCGCGTCGCCCAGCGCCCCCTGCAGGTCTTCCGCGAATTTCGCGGCACTGCGCCCCTGAAGGCTGTTCGACGCGGCACCGACCGCGACGATGAACGTGTCGGCCGTAACCGGGGCCGCAACAAGCGACAGGGTGCCGGTCAGGGCAGTCGCAGCGAGGCTGAATCTCAGCGCTTTCATGGTGGTCTCCTCTCCTCCATCGGATTGCATATCGCATATCCGTACCATATATTTTGTATACATATGGCAGATATGGACTGGCAAGCTATTTCTGGATATCCTATGCGAGTTGCAAAAAACCGGAACGACAAGGGTTTACGGATGGGATCGTCCATTGCCATCACCAACCGGTCCCTGCACGATCAAGTCGTAAGCCGCGTGCGTGACCTGATCATTGAGGGCAGGCTGGAGCCAGGCAGCCGAATCGACGAGGCCCATCTGATCGAGGAACTCGGCGTGTCCCGCACCCCGTTCCGCGAGGCGCTGCGCACGCTCGCGGCCGAAGGGCTGGTCATCGTGAGGCCGTCCAAGGGCAGCATCGTGCGCAAACTGACCGCGCAGGATGTGTTCTCGATGCTCGAAGTGCTGGGGCATCTTGAACGGCTGGCGGGTGAACTGGCGTGTGACCGGGCGACGGACGCCGAGATCGCGGACCTGATCGCGTTGCATGACCGCATGATGGCCTGCTACCAAACACGCGAACGGATGCCCTATTACAAGATGAACCAGGATTTCCACACGCGGTTGGCAGCCCTGTCGAAGAACGAAACCCTGTGCGACATGCAGGCGAACATCCAGGCGCGGCTTAAGCGTATTCGCTACATCGGCAATCAGAAACCGGACTCTTGGGCCGGTGCCGTCGCCGATCACGAGGAGATGGTGCGCGCCCTGAAGGGCAGGGATGGTCGGCGTCTTGGCGAGGCCATGTCAATCCACCTGAAGAAGACATGGGATCGTGTGAAAGGCAGCCTGTAGTCATCGAAAATATCAACCGGTGAGCAACGAGCGTCTTTCAATGGCGCGCGCCTCTGGATCGAGCATTTCAAGAGGCATTCTGCCCAGCGACACGGGCACCGCGACCCTTGAATTGTACGGGGGGCTGATGCCGATGCCCCATAAATTACTGCTTCATCGGTTTTCGCATTCGCACGAAGGGTTTCGCCCCCTCTTGCTTCCACAGTGCTTCCACGGTGGCTGGAAACGCAAACGCCGCCCCGGAGGGCGGCGTTCAAACATTTGATAAAACTGATAAAAATGGTTGCGGGGGCTCGCTTTGGACACTGTTTGCCAATGGTTGCATCGGCGCTGCGTCTGGATGCAGGCCACGCAAAGTCCGTGCCAGCGCAAAGAAAACTGGCGCAGCAGATTTAGCCAAGCCGGCCGGCGCGCCGCTGTGAAGCGAAGTCTTCGCTCCGATCATGTAGAGGTGGTTCTCGGCCACGTTCCATGCAGATCCTCCAGCGTCTTCGCAGCCCTGTGAATTGATGCCTCGGCGAAAGCCGGCACGGCGATCTGCAGGCCGATCGGGAGACCCTGACCGCCAGTTGCAATGGGTAGGGTCACAGCGGGCAAACCGAGCAGGTTCCACGGATAGGTCAGGCGCCAAGACACCGCGAGCACGCTTTCTTCACGAGGACCGACCCGCACCCGCTGTTCGCCAACAGGGTGACCCATCGCGCGCATTGCTACCGCCGAAGTGATCGAGATCCTGCCTTCAGGAAAGAAACTACACCGATATGGCCCATTCTTCTCTGACCTTGGTCATGACTCTCGCGAGCTTCCGAAACACGGAGCATCATTGTGTTGCGCTGGCCAGAGCCCCAACTCCTCAGCGAACGGCCAGCGCCTGCTCCGCGAGGAACTCTCGGATATCGATGACATCCCGCTCGTCCATCGAGACATAGACGAGCCCCATGTTGGTCCGCTCGCTCACCATCTCTCCGGGGAACGGCAGGTAACTCAGCTCGCGGCTGCCGAAACCGGGGCTCGCGGTACCGACCTGCCATTCGGTCCTCAGTTCGACATCGACGAGCTTCAGAGCCTTGTCCCCGCCCGTGCCCGGCCGCTCGAAAGGAACGCCGGCGAGACGAAGATACGCCGTCTTGTCGCTCGCCTGCACGAACCCCTCGATGAACTGGGTCGCGAGCACTTGCAGGTCGGCGGCCTCGTCCTCGGGCTTCAGATGCGAGTGGAGGTGGTCGTGGGCGTGGTTGTGGCCGATCGCGCCGTTCACGATGTCATGTGGCATTGGACCACCGCTTTCCCTCGAATTCGCCATGGGGGATCGTCACGGGCTTGTCGATATGAGCCTTGTGCTTTCCGAGGTTGCCCGAGGCCACGAGCGAGCCGAGCACATCGACGATGACCCGCGTGCCCATCAGCGCGGTGATCTCCGACTGGTCGTAGGGTGGCGAGACCTCGACGAGTTCCATCCCGCAGATGCCTTCGGCGGCCACCTTCGAGGCAAGCGCCAGCGCCTCGCGGGGCAAAAAGCCGCCAGGCTCGGGCCAGCCGGTGCCGGGCACGAAGCCGCAGTCGATGCTGTCGATGTCGAAGGACATGTAGACCATGTCGACCCCGTCCCAAGCCATTTCGAGGGCCATCTCGGCGGTGCGGTCGATGCCCATCCGCTCCATGTCCGACATGGTGATGATGTTGGTCTCGCGCTCGCGGGCGACCTTCACCGCCTCGCGCG
>Ga0076930_101577_pt1 | contig 11653 bp, 8 predicted proteins | sample HotLakConsoUCCRE_FD_71149 | JGI IMG/M metagenome (GOLD analysis project Ga0076930, IMG submission 71149) | Hypersaline microbial mat communities from Hot Lake, Washington, USA - Hot Lake Consortium UCC-RE (version 3) (version 3) ...
GGAGGAGGTCTCCCTGGGGCCGGGGGGGGGGCGGGTGGACCTGGTGGTCACCGACCACCTGGACGTCTCCAACGGCTTCGCGGGCGTGACCCCCTGGCGGCGGATCGTGGTGTACGCGGTGCCTCCGGTGGACGGGTCGGGGCTGGCCTACTACGACGACTGGATGGAGCTGGTGGTGACCCACGAACTGGCCCACATCTTCCACCTGGATGTGGCGGGGCGGGGGGGGCGGGCTCTCCGGGGGGTGCTGGGACGGGCCCCCGGGGTCTGGCCCATCTTTCCGAACCGGGGGCTTCCCACCTGGGTCATCGAGGGGCTGGCGGTCCACTACGAGTCCTCCCTCACCGATGCCGGGCGGATCCGGGGGACCTTCCACGACATGGTGATCCGGACGGCGGCCCTCACAGGGACGCTGGAGACGCTGGACCAGATCGGGGGGCGCTCCCCGGTCTGGCCTGCGGGACAGCGGCCCTACATCTACGGGTCGCTCTTCTTCTCCCACCTGGCCTCGGAGGCGGGGCCCGGTTCCATCGCCCGGTTTGCCCGGGCGGTGGGTGGACAGTGGATCCCCTACCGCATCGACGCCGCCTCGGAGGATGCCTTCGGGGCACCCTTCTCCCAGCTCTACGAGGAGTGGCGGCAGGAGGTCATCGCCTCGGCCCGGCAGCGGGCGGAGGCCCTGACGGCACTCCGGCCGCTCACCGTGGGGGAGGCCGTCACCGCGGAGGCCCGCACGGCGGTGAATGCGGTCTTCGGCCCAGGGGGGGTGCTGGGCTACGCCCGCTCCGATGGCCGGAATGACAGCCAGCTCCGGCTCCTGGGGGAGGGGGGGGAGGAGGTGGGCTCGGTGCGGACCAACGGGGTGGCCTCCTTCTCCTGGCTCCCCGACGGGGGCCTCCTGGTGGCCCAGTTGGAATCCCGGGGACCCTACCGGCTCCATGGCGACCTCACCGTCCGGTCTCCGGAGGGGGATGAGAGGCGCCTCACCCGGGGCGCCCGGCTCTCCTTCCCCGATGTGGCCCCCCGTGGCGATGTGGCGGTGGCGGTGCAGGAGGGGGAGGGGACCAACCGGCTGGTCCTTGTGGATCCGTCGGGAGGGGGGATCCGCCCCCTGGGGGACTTCCGCCTGGATGAACACTGGGCCTTTCCCCGCTACTCCCCGGACGGGCGGTGGATCGCCGCCTCCCGCTGGCGACCCGGAGCCCGCTTCGACCTGGTCCTGCTCCATCCGGACGGGAGCGAGGCCTGGGCGGTGACGGACGATCGGGCGGTGGACACCACCCCGGCCTGGTCCCCGGACGGCCGGTGGCTCCTCTGGTCGTCGGATCGCACGGGGATCCCCAACCTCTTCGCCGTGCAGGTGGATCCCACCACCGGGGAGCCGGGGCCGGTGCGGCAGGTCACCCACGTTCTGGAGGGGGCCTCGCACCCCGCCGTGCATCCGGAGGGGAGGGAACTGGTGTACTCCAGGTACGGCCCCACCGGGTGGGACCTGGAGCGGATCCCCTTCGAGCCGTCCCTCTTCTTCGATCCGTTGCCCACGGATCCCCGCTTCCTGGCGGGGGGAGAGCGGGCGGCCCAGCGCTACGACGCCTCGGTCTCCGGGGCGCACCGGAGCTACAACCCCCTCCGCTCCATGCTCCCCCGCTGGTGGTCTCCCCGCTTCGACGAGGCCTCCACGGTCCGGGGGGTGGAGGTGGTGGGGCCCCGGTTCGGGGTGGCGCTGGAGGGGAGGGACCTGGTGGATCGCCACAGTTGGGCGGGGGAGGTGCTGGTGGATCCCGCGGACGGCCGCTGGGAAGGGGGACTGGGGTGGCGCTGGGCCGGCCTGGGCCTCCCCATCCTGGGAATCTCCGGAGGGCAGTCCTGGGGGGGCGGAGGAGCGGTGCTGGGGCGTCGGCAGGTGGAGGGTGTGGAGGTGATGGACACCCTCTACGTGGCCGAGCGGGAGCAGAGCGTAGGGGCCACCGCCACCCTGATCCGGGCCCGGGCCCGGTCATCCACCTCCCTCACGCTGGGGGGGCGGACCATCCGTGAGACCCTGGTGCTCCAGGACGCCTCCGGGGGTCCGGCAGAGGGGTACCGCCTCACCCGCCCCACCCGTTCCCTGGGGGAGGTCCGGGGGTCGCTGGCCTTCTCCACGGTGCGTGGATACAGCTTCTCGAACGGGGCGGAGGATGGGATCTCCCTCTCCCTGCAGGCCCGCCGTCGGTGGGAGCCGGGGGTGGCGGATAGCGCCCGGGGGGTTCCAGGACTGGATCGGGGCTTCGACGAGGCCATCGGGGCGGTGCGTCTGTTCAAGGGGCTGGGAGGACCGGGATTTGCGGACTGGGTGCTGGCGCTGCGGGGATCCGGAGGGGTGGGGTCCGGCCCCGGTGCGGGCCCCTTCTTCTTCGACCTGGGGGGCGCCTCCGGGGACGCCGAGGGGCTCCTGGGGCTGGGGGTGGTGGGGGCGGCGGGGGTGTTCTTTCCAGTGCGGGGATATCCGGAGGGGGTGCGATCCGGGCGCTACGCCTGGACGGGGTCGGCGGAGCTTCGCTTCCCCCTGGCGCTGATCCACCGGGGACTGGGTCCCGCCCTCCTCCACTTCGACCGACTCAGCGGGGGGCTCTTCTTCGACGCGGGGAACGCGTGGGGAACCACTCCCGGTGGCCCCGCCAACCCCATGGGGGATCACCTCCTCTCCACAGGGGCGGAGCTGATCCTTCGGACCACCCCGCTCTGGCTGGCTCCCCTGGAACTCCGCCTGGGGGGAGCCCTTCCCCTGATCGAGGGGAATGGCCCCCGGGTCTACGTCCGTCTGGGGAGGAGCTTCTAGCAGCTACGCCCCCTGGCGCAGGTCCGGGGGGAGGAGCGGGGCATCGTCCCCTTCCTCCTCCTCGCCGGCCGGGGGCATGGTGGGGGGATCCCCCGGTCCCCGGGCCGCTGCATGTCCCATCCGCTCCACCGATGAGTGCATGGTGGCGAGGGTGTTCCGGAATCGCGCCCATGAGCCCGCGTCGCCGTCCGCCCCCCGGGCCTCCACGGCGGAGCCGTTCAGCTCCCGTACCAGCTCCATGAACTGGTCCACCTCCAGACGGAGCTCGTTGAAGCGCCGCTCTGTGGGGAGGAAGGGATTGGAGAGCTTCCAGACCCCCGCCTCGATGAGCAGGATCCCCAGGAGCACCACCAGGATCATGGTCCGGCGATCCTCGAGGAAGACCACCCCCCCGAACACCACCACCATTCCCAGGATCGGCAGACCCGCGTTCAGGACCTTGTGCAAGCTCTGACCCCCGGATGTCAATGGATGGCCCGGAAGGGATCTCCGGTGCCCTGCCAACATAGTGGGGAGGGGGGGCTCCGGGCCACGGAGTGCCGGGTGGTGCCGGACCCATGGCGCCGGGAGTTGCTTCGGGCTATGTTCGGGTTGGCGGGAGCCCTGGCGGGACTGCGGAACTCGTACATCCCGAAGGCCCCTCCGGAGGGTTGACCCCCTACATCTAGTGCGCTAACGTGCATAGCGCCTCTAGATGCAGTTGTCGGAAAGGTCCTCCCCACACCGGACGGTCTTCCACAATTCCACGGCGGAGCAACGGGACGTTCTCCGCTTTTTCAACGTCGCCCCAGGGGTTTTCCACCCCTTGTTCCACACTCGATAAAGCACCCCGCTGGAGGTTCCCCGATGTCCCTCGCGCCCCGCTCGCCGGACGCCCTGCCGCATGACCGCGTACCCGGGGATCTTCCTCCGGCCCAGCTCACAGAGAATGCCCGGATCGTTCTGGCCAAGCGGTACCTGAAGAAGAACGAGCAGGGTGAGCCGGTGGAGGAGCCAGAGACCATGTTCTGGCGGGTGGCCCGGGTGATCGCGGATGCGGACGCTGCCTACGGAGCCTCCGATGCGGCGGTGGAGGAGCTCGCCAGGCAGTTCTACGAACTGATGACCACGGGGACCTTCGAGCCCAATTCCCCCACCCTCATGAATGCGGGGCGCCCCCTGGGGCAGCTCTCAGCCTGCTTCGTGCTTCCGGTGGACGACGCCCTCTCCAATGGGGAGAGCGGCATCTACGACACCCTCAAGGCCATGGCCCTGGTGCACCAGTCCGGAGGGGGTACCGGTTTCTCCTTCTCCCGGCTCCGGCCCACCGGGGACAATGTCCGCTCCACCATGGGTGTGGCGTCGGGCCCGGTGTCCTTCATGAAGCTCTACGACGCCTCCACCGAGGTGGTGAAGCAGGGGGGGACCCGGCGGGGGGCCAACATGGGGATCCTCCGGGTGGACCATCCGGACATCCGGGAGTTCATCACCTGCAAGAACGACACGTCGCAGGTGACCAACTTCAACATCTCCGTGGCCATCACCGACGCCTTCATGGACGCGGTGGAGTCCGGCGAGGACTACCAGCTCTTCAATCCCCGCACGAAGCAGTTCGAGGGGACGGAGAATGCCCGGGAGATCTTCAACATGATCATCCGGGGCGCCTGGATGACCGGCGAGCCGGGGACCTTCTTCATCGATCGGGCCAACGAGTACAACCCGGTGCCCCGCCTGGGGAGCTACGAGGCCACGAATCCCTGCGGTGAGCAGCCCCTCCTGGCCTACGACGTCTGCAACCTGGGAAGTGTCAACGTCGGGAAGTTCGTGAAGGAGGCCGCCTCCGGTGTGGCTCCCGAGGATCGGGTCGACTGGGAGGCACTGCGGCGGGTGGTGCACCTCTCCACCCACTTCCTGGACAACGTCATCGATGCCAATCGCTATCCCCTTCCCCAGATCTCCGATCTGGCGAACCGGATCCGCCGCATCGGTCTCGGCGTCATGGGCTGGGCGGATCTCCTGATCCGGGTGGGCGTCTCGTACAGCAGCCCCGAAGGGGTTGAGCTGGGTCGCAAGCTGATGGCCTTCGTGGATGAGGAGTCCCGGAAGGCCTCCGAGAAGCTGGCCAAGGTCCGGGGGGTGTTCCCGGAGTGGGAGCACTCCATCTGGGGTCCCGATGCCACCTGTGCCCGTCGGCCGGACGGATCCCGGATCCGCCCCGAGCGCCGGCTCCGGAACTGCAACCTCACCACGGTGGCTCCCACCGGGACCATCTCCATCTTCGCCGGCTGCTCCAGCGGCATCGAGCCGCTGTTTGCCGTGGCCTTCATGCGGAACCAGGCCGGAGCGCTGATGCCCGATGTGAACCCGGACTTCGTGTCCCGGGCCCAGCGGGAGGGGTGGTACTCCGCCGACCTCATGGAGCGGATCGCCTCTGAGGGGCACATCCACTTCCCGGAGGTCCCCGAGGAGGTGCAGAGGGTCTTCGTCACGGCCCACGACATCACTCCCGAGTGGCACGTGCGGATGCAGGCGGCCTTCCAGGAGCACACCGACTCGGCCATCTCCAAGACCACCAACTTCCCCAACGAGGCCACCGAGGCCGACGTCCGGGAGATCTACGAACTGGCCTTCCGTCTTGGCTGCAAGGGAGTGACGGTCTACCGGGACGGGTCCCGCCCCATGCAGGTGCTCTCCACGGGGAAGACCGGGAAGACCGAGGCCACCCCCTCCGTGGAGGAGGAGTCGGTCCGGGCCGAACTGGCGGACGCCCGGGAGGAGAACCATCGGCTCCGGGGGGAGATCGACACCCTGCAGCGCCGTCTGGAGGATGCGGACCTCACGGCGGCCTCGTCCAAGAGGAAGCGTCAGCGGCCCCAGACCCTCCGGGGTTGGACCGTGAAGATGAACTCGCCCCTGGGCGATCTCTACGTGACGATCAACGAGGACGAGACCGGGCGCCCCTTCGAGGTGTTCTGCACGCTGGGGAAGGCCGGTGGTGCTGCCATGGCCGACGCCGAGGCGCTGGGACGGTTGGCCTCGCTGGCCCTCCGCTCCGGGATCTCCATCGCCTCGGTGAAGGATCAGCTCCGGGGGATCTCCTGCGACCGGGCGGTGGGTGTGGGACCGAACAAGGTCCTCTCGGCCCCCGATGCCATCGGCCAGGCCATGGAGCGCTACCTGGAAGAGAAGGCCGGCGTCCAGGAAGAGCTCCCGATCCTCTCCTCCACCGCCGTTCGGCCGGCCGCTGTGGTCCGGACTTCCCCGGCGGCGGTGAAGGGGGTCGAGGCCTTTCTCGGGACCTGCCCGGAGTGCGGGGCCAGCCAGATCGCCTACGAGGAAGGGTGCCTGAAGTGCCACGTTTGCGGCTACAGCGAGTGCGGCTGATGGCCCGTCTCCCTTTGCCCTGGGGGTCGCCGGTGCGCGGCGTCATCGTGTACTGACATCAGTCCCGCCCTCCCGTTCCCCACTGCGGGGAATGGGAGGGCGGGCCCTGAGCATCCAGTTGGGCACTCTCTCCTCCCCCCACCTCTCCGGGGGGGAGTCTACCTCTCCTCCCCCATCGACCCGGGCACCCCGTGCCGGGACCCTCCCTCCCCGGGAGAGCTGCCCCCCCTCCGGGATCCACCATCCCCTCCGGGAGTACCGGATGGGATCCCCGGACCGGGTCCTTCCGGTCCTCCACACACCCTTCCAGTTCCCGGAGTGGTCCATGTCCCGTCCCCAGAAGCTGACCCCCGACGACCTCACCACCCGGATGGCCGCCCTTCCAGGGTGGACGCTGCTGGATGGCAAGCTGCACCGGGAATTCGAGTTCCGGGACTTCGTGGAGGCCTTCGGCTTCATGACCCGGGCTGCGCTGGTGGCCGAGTCCATGGATCACCACCCCGACTGGTCCAATGTCTGGAACCGGGTGGTGGTGGATCTCTCCACCCACGATGCCGGTGGAATCACCGAGCTGGACCTCCGGCTGGCGGAGAGCATGGATCGGCTGTCCTCCGGGGGCTGAGGGGGGCTCTTCTCCCCTTGCAGCCCCCGAAGAGGGGTGCGAGCCTAACCATGTGGGCTTCAGGCAAGGTCACCCCAACGTTCGGCACCCCCCATGCAGAACCCCCGCTCCATCCAGGTGGCCGCCGTCCAGGCGGCAGGTCTGCCCTTTCGCTCCGTCGAGGCCGTGGACGTCGTGGTGGAGCGAACCGCGGAGGCAGCCGCCCAGGGTGCCCGCCTGGTGGTCTTCCCCGAGGCCTTCGTCGGGGGGTATCCGTGGGGGCTGGCCTTCGGCACCGCGGTGGGGGGCCGCTCCGCCCCGGGGCGTCGCACCTGGGGGCGCTACCGGGACGCGGCCATCGAGGTTCCGGGGCCGGAGACCCGACGGATGGGCGAAGCCGCCCGGGAGGCGGGGGTGTATCTGGCGGTGGGGGTGGTGGAGCGGGACCAGGACTTCGGGCGGGGCACCCTGTACTGCACCCTGCTCTACATGGGCCCCGACGGAAGCATCCTGGGAAAGCACCGCAAGCTGAAGCCCACCGCCGCCGAGCGGCTGATCTGGGGAGAGGGGGACGGGAGCACGCTCCCCGTGCTGGACACCCCCATCGGCCGGGTGGGAGGGCTGATCTGCTGGGAGAACTACATGCCCCTGGCCCGGATGGCCATGTACGGGAAGGGAGTGCAGATCTACCTGGCCCCCACCGCCGATGCCCGGGACCGGTGGCAATCCACCCTCCAGCACATCGCCCTGGAGGGGCGCTGCTTCGTCATCGGCTGCAACCAGTACGTGACCCGGGAGATGTTTCCCCCCGACCTGGAGATCGCGGACGAACTCCAGGAGTGGCCCGAGGTCCTGAGTCGTGGTGGAACCGCCATCTACGCCCCGGACGGACGCTGCCTGGCGGGGCCCCTCATGGACAGGGAGGGGATCCTGCACGCCACCCTGGATCTGGACGAGATCTCCCTCAGCACCTTCGACTTCGATGTCGTGGGTCACTACGCCCGTCCGGACGTCTTTCGCCTCATCGTGGACGAGACACCCCGCCCCCCGGTAGAGAGGAGGATGGATCCATGAACAACCAGTCGAACCCTGGACCCGGGCCGAGCCGCGTCGGCGGCATGTCCAGGACTCAGCAGATCCTGGATGAGGTGGAGCGGTACAGCGCCCACAACTACCATCCCCTCCCGGTGGTGCTGGAGCGAGGGGAAGGCGTCTGGGTCCACGATGTGGAGGGACGGCGCTACCTGGACATGCTGGCGGCCTACTCGGCCCTGAACCAGGGACATGGCCACCCGGCCATCCTGGGGGCCGCCCGGGAGCAGTTGGACAGGATCACCCTCACCTCCCGGGCGTTCCACAACGACCGGATGGGCCCCTTCCTCAAGCTTCTCTGCGAATCCTCCGGGTATCCCATGGCCCTCCCCATGAACACGGGGGCCGAGGCCGTGGCGACTGCCATCAAGACGGTGCGGAAGTGGGGGTACACGGTGAAGGGGGTGCCGGAGGACGCGGCCGAGATCATCGTCTGTGAGAACAACTTCGCCGGGCGGACCACCACCATTGTCGGGTTCTCCTCCGAGCCCCGGTACCGGGAGGGCTTCGGACCTTTTGCCCCGGGGTTCCGCATCATCCCGTACGGCGACCTGGAGGCGCTGGAGAGGGCCATCACCCCCCATACCGTGGGCTTCCTGGTGGAGCCCATCCAGGGAGAGGGGGGAGTGGTGGTCCCACCCGACGGCTATCTGCGGGAGTCGGCTGCCCTCTGCCGCTCCAGGGGGATCGCCTTCATGGCGGATGAGATCCAGACCGGTCTGGGGCGGACCGGGCGCCTCTTCTGCTGCGACTGGGAGGAGGTCCGCCCGGACATCCTGATGGTTGGGAAGGCGCTGGGTGGCGGGGTCTATCCGGTTTCCGCCGTCCTGGCGGACCGGGAGTACCTGGACGTGTTTCGCCCCGGGGACCACGGCTCCACCTTCGGGGGGAACCCCCTGGGGGCCGCCGTGGCGGAGGCGTCGTTGCGGGTCATCCTGGAGGAGGACCTCCCTGAGCGGTCCGCCACCCTGGGATCCTGGTTCATGGACCGGCTCCGGGAGCTGGACTCACCCCACGTACAGGAGGTGCGGGGAAGGGGACTCATGATCGGGGTGGTGATCCGCCCTGAATCCGGCCTGGCCCGCCCCTTCTGCGAGGCGCTGATGGAGCGGGGGATCCTGGCCAAGGAGACCCAGGAACAGGTCATCCGCTTCGCTCCGCCCCTGGTGATCCGGCAAGAGGAGCTGGAGTGGGCCCTGGGACCCATCGCGGAGGTCCTGGATGCCTGACGCCTTCCGGGGCTACCAGGCGATGGAGCCCTTCTTGGTGGTGTCCACCCCTTCTCCCTCCCCCCCTCCCAGGAGCACGGTCTCGATCTGTCCGTAGAGGAAGGTCCGGGATTCCGGCTTCCTCGGGTCCAGCCCGTAGTGGTTGATGAGCTGGGTCTGGTGCTTCAGCCAGTCCTGCCAGCAGTCGGGGCAGATGCTGGCCACGATCCTCTCCCCCAGCTCCGAGCGGAAGGGGGGACGATCCATGGGCGGCTTCTCCTCGCCACAGCGAAGACAGGTCATGGGGGCTTCGGTCATGGGGTCTTCCCTGGGGGAGGCCTGGAGGTTGCGGAACCGGTCCCTGGAGGGTGGTTCCGTGGGGGCAACCACCGGGGCGATCTCTACCCGTCTCCCCCGGTGCAGGTCCGTCCAGGGAAGGGTGACCCCGGGCGGGGAGGTAACGGGATCTGCATCATCCTGGGGGAGTGTAGCGAAAGATGGCATCGTGGCTGGACCGGGGACCCCCGGAACGGTACCTTATAAGGCTATGAAACCCGCGGCACCGGCGGGCTCGACCGGGACCCCCAGTCCCAGCGGTCGGGCGCCGGAGCCGATGGATCGAGGCCCGTCGCACCGGAGCGGATTCATGGGTGTCCTGACGAAGGATGAACTGTCGCATATCGAGAAGCGGCTTCACGAGGAGCGGAACCGGGCTCTCCGGTCCCTTGGGCTGTGGGACCAGATGGCCAAGGCCAACCGGGAATCCGGTGATTCCGACCTGGCGGCCTACACGGATCACATGGCCGACCAGGGGACGGAGGCCATGGAGCGGGAGAAGGCGGCCCTCTTTGCCACCAAGGAGGGACGGTACCTCTACCGCATCGAGGACGCGCTGAGGAGGCTCTACAACGACCCCGAGAACTTCGGGAAATGCCAGGCCACCGGTCAGCCCATCGGCTTCGAGAGACTGGACGCCCTTCCCCACGCCCGCTACTGCATCGAGCACAAGCGGAAGCTGGAAGAAGAGGGCGAGTAGACCGGAGATGCACGAAGGGGGGTCCACCAGGTGGGCCCCCCTTCTGCCTTCCCCCTTCAGGTCGGCATCTCCGGGTCGGGGGTGCTCAGTCCTCCTCCACCTCCTCCGTCGAGTCCGGGGAGTCCTCCTCCCCGTCTCCCCCCTCCTCGTCGTTCTCCACCAGATCCGCCGGCGTCCCCGGTCGGGTCAGGGCCCACAGTTCCTCCACCGAGGATCTGAGCATCCGGATACGGGCCTCCATCTCCGGATCCTCCTGAACATGGTAGCGGGCGGCGGAGAGGGCACGGAACGCCCTCCAGAGCGCCGCCGAGGTGGCGGTCTCCTCGTGGCTGCGGGCCTTCTCGCCCCTGAGTCGGGCCACCAGCCACTCGGTGATTTCGTGGTCGAGGAGCATGATCTCCCCCTCGGCCCTGGACTCGCCCTCGACGAACTTCGAGAGTCGCTTCTTGAAGCTCTTTGGTACGCCAGCGATGACATATACCGAGATATCGTCCCGTTCGAGCATCGTCGATGCCATCGATCCTCCGACTCGATCTGGGATTGGGGGCCCGGCGGGGCGCGATTCAACTGCAGGAGGCGGGAGCGGGATCCTCCGGTCGGCCCCCTTGAAGGGGGGCTCCCATCGGCGGGCAACATAGTTCTTCGGTCCATCCCGTGCCAGTCCGGATGTCCACCGATTCCCCTCTGCGACGTGCCTTCCGGGGGGGGCTCAAGCCCGGGGCGTGCCCCAGGCGGCATCCTCCCCTGCCCACAGGGACCTCCCTATCGGCGGGCCGCGCTCTTCCTGAGGATGGAGAGCAGATCCTCCCCCACCACCTCCGCCTGCCACCGTCGGATCCCAGGGATCTGCAAGAGGGCCTCCAGGTCGGTGGGAGCCTCCCGGGCGATCTCCAGGATGACCCCGTTGGAGAGGAGGGTTCCCCGGTCCAGCCCCAGTTCGCCGGCCTTCTTGTTCCGGGCGCCCTTCAGACGCTCCGCCAGCTCCTCCTCTTCAGGGAGGGGACGTCCCGGGCCCCGACGCTCCCGGGGGGGGTGGGGCACCAGCTCGGAGGTGGGGGTGCCGTCGATCTCTGCGAAGCGGGCCAGGAGCTGGTCGCCGGCGGGGCTGTGGGCCAGGGCAGGGGGGAAGCCGGAGATCCGTGCGAGCTGGTCCCTGGAGGAGGGCCCGGCCACGGCGGCCTCGATGAGGGCAGGATCCCCTGCCACACGGAAGGGGGCCCGGTCCCGGGCCCGGGCCTGACCGTCCCGCCAGATCAGCGCCTCTCGCAGGCGGGCCACCTGGCGGGTCTCCAGTTCCCACGCCCGTTTGACCCGGACCACCGGGTCCCGATCCTCGTCTGCCTCCTCCCAGCGGACCTCCTCCAGACGCTGGAACTCCTCCAGCGCCCATGCCATGCGCCCCTTCTCCTCCAGCGCCTTCCGGAGGATCTCCACCAGGTCGTGGAGATGGAGGGTGTCCCCCGCCGCATACTCCAGCATCTCCCCCGGAAGGGGACGGATGGCCCAGTCGGCCCTCTGGTACTTCTTGGGCAGGA
>Ga0076930_101578_pt1 | contig 11649 bp, 7 predicted proteins | sample HotLakConsoUCCRE_FD_71149 | JGI IMG/M metagenome (GOLD analysis project Ga0076930, IMG submission 71149) | Hypersaline microbial mat communities from Hot Lake, Washington, USA - Hot Lake Consortium UCC-RE (version 3) (version 3) ...
GGGACCAGGGGCTCCTGGAAGCCACCACCGACATGTCTCGCCTGGGGGAGTGCGACGTGATCTCGGTGTGCGTTCCCACGCCTCTGTCCAAGACGCGCGACCCGGATGTGTCCTACATCATCGCCGCCACCGAGGCCGTGGCGGCGGCGCTCCGCCCCGGCCAGTTGGTGGTGCTGGAGTCCACCACCTACCCGGGAACAACCCGGGACGTGATGCAGCCTGCCCTGGAGGCCCGGGGTCTGAAGGCGGGAGAGGACTTCTACCTCTGTTTCTCCCCCGAGCGGGTGGACCCCGGCAACGAGGTCTGGCAGACGAAGAACACCCCGAAGGTCCTGGGAGGCGTGAGCCCCCGGTGCACGGCTGCGGGGCAGGCCTTCTACGAGCGCTTCATCGACACCGTGGTGGCCGTCTCCTCGGCGGAGGCGGCGGAGTTGACCAAGATCCTGGAGAATACCTTCCGGGCGGTGAACATCGCGCTGGTGAACGAGACGGCGCTGATTGCGGAGCGGCTGGGAGTGGATGTCTGGGAGGTGATCGAAGCGGCAGCCACCAAGCCCTTCGGGTTCATGAAGTTCACCCCCGGTCCCGGGCTGGGCGGGCACTGCATCCCGGTGGATCCCCACTATCTGTCCTGGAAGATGAGGACCCTGGACTACCGCACCCGGTTCATCGAACTGGCCTCCGAGATCAATGCGGAGATGCCAAGCTTCGTGGTGGGGAAGGTCCGGCAGGCGCTGAACGCCCACAGGAAGTCGGTGAACGGCTCTCGCATCCTGGTGCTGGGGGTGGCCTACAAGAAGGACATCGACGATGTCCGGGAGTCGCCGGCTCTGGACATCCTGACGCTTCTGGAGTCGGACGGGGCGGAGGTGGTCTACCACGACCCGTTCATCCCCAGGGTCTCCCACGAGGACCACGTCTGGTCGTCGGTGGAGCTCACCGACGAACTGCTGGAGGAGTCCGATGCGGTGCTCATCGTCACGGATCACTCCTCCTTCGATCTGCGCGGGGTGATGGAGAAGTCCCGGATCGTGGTGGATGCCCGGAACGCCACCGCCGGCCTCCCCTCTCCCGATGGACGGGTGGAGCGCTGGATCGTGAAGGGCATGTCCGGGGCGGCGCCCAGAGCGGCAGCTGTGGTCTGAACTTTGAAGAGGGCTTGAGGGTCCCGTCCGCGATGTGAGGGCCGGGGTCTGGGGTGTGGCCCGGAGAGCTGAAGGGGGCCGGTCCGCTGATGCAGCGGACCGGCCCCCTTTTCCTTCAGGCAGGAAAAACTGCCCCGAAACGTTCCAGGTGGTATGAGCAGCGACTACTCCTGACACCCCTCGTGTAAGGCTGGGACGAACAGGGTCCATGTGAGGACTCAAGCTACTGGGCAGGAGGGAGTTCCCTCTCCTTGCGGGGCAAGGGATCCCCGGGATTGGCGGGTCAGGACGGAATCGAGGCACGACCGTTGCCTCATAAACAGGAACAAAATGTTGCATTCCGACGCATCTCCCCCCATGGTTCCCTGGGACCGTGGTCAGGCGCGTTGTTCCTGTGCCAGGAGGAACCCAGCCCGTGTTGGATCGTCCCGATCGACCCAGGCCAACCCTCTATCGGACGCTGTCGGCCCATCGCCGCTCAGTGGCGCTGGGTTCGTATGCTCTGGCGACGGTCGTGGCGTTCTTCTCCGCATACCTTCTGCGCTTCGAATTCCAGATCCCCCGGGATCATCTCCGCACCTTCCTGGTGGCGCTCCCCCTCCTCCTGGTGATCCGGGCCCTGGGGGAGGCGGCGTTCCAGGTGACCACAGGTCGCTGGCGCTTCGCCGGGGTCCGGGACGCCGTTCGGCTGGGCCTCAGCACCCTGGCGGCCAGCGCCGTCTTCTGGGTCCTGTTGCTGTTCATGGGCTTTGATCCTCCGGTTCCCCGGTCGGTCATCCTCATCGAGCTCGTACTCTCCGCCAACCTGAAGGCGGGGATGTGGGTGCTCTACAGGCTGGAGCGGGAGCGGCGGACCCGGCGGGACGGGGGCGCCTCCAATGACGTGCCTGCCGTGGTCGTGGGTGCAGGCGTGGCGGGGGGGCGGCTGGTCCGGGAGATGATGGCGGGGGGGACGGGGTATGCGCCGGTGGGGTTCGTGGACGACGACCGCCTGAAGCAGGGCACCGCCATCGAGGGGATCCGGGTTCTGGGGGCGGTGGAGGAACTGGCCCGGATCGCAGAAGACCGACGGGCCAGGGCCATCATCGTGGCCATCCCCTCTGCGTCCACCCAGGTCCTCCGGGAGATCGTCCGTCGGGCCCAGGAGGCGAATATCCCGGTACGCGTCCTCCCTGCCATGTCGGAAGTCCTCAGCGGGGAAGCCGGTGTGAACCATCTCCGGGACGTGAGGATCGAGGACCTCCTGGGGCGGGAGCCGGTCCACCTGGAGCTTCCCGAGCTGGCCCGGGACCTCGAGGGGAAGGTGGTGCTCATCACGGGCGCCGCAGGCTCCATCGGTTCGGAGTTGGCCCGGCAGGTGGCGCTGCACCGGCCCAGGCGACTCATCCTGCTGGACCAGGCCGAGAGCCCCCTCTACTTCGTCGAACTGGAGTTGAAGGAGCGTCACCCCGCGCTGGAGTTGGTCCCTGTGGTGGGGGACATCCTGGACCAGGCCAGCCTCGAGAGGGTGTTCCTCCGACAGCGTCCTGAGCGGGTCTTCCATGCGGCAGCCTACAAGCACGTGCCCCTCATGGAGTGCAATCCCCTTGAGGCGGTGCGGAACAATGTCGTGGGGACGTGGAGGGTGGCCGAACTCTCGGGGCGGACGGGGGTGGAGCGGTTCGTCCTCATCTCCACCGACAAGGCGGTCCGCCCGTCCAGCATCATGGGGTCCACCAAGAGGCTGGCGGAGCTCACCCTGCTGGGAGCCCGGGATCGCTTCCCCCGGACCTGGTTCACGGCGGTGCGCTTCGGGAACGTCCTGGGGAGTCAGGGAAGTGTGATCCCCCTGTTCCGGAAGCAGTTGGAGACCACCCGGCGCCTCACCGTCACCCATGAGGATGTGAGTCGCTACTTCATGACCATCCCCGAGGCGGTGCAACTGGTCCTGCAGGCGTCGACGCTGGAGGAGGCGCGGGGTCGGATCGCCATGCTGGAGATGGGTGAGCCGGTGAAGATCATGGATCTGGCAAAGAACCTCATCCGTCTGGCAGGGCTTCGCGAAGGAGTGGATGCGCACATCACCATCACGGGCATGCGCCCCGGGGAGAAGATGCACGAGGAGTTGGTGGGGGAGGGGGAGGAGACCTTCGAGACCAGGGTGGAGCGGGTGCGAGTGGTGGGGAACTCCAATGCCGGCCTCACCCCGGGGCCGATCATCAAGGAGGTCCTGGCGCTGGAGGAGCGCCTCGAGCAGTTGGACCCGGTCTTCGTGGGGAGGGAGCTGGAGCGCCTGGTGCGCCGCTGCCGCCTCCAGGATGTCCGGCAACAGTCCCCGTATCGGGGGGACGGAGTGGCCCGGGACAGGGATGCGGAACGCTCCGGTCAGGCGCTGGGGGCCGACTGATGGCATCGGGAACAACGCTCAGAGCCCTGGTGGTCGCAGGTGCCCGACCCAACTTCATGAAGGTGGCCCCCATCCTCCGGGGGCTGGAGAAGGGGGGACATGAGGGGATCCTCGTGCATACCGGTCAGCACTACGACGTCCGGATGTCGGACACCTTCTTCCGGGAACTGGGATTGCCGGAGCCCCATCATCACCTGGGGGTGGGATCGGCAAGCCACGCCGTCCAGACCGCCCGTTGTATGGAGGCCTTCGAGCCGGTGTTGAAGGAGGTGCGCCCCGACTGGGTGGTGGTGGTGGGCGACGTGAACTCCACCATCGCCTGTGCCCTGGTGACCTCCAAGCTCCGGGAGGAGCTGGACTGTCGGGTGGCCCATGTGGAGGCAGGGCTCCGGAGCCACGACTGGCGCATGCCCGAGGAGGTGAACCGTGTGCTCACGGACCGCCTGGCGGACCTCTGTCTGACCCCCTCCGAGGATGCGGAACCGAATCTCAGGGCGGAGGGGATCCCCCCGGAGCGGATCCGTTTCGTGGGGAATGTCATGATCGATACGCTGCTGGACCAGCTCCCTGCAGCCCGGGCCCTGGGAATGCCGGGGCGGCTGCACGTCCCCTCCGGTGGGTACGCCGTGGTGACCCTCCACCGCCCCTCGAACGTGGATCGGAAGGAGGCCCTTCGGGAGGTCCTCGCCGGCCTGGGTCGGGTGGCCGGCGAGATGCCGGTGGTCTTCCCCATGCACCCCCGGACCCGACAACGGGTGGAGGCTTTCGGTCTGGGAGGGCTCCTCTCCCGCCTGAGGGTGGTGGAGCCCTTCGGGTACCGGGAAATGATCGGTACAATGGCGGACGCCGCCGTGGTGCTCACCGACTCCGGAGGGCTCCAGGAGGAGACCACAGCCCTGGGGGTGCCTTGCATCACCCTGCGGGAGCAGACGGAACGGCCGGTGACGGTGACCCACGGCACCAACCGGCTGGTGGAGTGGCCCGTGACCTCCGAGGGGATCATACAGGCGCTGCGGCAGGCCCCGGCGCGGCGGAGGGAGCCCGGAACCGGGGTGCCGGGGTGGGACGGGAGAGCGGGGGAACGGGTGGTGGAGGGGCTTGCGGCGGGGGTTGGTCTGCCATCCGAAGCCGCCTCTCCTGTGGGCTATTCTGCCGCGTGACCTCCTGTCTTCCAGGGAGGGCCCATGGAGATCCACAGAGGGGACGATCCGGCCTCGACAGGGGAGCGGCCCCGCTGGCTGGCTCCGCGTCCGACGGTGACCGATCGCGGCGCGGGGATCCTCTTCGCCGTCACCCTCCTCGCTCCCTCCATCCAGGTGACGTGGGGGGAGGGAGGGGTCCTGTACGTTGCGGCCACCGGAGGGCTGCTCCTCCTGGGAGGGGCGTCGCTCCATCGAGGTCTGGCCGTGAAGCGACCCCGGGCGACCTTTGTGGCTCTGTGCGCCCTCTGGGTGGGCTGGATGCTCTTCTCTGCGATCTGGTCGACTTCGGGAACCCAGTATTCGGAGGACATCATCCTGCTATTGGGGATCCTTGCCCTGGTGGGACTCGGCGGTGTGGTGGTCAGCCGGGCGGCCTCCAGGCAGTTCATGGGGTGGTTGCTCCTTGGCAGTATCGTATCCGCCGTCTGGGTTCTGTTCGGATACTGGACTGCAGGGAGTCTTCGAGGCTACGACATCACCATCGCGGAGTACTACCTGGTCACGGCCCAGTTGATCGGGATGGGGGTGCTCATCGCGTTGAGCAGAGCGCTGATGGGTGATCGCCCCCTCCTCTGGTGGCCCATCTGCGTTCTGTTGGGCCTGGGTCTGGCACTGTCGCTGGCCCGGGGGGCCCTGCTCCTGGCCCTGCTTCTCTCGGTTGGAATGGGGATGGTGAGCCGCCCCTCTCTCGGAGAGACCGGGGGAAGGGCCGGCGGCCGCTTGCTTCGGTCCGTCGGGAGGGTGCTGCAGAGTCGGCTGTTGATCGGAGTGATGATCGGCGGCTTCGCCTGGGTCGCCCTCTCGACGGCGCTGAGTGTGGAAAGGACGGCGGCCCGCATGGAGCGACTCATTTCAGGGGCCGAAGTCACCCGGGAAGTGGGATCCCGCGACTGGCTCTGGGCAACCTCATGGGAGAGGATTCTGGAGAACCCTGTTCTGGGTTCCGGGCTGGGGAGCTCCGGGAGGGTCCTGGGGATGCCCGAAGGCACATACTCGCACAATCTCTTTCTGCAGGTATGGGTGGAGGGGGGGATCGTGGGACTTCTCCTCCTCCTGGGTGTTGTGGCATACCCGGCGACGATGGCGCTTCGCCACTTGAAGTCCGGAGGTCGAGCCGATCCCGTCTTCCTCACCGCATTCGCCATGTTCCTCTTTCTGTTGGGTGAACACTCCAAGTCGACATCGATCTACTCCGGTCGGGGGCTGTTTCTGCTCGGACTGGTCCTTGTCGCCGTGGTTCCGGGCCGGCCACTCCCTGGTCGGTCAGGAGAATCGTCTGGTACCGGAGGATCTTCCTGGAGGATATCATGACGACGCCCCATGGGGTGGAGCCGAGCGCGACAGGGTGGGCGCCGTGCCCGTGACAGGCTGATGCCCGTACTTCGCTTCAGGACGTTTCCACTGCTGATCATGCAGTGCATTCCCCTGGTCCTGGCCCTGGGGTTGGTGGTGTTTGCACCTCGAAGCCAGAGTGGCCTGGCCTGGATCTGCGCCCTGAGCGCAGTGGCCGCGCTGTCCTATGTGGCCGCTCGACGGGCCGTGGTCTCCTTCCTGTTCCTGTTCATCCTCTCCTATATCCTGCTCTTCTTGTTGTATCCGATCACGGCCGGGCCCATGGGCTTCCTGCTGCCGGGGGACGAACGGATCGGGGAGTATGGCCTGCTCACCGTCGCAGGGCTGCACCTCTTCATTGTTGTGTATGACCTGTTCTCACCGTCCTCCCACGATCTGGAGATGCCCCCCCTAAGCCTCCGGGTGCTGGGGCGTGTGTCGTTCCTGTTCCTGGCGGCGTTCGTCATCGCCCTGGCGGTGATCCTTCCCGACCGGGACGGACTGGCGGCGCTCACGGCAGCCTCCCGTATGGATCTGAAGGCCGATGTTTCCGGGTTGACCCTTCTGGCCCAGTACCTGTGGGTGGTGGGGTGTGTGGGGCTTGTGCTCGCCCCCATCTACCTCCGGCGTGCCCCGGCTCTATGGGTTCCCTTCATCCTCTTCCTGATCCTGGTGGGGGTCATCGGATTCCTGGCCTTCCGGACCCGGAGCGTTCTGCTCTTTCTGGGAAGCTCGGTGGCGGTGGGGATGTGGTTGAGGACCCGGGTCCCCGTCCAGGCCAGGGGAGGGGAGGAGTCCGTCTTCCGGAGGGTCCGGTCACCGGCCCTGGCTCTCATCCTGACGGCGGCCGTGATCGTGGTGATCGGAGGGAGCTACCTCCGATTCGCCCGGGGGCTCTTCGAGGAATCCGGTGTCGCGGGGTTCTCCCAGGTCGACCTGGCGGAGGCGCTGCGAAGGAATCTCGAGTGGGGAGACCTGGGCTACAGTCAGACGGTCTTCGATCTCCTTGCCTACGTCCCGGAGACCACACCCCACCTGGGTGGACAGTCGTACTATCGACTGCTGTTCATTCCGATCCCGCGGCAGGTCTGGTCCGGGAAGCCTGTGAACACCGAGCGAATTGTGGCGGGGTGGCTCACCCCGGGGATCGCCAACCAGACCATCCCGCCGGGGATACAGGGGGACCTCTACATCAATTTCGGTCTCGCCGGAGTGCTGGGTTTCGTCCTCTTCGGGTGGGTCTTCGCCCGACTCGATCGGCTACCAGGACTCTGGCGCGTTGTGGCAATCGGGATTGCTCCAGTGCCGGTGTTCCACCTGGTGAGGGGGGGATTCACGAACCCGGTCCTGCTCCTGGGCGTCGCCCTCGGGGCCAGCTACATGGCCCACTTCCTCCTCTTCCGTCGTTCCCGGCGGGCGTCGCGGTCCCGGTCCACCCTGCTCCCTTCCTCAATGCTCAGCGTCGGCTCGTCGTGAAGGGGAGTTGGTCGGACCGGGAAGGCGTGGAGATATCGATGGCTTTCGGGGGGACGAGATCGATGAGGGCATGGTAGTGCTGCTGCTGTTCATGTGGGCCACCTTCCTGGCCATGGTCGCCGCAGAGGTGCGGCGGCGGAGTCCGGCCCTCCTCTTCGTGCTGGGGGTGATCCTGGTCGCCGGCGTTCCTCTGACCGCGCACGGACTCGGCTCCAGCCAACGTGGGTCGGTCGATTCGCAGGTGGTCCAGTACATCATCGTATTCAACTGCCTCTTCGTGCTGGCGCGACTTCTTCTGCCCCTTCGTCAGGTTGTGCCGGTCTCTTTCGTTGAACGGGACTCCACGCTTACCCCCGCGGAACGTCGGGTCATCGCGGTGGTTGTGCTGGTGTTCCTCTCAACCCTGCTCCTCAAGCTCGCGGGCGCCGGGTTCTCGGTCTCCACCCTGGTGTCTCGCACATGGCGTGATGCGGGTGATCTGGACCTTCTCATGACGTACTCGGCCCATGCGAGCTTCGGTCTGATTCTCTGCTTCATCCGTCTCAGGAGGTTCGCTCTTGCCGGAGTGGCCATGCTGGCCGTCCTCCTCCTGTTGCTTCTCGACAGGAGCAGGGCGCTGGCGCTCGCTGCGATGGGACCGCTGCTCTTCGTCTCCATTTCCGGTTCCCTTCGCGGCCGTACGCGGGTCTTCAAGGTGGCGACCACCATCCTGCTCTCCGGTCTGGCAATCGTCGGGTTCTATCTGGTCCAGGAGATCCGCTACCGAGGAGCCCTCACATCACTTCAAGGGGTCGGTGTTCCCAGTCTCGTCGAGCCCGCGATCGACAGGTTGATGCGTCTTGAAGGAGAGTTCTCTCTCGCCCGCAGCATCGGATGGCTGATGACCGACGGGGATCAGGTGGAGGGATACGGGGAGGGGAGAACTCTGGTCCGGATGCTGCTGTTCTGGCTCCCGGCGGACCTCAAGCCCCCCGAGTTGACCCACTCGATTGCGGCGGCCTACGCCCGGGGCGGATCCGGGGCGTCCTACCATCCCACCGTCTATGGTCTGGCGTGGGCAGACGGGCGTTGGGCAGGGCTGGCCTACGCCGGTCTCCTCGCCGTCGCCTTCCACGCTCTGGACCTGATTGTCCGGCGCTTCAACCGGGGCGTTCTGTGGACGATCCTGCTTGGCCCGGTCACTGTGTTTGCTGTTCTCACCGCCCGGGGGTCTGTCTACAACGCCTGGGTCACCATGATCGTCACACTGGTCTTTCTGCTCGGGGTCTTCCTCGCGATGGGCGCGTTCCGCGAGCGAAGCCGGAACCGCGTGGCACATGCGTAGGGAGTTGTTCGCCGCAGGTGGGGGACGGGGTCGCTCAACCACTGCGAATCGGGGTTCCCGTCGACCCTGGTGGGGGTCTGCACCCTGAATGGCGACCCCACGCTCTGCCGCACCCGTGGCTCTGGCCCTGGCCGAAACGCTCGGTCGTGGTTCGGGATGGCTGGCCGTGTTTCTGCTCCCCTGGTTCCTGTCCCCGTCGGAGTTCGGTGTGGTGGCGCTGCTGGTCACCTTCGAGGGGGTGGCCACCGGGTTCCTTCTCCTGGGGCAGGACCGCGCTGTGATGTGGCGGTTGTCGGGGAACTTCGAGAGGGTCGGTCCCGGTGCCTCGGTGCAGGACACGCTGGCTGCCGCTTTCGCGGTCACCGTTGCGGCCTGTGTGGGTGGGAGCCTCCTGGTTTCGGGGGTGGGCCTCGCCCGGGGCGGCGAACTGCTCGGGGTCCCGATCTGGCCCCACCTCTGGCTCCTGGTGCTGGCGCTTTCCGGGATCAATGCCAATCGGATCTACCTGGCCTATTCCCGTGTGGCGGGACAGACCGCTGACTTCGTGCGGAATCGAGCGGGCATCGGGATCTCCCGGCTGCTGGTCACCCTGGGGCTGGCCTGGGCTACCGCGTCCAGTCTGGCGTTTCCGCTGGGGGCCGCCATCGGCACGCTGGTGGGTGGCGGAAGCCGCTGGATCCGGTGCTTCCTCCCCGAGGGGTCGAGATCGCAGGTGCTGGGGTCGTCCCGGAGCCTCTTCAGCTATGGGTGGCCCCTCTCCCTGCACCTGCTGGCGATGGGAGTCATCGGGTTCGTGGACCGATGGGTGATCGGAGCCTGGTTGGGGACCGAAGCCGTGGGAGGATACAGTTGGTTCTACATGCTGGGGTCGGCGGTGATCTTCCTCTACGCCGCCGCAGCGGTCCATTTCGAGCCGCTGATCTATCGAGCCACCGCGAGCCACCGCTCCAGCCGCCCGGTCCTTCTCCGCTTCGTTGGCATCTGTCTGGCTGCAGCCGGGGCATACGCCCTTCTGGGAACCCTGCTGGCACCCCTGCTGTCCCCCCGGATTCCCCGGGGATTCGAAGGGTACGCCGGGGTGGCCCCGATCGTGTTGGTGGCTTACTGGATGCACCCACTCTATCTGGCCGGTACATATCGACTGGCCGCCCGGGGCAGGACCATCAGCGTGGCCTGGATCTCGGCCTCCACAGCGCTTGTGGCCGGTCTGCTTTGCTTTGCATTGGTGCCCATCCTGGGTGCCATGGGCGGCGCGTGGGCGACCCTGGGGGGGTCGGTGGTTCTGGCCGGAGGCGCCTGGGTGGCGCTGCGGAGTGATGAGGAGCTCCCCGTTCCTGGGTTCCTCTGGCCCATGGTGCCGGCCGTGGCACTCCCCGCCCTCGTCGTGCCCACACGGATCGGTATGGGGGTTTCGGCAAGCTTCGTCCTGGCCCTCGGAGTGTCCATCTACCTGCTGGGCCGGCGCCGGTCGCAAGCCAATGGAGATCGAACATGAAGGTCACGATTCTCACCTCCGCCCATGTCCCGTACGACAAGCGGATCTTCCAGCGGCAGGCCCGCTACCTGGCCGAGCAGGGAATGGAGGTGGTGCTGATCACCCCCGGGTTCGAGGGCGAGCGGCTGGAGGGTGGTGTGAAACTCCTGGGGATTGGCCCCAGACTCGGCTACCTGGGAAGACTGGGTCGACTGCGCCGGATCTTCGAGATGGCCAGGGCCACCCAGGCGGACCTCTATCATTTCCACGATCCGGACCTCCTGCCGGTGGGGGTATGGCTGAAGCGGGCCACCGGCCGCCCGGTGATCTACGACTGTCACGAGAACTATCGCCTGGCGGCGCTGAGCAGCCGGGGGCTCCCAGGCTGGCTCGCCCCCGGCCTCGCCGGGGTGGTGGACCGGGTGGAACGGACCCTTGCCCAGCGGCTGAGCGCCGTGGTCAGCCCGCACCCGGCCCGGCTTCGGGAACTGGTGGGAGAGAGCGGCGTCCCTGCGCTGCAGGTTCCGAACTCCCCCCGGCGCTCCTACGGGGCATCCCTGGAGCACCAGGAGAAGGTCCAGCCCCCGGAGGTGGTCTACATGGGGCTCCTGTCGGAGGAACGGGGAGCCGGGCTCATCCTGGAGGCGGCACAGCGACTTCCGGAGCTGCACTTCCGGCTCCACGTGGACTTCGGCAGTGCCGCCCCGCTGGAGGAGTACCAGAGAGAGGTGGCCCGGATGGGGCTGGAGAACGTGCGGGCCGAAGGGTATGTCCCCTACGAGGAGGTGCCGGGGATCCTGGCCCGGGCCACGGTGGGATTGCTCCCCTGGAGGGTGACCCCCCAGCACCTCTACGCAGCCCAGCCCACGAAGATCTTCGAATACATGGCCATGGGTCTTCCCATCGTGGCCGCCGACCTCCCCATCACCCGGGAAATCGTGGAGCGGCCTGGGGCGGGGATCTTGCACTCCCCGGGAGACCCGGACGATCTGGCGGCGAAGATCCGATCCCTTGTGGCCTCCCCGGAGGATCGCGCCGCCATGGCCCGTTCCGGGAAGAGGGCCTTCCAGGAGCGTTACAACTTCGACGCGGTGGGGGAGCAACTCCTCGATCTCTACGGGAGCCTCACCGGCACCGCAGGGGCACCTGTGTAAGGGGGTGAACGGATGAAGCAGATCCTGCAATCGCTGGGCTCCGGGGAGACCCTGCTTGAGGAGGTGCCCGTGGCCCGGGCGTCGGGGCCGAATCTGGTGGTGGGGACACGGGCATCGGTGGTCTCGGCGGGCGCCGAGCGGATGCTGGTGGACTTC
>Ga0076930_101582_pt1 | contig 11628 bp, 9 predicted proteins | sample HotLakConsoUCCRE_FD_71149 | JGI IMG/M metagenome (GOLD analysis project Ga0076930, IMG submission 71149) | Hypersaline microbial mat communities from Hot Lake, Washington, USA - Hot Lake Consortium UCC-RE (version 3) (version 3) ...
GGGAGGGGGGGGAGTGCGGTGGCGTACGTCGTGGTCTCGGCCCTGCTCTGCCTGATGGGGGTGTTGGCGGGAGGTGCCCTGGCCAGGGGGCGGCCGGGGCCGGGCTCCATCGGATAGATGGTCGGGGGCGGCGCCCCCCCCTCGGTGGCGTGGGGGAGGCGGCGGACGCTATCCTCCCCCACGGGCTCCGTCGTATCCCGGTCCACCTCGCCCAGGGGGAGAGACCCCGTCGTGCGTCACCCCCGATTCCTCCCCCCCGTCCGTTCCGTCCGTGGCCTGTGTTCCGTCCGGACGGTCCGCTCCTGCCCCCCCCGCCGACCTGGCGGCAGCCCGGGCCCTGCCCCCTTCCGACCCATGCGCTCCCGCCCCACCCTCCGCCGGTGGGCCACCCGCTCCCTGGGGTTGGCCCTGGTGCTGGCGTGGGGCACCCCCCCGGAGGAGTTGCGGGCCCTGCAGGAGCCCCCCGCCCAGCCCACCCCGGGGACCGTGTCCGGGACGGTGCTGGAGGCGGACTCCGGTCTCCCCGTGGCGGATGCGCTGGTGATCCTGGAGGGTGCTGGGCGGGGGGGGCGCACCGGCCCCGATGGAGGGTTCACCCTCGACGGGGTGGCCCCCGGGGCCTACATCCTCCGGGTCCGGAGGCTGGGGTACGGGGACGGAGCCCTTCCGGTGCGGGTGGGGCCGGGGGACCGGGTCAACCAGACGGTCATCCTGGCTCCGGACCCACTGGCGCTGGAGGGGATCACGGTCACCGGCGAGGCACGGGGTGGCCTCCAGGGGCTGGTGGTGGACGAGATCACCCGGCGGCCCCTCCCCGCCACCCTCCTCCGCCTGGAGCCCCGGGCGGCGGCCCTCACCGACAGCCTGGGGGTCTTCTCCTTCCGGGAACTACCTCCCGGCGGGGGGCTCCTCCTGGTGGAGCAGTTCGGCTACGAGGACCTCTACGTCCCCATTCCCCCCGACCGCAGCCGGATCCTGGAGATCGCGCTGCGACCGATGCCCCTGGGGGTGGATGGCCTCACCGTGGAGGCGATGCGGGAGAATGTGGCGGCCATGACCCGGCAGATCGGGAACCGCCGGAATGCGGCGGCCGTGCCCGTCCTGTCGTACGATCAGGAGGCGCTGGTGGGGGCCCGCTCCCGGGACATGCAGAACTTCTTCGAGTCCGAGACCCCGGTGACCTTCGTTCCGTGTCCCCGGCGGTCCGCGTCCGAGGACTGCGTGCTGGGGCGGGGGGGACGGACCACCGGGATGTCGGTCTGCATCGATGAGATGCCGGCTCCCGGGGGGATGCTGCAATTGGGGAGCTACCGGCCCGATGAGCTCCATCTCGTGGAGATCTACTCCCGGGGCTCGCTGGTGGTGGCGTACACCCGGGCCTTCATGGAGCGGCTGGCCCGTCGCCGGATCGCCCTGACGCCGCTGGAATACCTGGGCTGCTGAGAAGCAGCCCAGGGCTCCTACCTCGGCTGCTGAAGGCAGGCGAGGCTTCAACCTGGGCTGCTGAGAAGCACCCCAGCGCCCCTACCTCGGCTGCTGAAGGCAGGCGAGCGCCCCTACCTCGGCGCCCGGGCCAGGCGTTGGTCCAGCCCCCGGAGGAAGTTGCCGATCCTCCGGGCGTTGGTCCCCAGATCGCTCTTCCCCACCCGGGAGGCCGAGGTCATGTCCACCCGGGTCTGCCCGTCCTGGTCCAGGCCGATCCGGATCTCCACGTCGTCGGTGAAGCGGAACACCAGGGTCCGGGCCTCCGCCCGGATCACCCCCTTCAGGTCGTCCGCATCCAGCACGGTCCACCCCTGCTTCTTCGCCGCCAGGAGGAGCGCCTCCTTCCACACCCGATCGAAGGGGACGGCCAGGGTGCGTCCCCGGAGCCGGGGATCGGGGTGGTCCGGCTGGGTTGCGGCTCGGTTCGTGGGCATGGGATAAGGTCAGCGGCCTTCGATGCGGTACTTGATGGTGACCGAGGCGGAGACCGTCTGGCTCCCGGCCTCGATGGGCGTGCTCGCCTCCTGCGCCATGGCCATCATGTCACTCCGCATCATCGGTTGGAAGGGGCGAGGCACATCCGCTCCCCCCCGCACCTCCAGCGGCCCCCCCAGCGTGGCCCCCATGGCCCCGGCGATGGCCTCCGCCTGACCCCGGGCCCGCTCCACCGCCAGGCGCAGCGCCTCCTGCCGGGCCTCATCGGTCTCGGAGGCCTCGAAGGAGAGGCTGGCCACCCGGTTGGCCCCGGCCCCCACGGCGGCGTCGATGATCCGCCCCACCACGGTGGGATCCGGAACGATGGCCCGCACGTGGTTCCGGACGGTGTACCCGTCGATCCGCTGCCGCCGGTCCGGCTCATCGTACCGGTAGACCGGCTGCAGGTTGTAGCCGAAGGACTCCACCCGCAGTCCCTCGATGGGGAGTCCCCGCACCGCCGCCAGCACCGCCGTCATCCGGTTGGCATTGTCCTGCCCCGCCTCGGCGGCGGTGGGGGCCTCGGTCTCCACGGCGAAGACCACGGTGGCCCGATCCGGGGCCACCTGCACCTCGGCGTTCCCGGTAACCTCCAGGAAGGGAGGGGGCTGCATCATCTCCTGCATCCCACCCATTCCACCCATCTGCCCCATCTGGGCCTGCGCAGGAAGGGGGGCACAGGCGGCGGCCGGGAGGAGGGCCAGCGGGAGGATCCAGTTGCGTGCGCGCATGATTGCACTCCTGGTTGCGGGAACGGACCCATCGAACGCACAGGGGAGGACGCCGGAGCCCGGGGATGTTGCACACATGGTGATTCGGTCCTGTTCTACTCCACCCGACCCCGGGAGTGCGCGGAGGCCCTTCCCCCGGGCGGCGTACCCCCTTCCGTGACCCCCCCGTCCTTTGCCCGTGACGGCTCCAGGCTCTATTCTCAGGGCCACCGGACATCCTTCCCCGGGGCGGTATCCCGGGTGTTCCGCGTACCCTCGTCCTGACCCTCGTCCTTCCACCCATCGAGTCCATGAAAGCGATCATCCCCATGGCCGGAAAGGGGACCCGTCTCCGGCCCCACACCCACATCACCCCGAAGCCCCTCCTCCGTGTGGGAGGGAAGCCGGTGATGAGCTACATCCTGGACGACCTGGTGGAGATGGGGGTCACGGAGATGGTGTTCATCGTGGGCTACCTGCAGGACGTGGTCCGGGAGTACGTGCAGACCGCGTACCCCCAGATCAAGCCCCACTTCGTGGTGCAGGAGGTCCAGGACGGGACGGCGGGGGCGGTGAAGCTGGCGGAGCCGTGGGCCGACGAGGAGCTCCTCATCATCTTCGTGGACACCCTCTTCGACGCGGATCTGAAGCTGGCCCAGAACCTCGACCCCGAGTGGGCCGGGGTGATCTGGGCCAAGGAGGTGGAGGACTACCAGCGCTTCGGGGTCATCGTCACCGACGAGAGCGGCGCCATGACCCGGATCGTGGAGAAGCCGAAGGAGCCCATCTCGAAGCTGGCCAACATCGGACTCTACTACATCCGGGACTACGCCCAGCTCTTCGAGGGGATCAACCACGTGCTGGAGTCGCCCAAGGGCCCGTCAGGGGAGTTCTACCTCACCGACGCCTTCCAGTACATGGTGGACCGGGGCTCGAAGATCCGCACGGCTCCCGTGGCCGGGTGGTACGACTGCGGGAAGCTGGACACCCTGCTGGACACCAACCGCCACCTGCTGGAGACCACCCGGGGGGGAGTCGCCGACGGGGTGTCCATGGAGGGGAGCGCCGTGGAAGGGGCCATCCGCATCGAAGAAGGTGTCGAGGTCCGGGGAAGCACCCTGGGGCCCAACGTCACCCTGGAGAAGGGGGCGAAGGTCCACGACTCCACACTCCGGGACTGCATCGTGGGGCCCGGTACCGAGATCCGGGGGGCCCGTCTCCACGATTCGTTCATCGGCGGACAGGCCATCATCCGGAACGTGTCCGGGGTGCTGAGCGTGGGCGACCATTCGGAGGTGCTGGGGGACGACTGAGTCCGGCGGGTCCGGGAGGGACCGGGAGCGCGATCCCGGTTCCCTGCAGGAAGACAGGGGGGGCGCCCGGGGGATCCCGGGTGCCCCCCTGTGTCATCCCCCGGTGCGGAGCAGGATCACCCCCCCGGCGGATCCGGTGCCGTAGCGGGCCCCGGCCTCATTCGGCGGAACGTACTCGATGGTGGCGATCTCCCCTCCCCGGACGCCGGTGAGGTAGAGCTCGGGGGAGCCCGTGGGGAGTCCGTCCACCAGGAGCATGACGGGGGTGCAGACGCTCCCCAGCCCCATCCCCCGGCGGTTCGTGAGACAGTTTCCTCCCCGGAGTTCCAGGGCGGGGATCGCCCGGAGGACGATATCCAGGGCGTGGGCGGACTCCATCCGGAGTTCCCCGATGTCCTCCCGGGTGACCATGCGGGAGCTGATGGAGGAGCGTCGGGCCGGGGCGGCCTGGGGCCCGGGGTCACGTCCTGCCTCCGGCTCTGCGGTGGGTGCGGCCGCTCCAGTCTCATTCCCAGCAGCCGTCGGGGTGGCGGAGTCCCCCACCCGCAGATCGAGCTCCCGGAGCTCGCCCTGGCGCAGGCGGAGCTGCTCCACCGGCCCGGGAACCTCCCCCACCCCCGCGGCCGCCCGCACCCCCTGGTCCACGGCAATCCCGCAGATCCGGTAGCGACCCTCCGCGTCGGCCTGCACCTCGGCCCCCTCCATGGTCTCGCCCACCGCCATGTACGGCCAGGCGTCACGGATCTCGAAGTTTGCCCAGGTCACCGTCACCCGGGCGCCGGGCACCACGTCCCCCGACTCCGGGTCCCGCACCACTCCCCAGAGCACCCCCTCCAGCCCGTCCCGGCAGGGGTCCCCGGTGAGGGCCTCCGGGGGAAGCTCCAGCGTCACGGTGCCGGTTTCCCCGGCCGCCACCTCCACCTCCACCAGCCCCGGACGGTACCCCATCATGTCCGCCCGGGGGTGGGTGAAGGAGGCCCCGTAGCGCCCCGGGCGGATCCCCTCCATCCGGAAGAAGCCGTCGGCCCCCGCCTCGGTGGCGTGGGAGGTTCCCGAGAGGTAGACCTGCGCCCCCGCAAGCGGCTGGTTCCGGATCCGGTCCATGGCCACCCCCTCCACCTCCCCCCGGAGGCTGGGGATCTGCCAACCCCCCTCGGGAAGGGCGTCGATCACCTCGCCCCCCGCCTCCAGGATCCCGTCCAGGCGAATCCGCCCCCCTGAGGCATCCATGCTCATCTGCGGCATGCGGATGGCCCACTCCCGGACGAACCAGCGGCCGTCTCCCCGGCGCTGGAAGTCCACCCGTCCCCCCAGGTTCCGGGTGTCCTCCAACCGGTGGGGGTAGCGGGTGTAGCGATACTCCAGGAAGCGGAGCTGCGCCGACTCCCCGTCCAGCCAGAGTGTCCCCTCCACATCGGGGACCTCCTGCTCCATGGGCTCGAAGGCCAGCCCCACCAGCCCCGCCGTCTCCCCGTCCTCGTCCCCCTCCTCCACCCGGAAGCAGTGGGAGTTCTGGAACACGTCGGAGAGGAGCACCGCCTGGTCGGGGCCGTAGTAGGTCATGGAGCCGTCGTCTGCCACCCGGATGTAGCCGTCCCGGGCCAGCTCCTCGGCGGGGAGGCTCCGGACCGGATCCACGGCGAAGCCCTGGCGGACGGAACGGCGCTCATCGCGGATGAGGAGTGACCGGGGGTCCAGCTCCCGCTCCCAGGACACGAGCTGTACCGGAAGGGCCTGCTCGTCGCCGGTCAGGGCCACCACGTCCAGCGCCTTCCGGGCCTCCTCCCAGAGGACCGCAGCGGCGGCTCCCGCTTCCGGGCGCACCCGGCAGCGGCGGTCGGCGGAGGCCACGATCCCCTGGAGCTGGATGGCCAGGGTGGGGGCCCGGAGCACCACGTCCAGCGCCTCTCCCGGCTGCACCACCACCCGCTGGTCCACGCTGGAGAAGCCGATCCGCTCCCCCCTCAGGACATACTCCCCCGGCCCCGGGGCCTCCACGAAGAATCGGCCGGATTCGGCGCTGAGCCCCGAGCCCACCCGTGCTCCGTTCCCGTCCATGAGCGAGATGAATCCCCCCACCACCGGGGCCCCGCTCCCCTCCTCCACGAACTGCCCCCGGATGAGCTGGCCGGCGGCAGGAGACGCTACCCCCGCCAGGAGGAACAGCAGGGGGAGGAGTAGTCCTGGAAGGCGAGGCCCGTAGGGAGGTGGAAAGGCCATGCGACCGCAGTCTCCGGAAGGGTGCGCCGGGAGCTCCCGGCCAGGGGTGGGGTGTGGCTCCACTACCATCCACCTCCCTGATCTACAGGTGGCGGCAGAGGGGGGCAACCAGCCTCATACCCCATTGCGTCGGGGGAGTGCGGGCAGTAGCAGTTCAGTGTTCCGGGCATCGGGCTTCCCTTCGGTGCCACCCTGCAACCCGGGATCGGGTGCGGGGACGGAATTGGACCTCCACGACACGGACCCCATGAAGCGATCCATTCTCCTGACGGCCCTCCTGGGGCTGCTCCTGGCTGCCACCCCCCATCCCCTCGTCGCCCGACAGGCGGACGGCGGTACCGTCATCGTTCGAGGGGGATGGCTCTTCGACGCCACCGGCGACCAGCGGGTCCGGAATCCCGGGTTGGTGATCCGGGCCGGGGAGATCATGGAGGTGGGGAACCTGGAGTCGTCGGCACTGGACCTCTCCGGCGCCCGGGTGGTGGAGCTGGACGAGGGTCAGACCATCCTCCCGGGGATCTTCGACGTCCACGCCCACTACAACGTCACCCTCATGCTCCGCCCCCGCACGGAGGAGTTCCACGCCATGCCGGTGATCTATCTGGCCAACGGCGTGACCTCCACCTTCCCCAACGGCGAGTATGATCCCGAGGGGATGGAGGAGCTCAGGAAGCGGATCGACCGGGGGGAGCACCCCGGTCCCCGGATCTTCAACTCCGGCCCCTACTTCGGAAGTGCCCGCCCCGGCTGGAACCCCGACATCACCCGGGAGGAACTCCACGCCGAGGTGGACCACTGGGTGGAGCGGGGGGTGAAGGGGTTCAAGGCCAAGGGGATCGAGCCCGACCATCTCCGGTGGCTCATCGAACGAGCCCACTGGCACGGCCTCCCGGTCTCGGGGCACCTGGACTCCGGCTACCGGAACTCGGTGAACCCCAGGGATGCGGTGCTCATGGGGATCGACCGGGTGGAGCACTTCCAGGGAGGGCTGGCCTTCCCCAGCACCCAGTCGGCCTACGCCAGCTTCCCCGGCGTGGTCCCGGGCACACCGGAGTTCGACGACATCACCGACCTCTTCATCCGCTACGGCGTCTACTACAACCAGACCCTCTCGGCCTACGGGTATTTCGGCTCCCGGGATGACGGGGTCTTCGACTTCTGGACCGACGAGTCCCGCTTCTTCACCCCCGCCGTCCGGGAGACCTTCGCCGACCTCCCCACCACCCGTTTCTCTGCCAGCTTCGACAGCATCTACCAGGCGAAGTGCCCCCTGGCCGGCGCCTACTACGAGGCCGGCGGGTTGATGAGCATGGGCACGGACCATGTGAGCACCGGTGCCTACCTGCCTGGGTTCGGGGCCCACCGGGAGCTCCACGCCATGGTGGTGTGCGGGATCCCGGAAGCCGAGGCGCTTCGGATCGCCACCGTGGGGAGCGCCCGGGTCATGCGGATGAGCGACCGGCAGGGGACGCTGGAGGTGGGGAAGCTGGCGGACCTCTTCGTGGTCCGGGGGAATCCGCTGGAGGACATCCGGAACACCCGCAACGTGGAGCTGGTGATGAAGGGGGGCGAGATCTACGATCCGGCGGCGCTGCTGCAGTCGGTGGAGGGGACGCTGGAGCCCCCGTTCCGGCCCCGGCCGGAGGTGGGAGGGAGCTGAAGGAAAGAGGGGGGCGGACGATCGTCCGCCCCCCTCTTCGCATGCCCGGGATCAGCTTCGGGGCATCACCCCCTGAGCCAGCAGGCCCTCACCGGTCCAGGGTGGATCCGGGGTCCCGTTCCTCCAACGCCTCCTGGTACTTCTGCTGGAACTCCAACCTGAGTTCCTCGTCGGCGTTCAGGATATTGGTGATCTCCGTGTAGCGCTCGATGGTGAAGTCATTCTCCTCCAGGGCGGCCCCCATGCGCTCGTTGGCCTGGGCCTGAAGTGCTGCGGCCTCCTCCTCGGAGGTGACCAGGGCCATCTGCCGCTCCACATCCTCCCTCACCTCCTGGATGTCTACGTACGTCTCCACGAACACCTCCAGCTCCTGGGAATCCGGCGGAGTGGCCTCCTGTGCGGATGCCGAACTGGCGAAGGGGAGGATCAGGAGAAGGGCCAGGAGCCCCAGGATGCGGGTCGGGAATCGGAACAGGGTCTCTCGCGTGGACATGTGGTCGGGTGACCTCCGTTGAAGGACAGATGATATCCAGTTCGAGAGGTATGCAGGACCCGTTCCATGAGGGCCCGACCCACCCCACTCCCTCCCTGGATCCTTCCCGAACCCCCGCAGCGAAGGGACTCCCGGGGGCCGGGTCCCCCGTCCTCGCCCCGGGACCAGCGGGAACCCTCCGGCGCCGGATCTGTATCGAAAGGGCACATATGCCAGGAATGCACATGCCCGACCGCCCTTCCCACATCCGCCGCTGGCGCCGCCGCCCCGGCCTCCGGACCCTGCTGATGCTGCAGGTGCTGGGACCCCTCGTCCTCCTCCTTGGAGGGGGGATGCTGCTGGGATTCCACCTCCTCGAGCAGCAGGTGGAGGGGAGGATGCAGGATGAGGTGGCCCTGGTGGCCCGGGCCATCCGCCTCCCCCTGGTCCACGAGCTACAGGGGGAAGCAGGCATGGGCATCGAGCGGGTGCTGGAGTCCGCCCTGCTGATCCGCCGGGTCTACGGGGCCTATGTCTTCGGTCCATCCGGCGAGCGCCTCGCCTCCTACGGCCCCTCCCCCACCCAGCCCTCCCCCGACCTGGCGGAGGGCCTTGCCCAGGGTGTCCGGAGCGGCGAGTACGGCGAGGCGGGGGGTGAAGCGGTCTTCTCCTACTTCATTCCACTGACGGACTCGTGGGGGCGGAGTCTGGGAACCCTGCAGGTGACCCGCCTTCGCAGCGACATCGACCAGGACATCGGAGCACTCCGGGCCCGGGCCCTCGTCCTGCTGATGGTGACCCTCCTGGCCATTGCCGCCCTGGTTCAGGCGGGGCTCCACCGGTCCATCGTGGAACCCCTCCGTGGACTGGTCGCCGCCATGAGGAGGATCCGGGAGGGGGACCCGGACCACCGGATCCAGCCCCGTGGACCGGACGAACTGAGGGAGGTGGCGCTCAGCTTCAATGCCACGATGGACAGCCTCGGCGAGGCTGGAGCCGAGATTTCCAGGAGGAGGGATGAGGAGCGACGACTGGCCCGGGAGCTGGCCGAGGCGGAGCGACTGGCGGCTGTGGGTGAACTGGCGGCGGGTGTGGCCCATGAGTTGGGCACCCCCCTGGGGATCGTGGCCGGGGCGGCCCGGCGTCTCCAGAGGCGGCCGGATCCGGAAGAGACCGGGGAACTGGTGCGCCTCATCCATGACGGCGTTTCCCGGACGGAGTCGATCGTGCGGCAGCTCATGGAGCTGGGACGCCGGGGAAGTCCACGGAAGAGACGATTGGAGGTGGGTTCCCTCACCGGCTCGGCAGTGGCGGCCCAGAGGGAGAGCGCCCTGCAGCGGGGCGTGGAGGTGGATCGGAGCCCGGGAGATCCATCCGGGGAGGTGCAGGCAGATCCACGGCAGCTCTCCCTGGCACTGGGTCATCTGATCCGGAACGCCATCCGCGCGGCCCGGAAGCGGGTCAGGGTGGTATCGGGACGGCGGGATGACCAGGTCTTCCTCCGGGTGGAGGACGACGGCCCAGGGGTCCCGCCCGAGATCCGCTCCCGGATCTTTGACCCCTTCTTCACGACCCGGACCCCAGGGGAGGGCACCGGGCTGGGTCTGGCGGTGGTGGAGGATGTGGTGCGGGCCCACGGGGGCAGGGTGTCGCTGGTGCGGTCTGCCCTGGGAGGGGCGGGCTTCGAGATCCTCCTTCCCGCCTGTGATCCATGAGTCCCGGGGCGGCGGAGACCATTCTGGTGGTGGAGGATGATCCGGATCTCCGGGGGCTGGTGTCCCGGGAGCTGGCCGATGGAGGGCACCGGGTCCGGGCGGTGGGTTCGGCCGAGGAGGCCATGGACGTGCTGGGGGAGGAGGACATCTCCCTCATCGTCAGTGACCTTCGTCTCCCGGGGCAGGATGGACACGAGCTCCTTCTCCGCACCCGCGGTCTGGACGCTCCCCCGGCCTTCCTCCTGATGACAGGGTTTGGAACCATCGACCAGGCGGTCCGTTCGCTCCAGGCGGGAGCCGATGATTTCCTCACCAAGCCGCTGGATCTGGACCACCTGATGGTCCGCGTGGATCGGATCCTGGAACACCGGCGCATGTCGGAGGAGGTGCGCCGCTACAGGGAGGTGTTCGACGCCGAGGATGTCCACGGTATGGTGGGGCGGAGTGCCTCCATGCAGACCCTGTTCCGTGAACTGGAGCAGGTGGCGCTGGGCAGGGGGGCCGTCCTGCTGGAGGGAGAGAGCGGAGTGGGGAAGGAGTTGGCGGCCCGGGCCATCCACGCGTCCAGCGAGCGGGCGGACGGTCCCTTCGTGGCCGTGAACTGTGCCGGGATCCCCGCCTCCCTCCTGGAGAGTGAGTTCTTCGGCCACCGGAAGGGGGCGTTCACCGGGGCCACGGAGCGGCGGAAGGGGTTGTTCGAGGCGGCCTCCGGGGGGACGCTCCTGCTGGACGAGGTGGGGGAGATGCCCGTGGAGGTCCAGGCCAAGCTCCTCCGGGTGCTTCAGGAAGGAGTGGTCCGCCCGGTGGGCGGCGATGAACCCCACCCCGTGGATGTTCGTGTGGTCGCCGCCACCCACAGGGACCTGGAGGCGGATCGGGCGGAAGGTCGATTCCGGGACGATCTCTACTTCCGCCTGGAGACCTTCCGGATCCGGATCCCTCCCCTCCGGGAGCGGGACGGCGATCTGGAGCTTCTCACCACACGGTTCGTTCGCCGGCACGCGGCTCGCCTGGGCCGCCGTGTTCCTGAGCCCACCCCCGCCTTCCGACAGGCCCTGCGGCGGTACTCGTTTCCCGGCAACGTGCGGGAACTGGAGAGCCTGGTGGAGCGGGCGGTGACCTTTGCCACGGAGGGTGTCCTGGAACTCCAGCATCTGCCCGAACGCCTCAGGGCGGATGGAGGGGGTCCAGCCCACCCCGTCCCCATGGAAGCGAAGCGGGGAGGGGGTGGAGCCGGAGAGGGGACGAATCGCCTGGATGCGCTCCTGGACGGGGATCATCTCCCTCCCCTGCGGGAGCTGGAGCGACGCTACGTCCGACTGGTCCTGGACCATGTGGGGGGGAACAAGCGACGGGCCGCAGCGCTGCTCGGGGTCTCCCGACGCACCCTGTACCGGCGGCTGGACGAGGGACCGCAGGGGGAGTAGGGGCGGCTGCGTCCTGGACTCTAGTCCCCCGGCGCCCCCGCCGGCCGGGGCACCCCCACCGCAAGCAGGAGAGTGAGGAGCGCCCGCTGGATCCCCTCGGGGCCCCCCGTGTTGTCGTACCATTCGTCCAGGGTGTGGGCCCCGCCGGCGCA
>Ga0076930_101587_pt1 | contig 11603 bp, 10 predicted proteins | sample HotLakConsoUCCRE_FD_71149 | JGI IMG/M metagenome (GOLD analysis project Ga0076930, IMG submission 71149) | Hypersaline microbial mat communities from Hot Lake, Washington, USA - Hot Lake Consortium UCC-RE (version 3) (version 3) ...
CTCGAAGGAATCCATGTCCGCCGGCATCCGGCTCAGGAAGTAGAGCTCCGGCGAGAACAGCTCGGTCTGGAGAAGGTCCGAGACGAACTGACGGATCGCCTCGATGTTGAGCGCCACCAGCGTGCCGAGGACGAAGCCCGCGAAGGTCCCGACGACGCCGATGGAGAGGCCGACAATGAGGAAGATCCTCATGATCGAGCCGCGCGTGGCGCCGATCGTGCGCAGGATCGCGATGTCCCGCGTCTTCTCCTTGACGAGCATGATCATTCCGGAGACGATGTTGAGCGCCGCCACCAGGATGATCAGCGTCAGGATCATGAACATCACGTTGCGCTCGACCTGCAGCGCGGAGAAGAAGGTCTGGTTGCGCTGCCGCCAGTCGGTGAGGAAGATCTGCCGCTCGGCAGCCGCCTCGATCCTGGGACGCATCGTGTCGATGTCGTCTGGATCGTCGACGAAGATCTCGATCGACTGCACCTGATCCTCGGCATTGAAATAGAGCTGCGCCTCCTGGAGCGGCATGTAGATGATCGAAGAATCATATTCCGACATGCCCACCTCGAAGATCGCCGAGACCGGATAGGCCTTGACCCTGGGCGTCATCCCGAACGGCGTCACGTCGCCCTCGGGCGCCACCAGCGTGATCAGGTCGCCCGCGGTCAGCCCCAGCGACTGCGCCATTCGCGAGCCGATCGCCACGCCCTCGCCGGCGAGGAAGCCGACCATGTCGCCCGACTGGATGTTGTCCGACACGATCGTCATCGCCTGCAGATCCTCGGCGCGGATGCCGCGCACCAGCGCGCCGGTGCCCGCGCCGCCCGTGCCCGAGGCGAGCGTCTGGCCCTCGACCAGCGGGATCGCCATCTTCACGCCCTCGACACCCTTCAGCCGCGTGGCGAGTTCATCGTAATCATTGAGCGGCCGGTCGATGGGCTGGACCACGATATGGCCGTTGATGCCGAGAATGCGGGTGATCAGCTCGCCGCGGAAGCCGTTCATCACCGCCATGACGATGATCAGCGTCGCCACACCCAGCATGATGCCGACGAAGGAAAACCCGGCGATCACCGAGATGAAGGCTTCCTTGCGCCGGGATTTCAGATAGCGCCACGCCACCATGCGCTCGAATGCCGAGAACGGTCGCGCCGAGGGCGATGGCGTCTGGGGCGATGGCGGGCTTTCGCCCGTGGCGGCGTCCGTATCGGTCATGCGAGGCTTCCCTTTGCGCCGGACAATCGCCTATCGGCCTTGCGCGAGGCGGTTGATGGCGTCGTCGATCGTGAGCGTTTCGCGTTCGCCGGTGGCGCGGACCTTGATTTCGACATTGCCCTCGGCCACGGCGCGCGGGCCGGCGATCACCTGCAGCGGCAGGCCGATCAGGTCGGCCTTGGCGAATTTCGCCCCGGCGCGCTCGTCGGTGTCGTCGTAAAGCACCTCGAGCCCGGCATTCTCCAGCGCCGTCTCGATCTTCTCGCAGGCCGAATCGCAAGCCGCGTCGCCAGGCTTCATGTTGATCAGCCCGACATCGAACGGCGCCACGCCCCTGGGCCAGATGATGCCGTTCTCGTCATGCGACGCCTCGATGATGGCGCCCAAGAGCCGCGATGGGCCGATGCCGTAGGAGCCCATCGAGACAGCGTGCTGCTTGCCGTCGGGCCCCTGGACGACAGCGCCCATCGGCTCGGAATATTTCGTGCCGAAATGGAAGATGTGGCCGACCTCGATGCCGCGGGCGGAGACGCGGGAATCCTCGCCCAAGCCCTCCCAGGCCTCGCGCGCCCAGTCTTCCTTCTCCATGATCTCGTCGGTGGCGGCGAACGGCGTCGTCCACTTGTCGACGATGGCTGCGACCGCCGCGTCATCATCATAATTCATGTCGGCGCCGGGAACGGCAAAGCTCTCGAAATCGCGGTGGCAGAACACCTGGCTTTCGCCGGTCTCCGCCAGCACGATGAATTCATGGCTCAGCTTGCCGCCGATCGGGCCGGTGTCGGCGCGCATCGGGATCGATTTCAGCCCGCAGCGCTCGAAGGTGCGGAGGTACGACACGAACATGCGGTTATAGGCCGCCTGCGACGCCTCGTAGTCGAGATCGAAGGAATAGGCGTCCTTCATCAGGAACTCGCGGCCGCGCATGACGCCGAACCGGGGCCGGCGCTCGTCGCGGAACTTCCACTGGATGTGGTAGAGGTTGAGCGGCAGGTCCTTGTAGGACTTGACGTAGGAGCGGAAGATGTCGGTGACCATCTCCTCGTTGGTCGGCCCGTAGAGCATCGCCCGGTCGTGCCGGTCCTTGATGCGCAGCATCTCGGCGCCGTAATCATTGTAACGGCCGCTTTCGACCCAGAGGTCGGCGGGCTGGATCGTCGGCATCAGGATCTCGATGGCGCCGGCCCGGTTCTGCTCCTCGCGGACGATGTCGCAGACCTTGTCGAGCACCCGCTTGCCCAGCGGCAGCCAGGAGTAGATGCCCGCGGACTGCTGCTTGATCATGCCGGCGCGCGCCATCAGGCGGTGCGAGACGATTTCCGCATCCTTCGGGTTCTCTTTCAGAATCGGCAGGAAATACTTGGACAGACGCATGGGATGTTCCGGTTTGGCTTCGAGCCTTGCAGGCTGAATCGGGCGAAATGAGGGACGGCGTGTCCCGCGTTCATATCCGCTTCGCCAGCCAAAGAAAACCCGTCACGACGGCGCTTGCCGGCGAGGCAAACGACATTGCTTTTTTTGTGTTCCGGATTGCCACATCAGCGTCACAAAACGCGTGACAAGCCCGTTTGATTGCGGTAAATACAGCTCACTAAAGAGGCATTTCCCACGGGAAATTGCTCATTTCGCGGTCAAAGTCTTGGGAGGATAGGATCTCAGGCGCGCTTTGTTCGCAGCCCCCGGGCAACCGGGAAACAGATCACGCGACACCTGAACAACAAGGCTTCATGCCTTGTTTTTTTTTGCTTTTGTTTTGGCAGGATATGTAAGTCCGCCCGCACGTAACCGGGCGGACCTGTTCCGAGCGGCCAGGCTTACTTGCCCTCGCCCTTGCCCAGTTCGCGCCTGGCGCGGACGTCCTTGTCCATTTTCTCGAGGCTTTCCTCGACGCTGTCGTCGGGCTTCTTCCTGACGTCCGGCACGGCGTGGCGCTGGTTGTGCACCGAGGCTTGGTCGTTGCCCTGAAGCGCGTTGTCGCCCATCTTGTCCTGGGCAAGGTCGGTCTCGGTCAGGCGGTCTGGCTTCTTGGTCTTGTCAGTCATTGCGACCCTCCATGAATTCACTCTGCATCTCTTTCCTCAACGGGAAAGCCAGCGCATCGTTCCATGAAAGAGTGGTCGTCTGTCTCAGGACTTGAAATCGGGCGACAGCGCAATCAGGTCGTCGAGCGTATAGCCGCCCACGACGGTCACCAGGAAATAGAGACCGAACACCGCGGCCGAGATCAGCGTGGTGCGCCAGAAGATCGGCGAGAAACGGAAGTCGGCCGGCGCGCTGTGCGTGGTCCCCAGCGTCACCTCGCCCTCGTCGGCCTGGCTGCGCGCCGAGAACGGCAGAACCGTGAACAGCACCACCCACCAGATGATGAAATAGATCGCAAAACCGGTGCCAAATCCCATAACGGATGCTCCTAGGCCTGTTCGAGTTCGATCAGCGTGCCGTTGAAATCCTTCGGATGCAGGAAAAGCACAGGCTTGTTGTGCGCGCCGGTCTTGGGTTCGCCGTCGCCGAGCACCCGCGCGCCCTCTTCCTTGAGATGGTCGCGCGCCGCCAGGATGTCATCGACCTCGTAGCAGACATGATGCATGCCGCCCGACGGGTTCTTGGCCAGGAACGCCGCGATCGGCGAGTCCTCGCCCAGCGGCTCGAGCAATTCGATCTTGGTGTTGGGCACCATGACGAAGACCACGGTGACCCCGTGCTCGGGCAGCGCCTGCGGCTCGGTCACGTCGGCGCCCAGCATGGTCCGGTACTGGGCGCTCGCGGCTTCAAGATCCGGCACCGCGATGGCGACATGATTCAGGCGTCCAAGCATGATCGTTCCTCACACCTTGATGACAAACACCGTCACGACGGGCTTCTTGCCCCATACCTCGTTTGCGGCGGCGCGAACAGAGCGGCGAATTGCCTCGCGCACGCCGTCGAGATCCTTGCGGCGGCCGCGCGGGATGCTTTCGACCGCGCCCAGCACCGAATCATAGAGGATGTCCTCCATGTCGTCGCCCTCGCCATCCATCGCCGGCAGGCCGATGGCCGAGACAACCGGGTCGCGCTGGAATTCGAAACGCTGGTCGAGCACCACATGGACCGCGACATGGCCGGCAAACGACAGCTTGCGCCGCTCGGAGATGCCCAGCTCGTCGATATCGCCGAGCAGGTAGCCGTCCTTGTAGATACGGCCGTGTTGCGCCGTGCCGATGACTTCCGGCGCGCCGGGCGCCAGCCGCAGGATCGAGCCGTTGCGCACCTTCGGCGTGATCTTGATGCCTGAGTCCTGCGCCAGTTCCGCCTGCGCCACCAGGTGCGCGGCTTCGCCATGCACCGGCACCAGGATCTGCGGCTTGACCCACTCATACATCTGCACCAGTTCGGTGCGCCGCGGGTGACCCGAGACATGCACCAGAGCGTCCTGGTCGGTGACGATCTTGACCCCCTGCTCGATCAGGCCGTTCTTGATGTCGATGATGCCCTTCTCGTTGCCGGGAATGGCGCGCGAGGAAAACACAACGGTGTCGCCCGAAGCCAGCGCCACATTGCGCATCTCGTCGCGCGACAGCTTGGCGAGCGCCGCGCGCGGCTCGCCCTGGCTGCCGGTGAGGATGATCACCACCTTGTCGCGCGGAATATAGCCGAACTCGTCCTCGGCCAGGAATTCCGGAATGCCTTCCATCATGCCGAGGTCTCTGGCGACATTGACCACGCGCTTGATCGAACTGCCGAGCAGCAGCACCTCGCGGCCGGCGTCGCGCGCCGCTTCCGCGATCGAGCGGATGCGGCCGACATTGGACGAGAACGTGGTGATTGCCACCCTGCCCTCGGCCTGTTCGATGACGCCGCGCAGACCGGCGCTGATTTCCTTCTCCGACGGCGACACGCCATCGCGCATGGCGTTGGTGGAATCGCACATCATGGCGAGGATGCCTTCTTCGCCCAACTCACGGAAGCGGTTCTCGTCGGTCAGCGGCCCGAGCGACGGGGTCATGTCGATCTTCCAGTCGCCGGTGTGGATGAGCTTGCCGAGCGGCGTTCCGATTGCCAGCGAAAACGGCTCGGGGATCGAGTGATTGACTGCGATCGGCTCGATCTCGAAAGGTCCGGCGGTAAACCGCTCGCCCGCCTTGAAGACGTTGACCGGCACCTCGGCGCGGGTGCGCTCGTAGGCGCGCTTGGCCTCGAGCATGCCGACGGTAAAGGCCGAGGCATAGACAGGCGCCTTCAGCTGCGGCCAGAGCTGCGCCAGGCCGCCATAATGGTCCTCATGGGCATGAGTGATGATGATCGCCTTGAGCTGGCTGCCCAGCTTCTTGACGAAATCGATGTCGGGCAGGATGAGATCGACGCCCGGCAGCTCCGGTCCCGGAAAGGTCACGCCGCAATCGACCATGATCCACTCCCGGTTCTTGGGGGAGCCATAGCCGTAGAGTGCGAGGTTCATGCCGATTTCGCCAACGCCGCCGAGCGGGAGAAATACGAGATCCTGGTCTTTTGTCATCAATTGTCCTGTCTGATCATGTCATGCTGACGCCGCGCATTGATCCAATGCGGCGGGGCCAGGGAGGTCTTCATTCATACATTCATTCGTCATGCTGCATGGTTTTCACCCCGGACCTGCCACGGCCCGGGGTGAAAATCATGAAGCATCAGGCGAAGAACACGTCGCCCGCCGCAATCGACTGTCGTTCTCCGTCCGGCAGCAAAAGCATCAGCCTGCCCTCGCCGTCGATTCCTTCAAACAGACCGTGGATCTGCCTGTCCGGCAAATTCACCGTCACCGGCTTTCCAATTCCTTCGGCCCGGCTGATCCAGGCATCGCGAATGCGTGAAAGCCCGCGGCCCTGATCCCAGTCGTCAAGCGCCCGGTCCATGCTTACCACCAGCCGCGCAAACAGTTCCTGAGGCGTGGCGGAACTGCCTTGCTCGGACAGGCACGTCGCCGGATACAACCCGGCCTCGGGCTTGTGACCGACATTGACGCCGCACCCGATCACCACCGCGCGTCGGCCATCCTTGAGTTGCTCGGTTTCTATCAGGATGCCAGCTGTCTTGCACCCTTCAATCAGCAAATCATTGGGCCATTTGATCCGAAGCCTGTCTGGATCCCCCGGCAGGAGCACAGAAATGGCGTCGTGAACGGCAAGCGTGACAGCAAGCGGCAGGCTTGCCATGCTTTCCCACGGCGCCGGATCGATCAGCAGAAGCGAGGCATATAGGTTGCCCGGCTCCGAAATCCAGATCCGGCCCCTGCGGCCGCGGCCGCCGGTCTGGCGCGCGGCCGTGATCCACACCCGGCCCGCGTCTCCCGCCCGGGCCCAGGTCATGCACTCGGCATTGGTTGAGGACACATCGCCAAGTTCGACGTGTCGGAACTCAGGCTCCTTCATGCGGCCCGCCGCCGCATTCAGAAGAATGTCTTGGCGGCCACGTCGGCAGCCAGACCGAGCGGATTGGAGACGACCACATAGAACAGGACGAACAGGCCGGAAATCCCGAACACCAGCTTGAGTTCACCCGCCACCGGCGCGAAGGCCCCGGAAGGCTGGTCAAACCACATGATCTTGATGATCCTGAGATAGTAGTAGGCGCCCACCACGGAGGCCAGAACGCCGATGATGGCCAGGCCGTAGAGCTTGGCCTCGATCGCCGCGACGAAGACGAAATACTTGGCGAAGAAGCCAGCAAGCGGCGGAATGCCGGCGAGCGAGAACATCAGGATCGTCAGCATCAGCGCCATGAACGGATTGGTCGACGACAGGCCCGCCAGATCGTCGATCTGTTCAACATTGCCGTCTTCCTTGCGGCGCATGGCCAGGATGCAGGCAAACGTGCCAAGCGTCATCACCATGTAGATCAGCATGTAGAGGATCACGCCGCGCACGCCCGCCTGGCTGCCCGCGGCCAGCCCCACCAGCGCGAATCCCATATGGGCGATCGACGAATAGGCCATCAGCCGCTTGATGTTCTTCTGACCGATCGCCGCGAAGGCGCCGAGCACCATCGAGGCGATGGAGATGAACACGACGATCTGCTGCCAGTCGAGCGTCACCGGCTCGAAGGCGACGATGACGATGCGGATGAACAGCGCCATGGCGGCAACCTTGGGGGCTGCCGAAAAGAATGCCGTCACCGGGGTCGGCGCGCCTTCGTAGACATCCGGCGTCCACATGTGGAACGGCACGGCGGAGATCTTGAAGGCAATGCCGGCAAGCAGGAACACCAGGCCGAAGATCAGGCCGAGCGAGCGTTCGCCGCCGGCAATCGCCGCGGCAATCTCGTCAAAGCCGGTATGGCCGGTGTAGCCGTAGACCAGCGACATGCCATAGAGCAGCATGCCCGAGGACAGCGCGCCGAGGACGAAATACTTCAGTCCCGCCTCGGTCGAGCGCAGGCTGTCGCGGTTGATCGCGGCGACCACGTAAAGCGCCAGCGACTGCAACTCAAGGCCCATGTAGAGCGCCATCATGTCGTTGGCGGAAATCATCAGCATCATGCCGAGCGTCGCGAGCACGATCAGCACCGGGAACTCGAACTTGTCGATCCGTTCGGCCTTGGCGTGGCCGACGGTCATCACCATGGCGGTGATCGAGCCGATCAGCGTCAAGACCTTCATGAACCGGGCGAAAGGATCAGAGAGGAACGCGCCGTTGAAGGCTTCACCGTTTTCGGTCAGCAACACCAGCACGAGGCCCGCCATGATCAGCAGCGCCACCGCCAGGCCATTGACCAGCGTCACCGATTTCTCGCCGGAGAACACGCCGACCATCAGCAGCACCATGGCGCCGACGGCCAGCATGAGTTCAGGCACGGAAAGCTGAAGGCTAGTTGTGAGTATCTCTGGCGTCATGGTCCCGCAGTCTCCGTAGCTCAGTTGACCGACAGCGCGAGGTCGCGCGCTGCCTGCAGCGAAGCTGTGTAATTGTTAATGAGCGCGTCAACCGAAGCTGCCGTCACATCAAAGATCGGCGCCGGATAGACGCCAAAGAGGATTATCAGCGCAACGAGCGGATAGAGGATCACCTTCTCGCGGCGCGACAGGTCGAGCATCGCCTTCAGGCTTTCCTTCTCAAGCGCACCGAAGACGACGCGGCGATAGAGCCACAGCGCATAGGCCGCCGACAGGATCACGCCGGTCGCGGCAAAGGCCGCCACCCAGGTATTGACCTGGAACACGCCGATCAGCGTCAGGAATTCACCGACGAAGCCCGAGGTGCCGGGAAGCCCGACATTGGCCATGGTCAGGATCATGAACGCCACCGCGTATTTCGGCATGTTGTTGACCAGCCCGCCATAGGCCGAGATCTCGCGCGTGTGCAGCCGGTCGTAGACGACGCCGACGCAAAGGAACAAGGCCCCCGATATCAGCCCGTGGCTCAGCATCTGGAAGATCGCGCCCTGTACGCCCTGCGCATTGGCGGCGAAGATCCCCATCGTCACGAAGCCCATATGCGCCACCGACGAATAGGCGATCAGTTTCTTGATGTCTTCCTGCATCAGCGCCACCAGCGAGGTGTAGATGATGGCGATCACCGAAAGCGTGAAGATGAACGGCGCGAAATCGGCCGAGGCCAGCGGAAACATCGGCAGCGAGAAGCGCAGGAAGCCGTAGCCGCCGAGCTTCAGGAGAATGCCCGCCAGAATGACCGAACCGGCGGTTGGCGCTTCCACGTGGGCGTCGGGCAGCCATGTGTGGACCGGCCACATCGGCATCTTCACCGCAAACGAGGCGAAGAAGGCCAGCCACAGCCAGGTCTGCATCCCGGCCGGGAAATCATGCGCCAGCAGCAGCCGGATGTCGGTGGTGCCAGCATCCCAGAACATCGCCATGATCGCCAGCAGCATCAGCACGGAACCGGCGAGTGTGTAGAGGAAGAACTTGAAGCTTGCATAGACCCGGCGCTTGCCGCCCCACACGCCGATGATGATGAACATCGGTATGAGGCCCGCCTCGAAGAAGACGTAGAACAGCACGATGTCGAGCGCGCAGAACACGCCGATCATCAGCGTTTCCAGCACCAGGAAGGCGATCATGTATTCGCGCACGCGGGTCTGCACCGAATTCCAGCTGGCAAGGATGCACAGCGGCATCAGGAACGTCGTCAGGATCACGAACAGCATCGAGATGCCGTCGACGCCCATCGCGTAGGAGAAGCCGGAGCCCGCAAGCTCGATGCTCTCCACCATCTGGAAGCCCGGATCGGAGACATCGAAACTGGCCCAGATCAGGAGCGACATGATGAAGGTCGCGGTGGTGCCGAGCAGCGCCACCTGGCGGATGTTGCGCCGCCCGATCTCGGTGTCATCCTTGATCGGCAGCAGGAACAGAACGCAGATCAGCGGTATGAAGGTGACAACTGACAGAAGTGGCCAATCGGTCATCAGAATGCACTCCCGAGCATCATCCATGTGACAAGCGCTGCAATTCCGATCAGCATCACGAAGGCATAGTGGTAAAGATATCCGGTCTGCAGCCGGACAACCCATCCGGTGATGTCCTGGGCGCGCGCGGCGATGCCGTTCGGGCCGTAACCATCAATGGTCCGGACGTCACCCTGCTTCCACAGGAACGACCCGAGCCATTTTGCAGGACGGACGAAGAGAAAGTCATAGAGCTCGTCGAAATACCATTTGTTGAGCAGGAACCGGTAGAGGATCTGGTGATCCTCGGCCAGCCGCCTGGGTGTCTCGGGCGAGCGGATGTAGAAGAACCAGGCGGTCACGAGGCCGATCAGCATGGCCACGAACGGGCTCAGCTTGACCCACAGCGGCACGTGGTGAAACTCCTCGAGGATCTGGTTGTCCGCGGCCGTGAACAGCGCGCCCTTCCAGAATTCGGCATAGTCATGGCCGAAGAAGAATTCCTTGAACAGCACGCCCGAAAGCAGCGCGCCGGCGGCCAGGATGAACAGCGGCACCAGCATCACCATCGGCGATTCATGCGCGTGATGCATCACGTCGGCCGACGCCCGCGGCTTGCCGTGGAACGTCATGAAGATCAGCCGCCAGGAATAGAAGCTCGTGAACAGCGCCGCGACCACCAGCAGTCCGAAGGCGACGCCGGCCGCGGAATTGTGCGCGACATAGGCCGATTCGATGATGATGTCCTTGGAGAAGAACCCCGCGGTGCCGATCAGCGTGCCCGGAATGCCGACGCCGGTGAGCGCAATTGTGCCGATGATCATCATCCAGTAGGTCATGGGGATCTTCTTGCGCAGGCCGCCCATGCGCCGCATGTCCTGCTCGTCGGAGACGGCATGGATCACCGAGCCGGCGCCAAGGAACAACAGAGCCTTGAAGAAGGCATGCGTGAACAGGTGGAAGATCGCCCCGCCATAGGCGCCGATGCCGAGGGCTACGAACATGTAGCCGAGCTGCGAGCAGGTCGAATAGGCGATCACCCGCTTGATGTCCCACCAGGCCGATGGTCGCGGCAAAGAAGCAGGTGGCGGCCCCGATCACCGTGACGATCATCAGCGCGGTCGGCGCAGTTTCGAACATGGGCGAGAGGCGGCACAGCATGAACACGCCCGCCGTCACCATGGTCGCGGCGTGGATCAGCGCGGAGACCGGCGTCGGCCCCTCCATCGCATCCGGCAACCAGGTGTGGAGGCCCAGCTGCGCCGACTTGCCCATCGCCCCGATGAACAGCAGGATACACAGGATATCCATGGTGTAGAGGCGCATGCCGACGAAGGTGATGGTCGAACCGCTCATCGCCGGGGCGGCGGCAAGAATCTCGGGGATCGAAGTGGTCTGGAACACCAGATAGGTGCCGAAAATGCCGAGCATGAAGCCGAGGTCGCCCACGCGGTTGACTACGAAAGCCTTGATCGCCGCCGCGCCTGCGCTGGGCTTTCTGAACCAGAAACCGATCAGCAGATAGGAGGCAAGGCCAACACCTTCCCAACCGAAGAACATCTGGACGAGGTTATCGGCCGTCACCAGCATCAGCATCGCAAAGGTGAACAGCGACAGATAGGCGAAGAAGCGCGGTTGGTCCGGGTCTTCCTCCATATACCCCCACGAATAGAGGTGCACGAGCGCCGAGACGCTATTGATCACGACCAGCATGATTGCGGTCAGCGTATCGACCCGCAGTGACCAGTCGAACGAGAGCGTGCCGCTTTCGACCCATTTCAGAACCTGCACCACTTCGGCACTTTCGGTCCCGCCGAGAAAGCCGAGAAAGATCGGCCAGCTCAAACCTGCCGACAGCAGCAGAGCGCCGGTGGTAATGGATTTCGCCGCGACATTGCCAAGCATGCGGTTGCCCAGCCCTGCAATCAGGGCAGCGAGCAGCGGCGCGAAGGTGATGATAAGGATAGGATGCACGAGCGTCTTACCCCTTCATCCGGTTGATATCGTCAACCGCGATCGAGCCGTGGCTGCGGAAATAGATC
>Ga0076930_101589_pt1 | contig 11593 bp, 11 predicted proteins | sample HotLakConsoUCCRE_FD_71149 | JGI IMG/M metagenome (GOLD analysis project Ga0076930, IMG submission 71149) | Hypersaline microbial mat communities from Hot Lake, Washington, USA - Hot Lake Consortium UCC-RE (version 3) (version 3) ...
CTATTTTCCCTGCACCCTCTTTTTTTGCCTACTCCCCCAACCGCTGGATGCGCCCCCAAATGCAGTGGAAATGGTCGGGCAAGAGCACAAACGCATCAATCGCGAACGGATGCTTGCGGCGCACGGCGATGATCGCTTCGCGGAGGACGTGCCTGCCGATGTCAGTACAGAGCCAGGGATAGCGCTGATATGTGACGTGGGTGAAGAAGTAGCTACCACCCGGTCGATAGAGGCGGCGGTAATTTGGCATGGGAATGGGCGGAATGGTTGGTATAAGAGTGCCCATTTGTTCCGTCTGTAGATACTGTGTTGGCCTAAGGCTGTCAAGGGACAGCCTTAGGCCAACACAGTATCTACAGAAAGGCAACGGTGAGAGGCCACGATACCCCGCGTCAACAAATCAACAAATCAACAAATCAACAAATCAACAAATCAACAAATACGGTTGTACGGCGCGATCGCCTCTTGTACTATCTTTTCTGCGGGGAAGATCTCAGGCGGTGAAAAGAGAAGTTGCAGCTCCTCTTTCCACCTGATCATCCCAACTTAACTAGGGTAAGTCGAGATGACTGGGATTGATTTTATCCCCATATCTCCCCTTGCCACTACACGAGGGATCTCTGGATATTCCCCGTTTTCCTTAACGCGAAAACGGAGACCAACCGTATGTTTCAATCTGCTGGCGGCGGGGGCGATGTCCCTGCCAGTTTTAACTTGCCCTCATTTAACCAGGAGGCCGTTCGCCATATCCTGCTCGGCGACTACGGCGCGATCGCCGCCACCATCCACCGCTTAGAAGTGCTGGGTTACTGCGATCGACTTGCCTGGAGCGAACCGTTACCCACCGGACGCAACGGCGAATACATCAGCGTCATGACCCGCAAGCGCACCCTGTCGTAGCGATCGCGGGGCACAAGCACTCCGGTTTCTGGGGGCGCAGTTTTCCAACTGACCAACCAGGAACCAGGAACCGGGATGCTTGATTCGTCGCGCTAGTTTGCCGCATTGGGGCGTACGACCGGGCGGCCCTAGCGGCAACGGGAAATTTGAGATGCAGCGTCCACGCTCCTTAGGATCGAGGAGGAATTAAATTCCCAATTTGGTTGCTTCGTAGGGGCGCACAGCGGGGCGCTCTCGGGGGCAGTTCGGGATTTTATTGAATCCTGATTCCTTAGCGGGGTTGGACGCGATCGCCCCCCTCCACCGACTCCGGATAGGCGATCACCGTGTCGCCCGCCATTAGACCGTTGGTGACTTCGGCGTCAAAGGTGTTGCGCAGGCCAATTTCCACGGGGGTTGGCTGGGCGCGGTTGTTTTCGACCGTGAAGACACAGGTGCCGGGTTCGCAGGGGAACAGAGCACTAATCGGCACGATCAGCGCGTCGGGATTGGCGTCGATGACGATTTGGGTATCGACGCGGAAGCTGTCCCCCAGGGGCACGTTGGGACTGGTGAAGTTGGCGATGACGTTGACCCGCTGTTCTTCCACCCCCAGGGCAGAGACTTTGGTGAAGGCGCTGGGTTCCAGGTAGGCGACCTGGGCCGCCAGGGGGTCGTCGCCGCCCCACTGGGTAATGTGGATGCGATCGCCTGGCTGAATGGTGACCGCATCCCGCGAGAGCACGTCGATGACAATCTCTAACTGGCTGGCGTCGCCCACTTCAATCAGCGGGGTGCCAGCGGTGACAAAGCGGGCGCTGGCTTCCAGCACGCGGAGGATCTGGCCGCCAGCGGGGGCGGCAATGTCGGTGCGGCGGGCATCGTCAGCGAGGCGGGCGAGTTCGGCTTCGGCACTGGCCATCTCCGCCTGATAGACCTCCAGCAGATAGTCGGGGTCTTGCTGCTTGGCCCGGAGGATTTGTAAGTCGTTTTGGGCGGCAGCGATCGCGGCGTTGGCGCTCTGCACCTGCTGCTGAGCGGCGTTCCGTTCCTGCTCCCGCGAGGTGACGGTCAACTCGGCAGATTCCCGCTGCTGCTCCGAAATGGCCCCCTGAGCGGCGAGGTCGTTGGCCCGTGCCAGATCGCGCTGGGCCTGCTGCAAACTGGCTGCGATGCGGGCGAGTTCGGCGGCGGCCCGTTGCTGCTCGGCTTGGGCGGCGGTGATGCGGTTTTGGGCCTGTTGCAGTGCGTCGTCCTTGGGGCGCAGGGTTTCGACGCCGGTCATTTGGGCGCGAATCTCGTCCATGCGCGCCTGCACCTGCTGCACCTCACTGGTGAGCGGCAGGGGATCGATCTGGGCCACGAGCTGATTTTCGGTGACGGTGTCTCCAGCTTCCAGGTCAATACGGTTCAGGCGACCATCCACCGGGGCGGAGATGACGAAGCGATCGCGCACCCGCGTGCGCCCTTCTGCCTCCACGGTGACTTCCAGCGCCCCCGACTCGACCGTAACGAAATCGACCCGCTGGGGACTGGGCCGCAGCACCCACACCCCGAGGCCGACGATACCTAATCCCGCTAGCAGGTACCCCCAGCGCCGCCCCGGTGGCCGCAGTTTGAACCGTTTTTCCGCCTGCTCAGGTGCCGTTTCTGCAGGGTCAGGCGGGGTTGCCGCTGCCGGAGTCGCCTCCGTTGACGTCCGAAAATTCGTATCGTGAGCCATGTATTTTGCTCCTCCTACTCACGGGTTTTGAGTACGGCAACGAGATCGAGCTGGTTGATCTGCCGCAAAATCAGCCAGCCGGAAATCAGGGCCGCGATCGCCATGACGGCGATCGCCCAGCCATAGGTCAGGCGACTCACCACCAGGGGCCAGCGGTAGAGTTCGGTGTCGTAAAAGCAGCTCATCAGGGCGGCGAGGCCGAACCCCATCGCGCAGCCCAAGGGAATCGCCACCAGCATCAGCAACGTCTGTTCCCCCAGCAAAATGAAGCCGACCTCCGCGCGGGTGAAGCCAATGATCCGCAAGGTTGCCAGCTCCCGGCCCCGCTCCGACAGGGCAATGCGAGCAGCGTTGTAAACCACCCCAAAGGCGATCACCGTGGCAAAAATCACCAGCACGGACGTAAAAATTGCCAGGTTACCCGCGATGGTTTCCTCGAAGCGATCGACGCTGGTTTGGCGCAAGGCGACGCTGGCGATCGCCGGGGTCTCTTTCAGTTGGGCGTAAATCGCCTCCAGGGCCTGCGGCTCCACCGCCAGATAAGCCCCGGACAGGGTCGTGCCCTCCCGCATGAGCTGATTCAGCGCCGCCAGATCCATATAGGCAGAGACGCCGATCCATTCCTTCACTAGGCCCACCACCGGCACCTCACGGGTCGGTCGCGCCCCTTCCAGCACCTCCACCGTCAACACATCCCCCGGTTGCACCCCCAAAATATCCGCCAGCTTGTCCGTCAGCAGCACCCCCTGAGACGGCAAGGGCAACACATTCAAATCACGGTCCATCAGGCGGCGCAGGCGGCCATCGGGGGGCAGGCCCGTCAGTCCCCCCCGGTAGGTGTGCTGCCGAAACCGCAGCCGGGCAGGTACCACCCGAAACGGTTCTGCCCGAATCACCCCCGGCAGGTGCAGCAGGTCGAAGCGGGCACTACCAGACACCGGCTCGGCAAAGGCCAGGGTAATGTCCTCCTGCTGGATTTGAGAGAACTGCACGTTGAGCAAATAGGTGATGGCGTCTTCGAAGGAATGGCCCACCACCAAAATCGCCACCGCCAGCGACAGCCCCAGAATGGTCAATCCGGCTTTGATGGGCTGTCGCTCGACATTGCGCAGAATGATGCGTCCCGCCGGGGAGAACACCTGCTGCAACCCCAACTGCTCCACCAGCGTGGGGCGAAACTCGGCGGGTGGTTCCGGGCGCATGGCCTCGGCAGGGGGCAGTTGAACGGCTTGCTGCACCGCGACAAAGGCCCCGATCGCTGCCGCCACCAAACTCACTCCCATGGCAACCATCACCAGACTCGGTTCCACCGCAAAGGCCAGCACCGGAAAGTGGTAGTAGTTGGCGTAGTTGCGCGTCACCGCCTCTCCCATCCAGAGGCCCAGCCCCAGCCCCAGCAGTGCCCCCAGCAGCACCACCAGGGTCACCAACTTCAGGTAGTGCAGCCCGACATCCCAGTTGCGATAGCCAAACGCTTTGAGCACGGCGATCTGATCCCGCTGGGTACTCACCAATCGCGCCAGCAGCAGATTCAGCAAAAACGCTGCGATCCCTAAGAAAATCACGGGCATCACCACCGCCGTTGCTTGCAGACTGGTGATTTCGTCCGACAAAAAGCGATGGGAAATCTGGTCGCGGCGACCGTAAGCTCCCAGACCGCCGTAGGGTTCCAGCAAGCGATCGAGCTGAAAAATCACCTGGGGTTCGCTGGCATTGGGGGTCAGGGTCAGGGTGACATCGTTAAAGGCTCCATCCATGTCGAAGGCGGTGCCCAGGGCTTCGCGCCCCATCCACAGCACCCCAAACCGCTGGTTGTCGGGCACTAAATCCGTGCCGCGAATCTCGTACACATATTCCGGCGACAGGGCCAGCCCGACGATCCGCAACGCCTGCCAGCGACCATTGATAATCGCCCCCAGGGAATCGCCGATCGCCAACTCATTGGCCGCCGCAAAGGTTTCGCTGATGATCACCTCATCCCGCCGCCCCGGCTCAATGTAGCGTCCCTGCCGCAGTGCCAGCCCGTTCAACACCGGCGATCGCGGCTCCGGCACCGAAATCAACCGCCCCGTCGCCGGTTCCGTCAGTCCCGGCACGTCCACAATCACGTCTCGCACCACCCGCGTCTGCACCTGCTGCACCCCCGGAATTGCCTGGATGCGATCGCGCAACTGCTCCGGTGCCCGCTGCAACTGCACAAACACCTCGGCAAACCGATACTGGTCGTAATAGGTCTGCTGGGTCAACTGCAGGGAATCGTAAGCGCTCAGCATCGTCACCATCGCCGCAATACCACAGGCCACAATCAGCACGATCGCGATCGCCTGTCCCCGCAGGTGCAGAAGGTCACGGATGAGTTTGCGATCGAGGGCGCGCATGGGGAGTGGATGGGTGGATGGGTATGAGGGTGGATGGGTATGAGGGTGGATGGGTGGATGGGTATGAGGGTGGATGGGTGGATGGGTATGAGGGGAGATGGGAGATGGGGAGATGGGGAGATGGGGAGATGGGGAGATGGGGAGATGGGGAGATGGGGAGATGGGGAGATGGGGAGATGGGGAGATGGGGAGATGGGGAGATGGGGAGATGGGGAGATGGGGAGATGGGTTTTAGGTAATGGATGGCAATCTACCGAACTCTCACACCCTCACACCCTGCTACCACTCCAGTGCCTCCGGCTCTACCTTCTGCGGGTTGCGCTCGATTTCCGTGATCTCGCCGCTGCGCATGTGGATGACGCGATCGGCCATGGCGGCGATGCCGGCGTTGTGGGTGATGACGGCGGTGGTGGTGCCAAATTCCTGGTTCACTTCCTGGAGGGCTTTGAGGACCAGTTTGCCGGTGCGGAAGTCGAGGGCTCCCGTGGGTTCGTCGCAGAGCAGGACTTCGGGACGCTTGGCGATCGCCCGAGCAATGGCCACCCGCTGCTGTTCCCCACCGGAGAGTTGGGCGGGAAAGTGGTTGAGGCGATCGCCCAACCCCATCATGTCCAGCGCCTTTTCGGGGCTGAGGGGACGGCGGGCAATTTCCGTCACGAGGGCCACGTTTTCTTTGGCCGTCAGACTGGGGATGAGGTTGTAAAACTGGAAGATGAAGCCAACGGACTCGCGACGAAATTGGGTAAGGCGGCGATCGCCCGCCCGAGTTAGGTTTTGGCTGCGAAAGATCACCTGCCCGCTGGTGGGAATATCCAAACCGCCAAGGATGTTCAACAGGGTAGATTTGCCGCTGCCCGATGGCCCCAGCAGCACCACAAACTCGCTTTCGTAGAGGTCCAGATCAACCGAGCGGAGCGCCTGCACTTCCACTTCACCCATGCGATAGGTTTTGGTCAACCGCTCAGCATGAAACACGACCGGCGTATCCGGCGGCGACGCAACCGTCGCTCCAGAAGCATTCGACTGATCCAGCATGATTGATCCAGCAGAGGCAATATTTTGAGGCTAATTCAGCGATCACCAAACTGTGGCTTTCTCTACGAGGATTCTTAATGTTTGCCGCAAACTTTTGTCCCGCTTGGCTGTCGCGATCGGGTTTCAGGCCGTTGAAATGCCCCCAGTCTGCTTAAACCCAATCCCTGAGGACTGGTCTAAAAAGACTGGTCTAAACTGCCCTTTAGCGACTCAGCAGCATCGGGGTCAATGCCGAGTTCTCGCAGTTTGGCGGCAAGTTGGTTAGCGCGATCGCGTTCCTGTTCGGCTCGCTGCCGTTCCTGTTCGGCCCGCCGGTGCTCCTGTTCGGCTCGCTCACTACTCCACAGCAGCAACTGACCATCCGCATCCCACCAGCGTAACCAGTGGGTCGTCGTGCCCAAACGAGTTCCCTGCCAGAGGCCCAAAAAGAGTTGCATCTCCGGAATCCAGAAACGGCCTTGCTCGTCCGGCGTCGCCACTTGATAGTTCGCCGCCGCCAGTTGCAGCACCTGCAGCGTCACCGAGATGGGGTCAAAGAGGACGTAAGTCGGGACTTGCAAGATGCTTTGATAAAACATCAGCTTGCCGTAAGGAAACACCGGGCGCACCGAATATTCCCCCGTTTCGGTAGCAGACAGAAATTCCATGACGACGGCGACGGCGGCCCCTTCGGTATGGGACGTGTAGCTCCGACGGATCACCCCCGCAGGCACCGGATTAACCTGCGGCACGTATAGCCAATCAGGAGCCTTGACGACGGTTTTGCCAGCGACCGTCGCGACCAGACCCAAGTTAGAGGCGATGAGCATCTCTGGCCGCATCCATCCCGCTTCTCCCAGGGCGTCGGTGAGCGCAGCGGCAAGTAGGGGGCGCTGAAGATTTTCCACGGGGTCATCCGGCAAAATATAGTCATCTGGTAGGGGCTCCCAGGTGACTGCAAGCGGCTCGTGAAGGATGGATGGAACTGTCAGCAGTGGGGCATCCATAGCGCGACCATCCGCAGGGTGAATTAGGGGTATTATGCCGCACTTTTCTGCGTGATAGGGGGCGATCGCTCCGCTGCAGCCCGGCTCAGGGCGGACGGTAATCGCTCCGAGTGAGCATGACTGCAGCCGCGGTCGCGAAAGGCGATCGCAGATCCAGCCATAAACTAAGGCATGGGTCAAACCATCATCGGGGGGTAGCGCTTTAAGCTAGGGTGAACGGTGATTGAGTAGATGGGCAAGGCCGCGATCGCCCCTCGTAGTTAGCGCCTGCGTAACGCATCAGATCCCTTTGGCATGGTGCGTTACGGCTTCGCCTAACAGCACCCTACAACATCGTTTGTTTATGTCCACCTACTTTGGCAGAGGGGCAAGGCCGCGATCGCCCCTCGCAGTCTCGCCTGGCTCTCCCTCGTTTTGCTAACCGATGTCCCAGAGTCTTCAAGAGCCCGCAAGCTTCCCCAAATCTGATGCCGTCCCGGACCCCATTCAGGAACGGCGAGCGGTCGTATTTCTCATTTTGTCGGGGCTGTTTCTCGGCACCCTGGGCATGCTCAATATTTTGGGAATTAGTCGCTTCGTCAACATCTTCAGTTATCACGGCGTGAATATCACCGTCGCGGTTGGGGTCTTGCCCTACCCCCTCACCTTTTTGTGTACTGACCTGATTTCCGAGCTGTATGGTCGACGACGCGCCAACCAAGTCGTGTGGGTCGGGCTGCTGCTCAATCTCTGGGTGTTCTTCATTGTGTGGCTGGGGGGCGTGCTGCCCGGCTTTGAGGCCACCGATCCAGTCACGGGAGCGATCGCGCGCGATGCCGCCGATCGCCTGCCCGTCTTTTTTGAAATCCGCCAGCTCACCTTTGGCACTATCTTTGCGTCGATGTGCGCTTATCTGACGGCCCAGTTCGTCGACGTCCAACTCTTCCATTTTTGGAAAAATCTCACCCAGGGCAAGTATCTGTGGCTGCGCAACAACGGCTCGACGCTGCTCAGCCAACTGGTTGACACGACCTCGGTGGTACTCATTACTCACTTTTTTGCTGGGGTGTTACCCATTGATCCCACGCAACCCCTCTGGTCCCAGTTGGCGCTGTTTATCGTGTATGGCTATGCCTTTAAATTAGTCGCCGCGCTGCTCGATACTGGCCCGTTTTATTTCAGCGTCTATTGGCTCTCCAACTATCTACAAATTGACTCGCCCGTCTTTGCCAAGCCGCAAGCAGATTAGCGCGATAAGGATTTAGTTCAGAAATGGGTATGGGGTTCTGGATTCTGGATTCTGGGTATGGGGTTTACCTCGCACCCCCCTACCTCGCACCCACCTCACCCCTCGCACCCACCTCACCCCTCGCACCCATCTCATCCAAAACCGAGAACTTAAATTCCGCCGCCACCCCCTAATGGGGACACGGTAAGGCATAATCAGAACTCGGTCTAGTTTGGCGATCGCCCAACTGGTCGTACCCGTAGTAGACTTTTCGCAGACATCCACTCGACGTTTTTATGACCCGCGTTGTTGTTTTGACCTCTGGTAAAGGTGGTGTGGGCAAAACCACTTGCACCGCCAACCTCGGGATGGCCCTGGCCCAAAAGGGTCAGCGCATTGCTGTGATTGATGCCGACTTTGGGCTGCGCAATTTAGATTTGCTGCTGGGTCTGGAAAATCGCATCGTATTCACCGCCTTGGATGTGTTAGCCGGTGATTGTCGGCTGGAGCAAGCCCTGGTGAAGGATAAGCGGCAGCCAAATCTGGCTTTGTTGCCGGCGGCTCAAAATCGTTCTAAAGAGTCGATCACGCCAGAGCAAATGATGGAACTGGTGTCGAAGCTGGCGGCGGCCAAATACGACTTTATTTTTATTGACTGCCCAGCGGGGATCGAGGGAGGCTTTAAAAATGCGATCGCCGCTGCTAAAGAAGCGATCGTCGTGACTACCCCGGAAATTTCCGCCGTGCGCGATGCCGATCGCGTCATTGGCCTGCTAGAGGCGAACGACATCAAGACCAAGCGCCTCATTATCAATCGGTTGAAACCGGCCATGGTGCAAGAAGATCAGATGATGTCGGTACAAGATGTGCAAGACATCCTCGCCATTCCCCTGCTGGGGGTGATTCCCGATGACGAGCGGGTCATTGTCTCCACCAATAAAGGCGAACCGCTCGTGTTAGAAACGAAGCTATCCTTAGCTGGGGTCGCTTTTTCCAACATTGCCCGCCGTCTTCTGGGTGAAAAAGTCTCCTTTCTGGATCTCACTGCGCCCCATGACGATTTATTTTCGCGTTTTCGTCGCTTGTTTCGGGGTTAGACTTGTGGCGCTGAGTGATCCCATTGTCTTTGCAAATTTCCCATGTTGAGTGAACTGTTAGATCGACTCTTTAATCGCAGTCAGACTGAAACTAGTCGCTCAGCGGTCAAACGGCGGCTGCAATTTGTGTTGGCCCACGATCGCACCGATTTGTCGCCCGAAATGGTCGATCAAATGCGCCAGGAAATCCTGGAAGTCGTGTCTCGCTACGTGGAGATTGATCCCGAAGGTCTTGAATTTGCCCTCGAAAACGATGAACGCATGACGGCCCTGATCGCCAATCTGCCGATCCGTCGCGTTCGCCACCCAGCGTCTCCGGCGGACAAGTCGGCCCAGCTCCCTCATCCAACGGCAGAGAAGCCGTCAGACGCCGATGCCCCGGACAGCCCGAAACCGTCCCCTCCTATCGATACGCCTCTTGAGTCTTAGCCGATGACTGCCTCATCCGATACTGCTCAGCCGGAGTCTAGCGGCTTGGCGCAAACCGTGACCGCCTTGCAGCTCAACGCGATCGCCCGCCATGTGTTTTTGTGTGCAGACCAAACCAAGCCCAAGTGCTGCGACAAAGCGGCCAGTATCGCGGCTTGGGACTATCTCAAAACCCGCCTGAAAGAATTACGGCTCGACACCCCCACTGCCGAGCGAGCAACCTGCATCTTTCGCACCAAAGCTAACTGCCTCAGAGTTTGCCAACAGGGACCGATTTTGTTGGTATATCCCGATGGGGTGTGGTACCACAGTGCGACCCCCGATGTGATCGAACGGATTATTCAAGAGCACTTGATTGGGGGCGAGGTCGTGACAGACTACGTATTAACGACGCACCCTTTGCCGGTAGACGCGATCGCGCCATCTGAGTCGTGAGCCGGGCCACCCTCATACGGATACCGTCAATCCTCCTAAAATGAGGCTTTCGGGCCACTACGGATGTAATTAAACGATACAAACCTTGCGGATTCAGTATTTTTTCGGCCTGTTCGTATCGGTTTCCGTAAGAATGGGTAACCTATAAAAAGATTAATTGACATTAATTTTTACGTAAGCAGGTCAGCATGAAAGACGGAAATGCGGGGGATCAGAAGACGTTGCTGCTCATCGATGATGATCCCAACTTGATCTTGCTAGTCAAAGACTATCTAGAATTTCGGGGATACAGTGTCATCACTGCTGAAAATGGCCGCGAGGCGTTGGATATTCTCAACGGCCACAACCCTGACATGATCATCTGCGACGTCATGATGCCCGAGATGGACGGTTACGCCTTTGTCGAGCATGTCCGTAGCAACCCCGAGACCGAGTGGATTCCAGTTCTCTTTCTCTCTGCCAAAGGTCAAAGCCAAGATCGGGTCAAAGGCCTCAACACCGGTGCTGACGTCTATATGGTAAAGCCCTTTGAACCGGAAGAATTGGTCGCGCAGGTCGAATCTTCCCTCAAGCAAGCCTCGCGGCTGATTCGTCAGCAATCGCGCGGCGCAACCTCTACCCCCACCATCAGCGTCCCTTTTGATGTCGAGCTGACCCCCACCGAACTCAAGGTCGTCCAGTTTGTCGCTCGGGGCATGGCCAACCGCGAAATTGCGGAAGAATTGCAGGTCAGTCAGCGCACTATCGAAAGCCACGTCAGCAACATGCTGGGCAAGACGGGGTTACACAACCGGACTGAACTGGCTCGGTGGGCGATCGAAAATAGTAAGGCGTAATCAGTCGATTTCGCCCAATTGCCGCTGATCTGAGTCGGCTAGTTTGATATGCTAGTGGTTCAGTGCTGGTGTAGCTCAGTTGGTAGAGCTGCTGATTTGTAATCAGCCGGTCGCAGGTTCGAGTCCTGTCACCAGCTTTAACCTCAAAACCCCTGCAATCAAAAGGTTTCAGGGGTTTTTGATTGTCATAAGCCCAGCTTCAAAAGAAGTACGTAAGTTCTAAAATTTTGAAGAAATTGGGTATCTTTTGGGGCGTTTGGGTGTAACTTGGGTGTAATTTGAGTGTAGTTCAAAATTACTGCCAGGTTTACTCTATGTACTCAAAAACCCCAACAGGTAAGGCTCCGAAAGGCTCAGTTCAAGTCATTACCTCACATGAACGGTTGCAACTCAGATTTCGGTTTGCTGGCGAGCGACACTATATTTCTGTGGGTCTGCCTGATAGTCCAGAAGGGCGAAAGTTAGCAGAAATGAAGGCCAGAGAGATTGAGCTAGATATGATTTCTGGTAACTTTGACCAAACTCTGGCGAAATATAGAGCCCATTTGAGATCTTTCGGTATCTGCGTCAAAATGAGCAATGACGTCT
>Ga0076930_101591_pt1 | contig 11583 bp, 11 predicted proteins | sample HotLakConsoUCCRE_FD_71149 | JGI IMG/M metagenome (GOLD analysis project Ga0076930, IMG submission 71149) | Hypersaline microbial mat communities from Hot Lake, Washington, USA - Hot Lake Consortium UCC-RE (version 3) (version 3) ...
TGTCGCTGTCATTCTGTCAAGTACAATTTATACCAAATTAGATGCGATTACCCTGGGGCAGAACCTCACCTAACCTCTCCTTCTCAAGGAGAGGAATTAGAGTCTTGTCAAACCTCTCCTTGAGAAGGAGAGGTGCCGCAGGCGGTGAGGTTTCCCACATGCCAAAACTCCACTTCTGAATCTGGATGAGGTTTAATGAGCAGTATTTTAAAGTTTGCCAGGAATGTGGGAAGCGAAAACCCCATGGTTGGATGCATAATGATGGTATCTGCCAAAGTTGTGCCGAGAATAATCACGGCGTTGTCTACTAAACGCAAGATATGGGAGAGCTGAGTGTTATGACTATCTCCTTGGATTTACCAGTAGAGCTAGAGAATGAGCTTTCTGCTGAGGCTTCTCAGCTTAAATTGCCTCTGTCAGAGTATATTCTTCGCGTTCTCTCCTTTCGCCCTTTTCTGCAAAATCCTCCCAAAACAGGCGTGGAGCTAGTTGCCTACTGGGAAAGCGTCGGGGTTATCAACTCTCGGCCTGATATTACTGACAGCCAGGAGTACGCCCACCGGTTGCGTGACCAAGCTGAACATCGTGAGCGGGCTTAGGTAGCGAATGTACCTTGTTGATACTGATGTCATGATCGATATTCAGCGGGGGTATGCGCCAGCACTGGCTTGGTTTGCCTCTGTCCCAGCACTGCCAAGCATTCCCGGCTTTGTGGTCATGGAATTGATTCAGGATGCTCAGAACAAGCAACAGGTGAGGAAAGTTCTACAGCTTGTAGCGCCACTAACCATCATTTGGCCGACTGGAACTGCCCTATCTGACTTCACAGCCTATCATCTGTCTCACAAGGTTGGTCTGATTGATGCTTTGATTGCGGCCTGTGCTGTTGGGCATAACGCCACCCTCTGCACCTTCAATGTGAAGCACTACCAAGTGATGTCAAGATTGAGCATGGAGCAACCCTACAATCGTTAAGCCGCCTAACGCTTCGTTGGTGCGGACGGTACAAAAGTAGTCTGTGAGAGTTCGAGTTTATCTACCGCCGCTGGTTGGGAACGTTAGCCCTCTCCATACTCCAGCAGGGTAGATGTCAGCTTGGTTCGGACGGAATGAGAGGTGTGGGTGCTGAGTGAAAGGGAGTCTGCCGCCGCCCAACTTCATGTTAGCCCTCTCCATCCACCGACAAGGGAGATCCCAGCTTCTTCCCTTCATTGGCACAGGGATGGTATAAGAAAGAAACGATGGCGATGGAGCTCGCCGAAACCGCCCAGCGTTTGAGTATTATCACAACGTATTTGGCTGATGGCTCCTGCTTTTCCGACTTGTAGCGGAAGGGTAGGGCTATGTCTGTATGGGCTGAAGCAAATCCGTCGCTACAAGTCACGTTGATTAACCCGATTCAACTGCAACGTGACGCGATGTTAGAAAGCATTATCTGGATTTTGTTGATGGGCTTTTTCGTGGGGCAGATTGCTCGACGAATGAGAGTGCCTGCGCTGGTAGGCATGGTGTTGGTGGGCATGGTGCTTGGCCCCTATGGGGGCAATGTGATTGCGCCAGAGGTTTTGGCAGCGGCAGATTCACTCCGGGTCATCGCCGTCATGGTGATCCTCATGAAGGCTGGGTTAGGGCTGGATCGGGAAAAGCTGGCTCAGCAAGGAACTGTCGCATTGCGATTAGGCTTCTTGCCTGCGGCTTGTGAAGCGATCGCCATTGCATTTGCCTCAATATGGCTGCTCCAATTTGACTTTGCTACAGGACTGCTCTTGGGCTGCATCATTGGCGCTGAATCTCCCGCCGTTATTGTACCGGGGATGTTGCGCCTAAAAAGTCTGGGATGGGGGGTGAAGAAAGGGATTCCGGATGCCATCTTAACCGGCAGTGCGCTGTCGGATGTGTTGCTACTGCTGGTCTTTAGTCTGCTGCTGGCGTTTTTGTCTCAAAGTACGGCAGCAGGCATCACCTTGCCAGGGGGGTTAACCCTCAGTCCCTTGCAATTGCTACCGTTTCAAATCATTCTGCAAATTGGGTTAGGAGTTTTGCTGGGCTGGTTTGCAGCTCGTCTCCTGGTCTCATTGTTAGCCCAGCAAAACTGGACGCAAAATGTGGTGCAGGAGGCCCTGGTTGCCGCAGGCTTTGCCCTCTTGCTGGTGGTCTTAGCGGAAGATTTTCCGGTATTTTCTGGCTACTTGGCCGTGATGGCGACGGGCTTTTTTTTGATTGAGATGGATGCTCCGCTGGCGCGACGACTACGGGGGGGCTTTGATAGTTTATGGGTGATTGCCGAGATCATCCTTTTTGTGTTGCTGGGAGCAAGTATCCAACTCAACGTACTCGGCCACATCTTTCTCATTGGATTAGTCATCCTCGCTATTGGCACTCTGATCGGGCGATCGCTCGGCTGGTATCTCTCTACTTTAGGCAGTAACTGGAATTGGCAAGAGCGGCTGTTTTTGCTGCCCGGAAATTCCGCCAAGGCAACGGTGCAGGCGGCCATTGGGGCCATTCCCCTAGCTCAGGGCATCGAGGGGGGGGAAACCATTCTGGCTTTAGCAGCCCTCTCGATTTTGGTGACAGCCCCCCTGGGAGCCTGGGCCATCCCCACCTTTGCGCCAAGGCTACTCCAGCGGGGTGAGGTTGACCCCACCAAGGTTTCGGTATCTCGACGGATTGTATTGTTAGCGGCGGTCGATACGTCGCCCCTGGCGGCACCCGTGCTGACCAAAGCAGCGGAGTTGGCCCGTCGCAGCGATGCTGAAGTGGTGGTGCTGCACGTCATTCGGATGGATGATCCTCAAGGTGTTGAGCGACTTCGCAACCAAACTCAGCGGCTCCTGGCCGACATTCGCCATCGCTTTGTGACGGGTGCGGGAACAGTACCGGAAGAGATTATTCGGACTGCTCAAGATTATGGTGTCGCGGAAATTGTGATCGGCAAACGCGGTCATCGGCCTCTTGAGGAGGTATTGGTGGGTTCAGTGTCTCAAGCCGTACTAGAAACCAGCACCAGGCCCGTTGTGATTGTGGAAGCTGAGTTAGCACCGATTCATTAATCAACCTTTTGCAACAACCTGGAGAATTTCATCATGATCAAACAGCCTGGAGTGCGAACTGTGATGGCGATTTCGCTGGGGGCGATCGCGGGTGCCCTATGCCGTTACTACCTGGGACTCGGTATCGGACCTCTGCTGGGTACGTCGACTCCCTACGGCACTTTAGTTATCAACATGACTGGATGCTTGGTCATGGGCTTTTAGCTACGCTCTCGTTGGGGCAAGTTATCAGCTTTCATCCTGACTTGCGGCTACTGCTTTTGACTGGATTTCTAGGGTCATACACGACGTTTTCAAGCTATGTACTCGATAGTGTCAAACTTCTATCTCAAAGGGATTTACAAGCAGACCTAATCTACTGGACAGGGAGTGTGTTGCTGGGATTTATCAGCTTGCAACTGGGCGTTGCTGATTCCAGGTATGAACCAACTTCTCTAGGTATTGGAGCCGCGTTTAAATTTTTGCAAAATCATACCGCTATTCAGCAACGCCTAAATTTGCACACCCTTGGTCCTCACCCTAAATTCCTCTCCCAACCTTGGGCTACCGTGTACACACATCTCGAATGAAAGCCCAAAATCCTGCATTTGCCCCCCTCCGCCCCCCAATTCTGGGGGGGACATAACGGCAAATTCCCCCGGAATCGGGGGATTTAGGGGGCCATTAAGCCGGAAAAGACAGACTAAAGACTTATGTGTACACCGTAGCCCAACCTTGGGAGAGGGACTTCTCAAGCTGGTGACAGAGAAACCGCGAGCTTGGGTCAGAAGGTAATCAATTTTATTGGCTTTATTGGCGATCGCTCAGAGTTACTGTTGATGACACTGGCGCTCGTCGCCTAACGCTCCAACAATCCTTGTTGCTGCATTTCGCTCAGTAGCCAGTTGGTCATCGTCGCGCGGCGGGTCAGTCTGGGAATGAGCTGGTCGACGCTGTAGCCCTTAAAGCCTAGATACTCTTTAAGCAATTGCTTGTTTTCTTTGGGAATGGAGCGAGTGAGTTGCACCGTTGCGGGTCGGCTCTCGATGAAGTTAGGCGGTGTGGGAAACTTTTCGGCCCAGGTGGGCTTAACCGCGTCAGTGAGCCACTGGTCTTGAGCTTCGTCGTAGCAATAGCCCAGATGATGCCAGACGAGATGGTTAACGGTGTCATCATCCAGCTGTTCGTTGAGGATATCCCAAAGCGTATCGGTGGTGAGGGGGGGCAAATTTTCCATGGCACACATTGATGTCTGAAGCGATCTCTAGAAGATACTGACTGATCCTATCGTCCTTTGGTACGACTTAATGAGCCGCTGATCGGCCCTGGCAACAAATCGCTTTAGGCACTTAGGCTCCGGTCAAATCAGCCCAAAGGTCTTGAGGCAACCTTGACCAAAATGGTGGGGATCTCCCTACTGATGGCGGATAGCGATCGCCCGTGGCGCTGCGGCACGATCGCAATAGGAACTTAGCCCATGATGGAACTATGGCCACCCGCTCGACGTTTGTTTATTCGTCAGCAGCCCTCCGGCGGATGTTGGGGCTGCCCACATCGGTACCCGTGCAAATGCGGGAATTTTGGGATGTCATTTGGGTTTGGGTAAAGGGCGATCGCCCCACCTTCGTTTCTAAAACCGACTTTAAGCGACACTTTGTCGAGCGTCGTCAGACCGAGGCACAATCCCTAAAGGTGACTGACTGGCTACGGGATCCGCCTCACTATACCGTCACGAATCCAGCTACCGGCTCTCAGCATCTGGTGGTAGAACACCGCGATCGCCTTGACTGTGACTGCGAAGACTATCACTGGCAACAGCAGTTTATTGGTCGGGGCTGTTGTAAGCATGGTTACGCCGTGTTGCAATATCTCGGGTTTGACTCCCTCCAAGATTTCATTCAGGCCAACCTCAACGGTGAATGAAGTCAGCCTCGACAACTTACCCACGGCAACAGCAGGGGACCGCAACAACGCCGCTGTGGCTGTGGACTGTTTGATCACTGCGATGGGCGATCGTGGGCGGTCCAACATCTCCCAGCCCAAGGCTTAACACTAATTAAGTACCTATACGGAATCTTCCGGCTAATTTTTTTTGGTGACTTAATTAAGAAATGCATCTAACGATCGCTTGCTGTAAATCTGCTGGGCAGTATATGGCTACAAACCAAAAACAGGACGCAAAACGTTGCCCAAATCAAGCGACTTAGCGTCGATTTGCCCCCTCGATCTCCAGCTTCTTCATCACACTTGAAGATTGGAAGCCGCTACAGACTTGAGTAATCCTGTTTTCAATCACTACCCTAGCAGTCGGAGATTTTGGGAGGAAATATGCCAGTTTTAAACCATCAACTTAACCAGGCATTTATTGACGCCGATGGATGCTATTTGTCGGCCGATGAGTTACGCCCCTTAGAAAACTATGTTGAAACTTATAAAAAGCGTCTAATTGCTTATCAAAGTCTCAGCCAGCATAGTGATGAGTTGGTATTGGCCGCGCTCAAGAAATTTGCGCGAGTGCATCCAGAAATCATCAAACGGAGTGGTAAGCGCTGCCAGTATGACATGGCGCAAGTGCTGCGATATATTGCCCTGTGTATTTTGCTGGATGATGAATTCATGTTCCGAGAGAAAATGATTTTCTGGCTGGACACCATGCTCAGAGCACATCACAAACAAGAGGCTTGTTGCAAGGCTTATCAACATCTTAAAGAGGTGGTGCGAGAAACGCTTCCCGGTGAGGTGAGTGAACAAGTGATGCCCTTCATCAACATCATTTTCGATTCCATGCAGCCTTACAGCTAAAGGCGATCGCGGGATATATTTTAGAGTGTTTCAACTAATATAAGGACGACTTTTAGATGAAATACTCACCATCTAAGGCCCCACTTCATGACTTTGGTCTACCCTAGAGGACATTGCAATGGAAGCTCTGAAAGCAACAATCGTAAGTCGCCATTCTTCACTTGAAGAGCGTCAGGCAGCGCTGTATCAAATTTATGCCCAGGTGCTAGAGCGCCAACCCTATGCCTCAGAACGTCGGCAACTGGCGAAACCGGAAAAAGACTTTCTGAAAGATAAAATTGGCGTCAAGCGATTTCTCAAAGCGTTGGGACATTCCGAGGTCTACCTCAACGAGTTTTACTACAACAGCTCTAATCTCAAGTTTTTGGAACTGTGCTTCAAGCATTTCATGGGGCGTGCGCCTAAAAACCATACCGAGATGATTGAATATAGCAACACTTTGATGCGCGACGGCGTCTATGAGTTGATTACTAAAATGATTGACTCAGAAGAATATCGGAAGCATTTTGGTTGCTTTACCGTACCTCATCCCTATACGGAAAAGGTGTATGAGTCGCCCAAAGCCTATCTCGAAAATGACCTGTTGATTAATGAGTTGCATGGTAGACGCGGCACCATTGTGCCGACGATGCTTTGGCATGAGTTAGGCCTACAGTGTGACGGTGGTAAGTGCCGCGTTAAGTCTGATAATCTCTCGTTTGACGACACCGTCGACCACGATCGCGTAGAGCTTTTGCAAGTGCTGAGACGGGTTCATCCTGAAGATTTGGAAGAAGTGGCGGCGGCCCTGCCAGCCCAACAGCGAGAAATGCTGAGCCGGGCACTGCTACAGCTCAAACGTTAGCGACCTAGAGGGTTGGGGTAGTGTCATGATGTGAAGCCTTGCCGCAGTTGGCGAGGCTTTTTTTGGGGTGAGCAGAAGCTGGTTAAACCACGTCTAAGTTGAGAACTGGAGTTTTGTGTGATCGGGCAGAACCTCACCTAACCTCTCCTTCTCAAGGAGAGGAATCAGAGTCTTGTCAACCCTCTCCTTGAGAAGGCTGCCGCTTATACACATCTTGATTGCCACCTCAACAGGCGCACTCGCCCCCCTTAGTCCCCCCAATTGGGCTAACCTTGTAGGGGTTTACCAGAAATCTGGCACTACTTAGCTGCCAGCCTCTGTGATAAGTAGGTGGACATCAACAAACAATGTTGTAGGGTGCTGTTAGGCGAAGCCGTAACGCACCATTCCACAGGGATTTGATGCGTTACGCTGGCGCTAACACTACAAATAATTAAGCCCATCTACTTAGCAGCGGCGATTGCAATTTTCCGTCGGCTCCAATCCGGTAGATCACTGATCGGGTAGGCTTCCCAGCCTGCCTCCCTAACCAGTCTGCTTAAAGACACTCGGTTACTGAGGGATGAGGATCATGTAACATCCCAATTTCCGCGAGATATAGACCTGATTGGACAAGGGACAGCCGCGACAGCTATCCCAACTGATTGAATTGCCATTCCTTAGGACGGCCAGGATGGCCATCAAACAAGAGCGCATCTCACAAATCGACACCGAGCAGATACAAAACCCCTACAGGATGAGCCAATTGGGGGGGGAGACCGGAGTTTGAAGTCCCCCAGAATTGGGGGATTTAGGGGGCTAAACCACTGAAAGCAGTCAGTCAGAAACTTATGTATAAGCGGCAGCCTTGGTAAGGAGAGGTGCCGCAGGCGGTGAGGTTTCCCACATGATGCCAAAACTCCACTTCTGAATCTGGATGAGGTTTAGTAGGGCGCACAATATTGATGCTGTGCGCTTTTTTGCTGGCGTCACAGCATCATCTTTGATTTTCGGTCCCGCTGCCATCGAGAATAGGGAGCAACTTGCAAGATAGGAAACTCATGCGTGCGTTGGATTGGATAGCAAATCATCGGCGGCTGCTGTGGGTGGCGGTCATCTTTTGGCTATTGATGGGGCTCAGCCTCCTGAATCGACACTGGGCGATGTATCCGGCGTTTTCGACCCATGATCAGGGCATCTTTAACCAGATTTTTTGGAATGGCATCCACGGCAGGTTCTTTGAGGGCACCTTGTCTTCCGGGGAGTCGGCGGCGGTGCTGTTTGGCAATCAGCCCCCCGATGTGAACTATCAGCGACTGGGGCAGCATTTTACGCCGATTCATCTGCTGTGGCTACCGATCTATTATCTGTTTCCCGCCTCGGCGACGTTGCTGGTGTTGCAGGTGACGCTGGTGACGGCAGGGGGCATCGCGCTGTATGGGCTGGCGCGGCAGCGGTTGGCGGAGCCGGTGGCGGTCTGGATTACCCTGGGCTACTTTTGTGCTCAGGCTGTAATTGCGCCGAGTTTGGCAAACTTTCACGATTTTTCGCAGATTCCCCTATTTGTGTTTTTGCTGTTGCTAGCGGTGGAGCGCCAACGCTGGGGGTGGGCGATCGCGGCGCTCCTGCTCCTTTTTCTCTGTCGCGAAGATGTAGGCATCATTCTGTTTGGCTTTGGGCTGTACTTTTTGGCGAGTCGGCGACATCCCTGGTTTGGGGCGGGGCTGTGTGGGGCGAGTGTGGCTCATCTGGTGATCACGACGACGGTACTGATGCCGCTGTTTTCAGAGGAAGTGGGCACGAATTTTCTGGCGTTTTCCTACTCCAACTATGTGGAAGGGGACGCCTCGACGGTGGAGCTGCTGCTGGCGTTTTTGCGGCGGCCCGATCGCGTGTTGCTGGATCTATTCCTGCCGCTGGGCCACACCCTGCGGTTTCTGGCGGGGCACTGGCTACCGCTGCTGTTTGTCCCTGCGATTTCCCCCGCCGCCTGGATTTGTACCGCTCCCCCGCTGGCGACACTATTCTTGCGATCGGATACCCATATCGCCTTATCGATGCAGCTCCGCTACACAGTGATGGTGGTGCCGGGCATGTTTTATGGGGCGGTGATGTGGTGGAGCCAGCGGGGGCCAAAGCTGTCGCAGCGTACCCGTCGTCTTTGGGCGGGGTGCCTTTGTCTGAGTCTGCTGTTTACCTTTACCCTCAATCCGTCACGAACGTGGTCGTTCATCATTCCTGACTCGGTAGACCCGTGGGTGCATCTGACGTTGGCTAAGCAGTGGGGCCATGCCGGGGAGGTGCGATCGCTGCTTGCGCAAATGCCCCCAGAGGCCAGCGTTGCCGCCACCGACAACCTGCTGCCCCACGTCTCGGGGCGGCGAGCGGTGCTCAGATTTCCGACGCTGACGTATCGTAACGATGCGGGCGAAGTCACGATGGTGGATTTTGTGCTGGTGGATTTTTGGCAGTTGCAGCAATATGCGATCGCCTTTTCTGGCTCCCAAGAACGCTTGCAAGAATGGCTTCCTGTCGTCCAGGCATTGATTAACGAGCAGAATTACGGTGTGGTGGCGGCCACCCCCGGCGTTTTTCTGCTCCAACGGGGAGCTCCCGCAGACGCCGCTGCCCTGGCCCGTTGGCAGGCCTTTCAAGCAGCATTCGGAAGCTAAGGGATTGGCGGGACAATAAGATCCCGATCATGATGGGTCGGTGAGGTGGTGAGGTGGTGAGGTGGTGAGGTGGTGAGGTGGTGAGGTGGTGAGGTGGTGAGGTGGTGGGTAGGTGGGTAGGTGGGTAGGTGGGACAAATTCAAGCGAGGATCCGGTACTTTTATTGCGAGCACGTCCCTGAACGAGAAAGAGTTGATCGCCGGCAGCCGCAGACAACCGGGCTAAATATGCCAGCGATCGCGGGGGTGATGTATAAATACTGCATCCTGCCATGAGCCCAGCCCGGTTTTCCAAAAATGGGATAAGGGTCGCTGTGCCAAGTGCCTCATTCAGGCAACCCCACCTCTCTGCTCCTAACCATGGATACTATGCCAATCCAGTTTCTACCCCTGCCAGGACTGAGCGATCGCGCAACGAGCAGTCGTTACGCTGCCGCACCAGGCAGCAACCGCGCCATCGCTCAGTCGCGTCAACGCGATCGCGCAAGCCTGTGGGATGAGCGCCCATGAAACGTGCCTTGCCCCTGCCTCGTCTGAAACCGATCAGCCCGCAACGCCGCTGGTTTGAAAAAGTGATGGCGGCGATCGCCCTGCTGAATTTCGGGTTAGTGCTGGTTGACCTGAGTTACATCCCCTTGAGAAATGTCTATCGGACCGTCATCCCCGAGTTTGCCGAGTGGTATGGCCGCCAGTTTAAGGGCATCGAACCCCATCCCTTTACGGAGGGCTACTTGGATAAGGTCACCGCAGTGGAAGATCTCGTTGCCGCAGGCGGACTTTTTGCCCCTTCCACAGAGGCCCTGCTTGAGGAATTACGTACCACCAGCGTCGATATGATTGACGAAGATCCGTTTCAGGTTGCCAATAAATCTGGCACCCTAGAACGGATCAAGGAACGCATGAGACGTCACGTTGAAAGTACAACCGGCGTTCCCCATGAATCTTCGAAAGAAGCGTTTGTCACCTTTTGGAGTAGCGATTATTTATCTCAAACTGGATATCAGCCCCAGATCACCTTTTTTAATGAAGAACTCCGCCCGCTCATCGAAACTAATTACTTCAGAGGTTTGGGCTTCAATGGCAAACCGGCGAACAATTTCATCCTCATTGATGGCATTTTTATTGCTATTTTTAGCATTGAATTATTGCTCCGGATCCTGGTTCTTCAGCGTCGCTATAAAGGACTAAAAATTTGGGATGCTATGCTCTGGCGCTGGTACGATTTGCTGCTGATTTTGCCGTTTTCACTAATTGCTCCCACCTGGGCTTTGTTACGGATTATTCCCGTGATCGCTCGCATTAAGCAGTCGAAGTTACTTAATCTGGAACCGATCCGCCAGCGCATCATCAGCCTGTTGATTTCCGGGGTGGTGGTGGAACTCACCGAATTTGTCCTCATTCGTCTGATTAATCAGCTGCAAGCCTCAATTCGCAAAGGGGAATTGGCGCAATTATTGCTGAACGATAGTTCTCAACCCTCCCAATATATCAACTTGGGGGAAGTGAACGAACTCAGCGCGATCGCTCAGCAGATTTCCTCTACCGTGATTGACGAAACCTTACCCACTGTGCGCCCCCAGATCGAAGCGTTGTTAACCTATACCGTCGCCAAATCATTGACGCGATCGCCGGTTTACAAACAACTGGGGCACCTGCCAGGGTTCACAAATTTGACGCAACAAATGGTGCAAGAGCTAGTCGACAATTTGTATGAAACCCTTTACGGCAGTCTCAGCCGCAAGCAACCTGATCCCCAGAGAGAACAACTGGTTAGTGAACTGGTGCAGCAGTTTAATCACACTTTTCGCGCCGATTTGCAGCAAAATAATGGCATCGAAAAACTTGAGGCTCTAGCCCTAGTTTGGTTAGAAGAACTCAAGATTAACTACATCCGTCAGGTCGCTGCCGAGGATGCAGAAATCCTCCAAGAAAGAAGCCGAGAACTCTATGAAATAACCCAAATTACTCCCCAGATCTAACCTTTACCCGAGGCCTAGAGAATCGCTTATCAAAACCTGCCTGCCTGGAAAGCACTCTCCCTAGTACTCAGCGGCACAAGTCTCGATACCGATCCCCCACCCTGCGGGAAGCCGCTCTGCGTCTACATCCCCAGCCCCTTTTCCCAAAACTGGGAGAAGGGATGTAAGCGGCTGTGAAGTCCCTCTCCCTTTCTTGAATGCCCCTTGGGCTATAGCTTGGGAGAGGGATTTAGGGTGAGGGCTAATGGGTAGCAAATTTACGCCGAGGGGTACTAG
>Ga0076930_101594_pt1 | contig 11565 bp, 10 predicted proteins | sample HotLakConsoUCCRE_FD_71149 | JGI IMG/M metagenome (GOLD analysis project Ga0076930, IMG submission 71149) | Hypersaline microbial mat communities from Hot Lake, Washington, USA - Hot Lake Consortium UCC-RE (version 3) (version 3) ...
CAGGCCGGGGGGTTCATGAATTGAAAGGGGTGATGGGTAAAGTGGACATCATCACCGGTACACTGGGGAAAGCCCTGGGTGGGGCTTCCGGTGGCTTTACCTCCGGCAGAAAGGAAATTGTGGAACTCTTAAGGCAAAAATCCCGGCCATATCTCTTTTCCAATACCCTGGCGCCGGCCATTACAGGGGCGTCCATAGCCGTCTTTGACCTGCTATCCAAAACCACAGAGCTGAGGGATCGCCTGGCAGCCAATACGGCTTATTTCAGGCAGGAAATCAAAAAGGCCGGCTTTGACATCAAGGAAGGCAGCCACCCGATCGTCCCGATCATGCTGTATGAGGCTCCACTGGCACAGCAGATGGCTGCGAAGTTGCTGGAAAAAGGGATTTATGTGATCGGCTTTTATTACCCGGTAGTCCCGAAAGGGGAAGCGCGGATCCGGGTGCAGCTTTCTGCTGCCCACGAAAAACAGCACCTGGAAAAAGCCATTGCCGCCTTTACTGAAGTGGGAAAGGAACTGGGGGTGATTGGCTAATGCATGCTATGATAGTTTCACCACAGATGGCCACAGATTAGCACAGATTTTTTTTCCGGTGCTGTTACTACAAAAACAGTAACCTTTGTTACTCCTTTTATGATTCATAGTTGATCAATACCGATCCTTAAAGATATTTATGGCTTAGCTCCCATTTAATCTGTGAGAATCTGAGTAATCTGTGGTGCCTATTATTATTTCACCACAGATGGCCGCAGATTAGCACGTTCTAACTTTTTCAAAGTTTAGAACTTTGGAAAAGTTTGGTTTAGTTTAGTTTAGCTAATTTAGATTAAATAACCCCTACACCTCAGTAGGCTTTTTAAAATCCCGGGGCTTATCCGTCTGACTGATAGGTTCAAATTTCTCATCAATCTCCTCTCCGGTCAGGTAGTTGTTAATGATTTCCCTTACTTCCTGAAAAGAAAGGTTGTGCAAGATTTTGCCGTTTTTGGCCAGGGAAACCTGTCCCGTCTCTTCCGAAACAATCAATACCAAAGAATCGGTGGCCTCTGACATCCCTATAGCAGCCCGGTGTCTCAAGCCAAATTGGGCTGGTACTTCTCGCTCAGTGACCGGTAGGATACACCTGGCGGCTTTAACGCGGCCATTAAAAATGATGACCCCGCCATCGTGCAGGGGAGAGTATTTGTTGAATATGGAAACCAGGAGTCTTTTGGAAACCACGGCATCGATCAGGTCTCCACTTTCGGCGTAAAACTTCAATTCGGAATTTCTGGACAGCACGATCAGCGCCCCGGTACTGCTGCCGGAAAGCGTTTTGGAGGCTTCAATAATCGGGGTAACATTGAAGGCCAGGCTTTCTCTTTTTCTCCAAAACAGCAACTCCTGCCAAAGGTTTTCATTGGAAAATATGGAAGATTTCCCCACAATGAGGAGAAATTTTCTGATTTCCTGCTGGAAGAGGATAATGGCAGCCAGTACACCTACCCCCATAAACTGACCCAGAATAATGGTCAGCAACTCCATCTGTGCGGCACTCACCACCAGGTAAATCAAATAAATCGAAAGAAACCCCAAAAATATTTTAATGGCCACACTCCCGCGCATCAGTTTGTACACCTGATAGATCAGTATACTTACCAAAGCGATGTCTATCAGGTTGACCAGGGAAACGTCCAAAAAACCTATTTTAAAGAGTAATTTCAAGTGTAGAGTTGTTTATATATTTTTAAAGTTTCATTTGCTTCTTTTACATCGTGCACCCTTAAAATGTTGGCTCCGTTCATCAGTGCAGCCATGTGCAGGGCAGTGGTTCCATTGAGTGCTTCCTCCGGACTGCTTTTCAATAATTTATAAATCATGGATTTACGGGAGAGCCCTACCAAAATTGGCAATTGTAAGGTTTTGAAATAGGCCAGGTTGCGGATCAGCCTGTAATTTTGCTCCAGGTTTTTGGAAAATCCTAACCCTAAATCTACTATTACATCTTTTATGCCAGCTTTATAACAACTGCTTATTTTCTCTGAAAAAAAATACAGTAATTCTTTTTCCAAATGTTCATAATCTGTAAAAGCCTGCATGTTCCGGGGTTCACCTTTCATATGCATGCAAATGTAGGGTATTCCCAAATTTCCTACGGTTTCTTGCATTTTTGGATCCAGGTTGCCTCCTGAAATATCGTTGACCAGGTCTGCACCGGCAGCGACAGCTTCTTTGGCTACCCGGTGCCTAAAAGTATCAATAGAAACCAGGATTCCGGAAAACCTTTCCTTTATATCAGTGATAACGGAAATTAGCCTTTTTAGTTCTGTTTCTTCAGATACAAAATCTGCTCCCGGCCTGCTGCTGTATCCCCCAATGTCTAAAATATGAGCCCCCTGGGCGATCATGGATTCCGCTTTAATTAGCACCTCTTTTTTTCCTCCGTTGATTCTGCTACCCTCATAGAATGAGTCAGGTGTGCTGTTGATGATCCCCATGATCCAGGGCTGGTCCAAAGCAAACAGGTTTCCTTTGATCTGAAGTGTTATTTTTGGGGGAAATAAAGTATCTTCGGCATTAGAAACCGAACGTAAATCGTCAAACATAAAATTCCATTGCTTTGGAAACACAAACCGCAAGCGAATATAATGAAGTTATTGGCCTTTGTAAAGAACTTTTTAAGAAGAAGACGCAGGACTATGGGACCTCATGGAGGATATTGAGGCTTCCTTCGCTGACGGACCAGATTTTCATCAAGGCCCAGCGCATCCGTTCCATTCAGGAAAAGGGGCAGCAGAAGGTCACAGACAGCATTAGAGATGAATTTATCGGTATCATCAATTATTGTATCATCGCCTTGCTTCAGCTGGAATTGAAGGAGGACAAAAGAAAAGAAATTTCTTTTGAAGAACTCGAACCCTTGTATGACAAATGGGTCAACGCCACCAGGGAATTGCTGGCCAATAAAAACCATGACTACGGAGAGGCCTGGAGAAGCATGCGGGTAGCATCCATGACGGATATTATTTTGATGAAGCTGTACCGGGTAAAGCAAATTGAAGATAACCGTGGAAAAACCCTGGTGTCCGAGGGGGTGATTGCCAATTATCAGGACATGCTCAATTATGCCGTATTTTGTATGATTAAATTAAATGAAAATGATCATTAAAACGATATTGTACATCGCCCGGCTGTTGGTGGGCGGGCTGTTTGTGTTTTCAGGCCTGATCAAGGTAAATGACCCGGTGGGTACCTCCATCAAGATGGAAGAGTATTTTGATGTTTTTGCCTCAGATATCTCTCCTCTATTTGAACATCTGAAGGCCATATCTCTACCCATTGCGGTGATTTTGGTCATTCTTGAAGTAGCGTTGGGTGTCATGATTCTGGTGGGCTGGAAAGTGAGGACCGGGGTATACCTTTTGTTGCTCATGATCCTGTTTTTTACCTTTCTCACCTTTTATTCGGCTTATTTTGACAAAGTAACGGATTGTGGATGTTTCGGAGATGCGATCAAACTGACCCCCTGGGAATCTTTTTACAAAGACCTGATATTGCTGGTGCTGATCCTCCTCATGGTTATATTCAAAAAGCAGCTGCCTGAGAAGCATACAGCGTTTGGTAAATGGCTGACGCTGGGTTCATTTGTTATTTCCCTGATCCTGGCCATAGTAGCCATCAGAAACCTTCCTTTCATTGATTTCAGAGCCTTTAAAGAAGGGGTAAACATTCCCGGTGCCATGCAGCCTTCCGCTGAATTGGAATACAGTTACCTCATGAAAAAAGATGGGCAGGTGGTCGAATTTGACCAATATCCCGCTGATGAAAGCTATGAATTTCTGGAGATGAACCTGAAAAATCCCGAGGCCCTTCCTAAAATATCTGATTTTGCCATCTGGAATGACAACGGTGATCATACCGAGGAAATGCTCAGCGGAAAGAAGCTTTTGATTCTGTCTCCCAGCATACGGAAAATGGACCTTTCTTTGGTCCATATGGAAAAAATCAGTGCCCTGATCAATACTTTTCAGGGATCTGATGTGCAGGTAGCCCTGGTGGCAGCATCGTCTGAGGATGAAATGCAGCAATTTTTAAGTGACAACGGGCTACAGATAGGGCATTACATGGCGGATGCCACGGTCGTAAAAACCATTATTCGTTCCAACCCGGGCCTGGTATTTCTGGAAAGTGGAACGGTACTCGGTAAGTATCATTTTCGAAACACCCCGGATCCTGAAACTGCCCAAGGCCTGTTTATCCCATGATCGACCCTAGAAAAATCGTTTTAGTAGGTATGCCAGGGAGCGGCAAGTCCACCTTGGGAAAGGAATTAAGCAGCAGGCTGAATTGTCCTTTTCTTGATCTGGATGACCTTATTGAGGAAAAAGAAGGCAAAAGGATTGCGGAAATATTCCCGGAAAAAGGGGAAGGATATTTCCGGCATCTGGAAACTTCCGTATTGAAGGAAGCTTTAGAAAATAAGGAAGCCTTCATTTTGGCGACAGGAGGGGGGGCGCCTTGCTACAATGACAATATGGAGCTGATCAATTCTCTTGCGGTTTCAGTATACCTGGATGTCCCCCTCAACCGAATTTTAGAAAGACTCAGTCAGACGCAAATTGATATACGACCTCTTTTTTCAGGATTGGATACCTCCGAAATCATACTAAAATTAAAAAACATGTATGTGGAGCGGTATAAATTTTATGAAAAGGCCAAAATAAAACTCAGGGGAGAAGACATTTCCCCTGAGTTATTGATTGCCGAATGGATGCCTTTTTTAAAAATTAAACCCTAAGGTAAGCATACCGGAAATGATATTGTTTTCTGTGGTGGCCAGGTCCGCACCTGGATAGGAATTGTAATAGCTGGTGAATAGGCTGTTTACCAGACCAAAATCTATGCTGAAGCCAGGTAGTTTTACCCCGAGCCCTCCGGAAAGTTTTGTAGTGCTCCGGTCCAGATTGCCCGCCTCCCCAAAGGGATCTCCATAAAAAGCATATCCTGCCCTTATCCGTAACATTTTGACCCTGTATTCGCCACCGACGCTATAATTGATCGCCTGTCCATAGGTACTGCTGATGACCTGGTTGTCCTCTTCGGTATTAAAGACATTAGACCGTAAATGGGCCGTGCTGTAGTCCAGGTAATTGGCATCGGCAGAAATAAATCCGTTCTTCCCGAAAAAGTAGGTCATACCTGCCCCCAGGCGCATGGGCGTCCTCAGGTTATAGCTACTGAGGAAAATGTCTGTTTCGGCATCTGATTCCGCGATACTGCCAAACTCTGGATCATCATAAGGGGGGCTGAAGTTGGCAAAAATGTCGGCGTCATATTCTTCATTAAAACGATTCCAGGTGGGAGATTTGAAATCCAGTCCAAGGTTAAAACGGTCTATGGGTTTGTAAATGATGCCCAGCCCCAGGTTTATACCTGAACCCTCCAAAAACAGGTTTTCCTGCAGGGAACTGAACAAAGTACTTTGGTCATTGTCGTCCAGAAACTCTTCATTATAGGTTTTGGTGGAGCGATAATTGATGGAATTGATACCCAGTGAGGCCCCGACAAAGAGTTTATTTTTATAATTGCCACCATAAGAAAATCCGATCTGGCTCATGCTGCCTTCGTTTTCTATCATTTCGGACTTTTCCAGGGCCAGGGTAGCATTGGGAACATAATCGTATCCCTCATTGCCGGGATTGATCAGAAAAGCTTCAAAATACAGGCCATCCGTTCCGTTGGGCACCCCCTGCTCATTGTAGATGTTGACATAATAATCCAGGATTGATCCCTGATCCAATTGATTGGAGAAATAACCGAAATTATTGTTATAGTTGGCTTGCCGGTTGATACTTATCCCGAAAGATCCCCCTCTCCAATCTCCAACTTCCAGCGGTCCTTTGGCCCTGCTGATAACGGCTCCCAGATTGGGAATGGAAAAATTGGTTGCATTATAACCTCTGGATTGGTTTAATAGAAATGTTTCAGCGTTCCAGTCACTGTAGGCTGCCGTGAGGCTGAATTCTGATTGCTGGAAAAAGCCAAGCCCGGCCGGGTTGCCGTGAACGTTGCTGATATCTCCACCCAAAGCATTCTGAGTACCGCCCAGTGCCGATATTCTGGCAGAACCAGTGGTACCAAACTGACTGAATCTGAGGGCATCTTCTACATAGCCGCTTTGAGCTTTTATATGCTGAACGTGAATGAGCGACAGCACCACTAAAGACAAAATCAATTTTAATCCTTTCATATCAACTGAATTAAATACTGAATTGGTTTTGGATTTCAAGCTACCTGAAAAAGAACAGCATATGTTAATCTTAGGTAGCCCAAAGGTTCACGAATTAGGATCGCTTTATTTTGAACGGAAACAAGAAATTTAAGTTAAAGTAAAAATAACGTTCAAATATTGAGGTTTTAGTTTTACTGCTTACTGCCGGATTGGGATGATAGGCAATTAAGGATAAAAAGTAAAATCAGGTGGTAAAGGGGTAAAAAAAGAGGGAATTAATTCCCTCTTCTACTTCCTCCTACGCTACCTCCGCCTCGGGAAGCTCCTCCTCCACTATAGCTGCCTCTGCTAGGCGCACTGTAAGAAGATGAAGACCTGGAGGGAGCAGAATAATTACTTCTGCTAGGTGAGGTAGACCGTTGTTGATAACTTGGCGTAGTAGTCCTGTTGGTTCTGCTTCTGTTGTAAGAAGGAGAAGCACTTCTACTATTAGACCTGGGAGCAGTATAGGTTGACCTACTATTGTTACTCCTGTTGGTATTATATCTTGTGTTACTCCTTGCGGGAGCTTGTGTTCTGGTATCAGCGTTCGTCCTGCTCGGTGCATTATAACTGCTCCTGGAAGAGGTATTCCCTGAACGATTCATTGCAGGAGAGTTGATATTTCTTCTGGAAGGAGCTGCAGAGGCCGCATTGTAATAATCATTTTGTGACCTGCTGAAGGAGTTTCTAGAAGAAGCAGCCCTGTTGTTATTTACCGAACGACTGCTGTTCATAGCATCTCTTCTGGCCGCAGCTCTTGAAGAGGACGGTTGAGCAATGTCCCTGGACCTGCTGGTGCCGCTGGCCAGAGAAGAAGCCCTGCTCGGTCTGGCACTCTGTACCAATTGTCTCCTGTTACCTTCACTGCCTCCTGGCAATACGATCACTGGAGAGTAAATATTTCTACCCCACATACCACCGCCATAAAGACCGCCGAAGCCAGGACGGAATCCAAATCCCGGACCCCAGAATGGATCATAGAAACCCATACCAGGTCGCATGAAGCGATTGCCCCATCCAAATCCCATACCAATGGACATATTGAAACCAGGTCGGAATCCGAACCCAGAACCCCAGAAGGGATCATATAAGCCCATACCTCCGAAACCAGGTCCCCAGAAAGGATCGTAGAAGCCACCCATTCCCATCATCATGGGATTCATGCCCATCCCCATCCCCATCATGGGATTCATGAAATAATTGTTTACAACAGGATTATTCCCATTGCTGCCTCTGTAATTATCATAGGCATTGATATTGGGGTCTCCCTGTGCCTGGCCTTCTCCTGTTTCAGCATCATCGAAGTATACTGTACCCTCTTCTTCTGCAGGAGCTGTTGACCTTTGGTACTTAGCAATGTATTCGGGGTTAACATTCTTGGAACTGAAGTTATCGGTCTCGCCATCGAAAGATTGGATTTGATCGATTTCCTTAAAGTTTTCAGGATTGTTATTTTTCACCGCAAATTCAGTAGCTATCCTGGCGTCTGAAGCCATGAAGTACAGGTTGTCGGTTTCTTCTCCACTCCTGCTCGCATTGTAGCTGGTACTACAGGCAGCCAAGCCCAAAACCGCTATTGCACCTACTGTCCGTATGGGATTGAAATTAATCATAGGAATTTTTAGTTTATTACTCTGTTACTATATACGAGAACATAGCAAGAGGGTTATCATTTTTTAATTTATCTTTGCTACAATCAAGAATCGAATATAATGAGTTTTTTCAATACAACAAAGAAATACTAATGAGCAAAGGATTACCCAAACGAAGTGAGGATTATTCCCTATGGTACAATGAATTGGTGAAAAGAGCGGACCTGGCGGAAAATAGTGCCGTCAGAGGCTGTATGGTTATCAAACCTTATGGATTCAGTATTTGGGAAAAAATGCAGGCTGAGCTGGACAGGATGTTTAAAAAGACCGGCCATTCCAATGCCTATTTCCCTTTATTTATTCCCAAATCCTACTTGTCAAAGGAAGCCAGCCATGTGGAAGGTTTTGCCAAGGAGTGTGCGGTAGTGACCCATTACCGCTTAAAAGCTGACCCATCAGGGAAAGGGGTAATAGTGGACCCTGAAGCAGCTTTGGAGGAGGAACTTATCGTCAGACCTACCTCAGAGACTGTTATCTGGAGTACTTATAAAAACTGGATTCAGTCCTATCGTGACCTGCCACTTCTGATTAACCAATGGGCAAATGTGGTGCGCTGGGAAATGCGCACCAGATTGTTTTTAAGGACATCTGAATTTCTTTGGCAGGAGGGGCATACAGCACATGAAACGAAAAAAGAAGCCATCGAAGAAACTGTTCGCATGATGAATGTTTATGCAGAATTTGCAGAGAACTTCATGGCTATGCCCGTAATCAGGGGAGTGAAATCAGAAAGTGAAAAATTCGCCGGTGCGGTAGATACGTATTGTATTGAAGCCATGATGCAGGATGGAAAAGCCTTGCAGGCAGGAACCTCCCATTTTTTGGGACAGAATTTCGCCAAAGCCTTTGATGTAAAATTTGCCGGCAGGGATGGGGAGTTGGAACATGTATGGGGGACTTCCTGGGGGGTGAGTACCCGGCTGATGGGTGCCCTGATCATGGCCCATTCGGACGATAACGGCTTGGTATTGCCTCCCAAACTGGCCCCGATTCAGGTAGTGATCATTCCCATATTTAAAAGTGAGGAAGAACTGGCCGCCATTCGTGAAAAAGCTCATGAAATAATGGATGAATTGGATGCCTTGGGGATTACAGTGAAATTTGATGACAGAGATACCTTCAAACCAGGTTGGAAGTTTGCCGAATACGAACTCAAAGGTGTGCCCCTCAGGTTGGGCATTGGCCCGAGGGATTTGAAAAACAAAACAGTGGAAATGGCACGACGGGATAATCTAACCAAATCAATAGTAAACCTGGAGCAGGAAGACCTGCCGGTCAAAATCAAAGCAACCCTGGAGGATATTCAAAAGAGCATTTACGAAAAGGCCCGTGTTTTTACCCGGGAAAAAACAACTACTGCAGACAACTGGGAGGAATTTGTGGAATTGCTGGAAAAGAAAGGGGGATTTATATCGGCTCACTGGGATGGAACTGCAGCTACCGAAAGCCAGATCAAGGAAAAGACCAAAGCCACCATCCGCTGTATCCCGCTGGACCAGGTGCAGGAAGAGGGACAATGTATCCTTTCTGGAAAACCTTCCCGTGGGAGGGTGTTATTTGCCAGGGCCTATTGACCGACAGGGCAACAGGTATCTGAGCAGCTGCCCTAATTTAAAGCTTGCAGTAGCGGACAGATGATTCCCTCATTTGGCTTTCTATTGTAAGGATTTCTTGTAAATTTACGAAAAGGTTCAGGTTCTTCACAAACCCTGAAAAATCGTCCCTATGACCTGGTTGATTCTGTTGAGTCTGATTTTATTTGGTGCCCTGCTGGTACTGGTGGAAGTAATTTTCGTTCCCGGAACAACCGTGGTAGGGGTTTTGGGCTTGATCTTTACCGGCATGGGTATCTATTATGCCTTTCTGAGTTTACCGGCAGGTGTGGCGTATACTGTAGCAGGGTTGACCATTCTTGTCAACATAGGGTTTATTGTGTACGGTTTCAAATCCGGGGTTTGGGGCCGTTTTGCCTTAAAACAAACCATCATCAATGGAACCTTTGATGGCAGGCTGGAAGGCTTGGAAGAAGGGCAAAAAGGCATGACCCTATCGGATTTCAAACCTTTTGGTAAGGTCGAATTCGGAGATAAAATTTATGAGGCCAAATCTGAAGGGGGATTCATCTCTTCAGGGACTGTCGTGACCATATTGAAAATAGCAGACAATAAAATTATCATTAAACCGTAAATCATGGAAATTTCAAATTCGGCATTTATACTGATTGCAGCTTTCGCCGGGCTGATCTTACTCTTCGTATTCCTTTACTTTGTCCCGGTAAATCTTTGGATTACCGCCATATTTTCCAACGTAAAGGTAGGCCTGTTGGAATTGGTGGGAATGCGTATCCGGAAAGTACCTCCCGGGGTAATCGTCAATTCCCTGATCACAGCAACAAAAGCCGGTCTTAACCTGACTACCAATGACCTGGAAACCCACTACCTGGCAGGGGGAAATGTGCCCAATGTGATACGGGCCCTTATTTCGGCCGATAAGGCCAATATTTCCCTGTCTTTTAAACAAGCCACTGCCATTGACCTGGCCGGGAGGGATGTTTTTGAAGCGGTCCAGATATCCGTCAATCCGAAAGTAATCAATACACCCAACGTAGCGGCAGTAGCTGCAGATGGTATCCAGCTCATCGCTAAGGCAAGGGTTACTGTAAGGGCAAACATTGCCCAGCTGGTAGGTGGTGCCGGAGAGGAAACCATCCTGGCCAGGGTAGGAGAAGGGATCGTTACCTCTATTGGTTCGGCCAAGAATCACAAAAGTGTGTTGGAAAACCCAGACAAAATATCCAAGCTGGTTTTGGAAAGGGGACTGGATGCAGGTACAGCTTTTGAAATCCTGTCTATTGACATTGCAGATATAGACGTGGGATCCAATATTGGAGCCAAATTGCAGATTGATCAGGCCACGGCAGACCTCAAGGTGGCGGAAGCCAGGGCAGAGGAAAGAAGGGCCATGGCTGTAGCCCTGGAGCAGGAGATGAAAGCCAGGAATGTGGAGATGAAAGCCAAGGTAACAGAAGCCGAAGCCGAAGTGCCCAAAGCCATTTCCGAAGCCTTCCGGTCCGGCAATCTGGGGATCATGGATTACTACAAAATGGAAAATGTTAAATCCGATACCAGTATGCGGGACTCCATCGCCAATTCAGACGAAAGCAAATCAAGTGATCGATCCAAAGGAGGCGACAAAAATAAATAAAAATTGAGGGGCATCAGGCCCCTTTATTTTTTTTCTTTTTCTTGTTTTGGGAATGTTCAGCGGTAGTCTCCTCTGATGCTTTACTGACGCTGGATTGACTTTTTGCCAATATCCTGTCATTGTCTTTGTCAAAGAGGATCTGGCTGTAAAAAAGCGGCAATTCAAAATCTCCGTTTTCATTCATCATGCCATAGACATCTCTTTTTCGGATCAGTATCTGGTCAGGACCTTCTCTCCTGATCTCTTCATATACCGGTGGACTGATCAACTGGCCATCTGGTTTGGCCATCCCCAAAAGGCCCTCATTTTCCAGGAGATAATACCCATCACTGGTCTTACTGATGCGTTCGCAGGAGTTTTCCAGTAACAATTCCCCCCGCTGATTGATCAGGTTAATCCTGCCCTCCTGGGCTACAATGGCTACGCCATGCGAAAATGGTCCGGAATACTCAAA